>Ga0209415_10010331_pt1 | contig 15899 bp, 11 predicted proteins | sample PeaSoiSIISIP2007_FD_187696 | JGI IMG/M metagenome (GOLD analysis project Ga0209415, IMG submission 187696) | Peat soil microbial communities from Weissenstadt, Germany - SII-SIP-2007 (SPAdes) (version 2) | ecosystem: Environmental > Terrestrial > Soil > Wetlands > Peat | place: Germany...
CGTTGGGTAGTTGCTCGCGAAGAACACCCAGTCGTTGCCGTTGTTCTTTTTCGATGCCGACTTGCGGGCTCCAGACTTTACGGGCGCTCCGGAATCGGACGAAGACCACCACCAGGCGCCGATCGCAACGAGAGCGAGGATTCCGTAAAGCGCCGGCCGCGAAATAACTGCCATTAGGTGCTCTCCTGATTGATAAAGCCGGTCATCGAGATCGTCGCACTCACCACGTCCCCATTGCTGGAAGTCGATATATCCAATTGACCGAGAGCAATCTTGGAGTCCGGATCTTCGAGGGCTGCGACCATCGCCATGACATCCATGAACTTCCCCTGGACGTTTACGAACAAGGGGATCTCTTTAAGGCTGGCCGCCGTTAGCGGCTTTCCGATTCGAACACTGGTAAGTTGCAGCCCGTGCCCTTCTGCGAGCTTGGTCAACGAATCGAGGATTTGAGAGCCGAACATCTCCTGTCCGACATCCCAAGTCCTTGCCTTGATGCGCTGCTCGGCGATGGCCGCTTTCGATTCGATACTCTTCGTCTCGGAGTTGAGCCCCTTTAACGTCTCCGAGGTGTCGGCCTGCTTGGCCGCACTTGGATTCGGATGGTAGAAGGCGAACCATCCGGCCACCAGGATCCCGGCGACCGAAATCGCAAGCAACACGTTCCAGCCGGACCCCTGTTTTCCCTTTACGCCGATCACCTGGTCTTGCTCCTCTTCGGCGGGTGATCGAACGGCAAGCTCCCGACCGGTAGACCCGTCAAGGTGAATTGAGTGACCGCCTTCTTTCCGATCGACGTCTTCGCCGCCGAGACGACCTTCATGTCTCGGAATCGTGGGCTCTGCGAGGCGGCCGCGGCAAAGTCGGCGACGTCGCTGTCGCTCAACGCGATCCCCGTGATCGAGACCGGTTTGCCCCGCCCTATCGTCATCGAGGTGAACCAGGATCTGGCCGAGGCCGCGTTGCTCAGGGCGTTGACCATGTCCGTGAAGTTCTGCGAAGGTGCGAAGGCCACGTTGAGAATCCCGTTCGCGATGTTCTCCCGGTCGATCCGGGCCATCGCGGCATCGCGGTTCGCCCGCGCCGTCTCGATGTCCTTGGTCAGTTTCGACGTCGCCGGACTGCCCTGCCGCGTGGCCTGAAGGTCCCTGACACCTGCATAGCCGCCGAGAGCGATCGCCGCCGCCGCCGCGGCGAGGGCGCGGCCCATCCGCCAGCGGTTAACCCGGCGCTCCTGAGCCACCCGATCGGCGGGGAGCGCAAGTGAGAACAATTGCTTGCCGACCACGTCGAGATCGGCGAAGTACTCGATTGATTCGCGATCGTCCACTACGTCGGCCCTCAAATCGGTCCCGCGAGACGCAACGATAGGCGAGGTCGGAATCTGGGAGATCGAAAAGGTCCGACCGATCTCGTCCTCGATCTCCTCCTCGCCCCCTGGATTCGGGATGGACCGGCTGTACAACAGCTCGCCGCCGCTGACGATGTCGATGCTGACCGCGCCGTTGTGGAACCCCGCGACCGCGCATTCGCTGAGCGAGTGCCTCCGCGCTGCCAGCCATGATGCGAAGGCCAGGGGCAAGACCGCCCGAACCCTCAGCCCGCAGGCTTCGGCCTCCGAATAGATCCTCCTGACGGACTCTCGCCTCACCGCTCCAACGATGGCCGTCCGGCCCTTTCCCGGTGTTTCGTCCGAGAGCCGAAAGCCAAAAACGTATTCTCCGGCGCCAAGAGGGAGAACCTGGTCCATCTGGATCTCCAGGACCTTGGCAATGTCGCTTCGTGACGCGTCTGGTACCGCCAGTGTCCTTATGAACGCATTGCCCTGACAAACGCCGACGACTGCGTCGCGCTCGTGCGGACTTTCCCCCAGGCATTCGCGCAACGTTGCGCCCTCGGTGGATCTGAGCGATTTCCCTTCGACCAAGCGAACATGGGTGGGCGACCACTCGACGAGCAATTGCTCGCGCTTGCTGTCGGCGGGCTTCATAGCTCACCGCCAAAGATCATGGCTGCAAGTTCCCCATCTCTCCCCGATGCTTCCAATATCCAAGTTCAGCGACTTGTATTCTCGCGTGCCCGGCGATCCGACAGCCTGTCGAGGCTTGCATGCCTCAGGACCTGGCCGCGCATGGCTCGAGGAGCGTCCCACCGAGTCCTGAGGCTATCACGACCGCCAACCGACAGTTCAAGCCCATCCGAATCTGAACCGTTGACGGCCCTCTAGTCGCCTTCATAAATATCCTCCCGCTGGCAAACGCGCATGACCTCTTCCGGCGTCGTAATCCCCTCGAGTACGGCTCGGCGGCCATCCTCGAGCAGCGTCCTCATCCCGAGCGACTGCGTCGCGTAGTTCTTGATCGCGCTCGCCGAAGCCCGCTCGGTCGTTAGCCGGCGGATCGTCTCGTCGACAACCAACAATTCGAACACTCCGGTGCGGCCTTTGAATCCCGTGCCTTGACACGCCTCGCAGCCTTTCCCCCGCCTCAGGACGCGTCCCTTCAAGTCGACGTCTGAGATGTTGAGCGAGTGAAGGGCAGTTTCCGACTCGTGAGAAGCCTCCTCGCAGGACGGGCAGTTGCGACGAACGAGTCGCTGGCCCATGATCCCGATGATCGAGCTCGCAGCAAGAAACGGTTCGACCCCCATATCGAGCAGGCGCGTGATCGCGCCCGGTGAGTCGTTGGTGTGAAGGGTGCTGAGCACCATGTGGCCGGTCAAGGCGGCATGAATCGCGATCTCGGCTGTCTCCTCATCCCTGATTTCGCCCACCATGATGATGTCCGGGTCTTGGCGCACGATGCTGCGAAGCCCATTCGCGAACGAGAGCCCGATCTGCGGGCGCACTTGGATCTGGCCGATTCCGAAGATCTGATACTCGACCGGATCCTCGATCGTGAGGATGTTCGTGCTGATCGAGGTCAGCTCCTGGAGACCGCCGTAGAGAGTGGTCGATTTGCCGCTACCAGTGGGCCCGGTGGACAAGATCATTCCGTGAGGCTGGCGGATCAACCTGCGGAATGTCCGCAATGTATCCGGCGCCATTCCGATCGCTTCGAGCCCGCGGATCGCATTTGCCTTGTCGAGGATGCGCATAACCGCGCGCTCGCCGTACATCGTCGGCACGATCGCCACGCGGACGTCGATCGAGCGCCCCGCGACCTGCAGTTTGATCCGGCCATCCTGGGGTAGACGCCGCTCGGCAATGTTCATTTCGCCGAGAATCTTCAGGCGCGACACCAGGGCCGCGTGCATCCGCTTCGGCGGCTTCGCAATCTCATGAAGGATGCCGTCGAGCCGGTAGCGCACCCGTACTTCCCGCTCGTAGGGCTCGATGTGGATGTCGCTGGCGCCGTCGCGAACGGCTCGGGAAAAGATCAGATTCACCATCTGGACCACCGCCGCCTCGCTCGCCATCTGCTGAAGGTCGGCTAGGTCCACGTTCTCGCCGATATCGGCGTCGGAGGCTTCCTCTCCGGGAAGGCCTGCGAGGATCTCCTCTATGTAGCGCTCTTCGATCTGCATGCGTAGCAGCGCGGGGTCCGCCAAAACCGCCCGAACCGGCCGCTCGAGCAAAACGCCTAGGTCGTCGACTGCTTGCAATGCCGATTCCGCCCCGATCGCGACCACGAGCACCCCGCCATCGACATAAAGGGGGAGAATCTGGTTTCGGCTGGCAAAATCGCCGGGCGCAAGAGCGAGGACTTCCGAGCTGGGCTTTACCGTTCTGAGATCGACGAAAGCCAGTGATCTGGGCCCGCGGCGGGCGACCACCACCGCCAACGGAGGAACTAGCTCGATGTTCATGGTCTAACGTGTATGTGATGGACCCGGCGCGGCTGTGGATTCGTTCAAGTACCTTGCTCCGATTCAGTTTCTCCCACAATTGCCGGAGGTCGGAACCTCTACATGCAGTTTGAGTCCTTTGGCCCTGTTACGCTTGAAGAAGGCATGAAGGTTTCCGCGGCATACGAGATCGTGCAAATCGTTCGGCGTCGGTTTGGTGTGCGGACTTGTCCGCGCTTTGGAATGGCCGGCTTGTCGGCCTGCGAACCGATCACTTCGGTAGAAAGGAAAGGGACAGGTTGCTCCCGGGGTTCGTCCGGCGTCGATCGAGCACGATCTGAAGCCGGCGGATCGAATCCGACGGCTCGAAAGCCCCCCGCCAAGCTACCCAGGGGCAAGCCCAATTCGAATCCGTCGACCAAACCGAAGCGAGTGGAAGCCCTTGCCCGTCCAGCAACGCCTGCGGCGCGTCGCCCGCGGCCCCTCCCACGAGCAGGATCTGCCCGCCAAGCTTGGTCGGTGGCAACTCGGCCGTCACGGTTAGGCGTCCCGGAAGGTAGCCCTGAGGCACAGCCGGGCTGGAGTCCGTGGTAGCCGAGAAGCGAAAGCGGCCCAGCGCATGCCCGTTGTCGCCGTTCCTCATCGTGACCAGCAGCCTCGCTCCATTTGGTATCGTCACCGGCCGCTCGAACCGGAAAACCGCCGCGTGCGATTCTCCGACCTCGGGATGGATCGACCATCCGCTCTTCGGATCCTCGTCGATCGCCGCTTCAACCGGCCAGCCGCCGTAGCTGGTTTGCGAAAAGTCGGCGGCGGCCGATGCCAGGCGAATCTCTGGACCGTTCTCGATCCGGACCTTCAGATCGGTCAACGCGAAGTTCCCGTCTACGGCCCGGCCGGGTCCATGCGCGGGCAGCGAATCGTCGGTCAGCGTCTCGATCATGAGACCCGAGATCGTTCCCTCGGCCGCGACCGAAACCAGGTAGGTGCCGTTTGACGGATTCTTGCCTCCCGCGAGGATGCTCTTATCGCGCAGGATCTTCAGCATTGCCCCTTCCGCGGACGTGGCCGACCGTGGCTGCAAGATCGACCATCGCCCAGGCGTAGCGCCCGCCGAATCCAGTTGGATGCTCAAAGGCAAGGCCCGCGTCTTCTCGGCAAAGCCATTCGAAGGAGCCTCCTCGACGAACGAGCGGCCAAGCGAAGGCTTGTCTCCCGCCGGAACCACTTCAAGCAAATCGACCTCGTACGGCCGCATCCAGATCGAAGCCCCGCTCAGCTTCGCCGGCCGTGGATACCATCGGTAGATGTCCCATTTGCGTCCAGCCGGTAAGCCGAAAGCCTGCCCGATGTCTAGCTTAACGTTGCTGTCTGCGAGCGCCGCGTTCATGATCGACAGGAATGCCTTCTTGCCGTTCGAACATGAATAGCCGTAAGGCTCCGCCTTGTTAGGATCGCCGAGGATGAAGCGCGGATTCTCAAAGCAGTCCGGGTTTGCCTTCAGGAGATCGATGAAGGTCGCGAGTTGATCGCGCTCCGGTGGGGTCAGGAAATCGGCGTCGGTCCAGATCTGGAGCAGCAGGCTGCCTCGCGCCATATCCATGACCACCCCTTCCTGCCAGCGGTCTTTGCCGATTCCGCTGTTCCAGGACCAATTCGACAGCCACACGCCGAGGGAGTCCTTGCCCAGCCAAGGCGTGTCCGTAATGCCGAGTTGGGCCTGATCCAGCCGCTGGGTCACCGAGTCCCGCGCGTAGGGTGCTGGAAATTGGGCCGGACTCGCCGCTTCGATGTTCTGGCCCGACTCGAAGTAAGTGTCGCCGTAAAGCAGCCACCAGGGGCTGTGGTAACCCCAGTAGAGCATGATGAACTCGTCCGGGTTCGCCTGTCTCAGGGTCAGCAGGAAGTCGATCAGGCTGTCGTAGATGGCCTCGGTCGAGTAGAGCGGCCCCGGCAGGTGTTCGTGAGCTGGATTGACGCAGACAGGCGCCAGGTTATCGAACTTGAGCAGCCCGACCTTGTTCTCGCTCATTTGGTACAGGAACCCGTCCTTATAGATCGAAGCGATCGGCTCGCTCGCCCGGCAAAACGACCCTTGGCCATCGCTAATCGTTCGGGAGACCCTTGTCGCCGGATTGAGATCGACGCTCCAATCCACCAATCCTCCGCTGTCGATCCACAGTCCCGGCTTCATCCCGAGGCCGAGGATCTTGTCTCGCACAGGCGCGAAACCGCTCGGGAAGTTTTGAGGGTTGAATTCTTTGAGGGTCCCGGCTCTGTCGTGCCAGAACTCGATGCTGTAGAAGTCGAATTGGACGCCGTCGTCTCGCTCGCTCTGCGCGACGTCGCCGAGATGTCTGAGGAGATAATCCGCCGAAATCCCGACCGAGAAGTTATTCTTGAAGTCCCCGTCAGGCTGTCCGCCGAAGGCTTCCAGGATCGCGAAGGGCTTGTCGTGGCCGTTGCGAACGCGGATCATCCGGCTGCGCACGTAGTCCACGAACAGCTTCCTCGCCCCGCCCTTTGGTGCGACGCCATAGAGCGCCTCCATACTGTGAAACGTATCTCCCTGGTTCAAGATCGCGCCGGGATACTGCCGCAGCACCACATCGCGTCCAATCGGGGTAGCTGGGAGCGCCGGCATCTTGCCGGCCTCAGGCTCCAGGTGCGCAAAGCCCGCCGGGTGCGCGATGCTCAGAAAGAACTCCTGATCGAGATAGAGCGGAAATCCCCGATCCCCACCCTCGGCTTTGGCTTTTCCGACCGGGAATCGGCCGAGAACGAGGTTGAGCAGACGCGTCGGCTGACCACCCCTATGGATGACCTCGACCCATTTGTGCAAGACCGGCCATTTCGGATCCGCTTCCAGCGTCACACCCGCCGTCCATTGACCGTCAGCCGATTCGAGATGCAAGACGGCTCGCTTGCCGTCGCTGGCAACATCTGGGCTCGATGCCTGGTGAAGGACGACCCTCGTCGCCGCCTCCGGCCGATCCCCGACCTCGATCTCGACCTCCGGATTCCCGCCCAGATCGATCCGGGACCCGGTCGCCCGGTTCTCCCAGACGCTGGCCTTCCCGTCCCCGCCCGTGGTGTAAACGAACCCGTCGCCGGCGATCCGTACGATGGGCGAAGAAACTGCCAACGCTGCAACTATGGGTAGCATCTCAAACGGAGGCTACCCCTGTGAGCGCGGGCCTTAGAGACCCGTGCTATTGAGTCGTGTGCATTCTCCGGCAGGCCTGAAGGGCCGAAATGCTATAGCCCAGGGCGCCGCCCCTGAGCCTTGGCTCGGGCGAGCCCTGGGTAGGCGCCCCCAAAAACCCAAGCCCTGAAGGGGCGAAATAACACAATGAGATAGTCTCTTCAGCCCGGAGCCAGCCGACTGAAGTCGGCAGATACGGGTTGCGGACTGAAGTCCGCGCTCCCAGGGGTAGAGTGCTCACGATGACTGCGCTCAAGCCCCTTCTCGTCGTCGCCCTCACGCTCTTCCTGATCTCCTTCGTCGCGGCCACCCAAAGTATCCAGCTCGACCTCGACACCAAGAAGACCGGCGCGCCAATCAGCAAGTACATCTACGGCCAGTTCATCGAGCACCTGGGCCGATGCATCTACGGCGGCATCTGGGCCGAGATGCTCGAAGACCGCAAGTTCTACTACCCGGTCACGCCCGAATACCACCCCTACACCCAGCTTCTCGACACCCCCTTCCCGATCATCGGCCACTCCCCCTGGCAGATCGTCAGCGGCGAGGTCTCGATGCTGGATTCCTCCCCTTCCTCCGAGGCGCGGCGAGGAGAAGGGGGAGGGCCTGTGAGCGAAGCGAACAGGGGTGGGGGCTTCAGCCGGAGCGTCAGCCTTGGAATCGGAACCGAAATCAGGCAAAATGATCTCGGCACCGTAAAGGGCAAGCAATACACCGGCTATCTCTGGGCCCGCGCCACCCACGCCGCCGAGCTGTCCCTCACCCTCTCTTCTGGCGGGAAAGCCACCGTGAAGGTCGACAAGCCCGGCTTCGTCAAGTACAGCTTCCAATTCACCGCGACCGAAACCACCGACAAAGCCAGCTTCGAGATCCGGCGTGGAGTCCATCTCCAGATGGGCGAATCCGCGCCTCACGCGCCACTTAACGCCGCGCCCGTCGTCATCGGCTGCGTCTCCCTCATGCCCGCCGACAACATCCACGGCATGCGCCGCGACACCATCGCCTGCCTCAAACAGCTCGGCGGCACGATCTACCGCTGGCCGGGAGGAAACTTCGTCAGCGGCTACGACTGGCGCGACGGGATCGGCGACCGCGACCGCAGAGCCCCCAAGGCCAATCCCGCCTGGACCGGCATCGAGTCCAACGACTTCGGCACCGACGAGTTCGTCGCCTTCTGCCGTGAGATCGGCGCCGATCCGCTCATCACCGTCAACACCGGCTTCGGCGACGCCTATTCCGCCGCTCAATGGGTCGAATACTGCAACGCCGGACCCAACACAGTCGGCGGCAAGTGGCGGGTCGACAACGGCCACCGCGAACCCTACGGCGTCCGCCATTGGTGCGTCGGCAACGAGATGTGGGGGCCCTGGCAGCTTGGCTTCATGCAGCTCAGCCAATACGTGATCAAGCACAACTGGGTGTCGGAGGCGATGAAGAAGGTCGATCCCAGCCTCATCCTTGTCGCGAGCGGCGACCTCGACACGATCAACAAGGACCACGACCCCGACCAGGCCAAGCGAAACATCGGCTGGTCGCAGGGCATGCTCGAAGGCTGCTCGCAGAACATGGACTACATCTCCGAGCACTTCTACTGCGGCCGCCTGCCGTGGACGAAGGATGGCCAGCCCGACATTCTCGCCAGCGTCGCCGAGATCAAGAAGGCGATCAAGGAGAAGACCGACGGCCACCGCAAGATGCAGCCTCAGGTCAAGGAGTTGAAGGGCCGGATCGTGCCGATCGCGATGGACGAATGGAACTACTGGCACCGCGAGTACACCTACGGGGAGATCGGCTGCGCCTACGACCTCGCCGACGGCCTCGGCATCGCGGAGGGCCTGCACGAGTTCTACCGCCAGAGCGACCTCGTCACTCTCGCCACCTATGCCCAGACCGTCAACGTGATCGGGGCGATCAAGACGTCCAGGACAGCCGCGGAGTTGGAATCCACCGGCCTCGTGCTGGAGATGTACCGGCATCATTTCGGGACCCGGCCTCTGAAGATCGACGCCGGCTTCGGCCCGTACGATGTGGCGGCTGCTCTCACCGAGGACGGAAAGTCCCTGACGGTTGGGATCGTCAACCCCACGCCGTCGCCAATCAAGCTGGATCTAAGCCTCTCCCCGCACCCGGCACCAGGCGCCATGACCCGCTACTGCCTGACCGGGAAGGAACCCACCTCCCACAACGCCCCCGGCACCCCGCGCCAGGTCGACATCCTGGAAACCTCCGGCCTCGATCCCGCCAAGGGACTGGAGCTTCCCGCCTACGCCTGCGCCATCTTCGTGATCCCGATGACCTCCGCGATCAGGCACGAGGCAAAGGACGTTTTCGAGGGTTACGTTTACGGAACCGGCGCGTGATGAAAGGCGGGCGGCGCTTGCTGTTTCGAATAGACGACCCCCGATCTGCGGGTTCTTAGGGAGGGGGGTTTTCTGAGGGTGCGAGTATCAGTTCTGTGGTCGAGCTTGGAAAGTGAGCCCGCCCAATCGGGTGACTATAGGGGCGGGCTCACTTTTGGGCTGGTTTTCTATCATCACTTTTCTATTTCGCTAGAGGTGGTTCGAAGACAACGCCGATGGGGCGTTCTTTCAGACGGTCAATAGCTTTCCGATCGACAAGCTAAACGTGTTCGACGACATCGAGGTGGACTGGGCGGATGAAGCCGCCGGGGAAAAGCGCGGATAAATCCGCGCACTCCATACCCGACTCCAAACTCCAGAGCAGAGCCCGGGCCTCACCTCAATCACGATTGATCCTCCCTATAGACCCGCTGCTCGGGAGGATCAATTCCGAACTGAAATCAGCGAATTCATCCCGGAGGACAGCGCAACGGGGATGGAACGGGGCTCCTTTGGAGTGCGCGGATTCATCCGCGCTTTGCATTTGCGCGATTCATCGCGCAGCCCGCAATGTAGACTTTCGTCATGAACAGTTGGCCCCACGCTCCCAGCAAGCGGGTCGATGTACCCGGCACCTACATGGTCACGGCTTCGACCTACCACAAACGGTTGCTGTTCACCTCACGTGGCGACATGGATATGCTCCAGGACAGTCTGTTTACTGCGGCCGAGGAGTTTGGCTTCCAACTTCAGGCGTGGGCGATCTTCCCCAACCACTACCATATCGTTGGGTTCGCCGTGGACGGGGTCAAGGAGCTGACGAAGGCTCTTCATGGCCGGACTTCATTGGAGCTTAACGGCCTCCACGCCAGTCGGGGAAGGATGGTCTGGTATCGATCCTGGGACACCCTTTTGACATTCGAGAAGTCCTATCTGGCCCGGCTGCACTACGTCCACCAGAACCCGGTGCGTCATAAGATCGCGGCCCGAGCCGAGGACTACCGGTGGTGTTCCGCGAAGTGGTTTGAGGACAACTCCGATCGCGCGTTCTACCGAACAGTAAATAGCTTTCCCATTGATAAGCTCAACGTGTTCGACGACTTCGAGGTGGACTGGGCGGATGAATCCGCCAGGGAAAAGCGCGGATAAATCCGCGCACTCCAAACCCGACTCCGAACAGCTCGGTATTGGGCGGATGAATCCGCCGGGAAAAGCGCGGATAAATCCGTTCGACTTCGCTCAGGGCGCGCACTCCATACTCAAAGAGAGGCCAGCCTTTCTTCCAAGGCGTCTTGCCGCTGATCAACCAGCCCCCGGGAGGGGTCGGAGAGGAAGTAGGCGACGATCTCCTGGGCGCCGCGGGAGAAGGGATCTCGCAGAGGAAGGTGGGCACGAGGCGTTTGATCTTGGAGTTGTCGAAGATCATGCTGTGCATCTTGTCCCCGAGCAGGCCGGGCGCGCGCTCGGGATCGTGCTTGGCGATGAGATCCGACGCCACATGCACCTTCCTGGCCTCGACCCCGGCCGCGGCCGCGACGAGGTCATAGATCTGGTTCCAGGTCAGCCATTCGTCGTTCGTGATGTGGAAGGCTTCGCCGATCGCCCCGCTGTTCCCGAGTGTGGGCTGGTGAGGCACTGGCGGACTTTGACGCCAAGCGAGCAGTTCCCAGGCTCGTCGAAATGCTCTCCGACAAAGTCGATTATGTGCGAGGCGAAGACGCCGACGGCCTCGGCAGGACCGGAAACAACCGATATGTCATGGCAAGCCGCATGCCACAAGCTGCTCCTTCCCAGGCTCCCGGCAAGGGTATAAGGATCGAATGGTCTTTGCCGCGGTTCTTCTTGCTATATCGTTGAATGCTCGCCAGGACTGGAAGGATAGCCTCGCCAAGCTGCCCCTCCTCACTCCGGCGTCGGATGAGGGCGACTTTCGAATCGCTACTCCTTATGCCCCGGCGGACGAGCTGACGTCACGCGACGCCGTGCCCAAGGGCACGGTCTACCACTTCACGATGGACTCGCATGACAGCAGGATCTTTCCAGGCATCGCGAAGAACGCGCCCGGTCAAGTCGTACCCTACACGCGCCATGTAACGGTCTACGTACCGGCTCAATACAAGGAGGGCGAGAAGGCGCCGTTCTTCGTTTCCCAGGACAGCATGGGCCAGCGGATCTTCCCGACGATCCTCGACAACATGATCGCGGACAAGCGCGTGCCCGCGATGATCGGGGTGATGATCGACTCCGGCGGAGGCGACGCGCAGGGCAGCGAGCGCGGCCTCGAATACGATACCGTCTCCGGCCGCTACGCCGAGTTCATCGAGAGCGAGGTATTGCTGCGGATCGAGCACGACTATCGCGTGCAGTTCACCAAGAACCCGGACGGCCGGATGACGATGGGGGGAAGCTCCGGCGGAGCCTGCGCGCTTTCGATGGCGTGGTTCCATCCCGAGTGGTATCACCGCGTCCTCACTTACTCGGGAACCTACGTCAACCAGCAGTCGCCGCTAAACCCAGAGTCTCCTCATGGGGCGTGGGAGTATCACGAGCATTTGATTCCCCAAACCCGGCGCAAGCCCCTGCGGATCTGGCTGGAGGTCGGGGAGAACGACATCCGCTCGAACGACGAAGAATCGAGCCTCCATAATTGGGTCATGGCCAACCAGCGGATGGCGGCGGTTCTGAAGGCGAAAGGCTACCACTACCAGTTCGTCTTCGCGCAGGGCGCCGGGCATGTGGACGGGAGGGTAGTCGATCAGACATTGCCAGCCGCGATGGAGTGGGTTTGGAGAGGGTACCGCCGTTAGGTGCTCGAGTGGACAGAAGTAGACGAGCGTCGGTCCGCAAATTAGTGACTTTACTCCGCGGTTGGAATGCTCAAAGATGGGTTGACGCCAGCGTGGCCGCCATTCCACTTTCTTGACACCTGACCTGATTCGTGACCTCGCCGCCGTGCTTGTTCAGCAACATGGCGACGGGAGGGCTTTCCAGATCGATCTTTCGGATGAAGCAGACACCGAAGTGCTGGTTTTGGCTCTCGCCGGTCTGGATTGTCATGTTTCGCGAGACCTGGGGACGAGGCTGAAGATCATTGCCCCTTGCACGAAAGACCCTCGGGCTAACGGTGCCTGAGCCCGCGAAACCGATCCGTCTAGTCTCGCCTGCGCCCGGCTACGTAGGCGCGCCAGTCCCACTTCTCGGGATCGTCGCAAACCCGCAGAGGCTCGGGCGACGCGATGCGGGAAGCGCAGTCTTCGAGCAGGGCGTGATCGAGAACCTCGTTTCCCGGCTCGCCGAATCCCGTGGCCCGATTGCATCGCGAGCACACGGCCCGCAGGTTGATCGGGCGGTTTCACCCGCTGCCGGTGTGGTCGATCTCCGTTGCGGGCGCGCCGCAGATCTCGCACTTTCCGCCGGCACGCTCGATGACTTTGGCGATCGTCTTGGCCGGAACCATGAGTTGCCGGCGAGGAAATCCGCCCCCTTGCAGACTCCACCACTTCTCGCCGAAGTTCGCCAGTCTTTCGGGATCGAAGATCGAGCCGTCGGCGAGGGCGCTTCGGAACTGCCTAACGAAGGCGGCCGTTTCCTTGCACTTCGGAGTGCAGTACGGCGTGCGTTCGGAGGATGCGGGTGCGCCGCAGTTCGGGCAGGTTCGAGGGTTGGTAGCCGACGCGCGGGCTTCCGTGCCCGCAGCGCCGCTCCTGAATGCACGAGCAGAGTCGCGCGGTCCGACCGAGGCCGCGCATTCGATCAGCGGCCGGAGCGCGGCTCTTATCTGATCCTCGGGATCGGTCCCCTGGGCGACCAAGGGCACTTGGCTAAGTAGTTGTGAGAGCATATTCGTTGCGCACGGTTCCATTTTGACGTCATAGAAGTGTCGCGATGGGCGATGAGCGGCTTTGGGTCGAGGTCTGCCAGATGAGGGTTCGTACACGCCCGGCTTCATGCCTATCATGATGGGGCCGATGGCCCCAAGACGACTTCCAAAGTGATCATCTGGTCGCGCTCGGCCTACCCGGCGTCCGAACCAGCTAAGTTCGGCGTGGTCGACGTCCTCATCGGTTGGGGTCTTAGGCGGTTCTTTAACCATGTGGCAACGGGGTCTCATGGTCAAAAAACGGATCTTCATTAAGTGGGCATGCGTCGGCGCTAAAAAGGTAGTAATCATCGCCCGCCGACCGGGCGGTTTTGCCGCTTAACATGACCGCAACCTGGGCTTAACGCTTCGCCAACACGGGTCCTACCGGCGTTGAATTTGAGATCGTTAGGTCGTTGTTAACTAACCTCCTCTTAACTTCCGCCGGTCCGACGCTTTGTAAGCTCTTGGCACCTTGGAGGCAGGCGCCGACGAGGTGGAGGGACCCATGCGTCAAAGGAATGCATTTACGCTCATCGAACTGCTTGTCGTCATCGCGATCATCGCCATTCTGGCGGCAATTCTCTTCCCAGTATTCGCTCAGGCCAAAGCCGCGGCCAAGAAGACGGCCTGTCTGAGCAACTCCAAAGAAATCGGCACTGCCAGCATGATCTATGCGGTCGATGCCGACGACCTTTTTCCGTCGATCTACGACGACGCCCCGGGATCCATCAACGGTTGCGGGGGCGATCCGCCATGCGTTATGGACCCGTATGTCAAGAACGGCGGCATCTGGGCCGGTGGCTTCCGGAACGGGCTTCAAAGCAAGCAGTACTGGAATAGCAATCACGACTACGACCGTCTCGACTTCGGCTACAACTGGGGTTGGGAGATCCGCTCCGGCGGCGCCGTCGTCCAGGGCGAACGCTGTACCGATGGAGGCGCCGATGTCGGCTGTCAGGGCCGCGGCGGTCAGCGGTACATGGTTGGCCTCTCCAACAGCGCGATGGTCAATCCGGCCGGACTGATGGAGTTCGGTAACACGTATGACACCCCTCGCCAGACCGTCGGCGGTGGCGACGGCTGGTTCTTCGACAGTTGGTCGGGTTGGAATACGTCGACTGGCATCGGCAATAACAACAACATCTACTTCTCCGGGCGTGTTTGCGTCGTGCACTGCGACGGCCATGCCAAGACGTACCCGTGGAAGGGTGGAATCAACACCGGATACGGAGCACTTGGAGACACGCCGCTGATCGCCTCGCCCAAGAATTTCAGCGACCGCGTCAACCTTACTGCGCGGACCCGAACGCGACCGTGTCGCCATTCCCGCGCGACGGATATCCAATGGGATCGATGCCCTGCCAGACCTGGGTTGCCTCGCCCGAGGCTCTCGGCGTGACTTGGTGGCCGGACTAGTGGTGCGGCGCACCTTCTCCTGCCTCGTCCCCATCGCACTCGGCGGGCTCTTGCTCGCCGGGTGCGGCGGTCCCTCGGAGCCGCCTGAATCTCAGGCCGATATCTCGGCCGCAAACGCCGAAGGGGCCAAGTGGACTCCTGAACAGAAGGAAGCGTTCCGTCAGGCGATGAAGGGCCATGCCTTGACCGCAAGCGGACCCAGCCCGGAAGCCAAGGGCAAAAAGTAATCTGGCCTAGGGGGCGGATGGCCCGCCCCCGTCTGCCAGTCGCCAAACTAGGACTCGGACAACAATGATCACGCTACTCGCTTGCGCTTTCCTCGTTCAACTTCCCTCTTTTCGCGCCCCCGCGGGTTTCGATGTGGCGCGGGTCGTGCCGGGAGGAACCAGCGTTCTTCCGAACGGACGTTTTCTAAGGCCGATCGGAGACCGCCTCTACACGGGCGAAGACCTTTGGAAGGTGTTGCGGTCGCCCGATGGATCGTTGCTCGTCGGGATCCACGACGACGGGTTCACGGTCTACGATCAAACATCCGGAGGGTCGCGGCTCATTCAGACCAGGGAAATCGCGCCGGCCGGCGCCTTTTCGGCGGATGGAAAGCAGTTCGTGCTAAGCGAGGGAGACGACGGCGAACTCGCGATCTATAGCGTGCCGGATTTCAAGAAGCTGCAGTCGATCGCGATCAATGGCGACGGCATCAAGGACTCCTACATCAACGATCTCGTGATCGTGGGCTCGATCGCCTACTGCGTCGACATCGCCAATCAGGACCTTGTGACCGTGGACCTAGCCGGACCTCACGTCCTCAGCCGGGTAAAGGCCGGTCGCGAACCCTATTCGATCGCCATTTCGGCTGACGGCGCCCACGCCTACGTTGCGAACATCGGACTCTTCGACTACACCGTTGTTCCCCACACCGGCGGCACGCCCCGTGGCCTCTCCAAACCACCCTTCGCCTTCCCCAGCCCCGAAAGCAGAGACGGCGTGACCGTGAACGGAACCAAGGTCGCCGGACTCGGCGACCCCTACGTCCCGGACGCCCAGTCGATCTGGATGTACGGTCTGAGCCCCACCCCGAAGTTGCTCAAACAAGTCAAAGCCGGGCTCCTCATCCACGCCCCCGCCGACGGAGGCAAGAGCGTCGGTGGCAGCGCCCCGAACGGTCTCCTCTTCGATCACAACCGGCTCTTCGTCAGCAACGCGAACAACGACACGGTCCAGGTCTTCGATCCCGCTCTTAAGCTGATCAGAACGATCAAGCTCTCGCCCTCGCCCGCCGTCGCCAAGCTGC
>Ga0209415_10010332_pt1 | contig 15897 bp, 12 predicted proteins | sample PeaSoiSIISIP2007_FD_187696 | JGI IMG/M metagenome (GOLD analysis project Ga0209415, IMG submission 187696) | Peat soil microbial communities from Weissenstadt, Germany - SII-SIP-2007 (SPAdes) (version 2) | ecosystem: Environmental > Terrestrial > Soil > Wetlands > Peat | place: Germany...
GAGCGGGATTCGAACCCGCACGCCCCGAAGGACAGGGGCTTTTGAGGCCCCCGCGTCTACCATTCCGCCATCCGGGCAGCAAGGCCCGGGAGCCTACCGGTCCCGCCCCGGCGGACCGGGCGGTGGTGCCCGCGACCTGCGGTAGGGCGGTCGAGTCCCCGGGGCGTAGAATTGATGTGATGCGCCGATCCCTCGTCGAACGATCGCTCCGCGACGTCCACAACCGGCTCGTGCGCGCCCGCCAGGAGCTCGCCGTGCTCGACGAGCAGCTCCTCGTCTTCACCGATACGGCCGACGACGCCCGCATCCGGTCGCTCGTCTCCGAGACCCCGTTGGCCGGGCACGAATACGCGAGCGCCCAACGCCACGCGGACGCCGCCATGAGCGCACGCGGCAGGCTGCTCGCCACGATCGGCGACCTCGAACGTCGCCAGGACGAGCTTCTCGGTCAGCTGGTGCCCGAGCCGAGGTAGCCCGAGCCGAGGTAGGTAGCCCGGGCCTGGAGCGAGCTCGGCCGCTCCCGGACATTTCCGGCGCAGACGGATCACGCACAGACCGGTCACCGACCGGTTGCCATGCAGCACCCCACAATCACGGACGACGACGCCGGGTCACCGGCACCGAAGGAGAGACACTCGACTATGGGCGCACGGGTCGTCATCGCCGAGGACGAGGCCATCATCCGTCTCGACCTCAAGGAGATCCTCGAATCCGAGGGCTACGAGGTCGTGGGGGAGACCGGCCGCGGCGACGAGGCGGTCGAGCTCGTGGCCAGCCACCGCCCCGATCTGGCCATCCTCGACGTGAAGATGCCCGGCATCGACGGCATCGAGGCGGCGCGTCGGATCACCGCCGACCGCAAGGTCGCCGTCCTCATCCTGACCGCCTTCAGCCAGCGCAACCTGATCGAGGACGCACGGGACGCGGGGGTGTCCGCCTACCTGGTGAAGCCCTTCCAGAGAACCGAACTCGTCCCGGCCATCGAGGTGGCACTGGCCCGTTTCGAGGAGTTCCGGGCCATCGAGGAGGAGCACGCCCGCCTCTCGGGCGCGGTGGCGACGCTGGAGGAGAAGCTCGAGACACGGGGGATCGTGGACCGGGCCAAAGGGGTCCTGATGGACAACAACGCCATGGCCGAGGCCGAGGCCTTCTCCTTCATTCAACACACGGCCATGACCCGTCGGGCCCGGATGCGCGACATCGCGCAAGAGGTGCTCGACGGAACGCTCTCGCCCTGATGCCGGCCCTTTGACGCCTGCGGAGGCGGGCACGGCCGGTTCCGTAGCCACGACCTAACATCGCACCCGATGGCCGACGACGGGCCCCTGTTCCTCCTCGACGGCAACTCGCTCGTCTTCCGGGCGTTCTTCGCTCTGCCCATCGACCTGGCCACCCGTTCGGGCCAGGTCACCAACGCCGTCTACGGGTTCACCTCCATGCTCGTGAACCTTCTGCGCGATCACAACCCGAGCGGCATCGGTGTCGCCTTCGACCGGCCCGAACCCACCTTCCGCGACGAGGTGATCGAGGACTACAAGGGCAACCGGCCCGAGACCCCGGACCTCCTCATCCCCCAGTTCGCCCTGGTGCGCAACGTGCTCGCCGCTCTGGGCCTGCGCACGCTCGAGGTACCGGGATACGAGGCCGACGACATCCTGGCCACCCTGGCCACCCAGGCGCGCGACTCCGGCCGCGACGTGGTGGTGGTGACGGGGGATCGCGATGCCTTTCAATTGGTCGAGGATCCGCACATCACCGTGATGTACACCCGCAAGGGGATCTCCGACACGGTCGTCTACGACGAGGCCGGAATCGAGGAGCGCTACGGCGTCCCGGCGTCGTCGTACGCCGTTCTCGCCTCCTTACGCGGCGATCCCTCGGACAACCTGGCCGGAGTGCCGGGGGTCGGCGAGAAGACGGCGGCAAAGCTCGTCTCCACGTACGGCGCCCTCGACGACATCTTCGCCCATCTCGACGACCTCACCCCGAAGCTCCGTCAGAACCTGGCCGAGAACGAGGACCGGGTCCGGCGCAACGCCAAGGTGATCCCACTGGTGAGAGACGTCCCTCTCGATCTGGGTCTCGAGGACCTGACCGTCGGGCAGTGGGACGTGCCGGAGGTGAAGCGCGTCTTCGGCGAATTGGAGATGCCCACCCTGTGGCAGCGTCTGTCGCCTCTGATGGGAGAGGACGAGACCCCGCTCGAGCGGTCGTCGATCGGTGCCGTGGCGCCGGCGTTCGACGTGTCGCAGGTCGTGGCCCGGATCCCGACCACACCGGCCGAGGTGGTGGCCGCCCTCGAGGCGCTCGTCGGTGGGGAGCTTGTCTCCCTGGCCCCTGTGTGGAGCGGGGACCCCGGACGGTCGGCCCTGAGCGGACTGGCCGTGGCCGGTGCGCGCGCCGCGCCGGCCGTGGGCACCTCGCCCGACACGTCGCCCGGCCCGGCGGGCGACACCGCCGGTGGCGACTGCCCGGTGTGGGTCGGCCCCGATCTCGTGACGGCCCCTCCCGTCCTCGCCGCCCTGGGCGCGCTGCTCGGTCCCGGAGGGCGCAGGGTCGTTGCCCACGGGGTGAAGGAGCTCATGCGGGTCCTTCTTCCCGAGAACGTCGACATCGTCGGCCTGGACATGGACAGCGCCGTGGCCGCCTACCTCCTCGACCCGTCGTCCGGGCGGTACCGGCTGGAGGACGTCGTCGATGCCCATCTGGGCGTGGCCCTCGACGCGGGGGTGCAGGCGACGGCGGCGGGCCAACTCGACCTCGACGGCGACGCCGCCGAGGATGGCGCCGAGCACGCCGCCCGCCAGGCGGTCGCCCTCGGGGCGCTGGTGGCGCCGTTACGTGGCGCGCTCGACATCGCCGGGCTCACCCGCCTCCACGACGAGGTCGAACGACCCCTCGTCCGCGTGCTGGCCCGGATGGAGGTGGCCGGCATCGGAGTCGATGCCGCCGAACTGCGTCGGATCACCGACGCCTTCGTGGCCGAGTGTGCGCGGCTGGAGGTCGAGATCTACGAGCAGGCGGGCGAGACCTTCAACGTGAATTCGACCCCGCAGCTGCGTGCCGTGCTCTACGAGCGCCTCGCGCTCACGCCGGGCCGGAAGACCAAGACGGGCTTCTCGACCGACGCGCAGACCCTCGAGCGGCTCCGGGGCCAGCATCCGGTCGTCGAGACGCTCCTGCGCTACCGCGAGGTGGAGAAGCTCCGCTCCACCTACGGCGAGAGTCTCCTGGCCGAGGTCGGTCCCGACGGGCGCATCCATGCCACGTTCCACCAGACCGTGGCCCGCACGGGGCGGCTCTCATCGGACCGTCCCAACCTCCACAACATCCCCGTCCGCACCGAGGAGGGACGCCAACTGAGGCGCGCCTTCGTCCCGGCGCCGGGGCACCGTCTCCTGGTGGCCGACTACGACCAGATCGAGCTGCGCGTCATCGCCCATCTGGCCGGGGACCCGGGACTGGTGACCGCCTTCGCCGAGGGGCGCGACATCCACCGGACCACCGCCGCCCGCGTGTTCGGGGTCCCGGCCGAGGAGGTGACCACCGCTCAGCGCAACCGGGCCAAGATGGTCTCGTACGGGCTGGCCTACGGCATGGAGGCCTTCGGGCTGGCCCAGAGGCTCTCCATCGAGACGTCGGAGGCCCAGGCGATCCTGGACGCCTATTTCGGCGCCTTCCCGTCGGTGCGTGCCTATATGGAGCGGACGGTGCACGAGGCCCGTTCCAAGGGGTACACCGAGACGCTCTTCGGGCGCCGTCGGTCGCTGCCGGACCTGCACTCCCCGAACCGCAACCTCCGCATGGCGGCCGAGCGTCAGGCCATGAACGCAGGCATCCAGGGCCTGGCCGCCGACCTCTTCAAGGTGGCGCTGGTCCGCCTGGACGGGGCCCTCGAGGACCAGGGCCTCGCCTCTCGGTTGGTTCTCCAGGTCCACGACGAGGTCCTGGTGGAGGTGCCCACGGCAGAGGAGGACACCATCACCGCTCTCGTCCCCGAGGTCCTGGGCGGGGTGGCGGACGCCGTGGGCTTGGCCGTGCCCCTGAAGGTGTCGAGCGCCTGGGGATCCTCCTGGGCCGACGCCAAGGGGTGAGCGGCCCGGCGCGAGCCGTGGTGGATGTTGGCGTTGACGAGGGTGGGTAGACCCCGGGGCGCCGCCCGTCGGTCGCTCCGGACGACGCACGGGGGCCTAAAATGATCCTTCCGTCCCTCAATTTTGGTGATGACAGGGATTGCCCGGCCAGAGAGGCTAACAAGTGCATCTGAGAACCGGGTGCCCACCGACAAGGGGGGGAGTGCAAAGCTATGTTCATGAAGACACGCGTGTTGCGCATGGTGGCCAGCGTGGCGTTGGTCGGGAGTGGTATCGGCGGTTCGGTGCTCGCAATTTCGGGTTCCGCCCACGCCGTGACGCCTCCGGTGACGGCACCCACCAAGATCTCGGTGTCGCCTGACATCGTGCCCAATTCGCAGGCCTCACAGTGCCTGGTTCAGCCGTGTGGCGTCACCGCCGACGCGGCGACAAAGGTCAGCTGGAAGCACCTCGCTGCAGCTGCCAGCCTCGGCACCTCACCGAACTCGGGGACCTACACCCGTGCCGCTGGATTCGGCATGGTGGTCACCGAGTGCAACGCAGGTGTGCTCGTCGGTGACGCGGCCGCTTGCAACTCGACCATCACTGACCTCGACACGCCGGGCGGACCGTACCTGTACGGCCACCACCTCAACCGTGCCGGGACCGGAAACATGACCGTGAGGGTCATGGAAGGTACGGTCGGTGATGGTGTCTGCAGCGACCTGTCGGTGTGCTACCTCTCGCTGACGGAGGTCAACTTGAACACGGATTCACCGACGTGGGTCGAGTTGCTCCCAATAGCGTTCGACGCCAGTTCGTAGCCACCAGCACGCACAACGCAACACGTAGCGTCTCGCAGGCCGGGTTCTTCGGAGCCCGGCCTGCGGCGCGCCCGGAGGTGAACGGCCTCGCCGGGACTCGCCCCCTTGGCGCCTCCCTTGTGAGCGGCCTCCCCGTGCCAGGCATTCCTGTGACCCCTCCGCCGTCCGGGGGACCCCCCTGAGGCTGTCCGGGGCCGGGGGAGGACACGGGCCGGGGTCTCCGGCGGACCGGCCGACTCCTGCGCTGTAAACTGGACCGTCCTGCCGTTGCGGCCACGGTGACCCTTGGTCGGGCTCCACCGGCCGGTAGAGGCAGTTCCACGCAAGACCAACATGAAGGCCCAGGTAGGGCCGGGTGCTTCTCGTCCTCTCGAGGCGCGGGGCGTCTCTATCCTGAAAGCGAGTTCCCAACTCCATGCCCGACGACGTCGCCGGTTCCACCGGCGCTCATGACCCGGCGGTCCCCTCCGCTGTGTCCGCCGGTGAGGTTCCCGGCGCCATCGCCCTGATGTCCGATGCCCCCATGGGCACCTTCGACGAGGCCGGAACCTACATTCCCCGAGCCATCACCGAAGACGATCTGGACGGAACCTCACTCGAAGAGGCCATCGACGCCACGATCGTCGAGTTCGACGACGGCGACATCGTCGAGGGCACGGTGGTGAAGATCGACCGCGACGAAGTCCTTCTCGACATCGGGTTCAAGTCCGAAGGGGTCATACCCGTCCGCGAACTCTCCATCCGCAACGACGTCGACCCCGAGGAGATCGTGAGCCTGGGGGAACATCTGGAGGCCCTGGTCCTGCAGAAGGAGGACAAGGAGGGCCGTCTCGTCCTGTCCAAGAAGCGGGCGCAGTACGAGCGCGCCTGGGGCACGATCGAGAAGATCAAGAGCTCCGACGGGATCGTGAAGGGCCCCGTCATCGAGGTGGTGAAAGGTGGGCTCATCGTCGACATCGGCCTCCGGGGGTTCCTCCCCGCCTCTCTCGTGGAACTCCGACGGGTCCGTGAGTTGCAGCCCTACGTCGGACGCAGCATCGAGGCCAAGATCATCGAGCTCGACCGCAATCGCAACAACGTTGTGCTGTCGCGCCGGGCGTGGCTGGAGGAGACCCAGAAGGAGCAGCGCGGCGAGTTCCTCGTCAACCTGAAGCCGGGGGAACGCCGACGCGGCGTCGTGTCGTCGGTGGTCAATTTCGGCGCCTTCGTGGACCTGGGCGGGATGGACGGGCTGATCCACGTCTCGGAATTGTCGTGGAAGCACGTGGACCATCCGTCGTCGGTCGTCTCGGTGGGCGACGAGGTCGACGTCGAGGTCCTCGACGTCGATCTCGACAAGGAACGGATCAGCCTGTCGCTGAAGGCGACACAGACCGACCCGTGGCAGGAATTCGCCAACTCCCACCAGGTGGGCGAGCTCGTCTACGGGCGCATCACCAAGCTCGTCCCGTTCGGTGCCTTCGTCCAGGTGGGCGACGGGATCGAGGGGCTCGTCCACATCTCGGAGATGGCCGGCCACCACGTGGACCTCCCCGAACAGGTGGTGACGCCGGGCGAGGAGCTCTGGGTGAAGATCATCGACATCGATCTCCAACGCCGCCGTATCAGCCTGTCCATCAAGCAAGCGGCCGAGGGTGGAGAGGTGTCCGAGGAGTACCGCGAGGCCTTCGGAGAGCACGCCTACGACGAGCAGGGCAACTACATCGGCTTCGACTACGCGGCCACCGAGTTCACGCCCGAGACCGAGGCCCAGGCGGCCTGGTCGGAATACGTGGCCGAGCACGGAAGCCCACCCGAGGGGGCGGAGCTCCCCGCCGGGGTCGAGCGGCCCGCCGCCGCCGTCCCGGTCGCCGAGGCGACGACCGGGGACCCGGTGGTGCCCGCCGAGCCCGTGTCAGCCCCACCGGCGTCCGAAGCACCCCCCGCTCCGGCCGAGGGGTAGAAAAGGTCCGAGCGCACCCGAGAACGCCTCGAACCCTCTGGTTGACCTTGACGGTCAGGTCGAGGGTCGGGGGAGGTCCCTAGGCGTCGCTCCCGGGGGTCGTCGCCCCCACCGGAGGTGCGACCGCTGTCGCCGTCGGTTGACCGAGCGGAAAGTGGCAGGCCACGAAGTGGTCGGGCCCGAGGGCGCGTATCGCCGGCTCCTCGGCCGTGCACCGGTCCTGGGCGTAGGGGCACCGGGTGCGGAACCGGCACCCCGACGGCGGGTCGGTGGGGGACGGAAGCTCCCCCGACAGAGGAGAGGACCCGTCTCCCGCCACCGACGGATCGGGCTCCGGTATCGAGGCGAGCAATGCAGCCGTGTACGGGTGCGCCGGGTGGCGATAGAGGGTGTCGGGCGAGGCCACCTCGCACAGCTTCCCGAGGTACATCACCGCCACGCGGTCGCTCACGTTCTTGACGACGGCCAGGTCGTGGGCGATGAAGACCATGGTGAGGCCGCGGGCGCGTTTCAGGTCGTCGAGCAGATTGAGGATCTGCGCCTGCACGGAGACGTCGAGGGCGGAGACCGGTTCGTCACAGATGAGCAGTGTCGGCTCGAGCATGAGGGCCCGGGCGATGCTGATCCGCTGGCACTGACCGCCCGAGAACTCGATCGGCCGACGTCCTCCGGCGTCGTTCGGGTTGATGCCGACCGACTCGAGGGTCTGGCTCGCCTTCGCCCGGCGCTCCTCGCGGGTCCCGATGCCCCAGATGGACAGCGGCTCCATGACGGAGTCGAGGACGCGTCGACGCGGGTTCAACGACGAGATGGGGTCCTGGAAGACCATCTGCACCTTGGTCCGCGCCTGACGCAGCTGGCGCGGACCAAGTGAGGTGAGCTCCCTGCCGGCGAATCGGACGGACCCGGCGTCGGGCGGATGCACGAGGGCTACCGCCCGTCCCGTGGTGGACTTCCCGCACCCCGACTCGCCCACCAAGCCGAGTGTCTCCCCCGGGGCCACATCGAAACTGACGTCGGAGACGGCTCGCACCCGACGGTGACCCTTGCCGAATTCGACCACGAGGTGCTCGACCCGCAGCAGCATGTCCTCGCCGCGCAACTGGGTCGTCCCGCTCCCGGCCATCAACCGCCTCCCTCTATGGTGCCGCCTCCCGGTTGGCCGACGCCCGGTGTCCCGACGGCCGGTGTCCCGACGTCCGGTGAGACCGCGGACACGCCGGGAACGGGGGACAGCGCGCCGACGGGGACGGCTCCGGTGAAGGCCAGGGCGGCGGGGACACCGGCGGCGACGTTGCGCGCCAGGGCGTCGTCCCCCTCGGGCGAACCGACCGGGAACCAGCACGAGAAGCGGTGTCCGGCGCCGGCCGTGCGCGAGGGGGGATCCTCGACCCGGCAACGGTCCTGGGCGTAGGGGCACCGGGGGGCGAACGGGCAGCCCGGGGGCAACGCGGCGAGATCGGGAGGCCGCCCGGGGATGGCCCGCAGTCGCGTGTGGCTCGGTTCGGTGAGCCGGGGGATCGACCGCAGGAGGGCTTCGGTGTACGGCATCCGTGTGTGCGAGAAGAGGTCCTTGGTGGGCGCCTGCTCCACGATGCGGCCGGCGTACATCACGGCGATGTCGTCGGCCCGGTTGGCCACGACGCCGAGGTCGTGGGTGACCAGGATCATGCCCATCGACCGCTCCCGCTGGAGCGTGCCCAGGAGGTCGAGGATCTGGGCCTGGAGGGTGACGTCGAGGCCGGTGGTCGGTTCGTCGGCCAGGACGAGCTTCGGCCCGCAGGCCAGGGCGATGGCAATCATGACCCGCTGGCGCATGCCGCCGGACAACTCGTGGGGGTAATTCCGCATGCGCTGCTCGGGGGCGGGGATGCCCACGGAGGTGAGCAGGGCCACCGCCGTGTCGTGCGCGGCGCGACGGTCGAGTCCCAGGCGGATGCGCAGCGACTCGGTCAGCTGGCGCTCGACGCGCACCACCGGGTTGAGGGCGGTCATGGGGTCCTGGAAGATGACGGACATCTGCGTGCCCCAGACGTCGCGCAGCTGCGCCGGTGTCAGGCCCATCAGCTCATGCCCGGCGAATCGGACCGACCCGGAGCGCTCCAGGTTGACGTTCGGGAGCAGGCCCATGACCGATCGCGTGAGGACGGTCTTCCCCGATCCCGATTCGCCCACCACGCCGAGCGTTTTGCCCCGGTCCAACGTGAAGGAGATCCCGTCGTTCGCCCGCACGAGCCCACGGGTGGTGCGGAACGCGGTCCGCAGGTCCTGGACGTCGAGGAGCGGCTCCTCGAGCTCGGAGGCGTCGGCGAACTCCAGGTGCGGGGTCCGCTGTCGCCGGAGGCTCACAGGTTCCCCGCGCGGACGTCGAAGCGGGAGCGCAGCCGGTCCGCCATCAGGTTGAGGGCCACCAGGAGCAGGAAGATGTAGATGGACGGCCACAGGGCGATGATGGGATTGACCTGCAGGAGGTTGTTCGTCACCCCTTCGTTGATGATGTTGCCCAGAGACGCCGTCGGCAGTGACACCGACAGGCCGAGGAACGCCAGGGACCCCTCGAGGATGATGGCGACGGCCACCCCGATCAAGGCGAAGGACACGGCGGCCGGGACGACATTGGGGAGAAGCTCCCGGAACAAGATCCGCCACGTGGTCGCCCCCATGGTCCGGGCGGCCACCACGAACTCCCGGTTGGCGAACGACAACGTGGTGGCCCGGATGACCCGGAAGAGGCTGGGTGTCCCGGCCACGGCGAAGATGATCGTGAGCTTCAGAAGTGTCCGGGGGAGCCAGAAGGCCTCGATGACGAGGATGGCGAGCAGGGCGGGGAAGGCCAGGATGACGAGGGACCCGGCGTTCAGGATGTTGTCGGTCCAGCCGCCCCGGTAGCCGGCCAGCAGCCCCAAAGCGCCACCGCACAGCAGGGCGATGCCGACGGAGGCGAAGCCGATGACGAAGGACACCCGCGATCCGAAGATGATGCGCGACAGGAGGTCCCGGCCGAGGTCGTCGGTCCCGAGAAGATGATGGAGGCTCGGGCCGGTGTTCACCACCGCGTAGTTCTGGTAGTCGGGGTTCGTGAGCGGCAGCAGCGAGGCGAAGATGGCCAGCAGCATCATGAGCGCCACCCAGGCGAAACAGATCCAGAAGACCGCTCCCAACCCCGATCGGTGTTCGACCACGACCGGCGCCGGTTCGGCCAGGCCCTGGAGTGACTCGAACCCCCGGGCGTGCTCGACGGCCCCGGCGACGGTTCCGATCTCAGCCACGGCGCACCCTCGGGTCGAGGAAGGTGAACAGGACGTCGACGCCGAAGTTGATCACCACGTAGGCGATGGCGGCCACCAGGGCCATGCCCTGGACGACCAGGTAGTCGCGCGAGTTGATGGCGGCGATGAGCTGGAAGCCGATGCCCGGGAGCTGGAAGAGCAGCTCCACCACGAAGGCGCCGGTGAAGAGAGATCCGATACTGAGGCCGGCACCGGCCAGAAGAGCGAACGACGAGGGTCGCAGCGCGTGGCGCAACATGATGTACCGGGTTGACAGGCCCTTGGCCCGGGCCATGGTGATGAAGTCCTCCTGCAAGGTGGCGATCAGGTCGGCACGCAGGAGGCGGTAGTAGATGGCCACCGACCCGAGGGCGAGCGAGATCGACGGCAGCAGGACGGACCGGAGATTCGGTCCGATGCCCTGGGCGATGGGGTTGTAGCCGGTGGCCGGGAAGAGATGGATCTTCACGGCCACCACCAGGACGAGGACCACGGCCACGACGAAGGTGGGGATGGCCAGCATGCCGTAGGTCGACGTGGTGGCCACGCGGTCGAGGATCGCGTTGGGTCGCAGCGCGGCCGCCAGTGCCAGGGGGACGGAGACGAGGAAAGCCATCAGCTGCGACACGATGATCAGCTCGAGGTCGATCGGGAAGGCCACCCCGATGGCATTGGAGACGGTCTGGTGCGTCAGGAAGGAGATCCCCAGGTTGCCGTGGAAGACGTTGCTGATCCACGTCCAGTACTGGACGGGGAGGGGCTTGTTGAGACCGAGCTGGCGCAGGAGTTCGGCGCGGGCCTGCACCGTGTCGTTGGGGCCCAGGATGCTCACCGTGGGGTCGCCCGGCAGCAGGTGGACGAGCAGGAAGGCGACGACGGAGATGAAGAAGATGATGACGATCAGCTGGACGACCCGGGCGCCGATGTAGCGAGTCATGCCCGGGTCGTCCTCAGGCCTTCATCCAGATCTGGCCGGGAGTGAAGACGCCGCCGCCGAATCCCTGCCCCTGGGTCCCGTCGGGCAGGATGGGGTTGGCGAAATTCTGCACGGTGGTGTTCCCCGTGATCGACCACGGGGCCCGCGAGAACCACAGGTAGGGCAGGTCCTCCGCCAGCAGCCTGTCCACCGCCTGGTAGGCCTCGACGCGGGCCGATTGGTCGGCGTGGGTCCGGCCCTGCTGCAGGGCGGTCTCGATGCGCGGGTCCTTGTTGCGGGCGAAGTTGAGGGCGATGGGTGGGTTGGCCGTCGTCGGGCTCAGCCAGACGTAGTTGAGGTCGGGGTCGGGCGCGCCGAATTGCTCGTCCGCCGCTGCCTGGAATTGGCCTCCCACCAGCTGGTCGATGTACTGGACCTGCTGGACCTGGCCGAGCGACACCTTGAACCCGACCGCCTGCCACATGCTCTGGAGGGCCTGGATGATCTCGGCTTGGCGGGGATCGGTGACGTCGATCAGCTGCACGGTCAAGTTGCCCCCGTGCCTCGGGGCGGCCTGGGCCACGAGCTGCTTGGCCTTGGTCGGGTTGTAGACGGGGTAGCCGTTGTCGGCCGCCCGGTAGATGGAGCCCGGTGGGAACAGTGACGTGTTGGGTGTGAGCACCCCCCGTCCGAACAGTCTGACGATCTCGGCCGGGTCGGTGGCGTAGGCCAGGGCCTGGCGCACGGTGAGGTCGTTCAGCGGCGGCACCGAGACGTTCAGGCAGATGAAGTCCATGTCCGGCAGGCCGTGGGTCTGGTGGAGATCCGTTACCTGCTGGAAGGCGCTGTCGTGCTGCAGGTCGGCGATGATCCCCGGGTCGTGCGAGACCATGAGGTCGATCGTGCCCGATCGCAACGAGGACTCCCGTGACTGGTCGGAGACGATGGGCTTGAAGGTCACGGTGTCGAGGTAGGGCAGTCCCTTCCGCCAGTAGTTCGGATTCCGCGCCACCGTGAAATGGTCGTTCGGTTCCCACGAGACGATCTTGAACGGGCCCGTGCCCACCGGGTTCTGGGATCCCGACTTGCTGTCCAACTGCGACAGGGCGATGACGTAGCCGACCTGGGTGGTCAGATAGGCCGGGAAGGCCACCAGGGGCTCGACGCAATTGAAGGTGATGGACAGGTCGCCGGACGTGGTCACGCTGGAGATCGGTGTCACCGCCTGGGCGGTGAGGGCCGAGGTCTTGAGGGCGTGGAAGTTCTGCAGGACCACGTCGGCGGTGAGCGGGGATCCGTCGTGGAACTCCACGTTCGGGCGGAGGGTGACAGTCCACGACGTCATGTCGGTGTTGGGGACCACCGAGGCGGCCAGGTGGGGGCGGATGGACCCGTCGGCGGCCACCGACGTCAGGGTGTCGAACACGGCGTTGGCGTAGGTCAGTCCGGTGTTGTCGAAATGGCTCTGAGCCGGGAGGAAGCCGTCGATGTCGGAGCTCATGCCGATGATCACGGAGCCGCCCAGGCGCGGCCTGGCCGTGCTCACGCCCGCGGTGGAGGTGGAGCTGCTCGCGGTGGAAGGAGAGGAGGCGCCACAGGCCGACAACAGTGCCGGCGCCCCGGTTCCGGCCAGCGCCAGGCCGGCCGCCGTGGCCGCCCCGCGTCCGAGAAATGCCCGTCGGTCGTACCGGTCTGCGGAGTCGGCCACCGTACCCCCCTGCGTCGTGCCCTTGTGCCCGTCGCGGGCTCGGTCTACCGGCGCCGGCGCGCCGTAACCGGGGAAGCGGGCAGGTCCCGGTTCCCGTGGGCGCCGCCATGGTAGACGTCTCTCCCTCGTCGAGGCGGGCAACCATTCTCCGCCCTCCGAGGCGGCCGCCGGGACCGTCGATACCATGCTGCGATGGACGGGATGCCGATGCCGGTCGCCGCGACCGACATCTCGGTCCCCCCGGTCGGCCCTACGGGCGCGCCGGACGACGCCGGCACGCGTGAGGGGCCGCGCCCGGGTCCAGGACCGCGTCCGTCACGACCCGCCACGGTGGCTTGGGCGCTGCGGGCGTCGATCGTTCCCTGGATCGTGGCCCGGGTGGTCGTCGGTGCCGCCCTCGCCGTCGCCCGCCAGCTGTCCACCACCGACCACCTCTCGGCGGCCGCCGTCGCCCGCGTCCACCAGGGGCTCCTCGGATGGGACGCCGGGTGGTACGAGTCCATCGCCCGTCACGGCTACTGGGGTGCCGGCCATGCCTCACTGCGCTTCTTCCCCTTCTTCCCGCTCTTGGCCCGGGGCCTGTCGGTGCTCCCCGGCGTCGGCGTCGGGACGGCGGTGGTGGTCGTGGCCAACGCCAGCGCCCTGGCCGGGACGGCCGTCCTCGTGACCCTGGTGCGGTGGGAGACCGGCGATGAGCGGCTGGCCGGGCGGGCCGCCTGGCTCCTCTGTCTGGCGCCGGCGGCCTTCACCTTCGTCATGGGGTACGCCGAAGGCACGCTCCTGCTCCTGGCCGGCGCCGTGTTCCTGGCCCTGCGGGCCCGGCGGTGGTGGTGGGCGGCGACCTTCGGAGTGGCGGCGGGGCTCACCCGCCCGCTCGGTGCCCTCCTGCTCGTGCCCGCCGCCATCGAAGCCGGGCGGGCGCTGCGGTCCGTGCCGGCCGCCGAGCGCGTGGGCCGGGCCGCGGCGGTGGCCGCGCCCGTGGCGGGCAGCGGCGCCTACCTCGGCTGGGTCGGGTGGCGGTACGGCGACGCTCTCGCTCCCCTCCGTCTCCAGGAGGAGGGGGGGCACCACGGTCACCTGGCCGATCCCGTGGTCACCCTGGCTCACGACGCCTCGTTCCTCGTCCACGGTCATCATCTGGGCGAAGCCCTCCATCTCCCCTGGGTCCTGCTCGTGGTGGGCCTGGTGATCGTCACCTTCCGCTCCTGGCCCGTCTCCTACGGGGCGTTCGCCGTGGCCGTGGTGGCGGCCGCCCTGGCGGGGAGCAATCTCGACTCGTTCGAGCGCTACGCCCTCTCCGCCTTCCCCCTCGTCCTGGCCGGTGCGACCGTGACCTCGGGCGAGCGGGTCATGCGGGTGGTGCTCGTACTGAGCGCGGTGGGCCTGCTCGGCTACGCGCTCCTGGCCTTCGCCAACCTCTATGTGCCGTAACGCTCCCGTGGCTCCACCGTCTCTCCTGGCGCCTCCGTCCCCCGTGGTCCGTCCGGTCGCTGCCGACGTAGTCTTCGACAGGGCCGGACCCCGGTGTGGCAAAGGTGCCCGCGTCGCCGGGGGCAGCACCCGCCCCGTCGGGCCGCCCGCACGGAGCACGACGGGAGGAACGTGCGGTTGGGACGACCTGAGATGACGCAATCAGCGGATCGACCCGAACCGAGACGCGCCCCGGTGGGCGGTGACCTCCGACGCGTCTTTCCCATCGTGGCGGCGGCCGCCGCCGCCGGTGTCTCCAGCCTGCTCACCACCGTCCTGGTCGCCCGCCTGCTCACGGGACGCGGCTACGGCGCCTTCGTCGTGCTCCTCGGTCTGTTCCTCATCCTGTCCATGCCGGGATCGGCGCTTCTCGTCGCCGTCGTCCGCCGCATCACGGCATGGGAGAGCGAGGGCCACGCGGCCCGCGTCCACGACTGGGTCGTCCGTGTCCACCGCGTCGGCGCGGCCGCCGTCGTCATCCTGGCCCTCGCCATCTGGCTGGTCCGGGCCCCCCTGATCAGCGCCTTGTCACTCCCCGGACCGGGCGGAGTGGTCGAGATCCTGACCGCGGCGGGGATCTGGGTCTTGGTGTCGATCGACCGTGGGTTGCTCCAGGCCCGTCAGGACTACCGCAACCTGTCGCTCAACCTCGGCATGGAGGCTGTCACCCGGACCGCCTGCACGATCGGCCTGGCGGCGGTGTGGGGCGTCACCGGCGCCGCCCTGGGAGTGCTCGTCGGGGAGGTGATCACGGCCGTCCACGCCCGCGTCACGGCCATGGCCGCCCTGGCCCGAGGCCCCCGGGTAACCCTGGTGGCCGGCGTGCCGGCGCCTTTCCCCGAAGCGGTCCCCGTGGTGGAGGGTCAACCGCCGGTGTCGTCCCACACGGGGCGTCACCTCGCCGCCGACATGGTGACCGCCCTGGTCAGTCTGGCCCTCCTGGCCGTTCTCCAGAATGCCGACGTCATCGGGCTGGACAGCAGGGCACCGCACCGCTCGGGCTCCTACGCGGCCATCTCGGTCCCCTCGAAGGCCCTCGTCTTCGGCGCCCTGGTCTTCGTCAATTACCTCCTCCCCGAATCGGCCATCCGGTGGCACCAGGGGTCGCACGCGTTGCGCCAGCTCGGCCACACCCTGCTGATCGTGGCGATGCCCTGCGCCCTCCTCCTGGCGGTGGCGGCGGCGGCGCCGAAGACCCTTCTCGACGTGGTCTTCGGGTCCAAGCTGTCCGCCGCCGCCCCTGCCTTCGCCACTCTCGTCCTGGCCATGATCTGCATGTGCGTGACCGTGGTGCTCACCGTCTATCTCCTCGGGGTGGGCTGGCGCTGGATCGTGCTCCTCCTGGCCACGGGAACCGGCGCCCTCGTGCTCTTCACCCTCCGCGCCGACGGCCGGTACCTGGCCACGGCCCGGGCCGACCTCGTCGTCCAGGCCGCCCTGGCCCTGGCCGCGGGCATCGCCCTCGTGGGCGTGCACCTCCGGGCCGGGAGGCACTGGCGGGTGGGGGGCGGGCAGCCGGCCACACCGGTCCCGTCCTCCCCGGGCCGCGGCGCGTGAACCCGGGGACCCCCGTCCCAGTCGAGATACCGTGGTCCGGACCGACCAGGGGGCATCCGACGTGCGGGACGAGGTAGGCAGACAAGGGACCATCGAGGACCACCTGGTCGTCGCCCCTCCTGCGGTTCCCGAGGTCCC
>Ga0209415_10010333_pt1 | contig 15896 bp, 17 predicted proteins | sample PeaSoiSIISIP2007_FD_187696 | JGI IMG/M metagenome (GOLD analysis project Ga0209415, IMG submission 187696) | Peat soil microbial communities from Weissenstadt, Germany - SII-SIP-2007 (SPAdes) (version 2) | ecosystem: Environmental > Terrestrial > Soil > Wetlands > Peat | place: Germany...
TTCGAAGAAGGCACTGATTCCCTCGCAGAAGTTCTCGCCCTACGAGCTGGGCTTCGCGAAAATGGTTCATCTCGAGAAAGAAAACTTCATCGGCAAACGTGCCCTCGAACAAGACGCGAAGAATGGCGTGCCCCGTCAGCTCGTAGGCCTGGAAGTCGACTGGACCGATGTCGAACAGCTCTACGAGCGCTACGGCCTCACTCCGGCAGCGCCAGCGCAAGCCTCGCGCGTCGCCGTTCCCGTCTACTCCGGTGAGAAGCAGGCTGGCAAAGCAACCACCACAAGCTGGTCCCCAATCCTGAAAAAGCTCATCGCACTGGCCAGCGTCGAAAGCGAATATGCGAAGCCCGGAACCTCGCTCCAGATGGAAATCACGATCGAGGCGATACGGCTAAAGACCAACGTGAAGGTGACGAGCCTACCGTTCTTCAATCCTCCCAGAAAGACCGCAACGCCGGTATAACGACTCATGTGGGGACAGCCGCCCTCGGCTGTCCGCCGGGCGAAGTCCGGCTGGGTTTCTGAAGAAGAGGAGTAACACTGTGCCGCGTCCACGGCAAGGCGAAACTGCAGGCTAGGTAATGTCCGAGTACGAACCGGAAATAAAATCTGGCCTCGCCCAGAACTTGTCATAGCACTCCACACACAGCCAATCGCGGCCGTTGGTGTATCCGGTTCCATGGTCGTCCTGCGATTCGAACAGCTCCCAGCAGCAGATAGTGCAATGATCCTTCTTCCACCCGCCCTTGATCTCTTCGAAATTCGCGGAATCCTCGGCGAGGGTGATGTCCAGAGAGACCTTGCCCGACTGCCGCTCGGTGACGCAATCCCGAGGTTTCCATGACGCCTTGCGCCAGTGCCACCTGTGGAGTCGGCACCGTCTCACTTCGCCAAGCACGTCGTCCAACTTAAAGGGCAAGCCATGGATTGTTATGATCACCCTGGGCGTCGTAGCCAGCTCCCGATCGCGCGATGACAAGGCCACTTCGGCTGCCTCGTACGCTCCCATGACTTCGACTTTTGTTCTGAACTGTTCGAGCTTCACGCCGAATGCTTCGAGCAGTTTCGCGGCAAGAGAGTTTTCCTCACGCAGCAGGCCGAGAAAGAGATGCTCGGATCCAATGTGCGGGTGGTTCAGGCGCTCTGCCTCCTCGGCTCCGTACGCCAGCACGCGCTTCGAAGCATTGCTCAACGGGAGATCGACGCTAACGGAAACCTTTTCCCGGATCCCGCTTCGCGCGTCGATCTGCGCCCGTATGGTCTCGGGAGCACCTGCGGGAAGCATGCGCGCAATGCGCGCGTCGTCGCGTAAGATGCCTAGAAGCAGGTGCTCGGTCTCAATGACCGGAGAGCCGAACTGGCTCGCCTCATACCGCGCAAAGAAAATCACGCGCCGCGCTTTCTCCGTGTACCGCTCAAACATCGTCTACTCCACTGTCTACTCAACCCCTACAGCCTTCCGGTGGCTGCGCTTCCAGTACAAATAAAACGGCACGCCGACCAGCACGATGCCGATGCTCACGAAGCTTTCCAGCGGCCGCCGGAAGGTTGTATTCAAGATCCAGGCAATACCGATCAGCACATAGATCGCGGGCAACCATGGATATCCCGTGCAACGGTAAGGACGCGGAATCTCTGGCCGTTTCCATCGTAACCAAAACATGGCAATCACGGTCAGCGTGTACGACAGCACCATGCCATAAATCACATACGTATAAAGCTGATCGTAGCGCCCACTGAGCGTCAGTAGAGCGGCCCAAACGCCCTGCCCAATCAAGCTGAAAGCCGGCGTCCTCCACTTGGGATGGATCACTGCCATGCGCTTGAAGAAGACGCCGTCCTGCGCCATGGCGAGATATACGCGCGCGCCCGAAAGCGTGCAGGTCGCCGCCGCACTGAAACACGATATGGCAATCATGAGCGACAGCCACACCGCCGCGCCCGGCGAGAACAACGCGGCTGCGGCCGCGTGCGCAATGGTCTCATGCGTGGCGATCTCTTTCAACGGCAGCGCATACATGTAAGTCAGGTTCATCGCTATGTAAATCACGCCCACCGCGAGCACTCCCAGCACCATCGCCAGCGGTACATTCCGTCGCGGTTCCTTCACTTCGCCGGCGACCCAGGTGATGTACACCCATCCGTCATAAGCCCAGTACACCGCGATCAATCCCACGCCCAGTGCCGAGATCAACTGCGCCGGCCCCAGTCCCATCGTCAGGCCAATCCCGTGCGCTTGAAAGTTCGACCAGTGGCCTTTGCCGATGGCGAATCCCAGTATCACGAACGCCGCCATCGCCGTGAATTTCGTCCAGGTGGAAACGTTCTGCAGCAGCGCTCCCCAGCGCAGCCCCACGACGTTCACATAGGTCAAAACGACGATTAGCCCCAACCCCAACAGATGCGCGCGCGTCACTACGATCCCGGCGAATGCGACCACCACGTGATCTTGCGACACGACGGGAAAGACCTGTCCCACGTATGCCGCCGACGCTACCGAAAGCGCTGCGATCGTTCCGCCGTTGGCCACGCTGAACAGCATCCAGCCGTACAGAAACGCGATCAGATCGCCGTAGGCCTCGCGCAGGTAGATATACTGCCCGCCGGAGTCGGGGAACATTGAACCCAACTCGGCAAACGCGAAGCAGGCGCAAAGCGAAATCAGCGCCCCCAACACCCACACCAGCAGAAACAGCACGGGCTGCGGCAGCGGCCCTGCAATGTCTTTCGCTGTCAGAAAAATAGATGATCCAATGACGCCGCTGACCAGGAGCAACACCGAATCGAGCAGTCCGAGCCCGCGAACCAGCGTGGGCTTTGAGTCAGCCGGTGTTGAGCCTGGCGGCCGGGTTTCATCGGAGGAAACGGGGATGGCTTCCATTATCCGATGCCCAGTTCATCGGAGGACTCGAGTGCCGTACCGCAACGCCGGCAGATCACCGAGGAACAGTCGCCGCAGGTCAGGGGATCGGTCACTTCTTCCGCACAATTCGGACAGTAAAGTGATCCGCGATCGGGATCAGGCTCGGCCTGTGGATTCTGAGATCGGGTCACCATGAAGAGGAAAACTGTAGCACAAGTCGTCGTTCTTCGTGCTCCTTAGTGTCCTTCGTGGTTATAGAATTTAAGTCACAACCACCAAGGACACGAAGGTGCACGAAGGAAGCTTATGCCCGATAAACCGCAGACTCCCGACGAGAAGCTGCAACACGAATTCAACCGCTGGGCGGCCGCCGGAGAAGGCGAGAAGATGGAGCGCCATCATCTCGACATTACCGAGAAGACGATTCGCCTGATGAATCTGCGCTCCGGCGAGCGCGTGCTCGATCTCGGCTGCGGTTCGGGATGGGCCACCCGCCTGCTGGCACGCCTGGTTGGCGAGGGCCCTGAGGGATTCGGGCAAGTCGTCGGCCTCGACGTTTCCGACGAAATGGTCCGCCAGGCCCGCGAAGCCTCCAAAGACTTCGAGAACATTCTTTATGTCTGGGGATCGGCGCAGCAAATTCCCTGGGAGGAGAACTTCTTCGACAAAGTCTTGTCGGTGGAATCGTTCTACTACTACCCCGATCAGGACCGGGCGCTGATGGAACTATTCCGCGTGCTGGCTCCGCGGGGCAGGCTGTTTATCCTGATTAACCTTTACAAAGACAACCAATATTCCCTGCAGTGGGTCGACAAGCTGAAGGTCCCGGTCCACGTGCGCTCCGCAGCTGAGTACATCGAGCTCTTCAAGAAGCACGCTTTCGAAGATGTACAAGCGCTCCGCATTCCCGACGACACGCCCACTCCGGATGATTACCAGACCAAGTCGTTCAACAGTCTCGACGATCTCAGAGCCTTCAAGCGCGAAGGCGCTCTGCTTCTCATGGCCTCAAAGCCCGACTTGCGCACCCCGCTTCCGGGATACACGATCTATTAGCAGCGCCGCCGAATTTTGTAGCGCCGGCGTCTCGGCCTCGCAGACTGCGAGTCGCCAACATCACGTCGCATCTGTGATCTGTGCCACGGACCAGGCCGCTAGATGCTGTCATCATCGTCGTCTTTGTCGCCATGACTCAGGTCCTTCACCGGGCTCAGCGCCCGGCCATCCTGCGCGTGACGAATGTCAATTCTGCCATTCACGTTTTCCAGCTTGATGTGTGTCCCGCCAGTGCCCAGTTCCCCGCGCAGATCGTGGCCGACGAACTGATGATGATTCACATGCAGCCCAAAATCGTTGTTGATTCCGCCGGAAACCGTGCTGGCCTCGATCTCCGCCTTCGAGTCTGAGGGGATGGTCAGGTCCACCGAGCCGTTGACCGAACTCAACTCCACCGAGTGCCCCGCAAGGTGGTCGAACCGCGCCTCCAGGTGTCCATTGATCGTCGACAAGCGGGCGCGCCCAGCCAGATTGTGCGCCTCCAGCCGTCCGTTGATGCACGAGGCGTTCACTTCTCCGCTCACTCCGTTCACACTGAGGGCTCCATTGATCAGTTTGATTTCGTCCAGACGGACCGCGCGCGGCACCGTCAGCGTGTACTCAACGCTGGCTGGGTTATTATGCCAGCCCCAATTCCAGCTCTGGTTGTGGTCGGGATACTTGGTTCGAATCGAAATGGAGTCGTTCCGTGAGTCAATCTCAATCTTCGCTTCATCCAGCCGCTCTTTTGTGTCAGCGTACTTCACCGCATCCACCTTCACCTCGTTCCGGTCCCAGCTGGAGATGCGAACATCGCCGTTGATATTATCGAGTTCAACCCGGCCGTCCGCTGTCAGGGCGTAGGTCTGATGGAACTCCTCGGTCAGCGCGCCACGATGGTCTGAGGCATGCGCTCCCAGGACAAGGGCGAACACGGCACAGACGGTTCCCAGGACAGCTCCCAACCAGGTGGCAGATTGGCGATGGCGATTCATGATTTCCCTCCGTTTCAATGCCTTAGACGGGGCCGCTCACAATTTGTGAGACAGCGCCCCAAGAAACACTTATTCCCACACTATGGGATACGAAAGTTACCTCCGTGATGTTCCCCTCTGAATGCCACTGAAAGACAATCCCAGCAAGAGGTTGACTGGGGTTCCCTTTGTTGTATCGGTGCAGAAAAACCGCGTCCCGGCGCCGGCAGGGAAGTTCGCTGCCGGGCCTCGTCGCGTTGCTTCTGCTGCTGTTTCCGGCATGGGCGTCCGCCCAGTCGTCCGACACCGACAAGCCCGTTCCAATCCTGACCGGCAATGTCGGCACTTTCAGCTTTGTCACGGCCGGGCAGAATCTGATCGACACCCAAATCAACCCCATTCTTCTCGTGCCTCTCGGGGACCGCTGGCTGATCGAGTCACGCGCGGAATTCGAGGGCAAGTTTCAGCGTCCGCCCGGTGGCGGCCCTTATGGCGGTCCAGTCAACAAGCACGTTGACTACGCCCAAATCGACTACATCGCCAGCCCCTACGTAACCATCACTGCTGGCCGGTTCCTCACCCCTTTCGGGATCTTCAACGAGCGTTTGTATCCGGTGTGGATTCGCGCCCTGCAGCCGGATCCCCTCATTCTTCCCATCAACACAGTCGACAGCGACGGCGCCATGCTGCGCGGCGGTTTTCCAGTCACGGCCAGCGCCAACATGAACTATGCCGCCTATGTTTCCGTCGCCAGCACCAGCATCGGCAGCGTGGATTCCGAGCGCCACGTCGGCGGACGTATGGGTTTCTTCTTTCCCGGACCGCGCCTTGAAGTCGGCGGCTCCTGGCAGAAGACCCTGCAGGACGACCGCAAGAACGCCTTCGGCTTCCACATGGGTTGGCAGCCGGCGAAGGCTCCGTTGAACCTGCGCTCGGAATTCGCCCGCTCGTTTGAAGGCAGCGGATACTGGGTCGAAGGCGCATACCGGCTCAGCCAGGCGCACTTCTGGCAGAAGGCAATGCGGCGTACCGAAGTCGTGGCTCGCCTGCAACAGTTCTACACGGGCGAGATCAGCCCCGATGGCGCCGCGGCCCTCGGCCTGCCCAGTGCGAATACGCGCGAGGCCGATTTTGGAGTCAACTACTTCTTGCGCGACGGACTGAAAGCCATCGCCAGCTACGGGCGCCAATTCAGCGTGGCTGGGAACGCCAACCAGTGGAGCTTCGGGTTCGCGTACCGGTTCCTGGTTCCGCTTGGCCGAGTGGGGCAGCAACCATGAATTGCCACGCCAAGACTTCGCTCACCGTGCTTCTCTGTGCTCTGACGTTCGCGTCGTCCGTTTTCGCCGGATCGCCTGTGAGCCGGAAAGATGCTTCTGCCGCCGCGCCGGTCGTACACGTGACCGATGCCGACAGCATGCGAGTCGCGGGTGAGCAGCGCTTTCGCGCCAACTGTGGCCGCTGTCACGCCGCCCCGCAGAAGTTCCCACCCCGTATGATGGCCACTATTCTGCGCCACATGCGGGTCCGGGCCACCATCACCGACGAAGACCGGCGCCTGATCCTGTTCTACATGACCCAGTAATCAAGAAGATAACCTCATCCAAGCCTATGACAACACGACCAACAATTCGTCGTATGTTTGTGTGGATTGCAGCCGCGGCCGCTTTGCTGGCTGCGGTGCCTCGCGCCCGCGCGCAAGCCCGCGTCATCGAGGTGACTGCCGACAGCGACAGCCGCTACAAGATCGCCGGACAACATACTCCGGAGATCACTGTGAAGGCGGGCGAGCAGATACTTTTGCGGGTTACGGCTCACCGAGGCAAGACGTGGAATCGTGATGGTTCGATTCATGGCTTCACCCTGCTGCGAGCCAAAGACCGAACCAAGGTGGACGGGTGGGATCTACTGTTCAAGCCCGGGACGCAGGAATTTCTTCTCACCGTTCCCAAAGAACCGGGTGCGTACGAAGTGGTCTGCACCGTCATTTGCAGTGAGGATCATGAAGGCATGCACATGAAATTTACGGTGCTGCCATGAAGCCATCGAAGCAGGAGTGTTTTATGAATCGAAGCAGTTTTCGAAGAATCATCTGTTGTGCGGTGGGAGTGCTGGCGCTGGCCGGCGCCGCCCACAGCCAGACTTCTCACCTGTACCACGGCGAAGTTTCCGACAGTCAGTGCGCTCTGAACGTCCACTCGCTCACGCGCTCTCATCAGGAGATGCTCAAGTCGAAGTCCATGGGCGGCACATCGAACACGTGCTCGGTGTATTGCATTGAACATCTCGGCGGCTACCTCGTGCTCTCGGCCGGGAATGACGTATACCGCCTCGACCGCTCCGACCTGGTGCATGGTTTCGAAGGACAGAAAGTAGTCATTACCGGCACTCTCGACTCCAAGCTCAAGCAGATTCACGTGCTGAAGATCGAACTGGACGAGAAGCAGTAGATTTCCTTCCCGCCTCGGTCAGCAGGAACACGCCCAGGATGGCCATCTCCGGCTCAATGGGATGCCGGTAGCGCGGCAGGCAATACACAAAGTAATACACCGCCGGACAAAGCAGGAACAACCAGAACAGCAGCCACGCGCCCGGCTTGCGCAGTCGTAGCGCCCTGCCCAATCCCCAGAACGTCAGAACCGACGACGCCAGGAACAGGGAGTTCTTCGCCTGGCTCATCCACCAGTGCTCCGCGTCTTTCGGCGGAGCCGCCCAGAAGTAGACGAATCGCCTCACGCACAGCTTGGCAAACCGTCCATAGTCAGCTCGAATGTAGTCCAGGGCTTGCTGCTTGCGCATGGCGATGTAGGGCAGTTCGCCCATCGCCTGAAACTGCCGCATCGCATTGGGATCGTGCGGCGGGTCCAGATACAGCATCAGCGTTCCGTCGGCGCCAGAGCCGTTCCCCAGGCGAAGCTCCTGGCCAAAATTGTCGCGAATGAAAATGAACTTGCCGAATGCCTGATAGTTGCGCACAAGCCAGGGCGTAATGCAGGCCAAGAAAACGGCCGACGCCAGCACAACTCCCGCCAAGGATCGCTTGCCACGCCGCGCGCGCCGGTACCAGGCCCACAATCCCGCAGCCGGCAAAAACGACAGCAGGGAAGTGCTGCTCAGTGCGGTGATGCCCCAGAGCAAGCCGAACTGAAACCAGGGTATCCAGCCGTCGCGGTCTTCGAGAGTAAGAGCCAGCCAGAAGATCGTCGTCAGCAGCAGCGTGCCCAGGCAAGTCTCCCAGACCGCCTTAGTGCTCCAGAACATTACATTGGGAAGCAACGCCCAGGCCCATGCCGATCCCACTGCGACCTTTTCCGAAAAAATCCGGCGCGCGATCAGAAAAATCGGGACGCAGGTCAGCGCCGAAAAAATGCTGTTCAGCGTGAGCAGCACGAAGGCCGACGCTTTGGAATAAATACCGAAAACGAGAAACACGCCCGCAGTCAGATGCGGGTAGAGCGGGGGTTCCCACGCTGTCGGCCCGGTCGCGGGGCCAAAGGGATTGCTGAACCCGTGCCCGGAGGCCAGAGCCGCGCCGATGCTTCCCATCTCCCAGCCGAAGTGGAAGTTGTCATCCGTGGTCTTGAACTTGTAGGTGTGGCCGACGATGATCCAGCCCACGCGCAGAAGCAGTGCGATCGCCACGATCCATCCCGGGGAAGTCCGAATGCGCGCCCATGCCGGAGAGAGCGAACTGGAACTTGGTGAGCGGAGCGCGGCCGCCGCTGGTCTGGATTCCATGTGTGGTCTATTTGTAGCTGAGGGAGCCGAAGGCTCGCAAATCGGAATGAGGAAGAGGTAGAGGAAAATGAGAAATCGGGGCGAGAAGCTTGTAGAGCACGTTGTACAGCCTCACCGCGCGTGATGGAGCCGGTGCCGCATGCTCTCCACCATCAGACCGAGCAACGCATACGTCGCCGCGTTGGCAACCAGCGACCAATACAAGGAAATGCCGAAATGGAAATGATTGCCAGCGAACACAATTGGGCAAGTCAGTTCCACCAGAACCATCATCGGGTCGCCAAAGGTCATCGCCGGAGGCGTGGTTGCGAAGGCATACAGCGCCCAGCCGACCGCAATCAGAAAGCCCGCACCCGCCCACATCGCAATTCGGTATTTCATACGGCCTCCCTAACTATCGTCAGTGCAAATAGTCTCACCAATGCCCTAAAACTACTGGTGCGCCGCCATCTATTGCAAGAGCCGCCGTCCGGTGACTATAATGACCATGATGACCTGAATCGAAGGGAGCTTCCATGGGCGCACCGAACTGGACCGTGGCCGAAGCCAAAGCGAAATTCAGCGAAATCATTGACCGCGCCATGTCGGAAGGGCCGCAGACCATCACCAGGAAAGGCCGCACGGCCGCGGTCGTGGTGGGGGCGGAAGAATGGCAACGAAAGACCCAGCGTGTTGGCAATCTGGCGGAGTTTTTCGCTGGATCTCCTTTGCGCGGATCGGGGCTCAAGATTCGCCGACGCAAGGCGCAGCCGCGCAAGATTAACCTTTAACTCTCCAGATGAACTTCCTTCTCGATACCAACGCGGTTTCGGAATGGGTGAAGCCCCGACCCAATCCAGGCCTGATGCATTGGATTGAATCGGCTGACGAGGATCGGGTTTTCCTCAGCGTGATTTCGTTGGCGGAGTTGCGTTACGGTGTGGAACGCTTGCCGGGAGGAGCCCGCCGCAGCCGGCTCGAGCAGTGGCTGCGAAATGAATTGCCGTTGCGCTTCGATGGCCGGATTCTGCCCGTCGACCCTAACGTCGCCGAAGCCTGGGGGAAAACGGTGTCGCGAAGCGAAGCGATGGGCCGGCCCATTGGCGCAATGGATGCTTTTCTGGCGGCCACCGCAGAGACCCATCGCCTCACGCTAGTGACGCGCAATGTTTCCGATTTCCAAACGTTGAAGGCGGTTGTGAACCCGTGGTCTTAGCCCGTCGAATGCGAGCGGAGCACGTCCCGATGCCGATCCGGTAAAATAGAAGTTTTCAGCGGGACGCCTTGTTAACTTCTGATCTCATCCTCTCCGCGAAACTGGCCGCGTCGGCCGCCCCAAAAGGCATTGGGCCCTACATCCGCCAGCATTTTCTGGATACCACGTTTCGCGGCCTTTACCACGCCAACGCGTTCGACGTCGCGTTGCTGATCCCGTATTTCATCGTGCTGATTCTCCTGGCAGGCTATGGACTCCACCGCTACGTCCTGGTGTACCTGTATTACAAGCACAGGGAAAACGGCACGACCGAACCGGCCGCGCATTTTGACAACCTGCCGCGGGTCACGGTGCAATTGCCCATTTTCAACGAGCAGTACGTGGTCGAGCGGTTGCTCGAGTCCATCTGCAAGCTGCAATATCCGCGGGAGAAACTCGATATCCAGGTTCTCGACGATTCTACCGACGAGACCGTCGAGGTTGCTCGCGGGCTGGTCGAGCGCTACGCGGCGTTGGGCAATCCCATCAGCTACCACCACCGGACCAATCGTGAGGGCTATAAGGCGGGCGCCCTAGCCGAAGGGCTGAAGACCGCGAAGGGCGAGTTCGTTGCCATCTTCGACGCCGACTTTACACCGCCCGAAGATTTTCTGATGCGCACCATCCATCACTTCACCGATCCTAAGGTCGGGATGGTGCAGACCCGCTGGACGCACCTCAACCGCCATTATTCCTTTCTGACCGAAGTGGAAGCCATTCTGCTCGACGGCCACTTCGTGCTCGAGCACTCGGGCCGCGCCCGCACTGGATTATTTTTCAACTTCAACGGCACCGCCGGCGTGTGGCGCCGGGTCGCGATCGACGAAGCCGGAGGGTGGGAGCACGACACCTTGACCGAAGACACCGACCTGTCTTATCGCGCCCAGCTCAAAGGATGGAAGTTCATTTATCTGCAGGATGTGGAGTGCCCCGCCGAGTTGCCGGTCGAGATGACTGCCTTCAAGACGCAGCAGGCACGCTGGGCCAAAGGACTGATTCAGACCGGGAAGAAAATTCTGCCGCGCGTGCTGAAGAGCGACACGCCGCTGCACACCAAGATCGAGGCCTGGTATCACCTCACGGCGAACATCAGCTATCCGCTGATGATCATGCTTTCGGTGCTCCTGCTTCCCGCCATGATCATTCGCTTCTATCAGGGCTGGTTTCAGATGCTCTACATCGACCTGCCGCTGTTCATGGCGTCGACGTTCTCGATTTCGAGCTTCTACCTGGTTTCACAGCGCGAATTATTTCCGCGAAGTTGGCCGCGGGCGCTGTTATATCTGCCGTTTCTGATGGCGTTGGGAATCGGCCTCACCATCACCAACACCAAAGCGGTGATCGAGGCGCTCGTCGGCAAGGAAAGCGCGTTCGCGCGAACCCCGAAGTACCGCGTGATTTCGAAACAGGACAAAGTTGGCGCCACCAAATACCGCAAGCGCCTGGGCTGGGTGCCGTGGCTGGAACTGCTGATTGGCGCCTATTTCGCGGCCACGGTCTACTACGCCGTCGACAACGAGAATTACATTACGGTTCCGTTCCTGCTGCTGTTCGTGGTGGGCTACTGGTACACCGGCTTGATGTCGTTGCTGCAAGGCCGCTTCGGCGGCGCCTCGCTCCGGGCGACCACCCACACCAAGCCGTTCCCGGTGGGAGTGTAGCCTAGACCGTCGCGGCAGTCGATTCTGGCCTTCGGTTGACCGCTCGTTTACAATCCTCTCGCGGAAGGTTCTCATCCGGTCAAAAATGCCATCGCGGATCGGAATCTCCAAAGGAGGATGCGATGCCCCGCTCGCGAACGATTCTCCACTCTGCCTCTCTCGTAGTCCTGCTGATCCTCACCCTCAGTTGCGGAGCCGCCCATGACTCCGACGAATTCTTTGTCCTGGTCTCGGCAAATTTGCAGCTTCCTTACTGGAAGGCCGCCGGGTCAGGGTTCTCGAACGCCGCGGCGCAAATGAAGGTGCGCTCTGATTTCGTGGGGCCGCAGAACTTCGATCCCAAAGCCGAGCGCGATGCTCTCGATCAGGCGGTGCAGAAGAAAGCGACCGGCATTCTGCTGGACGTGACCGATGCCGCGCTGCTCAAGGATGGCATCGATAAGGCTGTGGCCGCGGGCATTCCCGTCATTACCATCGATTCCGACGGGCCCGCGAGCAAGCGGCTGTTCTTCATCGGCACCAACAACTATCAGGCCGGAGTGACCGGCGGACAACGCCTGGCGCAGGAACTCCACGGCAAAGGCAATGTCGTAGTCTTTACCATGCCCGACCAGCCCAACCTGCAAGACCGCCTGCGCGGCTACAAAGACGCTCTGGCCAAGACGCCCGAGATCAAGATCACACGCGTGGTCGATATTCAGGGCGATCCGCGGATCGCATTCGATACCACGACCCAGATTGTCGGCAAAGAGCGCGACAAGGTCGACGGCTTCGTTTGTCTGGAAGCGCAATCGGGCAAGGAAGTGGCGGGCGTGCTCAACAGCTATCACGTGACGGGAAAAGTGGTCATCGCCATGGACACCGATGCCGAGACGCTGGAAGGCATCCAGAAAGGCGTAATCGCCGCCACCATTGCGCAGAAACCCTACACCATGGCCTTTGTCGGCATGCAGATGCTCGACAATCTGTATCACCACAAGCCGGCGTCGCTCGACACGGATTGGTCGAAGGACAGCTTCTCACCGATCCCGAGCTTCGTGGATACTGGTTCAGGCCTGATCGATAAAAGCAACGTGGAGTCCTTCATTCAGGTCGGCAAGAACCTGGCGGCCCCGAAGTGAAGGCCAGTTCATTGGAAAGAAAACTAATTCACAAGTGAGGGTGGTTCATGCGGAAGCTGCTGTTTTCTTTTCTTAGCCTGGCGTTTGCCTGTTCATTCGGCAATGCCCTCGATCGACAGCCCAACGCCGACTATCACGCTCGCCGCGAGGCGCTGGCCAAGAAGGCGGGAGGCGCGGTGGTTCTGTTCGCGCCGCTCGAGGCCGGAGACGCCGTCTACGGGTTTCGTCAGGACGACAACTTTTACTATCTGTCCGGTTTGACCGACCCGGGCGCGGCCGTGCTCATCGCGCCTGCTGTGGAAGCCAAAGATAATGCTCCGGCTCGCGCCTACACCGAGATTCTGTTTCTTCCACCCCACAACGTCCGTCTGGAGAAATTTACGGGGCCGAAACTGGGTGCGGAGAGTCCGGACGCTCCCAAGATCACCGGGTTCGACCATGTAGAAGAGATGGAAAAACTGCCGGACGAAGTGTCGAAGGTGCTGGCTAACGGACGTCCGGTAATCTTTACCGATGTCGCTTCCCAGGGAGAAGCATCGCCCAGCACAGAACCTCTGACCTTTCTGAAGCGCACCAATGTGTTTCTGTTTTTTCAGGATGTCAAGCCCATGCTGTCTTCGCTGCGGACTGTCAAGGACGCTGGCGAAACCGCCCTCATCCGCAAAGCTGTGGACGCCTCTGTGGCCGCGCACTTCGCCGCGATGAAAGCTGTGAAGCCTAACGTCACCGAATATGAAATCTCCGGGCTCATGCAATATGAGTGGACCAGACGCGGCTGCGAGCGTCCTTCCTACTCGCCCATCGTAGGCTCCGGCCACAATTCCACGGTTCTGCATTACTCCGAGAACAGCAACACGATGAAGGCCGGCGATGTGGTGGTGATTGACGCCGCCGGGGAATACTCGATGTACGCCGCCGACATCACGCGCACGCTTCCGGTAAACGGCCATTTTACGGCGCGCCAGCGGGAGATCTATGACATCGTGCTGGGCGCGCAGGAAGCGGCGATGGCCGCGTTCCAGTCGGGCAAGTCCATGTTGTTCGGAGACTCCGACGCTTCGCTCAACAAAGTAGCGAAGGAATACATCAAGTCCCACGGCAAGGATCTTCACGGGCAACCCCTCGATCAGTATTTCATCCACGGACTGGGGCACTACATCGGATTGAATGTGCACGATTCCGGCGACTACAAAGTTCCGCTCGGACCAGGCATGGCGTTCACCATTGAGCCAGGAATCTATATCCCGGAGGAAAATATCGGCGTTCGCATTGAAGACGACTACTACGTCGACGCCGATGGGAAGTTGATCAAGCTGAGCGCAGCGCTGCCATCCAAAGCGGCAGATGTGGAGAAGGCGATGGCAGGCAAGTGAGAGAGCATTGAGCAATTGTGAAATTTAGTAATTGCCCAATTGAAAATCAAAGAGACAGCGGTGGGATTACTAATTCACTCAATGGCCAGATCTCCCAATCACTCAATTCCTACGAAATATATTCCCGGATGTACTCGTCTGTGTTATGCGTCAACTGGCGGACGTCGCCGTCGAAAATAACTTTGCCGTCGCGCAGAACCAGAAAACTCATAGGCACATCGCAATACTGTCCACGCGGCAACACTCGAAGCTGATTGGTTTTCGGGTCGAACTCATGCGTGGCCAGGGTGAAGGCGTCCTGCAGGCGGTGCGTGACCAGCAGGGAACTGGTGCGGTAAACATCGCGCTGCTTCATGATCAATTCCACGATGGTATTGGAAGTGATCGGATCGAGACCTCCGGTGGGTGAATCGTAGAGCAGAAGTTCCGGCTGCGTGATGATGGCGCGGGCGATGGCAACGCGCCGCCGCATGCCTCCTGAGAGTTCCGACGGAAATAGATCGAGTGTGTGTTCCAACTCCACGAAGCGCAGCGACTCGCGCACCCGCCGGTCGATCTCCTCGTCGTAGATGCCGTGCTCTTCCATCAGACGATAAGCGACGTTCTCGCGCACGGTCAGCGAATCGAACAGCGCGCTCTCCTGAAACACCATGCCCAGCTTGCCGCGCATGGGGAAAAGATCCTGTTCGCGCATTTGGGTGACTTCGTTGCCCAGCACGGTAATGTTTCCCGAGTCCGGCGCCAACAGCCCAAGCGCGAGCTTCAGAATCGTGCTCTTGCCCGATCCCGCCACCCCGAACAGAGCCTTGGTTTCTCCGAACGGAAGCTGGAACGATACCCCGCGCAAAACTTCGTTCTCTTCAAACGCCAGATGCACATCCTCGAACACGATGGCAGAACCAGACGGCCGCTCGGTGGCGGTGGGAGTGCAATCGACGGGCACAGTGGGCGTAGACATGCGATTACCTGTTGGATTACCTGCGGTCTTACTTATAAGACAGCACCGAGATCAACAGCTTGGTAACAAAGAAATCCGTAACCAGGATAAACACCGACGCGGCCACCACCGCCTGCGTCGTCGCGCGCCCCACTCCTTGCGTGCCGCCGCGCGCAGTCATGCCGTAATAGCAACCAACGGTCGCGATGATGAAACCGAACAGCACCGGCTTCAGCAATCCCATGAAGACGTCCTGCAGCACCAGCACCTGCCAGGCGTTGGCCCAGTACTGGCGGGCATCGAGACTCAGGAACAGCTTAGCCACCATCAGCCCGCCCGCGAGTCCGACCAGGTCGGAAATGATGCTGAGAAAGAACAGCATGAACACGGTCGCGGTCACGCGCGGAGTCACCAGCTTCTTCATGGGATCGGTGCCCAGCGCGCGCATGGCGTCGATCTGCTCAGTCACTACCATCGATCCCAATTCGCTGGCCATGCCGGAAGAATTGCGTCCCGCAACCATCAGCCCGGTGAGCACCGGACCGAGCTCGCGCACCATCGACGTAGAAACCAGTTGCCCGATCAGGGTGATGGACCCGAAGCGCTGCAGCGTGTTGGCCGTCTGCAGCGCCAGCACGCCCCCGGTGAAGAAACCAGTCAGCACCACGATGGGGAGCGAGCCCACGCCGATCAGGTCGGCCTGCTGCACCATGTCCGCGAAATACAGCGGCTTGCGAAACAGGTTGCCCACCGATTGCGCGGCCAGCAAGGTGTATTCCTGAACCGACTGGACCTTCTTCTTGGCAAACTCCGTGGGCGAGGTCAGTTCCATGCGATTCGGAAGGCGGGCGCGTCGCAGCTGCTGAGCACCGGCTTGACCGAACTATAACAGAGAAAGCTGTCAGCGATCAGCCGTTAGCTTTCAGCTAGGGTGGCCGTTGGCCCTGCGCTTCTGGTCAA
>Ga0209415_10010334_pt1 | contig 15895 bp, 19 predicted proteins | sample PeaSoiSIISIP2007_FD_187696 | JGI IMG/M metagenome (GOLD analysis project Ga0209415, IMG submission 187696) | Peat soil microbial communities from Weissenstadt, Germany - SII-SIP-2007 (SPAdes) (version 2) | ecosystem: Environmental > Terrestrial > Soil > Wetlands > Peat | place: Germany...
GCCGGTTCACCACCGACCTGATCGGTGACGTGAGCCGTCACCTCCTGGCCGGACCCGAGATCCTCGGAGGCTCCTAGGGTCAGCCCGGCACTCCCGTCGGTACCGACTGGGCGAAGTGGAAGAAGTCGTCGGGATCGTACCGGCGCTTCACGGCGACGAGCCGGGGAAGGTTGGAGCCGTAGTACGCCTCGGCCCAGTCGGCCAAGGTCGGATCGATGTAATTCTGGTAGGCGGATCGGCTCACGAACGGCGCCATGGCATCGGCGGTCTGCGCCAACCATTGTTGGGCCGCCTCCACCGTCGAGGAGTCGGCCCCGGGACCCCATGACGTGCTCGACTGCACGGCGCACAGTGCGTGACGGTGGACGAAGGCGGTGGCATCGGGGGCCACGGTGTTGATGGCCCCCCCGTAGGGATCGAACACGAGTCCTCCGCCCACCGACGGCACGGTGGCCTGCAGTCGTTCCACCGCCTGCACCGCCGCATCGATGCCGGCGCCGGACAGGGCGGACGTCAGATATGCAGACGTCGCGGCGAACGAGGACCGCGCCAGGGTACCGCCGGTGTCCTCACCCGACAGGTGGCACTGGCCGACGCTCAGGTTCTCGCACCCGGCTTCCACCAGCATGGCGTGCAGGTACGAATCGGGTCCCACGAACTGGCTGGACGGTGCTCCCGCCCGAAGGAGCGGCTGGAGGGCCGTGGTCAAGGATTGCGGCCTCCCGACGAAGACGCCGTTGCTCCGGACGTTCAGGCCCCCGCTGCCCGCCGACTGAAGTTGGCAGTTCGACCACAGCTCGTCGGGCGCCGTCGCCATCCAGTCCTGCCATTTGCCCAGCACCTCGGCGGCGGCGTCCCACGGCCAGTTGACGGTGAAGAGGGCGAGCTCGGGCAGCGGGTGCAGACCGAACGTAAACGACGTGGCGACAGCGAAGTTCCCGCCACCCCCGCCGCGGCTGGCCCAGAAGAGATCCGCATGGTGGTCGGAATCGCAGGTGAGTAGCTCACCGTCCGCCGTCACGACGTCCAGGGCCAGGAGGTTGTCGGAGGTGAGACCGTATTTGCGCCCCACCACCCCGATGCCTCCCCCCAGGGTGAGACCGGCGATTCCGACCGTCGGGCACGAACCCCCGGGGAGGAGCATGCCGGCACCCGACAGCCGGTCGTAGACGTCGACGAGCTGTGCTCCCGCCCCGATCACCGCGGTCATCGTCGCCGGGGTGGTGGCGACGGAGTTCATCCGCGACACATCGACCACCAGTCCCGTACCCGTCGAGTACCCGCCGTAGCTGTGTCCCCCGCTCCTCGGTACGGCCGTGATCCCGTGGTCCCGGGCAAAGGAGATGCACCGCCGCACATCGGACGCGGTGGCGCAGTACGCAACGGCCGCCGGATCGACGTCGGCGAACCGGAGGTTGTAGACGAGTTTGGCCGCCGGGTAGGACGGTGACGAAGGTGTGACGAGGGTGCCGTCGAGCGATCGGTCGAGCACCGTCCACGCCGCCGGGTCGAGTTCTTCCGTCGTCGAGGGTGGAGGTCTCGTGGAACCCGTCGTGCTCCGCCCACCGGCGCGGGCGCCCGGCGTCCCCGCGCATCCGCCCGCCGAACCGAGAAAGGCGGCCGACGTGGTCGTCGCCAGGGCCACCGCTGCGTCGCGCAGGAACTGGCGGCGGTCCCTGGTGCGGGGGGTCACGACTGTGCCGGCGGTTCGTGGGACATGGGTGGACCTCGGTGGCGGGGCCCGGGAGCCAGGGCCGGGTCAGCACCCTGAGCATGCCCGATCGTGGCCGCGACCACCCGGCATGCCTCGGGGCGTCCTCCATCTCTCCCCCGGGTGTCGTGCATCCGTACCGAATGTCGTGATTCCGTACAGAATGGCGGTCGGATGAACCCGCGCACCATGTTCGGGCCGGATGTCACGTTCGTCGGTGTCCCCGCCGCCGACCTCGACGAGCCTGGGTCCTTCGCCGCCGCCGCGGCGGTCGTCATCGGGGCACCGTTCGACGGCGGGACGTCGCACCGCCCGGGATGCCGCTTCGGGCCCCGGGCCATTCGCGTCACCGACTATCTGCCCCACGACGGCCGTCGACCCCACCTCGCTCTGGATGTGGATCCTCTCGTCGACCTCGGAGTGGTCGATGTGGGCGACGTCCAGATGCCTCCCGGCGACATCGAGGGCTCACTGCAGCGACTCGAGAGTGCCGTCGAGACGGTGGCCCGCTCGGGAGCCGTACCCGTCATCTTGGGAGGTGACCACACCATCGCCCTCCCCGACGTCACCGGCGTGGCCCGACATATCGGTTGGGGCCGTGTCTCGGTGATCCACTTCGACGCGCACGCCGACACCGGCGACACCCAATTCGGTTCGTTGCTCGGGCACGGGACGCCGATGCGGAGACTCATCGAATCGGGAGCCGCCCGCGGTGACCGTTTCCTCCAGATCGGTCTACGCGGCTATTGGCCGGAGCCGGAGACCCTGGCCTGGATGGACGAACAGGGGATGCGCAGCTACGAGATGACGGAAGTGGTGGCGCGGGGGCTTGACGAGTGTCTCACCGAGGCAAGCGCCATCGCCCTCGACGACTGCGACGCCGTCTTCCTCTCGGTGGACGTCGACGTGGTCGATCCCGGGTCGGCTCCGGGAACGGGGACGCCCGAGCCGGGCGGCCTCTCGGCTCGCGCCCTGCTCGACGCGGTGCGGCGCCTGGCCATGGAGCTTCCCGTCGCCGGGCTCGACGTGGTGGAGGTGGCGCCGCCGTACGACCACGCCGAGATCACGGCCTATCTGGCCAACCGCATCGTCCTCGAGGCCCTTTCCGGCATGGCCTGGCGCCGTCGCCGCAGCGCCGGAGAGCCGGCCCGGGAGCCAGGGGACCCGCTCCTCCAGGGGCGCCGTCCCCTGCCCTGAGCGGCGCCGACCCCCTGCTGACGCCGGACCCGGGCCGCCCTTGCCATAAACTAGAACACGTTCTATTCTCCCGGGGCATGGCCTCACCTGACGCACGAGGAGCCGGGCCGGGGTACGACCTGATCGGCTCGGTCTACGCCCGCCATCGTCGCCCCGATCCGCGGGTTGCGGGTCAGATCGGTCGTGCACTCGGCGACGCCGCCACCGTGGTCAACGTGGGCGCCGGGACCGGGTCCTACGAGCCGGTCGGTCGAACCGTGGTGGCCGTGGAACCGTCCGGGGTGATGATCGGCCAGCGCCCTCCGGGATCGCCCCCGGTCGTGCAGGCGATCGCCGAGGACCTGCCGTTCCCCGACGACGCCTTCGACGCGGCCATGGCCATCTTGACAATCCATCACTGGACCGACGCGGCCGCCGGCCTGGCCGAGATGGCCCGCGTGGCGCGCCGTGTCGTCGTCTTCACCTTCGACCCGACAGTCCACAAGTCGTTCTGGCTGCTCCGGGACTACGTCCCCGAGGCCAACGCCCTCCCCTCCACGAACTCCATCGGACCCGACACGGTGGCCGAGGTCATCGGCGCTGACCGCATCGAGGTCGTCACCGTTCCGGCCGACTGTGTCGACGGCTTCAACTGGGCCTACTGGCGGCGACCCCGTGCATATCTGGACCCCGACGTCCGCGCCTGCATCTCGGGTCTCGCCCTCCTGGACGATGACCTCGTGGTCCGGCGGATGGAGCGCCTCCGCGCCGATCTCGACGACGGGTCCTGGATGCGGCGGCACGGACATCTTCTGGGGCTCGAGAGTATCGACGGCGGATTTCGACTGGTCGTGCGCGACTGAGCCCCACGCGGCCCGCTCCCGTCCTTTGTGGTCGAATGGGGCCAGGACCGGTACGCGGTCCGGCGAACTTGGGTAGCCGATGCGGCTCGACGACATCGATCTCACCGAACTCGACCGTTTCGTCGGAGGCTTCCCCGACGACGTCTTCACCGTCCTGCGGCGCAACGCGCCGGTGTGGTGGCACCCGCCGACCCGCCATACCCCCGACGGTGTGGGTTTCTGGGTGGTGAGTGGTCACGCCCCGGTTCTGGAGATCGTGTCCGACGCGGTGACCTTCTCCTCGGTGGGGGCCCCGGACGCGGCTGGCGGAGGGACCCTGATCGAGGACCTGCCCACCGGGTTCGCCGCCGGCGTCCTGCTCAACATGATGGACGATCCCCGCCATCAGCGGATCCGGCGCCTGGTGACGCCGGCGGTGGCACCGAAAGCCCTCGCCCTCCTCGAGGGCGAGCTCCGCCATCGGACCGCCGCCATCCTCGACGCCGTCGCCGACCGTGGCCGCTGCGACTTCCTCACCGAGGTGGCGGTCGAGCTGCCCTTGCAGGCGACGGCCATGCTCATGGGGGTGCCGAACGAGGACCGCCACGACCTGATGGCGTGGTCCGGTGCCAGCCTCACCTATGACGACCGCGAGCTGGGCGGCACGAGTGTCGCCGTGCAGGAGGCGTCCGCCGCCATGGCCGCCTATGGATCCTCGCTGGTGGCGCGCAAGCGGCTCGACGGCGGCGACGACATCCTGGCCACGGTCGCCACCGCCACGATCGAGGGGGAGGACGGGATCCCGGCGCCGCTGTCCGAGCTCGAGGTGCTCATGTTCTTCAATCTCCTCATCGCCGCCGGCAGCGAGACGACCCGCAACGCCATCGCCCTGGGCACGGCCGCCCTGATCGACCACCCGGACCAGTGGGCTCTGCTCGAGGCCGATCCGTCCCTCGTGCCGCCTGCGGTGGAGGAGATCTTGCGATGGTCGAGTCCCACCCTCTACAACCGTCGGACGGCGACACGCGACGTCGAGGTGGCCGGTCAGCGGATCCGGGCCGGGGACAAAGTCACTCTGTGGTGGGCGTCGGCCAACCGCGACGAGGCGGTCTTCGACGAACCCTTTCGGTTCGACGTCCGGCGCCTACCGAATCCCCACCTGGCCTTCGGCTACCGCAGCCACTTCTGCCTCGGCGCCAACCTGGCTCGGGCGGAGATCCGGATCATGCTCGAAGAGCTGCTCCGGCGATTCGAGGACTTCCGCCTCGACGGACCAATCCGGCGATTCCGGACGAACAAGCACGCCGGGGTCAAGCACATGCCCGTCACGTTTCGTCGGCGACCGGTCGCCCACGTCGTCGGCCAGGCGTCCTGAACGGGGCAGCCCACCCTCTCAGCGCATCCACAGCTCCCTGATGCTCCCCGGCTCCTCGAGGACGAACGTGGACGGGCGTTCCACCCACGTCTCGAGGCAGCTGTCGGAGCAGAACAGCAGGGTCGCTCCGTTGGCGTCGCGACGACGATCGAAGGCCGTGTCCGGCGTCAGGGGGATCTGGCAGACCGGGTCGGGGATCGCCCCATGATCGGGCCGGTGGAGGCCGAGTCGCACGACGTGCAACGGTTGTTCGAGGCCGCGGACGCTGACCTCGTCGGTCGCCTCCGCCATTCCCCAGGCCGGCAGTTCGGAGACCACCTCGGACAGGGCGAGCACCTCGTGGCTGGCGGCCATGTCACACAGTCGGGACGCCACGTTCACGGCGTGTCCGATGTAGTCGTCACCCTCGAGCAGGATGACGCTCCCGATGGTGATACCGCACTTGACGGCCACCGGTTCATGGGAGGAGTCAGCTGCGAACTTCAATTCCAGTGCCGCCGCCACGAGCGGCTTGGAATCCACGCTCACGAGCATCGCCCCGTCACCCAGCCATTTGGCGATGCGGACGGCCCGGCGGGAGCAGATCACCCGCAGCGTCGACCGGAACACGGAGAGGACGCTCACTGCCCGCTCGTCGCCTTCGGCCTCGGTCAGAGCGGTGAATCCGGAGAGGTCGACGAAGGCGAATGTCCGACGCACTCGCACCCGACGATGATCGCGCCGGCGCCCGTCGGGAGGCGAGTCGGGTGGTGGGACGGGCTACTGGGATTCCCCCACGCAGAGGGTCTCGACCCCACTCACGTGTTCGTCACCGAGGCGGACGACTTCCTCTCCCGGACAACCGCTGCCCTCCTCGTGGCTCCCGGCCGTCACCGGCCCGCCCGGGGTGGAGGGGTGCCCGTTTGTCTCGTCCTTGGCGATGATCGTCACCGCTCACCTCCGGGTCGGCCGGCGCTCTGGGCCCAGGGCCAGGGTAGGGCGCGGTGGTGAACTGCCGGGGACGGCACGGTGACGATTGTGTGAACCCGCTTCCCGAAAGCATCTGAATGCTCCCGAATGCACCCGACACGTTCGGCGGCCCGACCGCGGGGCGCCGCGAGCGGCACCACCGTCCTTCAGCCGCACTCCTCGGACTCGATGGCGGCGATCTCGGCCAGCCGCGGCAGATGGCGCCCGCCCTCGAAAGTGGACGCCAGGAACACGTCGAGGATCGTGGTGGCCAGTTCGGGGGCCACGAAGCGGGCCCCGAGCGCCAGCACGTTGGCGTCGTTGTGGTTGCGGGCGAGGCGGGCGGTGGTCTCGTCGTGGCAGAGGGCGGCCCGGGCACCGTGCACCTTGTTGGCGGCGATGGCCTCGCCCTGGCCGCTGCCACCCAGGACGATCCCGAGGTCGGCGTCGCCCCGGACGACGACGCGCGCCGCTCCGGCGCAGAACGGCGGATAGTCGACCGGTTCCTCGGAGTCGGTGCCGACGTCGTCGACGACGTGGCCGGCCGCTTCGAGATGCTCTGCCAGCACCTTCTTCAGCCGGTAGCCCGCGTGGTCTGATCCGAGAACGATGCGCATGACCACAGCCAACTCCGCAGGCGGGCGGGCTGCAAGGGGGTCAGGGTGAAACGGGGCGGACCAGACGATAGAACGGTGCTGTGGTCGAGGCGACGGTGACGAGCGGGAGCGGCCGCTGCTCCTGGGCCGACATGAGCGAGTCGATGCGCGCCTACCACGATCGCGAGTGGGGTGTCCCGGTGCGCGACGAGGCCCAGCTGTTCGAGCGTCTGACTCTCGAGGGCGCGCAAGCCGGGTTGAGCTGGGCCCTCATCCTGGCCAAACGCGAAGGGTACCGGCGTGCCTTCGCCGGGTTCGACCCCGCGTCGGTGGCCCACTTCGACGACCGGGACGTCGACCGCCTGATCAAGGATCCGGGGATCGTGCGCAACCGGGCCAAGATCGAGTCGACCGTGTCCAACGCCCGCGTGGTCGAGGCACTGCACGAAGCCGGGGACACCCTGACCGAGATCGTCTGGTCCTTCGTCGACGGTGTGACCGTGCACAACGCGTGGGCCACGATGGCCGACCTGCCGGCCACGACCCCCGTCTCGACCGCCATGAGCAAGCACCTGCGCCGTCTGGGACTGCGGTTCGTCGGGCCGACGACGTGTTACGCCACCATGCAGGCGGCCGGACTGGTCAACGACCACGTGGTGACGTGCCCGCGTTGGCGCCAGCTGGGAGGGATCCCGGCGAGGGCCGGGCGGTAAGGTCGGTGGCGTGACCGGCCCCGACACCCACCCCGAGGAGGACGACTCCAACCCCCCCGATCCCGACGACGAGGCGATCGACGAGGTCGGCGAGGAGTCGTTCCCGGCCAGCGACAGTCCTTCGTCGTGGTCGGGCCCACCGACCGACTCCCGGTAGCGCGGACCGCGCCGGGGGGAGTGGTATGGACATCGGCGTCACGGCGGCGCTCACCGACCTGGCCATGGCTCCCGAGGCGTTCGCCGTCGCCGTGGAAGAGCGCGGCTACCACTCGCTCTATCTCCCCGAACACACACACCTCCCCGTCGGGAGCGTCCCGCCGTCGCTTGTCGACGGCGTCCACATCGAGGACTACCGGCGCACCCTCGACCCGTTCGCGGCCCTGGCCGCCGCCGCCGCGCTGACCGACCGGATCCTTCTCGGTACGGGGATCGCGTTGGTGGCGCAGCACGATCCGATCGTGCTGGCCAAGCAGATCGCCACCATCGACCGGCTGTCGGGGGGTCGCTTCGTCCTGGGCATGGGGTACGGCTGGAACCGACAGGAGGCGGCCGACCACGGTGTCGAATTCTCCGACCGGCGCGCCATCGCCCGCGAGAAGGTGCTGTGCATGCAGGTCCTGTGGGACCGGGACGAGGCCGCGTTCGACGGACGTTGGGTCACACTCTCCCCCTCCTACTCGTGGCCCAAGCCGGTGCAACGCCCGCGCGTGCGGACGCTCGTCGGAGGTGCGGCGGGTCCCAAGCTCTTCGCCGCCGTGGCCGAGTACGCCGACGGGTGGATGCCCATCGGGGGTTCGGGAATCGCCGCCTCCCTACCCGAGCTCCGGCGTGCCTTCGAGGCCGCCGGAAGAGATCCCGGCTCGCTACATGTCGTCCCCTTCGGGACCGTTCCCACCGCGGGCAAGCTCGAGCACTACGCATCGCTCGGTGTCACGGAGGTCGTCGTACGGGTTCCGTCGGGCGACGACGACGAGATGCGCCGTGTCCTCGACGACTACGCGCGTTTCCTCTCACCCGCCTGACCGGGTCCCTCGCCATTTCCGAGACCGGTGCCCGTGACACCGCGAGAGCGGGGTTCGGGGGTAACTTGGCTACCCCACCAGGAAAGGACCGGAGACATGCGCGGGACACGGATCTCCGCCCTCGTCGTGACGGCAAGCGTGGCGCTGGCGGCGAGTGCCTGCGGCAGCTCCCCGAGCCCGACGGCGAACGCGCCGACGGGGCAACCGGGAAGTGCGACGACGGCGTCGACGACCAGCACCACGGCGCCTTCCTCGACGATCGCGCCCATCGCCACGCCGACGGGAGCGGGGACCTTCGGCACCAAGCCACCGCCCGTCACCGCCCCCACGGGACGACCTCCGACCGTGCTCGAGTCGGCTGACCTCATCGTGGGCACCGGGGCGGCGGCGAAAGCGGGCGACACGGTCACCGTGCAGTACGTGGGCGTCGACTATTCGACGGACAGGCAGTTCCAGGCGTCGTGGGACACCCACTCACCCTTCCCCTTCACCCTCGGGGTGGGTCAGGTCATCAAGGGCTGGGACGAAGGTGTCGTGGGGATGAAGGTGGGTGGTCGTCGCGAGCTCATCATCCCGCCGAAGCTCGCCTACGGCACGATGCCACCTCCCAATTCCGGCATCGAGGTGAACGCGACGCTCATCTTCATCGTCGACCTGCTGAAGATCGGCTGACCGACCCTCGTCACAGACCGACGACCCACGACCGTACGGCCGTCGCCACCGGACCGTCCTTGCCCCGTAGTCCGTGATCGCCGCCGTCGATCCATACATGGGTCACCGGCCCGGGAATGGACGCCGTCGCCGCCTCGAGTTCGTCCGGTGTCCCGAAGGCGTCACGGGTCCCGGACACAAAGAGACAGGGGACCTCGAGGGAACCCAGGTGCTCCGTACGGGGTCGGTCCGGCTTCGCCGGTGGGTGGAGGGGATAGCTGATGAGGACCAGAGCGGCGGCGGGGAGTCCGTCGGCCACGGCCATCGAGCACATCCGACCTCCCATCGAGCGGCCACCGAGCGCGATGCGCGTGGGCGGCACACCGAGCCGTGCCGCGAGCGCCCCCGCGGCGGCGACCACGGTGGCGATGAGGACGGGGGGGCGATCGGGGGCCCGCCGGCCCGCCACGTGGTACGGGAAGTCGATCCGGTCCACGGGCACCCCGTCGGCGGCGAGCACGGTGTCGATGGCCACGAGCGACGACTGGTCACGACCGGCGCTCGCCCCCGGTGTGAGAACGAGTCCGGCGACGGTGGTGGGCGCCCTTCTCGGCATCGCTAGACCTCGGCGAAGAAGGCCATGGCTGCCTCACGGTGCGCCTCGATCTCCTCCACACCGGCGTGCCCGCAGCCGCTGATCTCGAGGAACCGGCCCGCCGGAAGCCGTTCCGCCCCCCAGGCGAGAAGAGAGGGAGGGAAGAACAGGTCGAATTGGTGTGCCATGACGAGCACGGGAACCGTGGTTTCGGCCAGCGCCTGCTCCTGCCACTGCGACGGGCGACGGATCCAATTGGTGTCGGCTTCATACTGGCCTCGCCGTCCCGGTCCCGACCATTCGGTCGCCTCCGAACCCATGAGGGACGTCATCACCTCGACGACGGCGTCGTTCTGCACGGTGGCGGGGGCGAATGTCCCCGGTAGCGAGAGCAGGGCGTCGAGGGCGGCGGGCATGTCCCTGCCTTCGCGGATGGCGTCCACCCGGGCGTCGGTGAGCATCTGGACGTATCGGGAGCCCCCCACCAGTCCGGCGATGCACACGGCGGCGCGCACGAGATCGGGCCGGCTGCGCGCCACCTGGAAGGTGATGAAGCCACCCAGCGAGATCCCGGCGATCCTCACCCCCGACAAACCGAGATGCTCGATGAGCCCGATCGTGTCCTGCGCCATCATCTCGACCGTGTAGGGCCCCGTCGGGCAGCCCGACGGGGCCATCCCCCGGTTGTCGAAGGTGATCACCTGGTAGCCCTGGTCGACGGGCCCGCCCACCATGCCCAGGAACGACCAGGAGTCGGCCCTCTGTCCCGTGCCGCAGACGAGGATGATCGGCTCACCTTCGCCGTGGACGTCGTAGGCGATCTCGATCCCGTTCACGGCCGCCACCGGCATGGCCACCCCCTCGTCGCCCCGACAGTCTCCGCCGCCACGGTGGCCGGGACAAGCCGACGACGTCAGGGGCCTTCGTATGTCGGGACGAGGGTCGTCTCGGCCACCGCGCCGGGCGCGATCACCACGGTCGTCACCGTCGACGCCGTCGCCGTCCCCCCGGAGCGGTGGATACGGAGTCCGCGGTGCGCGTGGTCGGCGGACGATCCGCGGAGGCGCAGTTCGTAGCGACCGGCGCGCAGCGAGCCGAAGACGCCGGCATGGAGCACCCTGTCACCGACGTGGCGGGCCCGCACGGCCGTGTGGTCGTCGGCCCACACCCCGGCGTGGGGCCGGATCTCGATCTCCTGACCGGTGAGACGATCAGAGGTGTAGACGACGAGGGCGCCCGTACCCTCCCCGATGTCGAGCATGACGCTGGCTCCCGTGCTCGGCCCGGTCCGTTCCCCTGGAACGGGCCCGGGCCGAGCACCGAGAAGCTCCGGCGACGTGGGGCCGTCGGCCGACGTCGCCCTGGTGCTGTCCACCGACTAGCTCGCCGGTGTGAAGTACCCGCTGTGGGGCACGCCCAGGTAGGGGAACGACGCGAGGTAGTTCTCCGTGCCCATGGCGGTGATGTCGGTACCGCCGCTCGTGAGACCCTGGTTGACCAGGCTGGCGGCGGCGTCGGGGGTGAACGAGGGGTCGACCAGACCGAGCGTCGCCCCGGCGACGGCCTGGACCTCGATGGTGACAACGTCGTCGAAGACGCGTCGGCCGTTCGGGAAGCCGGCCAGGTCCCCACCGAGGAGTCCCAGATTGCTCGGGAGGGTGGACGAAGTCACCGCCGGCGGGATGGCCATGTTGAGTCGCAGCATGTCGGCCTGCACGGTCCCGGTGAAGTTCTGGAACCCCGCAATGACGCCCGACGGGATGCCGGTCATGAGGATGGCGACGAGGTCCGCCCGGTTCGGGGTACCGGCGGCGTTGTAGGCGGCCAGGTTGGGGAAGACGGCGGGCCCCCCCGCAGGCCCCGGGTAGAGGACGGGCAGGAGCCGCGCCAGCTCGGGATTGCTCACGTACTGGGCGAATTGGACGTCGGACGCCGGCGCCTCGTGATTCCAGAAGTCCTTCTGCGACAACGGGATGATCACCTCGTTGATGAGAGGGTTCCCGAGACGCGACACCTGCACCCACGGTCCGGCGTTGACGGGAGACGACGTGGGCTTCGGGTTCGACGGCAGCACCGTCGCCGCCTGCCGGTAGGCCGACGTCCACACACCGATGACCGAGTCCTTCGCCGCCGGGTTGGTCGGCATGGCGTGATGCCGTGTGAGCTGGTTCATCGGCACCTGCATGGCGATGGAGTGGACGTTCAGCGCCTTGGTGGCGTTCACGCCGGCCATGGTCGTGATCAGGTTGCCGAGAATGTGGTCGGCGGCGAACGGGCGCAGGACGCCGAGGTCGAAGATGGCCCCCAGGTCCACGTAGAAGCCCTCGGCCCGCTGGCCGGCGAAGACGGTGATGCCGTTGCCCACCTGCTTGACGGCCGCGTCGGCCAGGGCGGTCTCGTAGTTCGGGGTGGAGAGCGGCCCGATGTTGCACGGCGGGCAGGGCAGGCCGCTTCCGAGCACGGCCATCTTCCCGTCCTCGAGGACCCGGGTCACCGTATAGGTCTGACGCCTGTTCCAGTTGGGGTCGGTGAGCGTCGAGATGGGTCCCGTGTTGTAGAGGAAGGTGTCGAGATTGGTGGTCTCGCTCTGGAACTGGAACAGGTAGCTGATGTCCGCCTTGCCGTCACCGTCGTTGTCGATGTTGATGGCGTAGACGACATCGGTGCCGAACTCGTAGAAGTTCGGTCCGCCGTCGGGGGATTCGAGCGGGATGTAGTTGGCGATGATCGTCACGGTGTCGGGATTGTCCGGGCTCACGAAGGCGTAGAGGTCGGCGCTGTCGGCCACGGGGTCCTTCGAGATCTCAGGGGCTTCACGGTGCGATGACATGGGATCAGCTCTCTTCTGTCGGAGGGACGGTTTGCTCTGTGTCTCAGGGTCTGGTGCGCCTCACCGGGCTCCGGTCACCGGGCGGCGCGGAAGAGGCGGGCGGCCAATTGGGGGTCGTTCAAGACGACCTCCCGGGTGCCGTTGAAGATGCCGATCTCGCCGGTCGACAGGTCACGGACGTGAGCCACGAGGGGCTCGCTGAGCGACGCCGCTCCCTCTTCGGTGGCCGCCGTCGAGGAATCGACGGCGGCCGGGGCGTCGGCTTCGGTGGCGCCGACGAGGCCGGACAGAAGGGGGATCTGCGACATCACCCCGGCGCCCGCCACCGCCAACCCGGAGTTCCGGAGGAACGAACGTCGACTCACCTGTGCCATCTCCGGCTCCTCGCTGTCGGTCGGGAGCGGGCGACGTGTCGGTCCGCCCCGGTTGCCACTTCCTGTACGACACCCGCGGCGGCCTGGATGACGGCGCGGCCGACTTTCTCGCCTCGCCGCGTCCCGCCCGTACCTCCATCGCGCTGTGAGCGGGCGATGGACGTGGCTGTGTGGTGGCAGGCCCCAAAGATTGGGCCGGCGGGGAGACGGCGGTTACCATGACGCCCATGCTGCGTACCGAGCTCGACGCTCTCTTCGACGACATCCTGCGATCCCGCCGACTGCTGGCCCACCCCTTCTACCGTCGCTGGGAAGCCGGCACGTTGGAGCAGGGCGAGCTGGCGTCCTACGCCTCGCAGTACCGCCACTTCGAAGCGGCGCTGCCCGGAGTCCTGGAGTGCATCGCCGCCGCCCTGCCCGATGGCCGCGCCCGTGCACTGGTCGAGGCCAACCTCGACGACGAGCGCGGCCGACCCGCCCCACACCTCGAGCTGTTCGACGCCTTCGCCGACGCCGTGGGCGCCTCCCGGACCGAGATGACGGCGGCCACCCGTGCCCTGGTCGAGCTGTACGAGTCGCTCGCCCAAGCATCTCCGGTGGACGCACTCTCGGCCGTGGCCGCCTACGAGGTCCAGGCGCCGGAGATCGCGGCCAGCAAGGCGGAAGGTCTGCGCAGCCGCTACGGCGTCGACTCCGACGGCGCGCGCTTCTGGGATGTGCATGCGGGCGTCGACGAGGTCCACGGCGCGTGGATGCTCGAGGCCCTCGGCGTGATGGCGGACGGCCCCGACCGGATCGCCGGTCCGGCCCAAGAGGCGGCCGATGCCTGGTGGGCGTTCCTGGACGAGCGCGAGGCCGCCGCATCGGTCCCTGTCACCTGCTGACGAGCGGCTCGCCGCCGGCCGGCCGGCGGGGCTGATCCTCCGGGGGTGGGTCTGAGGCCGTCCTGAGGACGCCACCACGGTCACTACCCTGGTGGCGACCATGTCCCTCACGCGCACCCGGTCGTCCGCCGGAGACACCCCCGGCACGGCGGCCGAGGGACTCTCGCACCGGCAGGTGCTGATCGTCTTCAGCGGGCTCATGCTGGGCATGCTGCTGGCCGCCCTGGATCAGACCATCGTGGCGACGGCCCTGCCCACCATCGTGGGCGACCTCCACGGCCTCGATCACCTCTCGTGGGTGGTGACGGCCTATCTCCTCACCACGACACTGTCGACCCCGCTGTACGGCAAGATCTCCGACCTCTACGGGCGCAAGAAGATCTTCCAGGTCGCCATCGTCATCTTCCTGGTCGGCTCGGCCCTGTCGGGCCTGAGCCGGAACATGGACCAGCTCATCGCCTTCCGAGCCCTCCAGGGCCTGGGTGGTGGGGGCCTCATGGCTCTGGCTATGGCCATCATCGGCGACATCGTGAGTCCGCGCGAGCGGGGGCGCTATCAGGGCTACTTCGGTGGAGTCTTCGCCTTCGCCAGCATCGGCGGCCCCCTGGCGGGGGGCTTCTTCGTCGACCACCTGACGTGGCGGTGGATCTTCTACATCAACATCCCCGTCGGCATCCTCGCCCTCGTCATCACCAGCGTCGTGCTCCGCCTGCCCCTACCGCGACGCGCCCACACCATCGACTACGCGGGGTCGGCCCTCCTCGTGGGCGCCGTCACCTCATTCCTGCTGGTCACCTTGTGGGGCGGCCAGACGTACTCGTGGGGCTCGAGCATCATCCTGACCCTGGTCATCGCCGGCGCCGTCTGCCTGGCCGCCTTCGTCTGGTGGGAACGCCGTGCCCGAGAGCCCGTGTTCCCGCCTCACCTCTTCGCCAACCCCATACCGGCGGTGGCGTTCGTCATCACGCTGCTCGTGGCGGCGGCGATGTTCGCAGCCATCATCTTCATCCCCATCTACCTCCAGCTGGTCGACGGCGTGTCGCCGGCGTTGTCAGGGGTTCTGCTGCTGCCCCTCATGGGCGGCATGTTGGTCACGTCCATCGGTTCCGGCCAGGTCGTGACCCGGATCGGGAGGTACAAGGCGTTCCCGGTAGCCGGCACCGCCCTCATGACCGTGGGTATGTGGCTGCTGTCGCATCTCGGTCCCCACACTTCGCATCTCACCGCCGCCGGCTACATGGTCGTCTTCGGTCTCGGCATGGGCATGGTCATGCAGCTCCTCGTCCTCGCCGTGCAGAATGCGGTCGCCCGAGACGACCTGGGGGCGGCGACCTCGGCCATCAGCTTCTTCCGTAACATCGGCGCCGCCTTCGGTACCGCACTGTTCGGAACGATCCTGACCCTCCGCCTCGGGCACTGGCTGCCCCGGCTCGTCCACGCCCGCACCCACTTCAGCCTGTCCTCGTCGTTCACCATCACGCCGAAGGCGTTGAAGGCGCTTCCGCCCTCGGTGCGCGCCGGAGTGGTCGAATCGTTCGTCCGGTCGTTGCACGTCGTCTTCCTGGTCGGAGTGCCCGTGGCCGGGCTCGCCTTCGTGTTCGCCCTCATGTTGAAGGAGATCCCTCTCCACGGCGGTATCTCGCCCCCGACGACCCAGGCCAACGGCGCCACACCGGTGTCCGGCGCCGACCTGACCGGGCTGGACGCCGCCATCGCGCCCGGGGCGCCGGTCGACGCCGGGAGGCGATCGAGACTCCTAGCCGGGCAGATCCTCGAGGATCGTCCGTAGCTGCCGGCCCATCTCCCGCGGGTTGCCTCTCAGCTCGCCGATCGCGTCCCCTTCGACGTCGAGGGCATCTCCGGGGCGGTAGAGCGAGACCCGCATGCCCCGCCCGGCCCGTTCGGCCACGACGACCCAGGGTTGGCCGATGAGGCCCGACCCCCGCGTGGCCATGACCCCGCCCGCGAGTCCCGGCGAGATGCCCCAACCGTGGGTCCGGGCCGCGCTCATGATGCGTGCCAGAGTGCCCTCGGCCGACGAGGCGCCGGCGGCGGTGGAACCGGAACGTTGCACGACCGGCAGCGTAGGCCGGGGGTGGGACACCACATGACCATGGCACCGGCCCGGCCCTAGGGTCCGGCACGGCGTCATCGTCCGGCATGGCGTCCCGGTCCGGC
>Ga0209415_10010335_pt1 | contig 15890 bp, 14 predicted proteins | sample PeaSoiSIISIP2007_FD_187696 | JGI IMG/M metagenome (GOLD analysis project Ga0209415, IMG submission 187696) | Peat soil microbial communities from Weissenstadt, Germany - SII-SIP-2007 (SPAdes) (version 2) | ecosystem: Environmental > Terrestrial > Soil > Wetlands > Peat | place: Germany...
CGCCGGGCGTGCTCTGGGTGAACATTCCGAAGAGGAGGACCATCTGGGCGACGGGTGAGATCGACCCGATAGCCAGGTTGTTCGCCCCGACGTTGGCGTAGACGCTCACCACCTGGAACAGCGAGCCTTCCGGCAAGCTGAACCGCGTCTCCTGTCCCACCGGATACCCATTGGTCTGCGGGCCCAGCCCGGTAATGCTCGCGAGGGCCGGGTTGTTCATCGCTTGGAAGGCGACGAACAGACCGAACGCGATCACCAGGACGATGAGGACCGTCCCGATGAAGGGCCACGCTTCCGCGCGCCGTCGAATGATCTGGGCGAACGCGAAGGGTGCGGAGAAGGCGATGAGGAGCATGAGGAAGATCGCGAAGAGGTTCGACACCGCGGAGGGGTTGGTGAGGGGGGACGCCATGTTGGCCGAGTACCAGCCCCCGCCGTTCGTCCCGAGAAGGGAGATCGTCTGCCAGCTCGCAACCGGACCCAGGTAGATCGTCTGAGTTCCTCCTGTGATGGGATGGGCGATGACGGTCGCTGTCCAAGTCTCCGGCACTCCCAGGACGACGAGGACCAAGGCCCCCAGGAGCGAGACCGGGAGCAGGACGCGACTGATCGTCCGGACCATATCGACGTAGTAGTTGCCGAGGGTACCGTCCTTCCGGACGAACCCGCGGACCATCGCGGCCATGACGCAGAGGCCGGTCGCCGCGGAGAGGAAGAGGGCCAGCTGCCAGGCGATGTCGAGGGAGCCGAAGCTAATCTGGGATTCGTTGGTGAAGTGGGTGAAATTCGTATTCGTCGTGAAACTGGACGCGGAGTGGAACGCGAGGTCCCACGTCATGTTCGGCACCCCGGTGGGGTTGAGCGGAAGGTTCGCCTGGTCGAAGAAGAACCAGAACATCAACGCGAGCATCCCGCCGTTGACGAGGAGGAGTGCGAGCATGTACTCCCGCGCGGCCATCTGGCGCCGCGGGGAAGTGCCGAGCAGACGGTAGATGGCGGACTCGATACGCGTCAGGACGACGTCCCCAGGAAGGGGCCGGTCCATGTACACCCGGCCGAGGTAGGCCCCGAACCACGGGGCCACCGCGACCGCGAGCCCAAGGAGCAGGATGACGTCCCAGAAGGATTCGACCTCGAGTGCCACGGCGACCGCCCCCTCAGAATTCTTCGGGGTGGATCATCGCATACACGAGGTAGAAGGTCAGCGCCAGGCAGACGAGCGTCAGCACGGTGAGACCGAGGTTCTGAGCGACCCAGCCGAAGGTCCCCATCGACACCTAGGGCGTTGGACCCGGACCCGACTATTTAGGCGCGTTTGCCGAGACGCATGGTAGCACGTCGTTTCAGAATGTTTATCCCCCGCTCTTCTTCGCCCGCGGCCGTTTCTCTGGGGGGGTCTCTCCGACCACCTCCGACCCGTCCGTTTCGGCGGCCCGACGGGCCCGGGTCTCGGAGGAGAGCCGCCGGACGATCCGCCGCATCGCCCGTTCCCGCCGCACTTCCGCGGCCTGGTAACGCACGTCCCGGGTCTCGCGGGTCAGCAGCACGGTGACCCGACCGACGGAGGTGCGGCCGGTCCTTCCTCGACGCTGGATCGCCCGGATCTCGCTCGGGACGGATTCGAAGAAGACTACCAGGTCGACGTCCGGGATGTCCAGGCCCTCCTCGGCCACGCTGCTCGCGACGAGCACGGGAAACTGTCCCGCGCGGAACCCGGCGAGCACGCGCGCCTGCTCCTTCTGGCTCATGCCCTTGTCCTCCTTGTCGCGCGTCGCCTGCCCGACGAACCGGGCCACGGCCCACCCGTTCCTCTCGAGCGCCTCCTGGATGGACTGGATCGTGTCCCGGTACTGGGCGAAGACGAGGATTCGGACGGGCCGGTCACGAGCCGCGTCGAGCGTATCGCGGACCAACCCGACCAGCGCGTCCAGCTTGGGGTGGGAGGCCTCCTTCGTGTTCCGCAGGAAGTCCGCCGCGACGGTCCGGGCCGCGCTGACCTCGGGCAGCTTGAGGAAGGCGAGGTCGCCGCGTGACGGCTTCTCCTTCGCGGCGACCCGCTCTAGGTACTGGAGGAACGGGGCAACCCCCTGGGTCTCGAGCCGTTCTTGGGCGTGGTGGAGGTGGAGGAGGACCAGTTGGTGGAACAGCGGCCCGAACTTGCGGACCATGGGACCCGGGCGCGCGAAGATCTCGCTCCGGAGGGCGATCAGGTCCTTGACGGAGATCGAGTCGATCGGCTTCTTCCGGAGGTACCCCATCTTCTGGAGCTTCCGGCCGGTGGCGTGGGCCGCCTCCTGCAGGTCGGTCCGGATCGCCTCGGCGACGGGGGCGAGGTCGACCCAGACGTAATCGACGTCGATCGGCTGCACGTACTCGGCCACCCCAGGATCTTCCCGGCTGTGCGCCTCGATACGAGTGACCCCCAGCGCCGCGACGACCTCCGCGATGTGTTCGTCGCGCCCTCCCGGCGACGCGGTCAGGGCGAGGATGTGGCCCCCTGAGGGGCGCTCCGCGCGGTACCGCTCGGCGATAGGCACGTAGACGTACTTGCCCACGGCGTGATGGGCCTCGTCGAAGACGACCAGCGCGACGTCTTTGAGGTCGTAGCGCCCGGCCACGAGGTCGTTCTGGACGATCTCCGGCGTCGCGAAGACGATGTCGGCGTCGGCCCAGCTCCCCTCCCGGACCGGTCGGCGAACGCTTCCGGTGAATCGGGCCGTCCGGAGCGGGACGAGCCACTGGCGAAAGGAGTCGGAGTGCTGTTGGACAAGAGGACGGGTCGGGGCGAGGATGAGGGCCTTCGCCTCCTGGCGACGGAGCACCTCGGCCACGATCAGGGCGGCGACCACCGTCTTCCCGAGACCTGTGGGAAGCACGACAAGCAGGTCCTCCTCGAGGCCGACGCGGGCGGCCTCGATCTGGAACGGCAGGGCGCGGATCACCCCGGGTCGCAGGAGCGGATGCTCGACCAGACCGTTGGTGACGCGCCAGACTCCCGGCAACGGCTCCGGGTGGGGCCGCGTCACCGGAACCGGGGCCGGCGCCGGGGCCTCCCCGGGCGGAGCGAAATCATCCAGCCGGCGTTGGGAGCCCACGGAACCTCCAAAGGTCAGGGCGCCGGGAGGAAAGTCGCTTCCCTAGCGTTGGTTGCCGGGTCTGCGGAGGGGCGTCGAGATCAGCCCTTCGGCAGTTCCCGGGTCAGCGAGGAGAGCCCGTTCAGGTACGGACGCAGCACTTCGGGAATCGTCACGGAGCCGTCCGGCTGCTGGAACTGCTCCAGGATCACCGCGAGGCCCCGGGAGGTCGCAACCGCCGTCGAGTTGAGGGTGTGGGGGACGCGCTTGCCCGGTCGCCCCGCCTTGCCGAGCCGGATCCCGAGTCGGCGGGCCTGGTAGTCGGTGCAGTTGGAGCAGCTCACGACCTCGCGGAACGCCTGCTGGCGGGGGAACCACGCCTCGATGTCGTACTTCTTCGCAGCGACGGTGCCGAGGTCGCCGGTGCATACGTTCACGACCCGGTAGGGGACGCCGAGCTGGCGGTACACTTCCTCCGCGTTGGCGCAGAGCTCCTCCAGGAGCTTTGGGGATTCCTCCGGGCGGCAGAAGACGAACTGTTCCACCTTCTGAAACTGGTGGACGCGGAAGATCCCCTTCTGGTCGACCCCGTGGCCCCCGATCTCCTTGCGGAAGCACGGGCTCACCCCGGCGAGGCGGATCGGGAGCAGGTCCTCGTCCAGGATCTCCCCCTGGTAGAGCGCCGCGAGCGGATGCTCGCTCGTGGCGATGAGGTAGAGGTCCTCACCCTCCACCTTGTACATCACATTCTCGAAGTCAGCGAGGTCGGTGACCCCCTCGTACGGGGTCCGTCGCAGCATGTACGGGGGCGCGACCGGAGTGAATCCCCGGCGCGCCAAGAGGTCCAAGGCGAAACGTTGCAGGGCCAGGTCGAGGAGGACCGCGGGGCCTCGCAGGTAGTAGAAGCCGGCGCCGCTCACCCGATGCGCGCGATCGAACTCGGCCATGCCGAGGTTCTCCAGGACTTCCCCATGGGACTTCCGTGAGGTCGCGTCCCGGTGCGGCTCCCCCCACGTGGCCACGACCGCGTTCTCCGCGTCGCTCGTCCCGTACGGGACGGACTCGTCCATTAGGTTCGGGATGCGCATCAGGAGGGCATCCCGAGCGTGGAGCAGTTCCCCCTCCTGGGCCTCGAGCGTCCGAAGCAGGTCGGGAAGTTGCTTCGCTTCGGTCTCCAGTTCGGTCGAGGGGTTCCCCTTGGTCCGAGCCTCGGCGATCTGCCGGCTGAGGTCGTTCCGCCGGCGGCGGAGCTCGTCGGCCTGCCGGAGGCTCGCCCGCCAGGCTTGGTCCTTCACCCGGACCTCCCGAAGGAGGTCCACGTAGACGGGGTTCTTGCGACGGGTCAGGTTCGCCTCGACCTGGTCGGGCTCCTTGCGAATAAGGTCGAGGTCGATCACAGGGCCCCGGAGGCGGTCGGTCCAAAAGTCTTTGCCCCCCCCTCCCGGCCGGCAAAGTCCTATGTAGCCTCGGAGGGGGTGGCCCGCTGGGAGGTTGTCGGGTCGTGTCGTCTCACGTCGAGGAGTTCGGTCTGTTCATCGGGGGAAAGTGGGGGAGCCCGCCCGGTGCGAAGCGGTTCGAGACGATCAACCCGTCCACGAAGGAGGCGCTCGGCTCGTTCGTCTCCGCCACCGTCGCCGACGTCGACCGTGCGATCGGGGCGGCCGCGGCGGCCTTTCCCGCGTGGAAGGCAACGCCTCCGCCGAAGCGGGGCGCGATCCTGCTCGCCGCCGCCCGGCGGCTGACCGAGCGAAAGAGCGCGGTCGGCCGGATCGTTACCCAGGAGATGGGCAAGGTCATCGGCGAGGGTCTCGGGGACGTCCAGGAGTCGATCGATTTCATCGAGTATATGGCCGGCGAGGGGCGACGGCTGTTCGGGGAGACCGTTCCGTCCGAACTGCGCCGGAAGTTCTGTCTCACCGTCCGCCAGCCGAAGGGCGTCGTGGCGTGCATCACGCCGTGGAACTTCCCGACCGCGATCCCGAACTGGAAGATCGCAGCGGCCCTGATTTCGGGCAACACCGTCGTGCTGAAGCCGGCGTCGACGACCGCCCGCTGCGCGACCGAGGTCGTCAAGGTCTACGAGGAGGCCGGCGTTCCCCCGGGAGTCTTGAACCTCGTCACCGGGAGCGGAGGGGTGGTCGGGACGGCGCTGGTCGAGGACCCCCGAGTCCGGGCGGTCTCGTTCACGGGCGGGGTCGACGCGGGCCGGGACGTCTACGTTCGCGGCGCGCAGGGTCTCAAGATGGTCCACCTCGAGCTCGGTGGAAAGAACCCGGTGATCCTGATGGAGGACGCCGACCTCCCTCTGGCGCTCGACGGCGTGCTCTTCGGAGCGTTCGGCACCTCGGGGCAACGCTGCACCGCGACGAGCCGGCTCATCCTCCACGAGAAGGTCTACGACGAGTTCCTCGGGATGCTGACGGACCGCCTGGCCCACTTCTCCATCGGGGACCCCCTCGACCCGACGACCGGCATGGGTCCCGTCGCGTCGGCCGACCAGGAGAGGAAGATCCTCGAGTACATCGAGATCGGCAAGAAAGAGGCGACCCTCCGTTACGGGGGGACCAAGCTGACCGGCGGGATCTACGACCGCGGCTACTTCCTTGCCCCGACGATCTTCGAGACCCGCCACGGGACCCGGATCTCGAAGGAGGAGATCTTCGGGCCCGTCCTCTCCGTCCTGCGGGTCGACAGCTACGATGACGCGGTCCGGATAGCCAACGACGTCGCCTACGGTCTCTCGTCAGCGATCTACACGCGGGACGTCAACCGGGCGTTCCGCGCAATCGAGGACCTGGAGGCCGGTATCACCTACATCAATGCCCCGACCATTGGGGCCGAGGTCCATCTTCCGTTCGGCGGCGTTAAGAACACCGGCAACGGCGGCCGGGAGGCCGGCACGGCCGCCATCGAGGAGTTCACCGAGGTCAAGTCGGTCTTCGTCGACTTCTCGGCCAAACTCCAAAAGGCCCAGATCGATACCGAGTAGCCGATATGACCGGGTTCCGGGGATCGGACGAGAGCCTCGACCGGGAGATCGAGGCCATCGAGCGGCTGGCCCGGCTCCGGGTTCGCCGCGTCGCCTCCGAGCTGAACGAGCTCGACCGCGACCTCCGCGAGCTGAAGCGAGAGCGCGCCCGGCGCCGGGGCCAGGTCGTCGAAGATGCGACGAGCGAGGCCCCCGTCTATGTCGCCCCCTGAGACGAGTCACCCGGCTCAAGTACTGCCGTAGGTTGCACCTTTCGGAGGGGGCATGGCGCCATCTTCCGCCCCGGGCACGGACGCGCCGGGCACGACAAACTCAGCGGGGCCGCCCCGGGATCGTCGGCCGGCAACCCGTCGCGCGGGGCGTCGGGTCGTCTTGGTCGGCGTGACGATCGTGGCCGTGGTCGTCGTCCTCGCGTTGATCCTCACCGGGGTCCTGCCTATCCTCACCTCCACTCCGGGCGGTCCGGCGCCCGGCCCGGAGTCGTACTCGACGGCGGCGGGCCCGGCCAACGCGCTGGCCGGCTCCGTCGCAGGAGGCCCTTGGACCCTGAGCGTCGCCGAAGGGTGGGACCTCACGACCCCGTATACGACCTCACTGGGAAGTGGGTGCACGGTGACGGGAGGATCTGATTCGTACTCGATGCCGGCGTTTACCGGGAACTACTCCAACGGGGAGCTGTCGACGTGGGGCTTCGTGTACCTCAATGCGGCCACGACCAGCGAGCTCGCGATCGCCGTGCAGAACGGGGTCGCTACGGAGGTCGGAGTGGCGACGGCCGGGGGAAATTGTCGCTTTAGCCCGCTCACCCTGGGCGCGCTCGGTGGTGGGGTGATGGACAGCTCCCGGGTCGCGGCGCTCGTCGACGCGACCCCGGCCGTCACCACCTACTTGCACAACCACACCGTGTCCAACGCCTCGTTCGGGGTCGCGGTCGTCGCAGGGGGCACCGGGCCGGTGTGGGTCGTGGATTACACCATGTGCAACCCCATCAACTTCACGGCCGCTGAGCCCCCGACCGGGGCTCGGGTCGTGGCCGAGTTGAACGCGACCACCGGCGCCTCGATCAGCGTCGTATCGCAACCGTCCACCAGTTCCTGCAATGGCTCGGGCCCGGGCGGCTCGAAGACGCCGATCGGATCGGCCTTGGCCATCGGTGGGCCCGTCGGTGGAATATGCTCCTCGGTCCAAGTGTCCGCGGGAGTCTGCGCGACCGCCGGTGACCAGACCTTCACGTTCACCATCGAGCAGTCGTCGATCACCCTCTCCGACGTCCTGTTCGAAGTGTTGACTCCTTCCGGCGCCGTGCGGGCCAACTCCCTGGCCGGCGCGTTCGCCCTCGAGGGGATCACCGGCGTCGACGTGGCGTACTACGGGGTCACCACGGGGGCGGGCCTCGAAATGACGACCACCTGGTCCAGCTACGGGTCCGGCCAATCCGCCTCCACTCCGATCACGAGCCTCATGACATTCGTGGTCGACCTGGGGATCTCCAGTACGAACTGGACGTCGGGCCAGAACGACTACGTGGTCGCGCTCGGAACCGGGACCTACGACGGCACGACCCCCCCGCAGACCCTCCCCTAAGGCTCCGGTCGCGGAGACCCGCTCGACCGGCGGCGCCCGGCGCTTCGGCCCGATTCAGAACGGACCGGTCCGGCCAGGGTTGTCGAAGTTGGTCAAGAGGAGCTGGCCGCGCGAGTGCGGACGGCCCACGGGCGCGATGAGCGGGTCCTCTTCGAGAGCCGGCATCGTGTCCGAGATGGGTACGTCGACCAGGATCTCTCGCGTGCGGCCACCGCGGCCTCGGGAGACGATCGTCGCACGGATGAGGCCCAGCGACTCGAGCTCGCTGACGTAGTTCGAGATCGACCGGGCGTGGAGGGGCTGAAGGCCGAGCCGCTCGGCGAGTCGGCGGTAGGCGTCGTAGACCTCGCCCGTGAGCACGCCGGTGCGCCGGCGCTCACACGCCTGAAGGATCGCGTAGAGCAGCACCTTGCAGTGCGGCGGGAGCGTCCGGCAGCAGTCGAGGATGATGTCTTGCTCGAGCCGGTTCTTGGCCTTGACCACGTGATCGGGCGTGATCCGCTTCGCGCGGTCGCGCTCGGCCATCTCGGCGGAGAGGCGGAGCAGCGCGAGGGCGCGACGGGCGTCTCCGTTCTCGAGGGCGGCGTAGGCCGCGCACCGTTCAACAACTCCGGGGTCGACCACGCCGTCGCGGAACGCCTCCTTGGCTCGGTCGCGCAGGATGTCCTGGAGCTGCAGCGCGTCGTACGGGGGGAAGAGGATCTTCTCCTCGTTGAGACGGCTCCGGACCCGTGCGTCGAGCTGGTGCGTGAATTTGAGGTCGTTCGAGATCCCGAGGAGGACCATCCGCGCGAGCTCGAGCTCGGTGTTGATCTGACTCAGCGTGTAGAGGACTCCGTCGCCGCTACGGGCCACGAGCCGATCGATCTCGTCGAGGACGAGGATGACGATGCCACCGTTCGCTTCCATCAGCCGGCGCATCGCGGCCTGGACCCGGTCGAGGGACCAACCGGTGGGGATGCGGTCCGACTCCGTCTTGGCGAACGTGTTGGCGATGTTCTGGAGCAGGCTGTAGGGCGTGTCGATGTTGCCGCAGTTGACGTAGACGAAGGCGACGTGGCTCGCGAGCTCCGTGCGTCGCTGGATGTCCTGAACGACCTGGCTGACCACGGCCGTCTTGCCGGTGCCGATCTTTCCGTAGAGGAGGAGGTTCGAGGGCACGTCCCCGCGGAGAGCGGGAGCGAGAACCTCGGCGACGGCGCGAATCTGCTGCTCCCGGTGGGGCAGCCGGCTCGGGATGTAGGAATCGCGCAGCACCTCCCGGCTCCCCCGGAAGAGCTCGCTCTTCGTCTCCAGGATCGAGTCGAGGAACCCGGCCGCCGAGGTGGGGGCGACCGGCGGAGGGGTCGGGTTCTCCAGCGGGGGCGCGACGGCCGACCCACCGCCCTTTGCGCGTTCGTTGACGGGCACCGCCCCGGAAAGAGAGGGCGCAGCGGTGGCTAGCCGATCCACGCGATCGGTGGGTCGGTCTTCCGAAATAGGTGTCACCGTCGAAGCCTGCCCGGGCCTCGGGCGGCAGTTGCAGGCCCGCATGCCATATCTACCTTTTGTCGGTCCCTTGCCGGGCCCGACGTTTTCTGCCGAAAACGTCCTTCCCGGCCCGTCGGGATGGCGTTTCGCTCGGGTCCTCGCTCGCCGGCTCCGACCGAATCGATTTGAAGGGGGAGCGTTTCCTTCCTCCTCGATGTCCGGATACGGCGGCGCCCATTCGGCCCCCCCGCACGGCCACGTCCGAAGCCCGATCTCCGTCCTGTGGGTGGTCCTCTCCGCCCTTCTCATCGGAGGGGGGCTCTTCCTGCTGGCCTACTGGCTGGTGACGTTCAACTGGCTCTTCTTCTCCGGGATCGCGCCGTGCGTGCTCGGCGGGCTGATGCTGTTCAGCCCCCGGGCCGGGCTCGACTCAGCGTAACCGGGCGGTGCGTCCGATGGCTTCGGCGTCGGGCCCGGTCGGACCGGTCGTCGTCAAGCTGGGGGGCAGCGTCATCACCCGGAAGCGGGACGCGGAACGCGTCCGCCCGAAGATCCTCCGGCGCCTCGCCGAGGAGGTCGGCTCCGTGACGGGGATCCCCCTAGTCCTGCTCCACGGAGCGGGGTCGTTCGGCCACCCGGGGGCACGGCAATTCGGCCTCGCCCTGGCTCCCGCGGCGGACGCGTCTCCCTCCCGGCGTGGGCGCGGGGCGGCGATCGTCTCCGGCGAGGTACGACGCCTCCATCTTGCGGTCGTCCGGGAACTGATCCGCGCGGGCACCTCGCCATGGTCGGTCCCCGTCGCTAACCACGCCCGGAACCGGGAGGGTCGCCTGGTGGCCCTCGATTCCGCTCCGTTCCGTGAGGCGTTGGGTCGCGGACTGCTTCCCGTCTCCTTCGGCGACGTGGTCCCCGACGAGGCGTGGGGCTGGTCGATCCTCAGCGCGGACACGATCGCAGTCGTACTCGCCAAAGAGCTCGCCGCGCGCCGAGTGCTCTTTGTCAGCGACGTGCCCGGCATCTTGGCCCCCTCCACGGGGGGTCGACCTGTCGTGGTCGCCGAGGTCACGGACGCCGTCGTCCAGGGACTCGCACGCGTCGGTCGGGGTCCCGACGTGACCGGCGGGATCCGGGGCAAGGCGGAGGCGATGCGGGCCATCGCCGAGGGCGGCGTGGACGCAGGTCTTATTAGCGGACTCAAGGATGGAGAACTCCCGCGCGCGATGCGGGGGGAATTCGTCTACGGGAGCTGGGCCCACGCGCGACCCCGCGGGGCCGCCGGACACCACGGGGATTGACCTCAGCCACCGCAAGGCGGAGCACGTCAAGGTCGTCCTCGGCCAGAAGGTCGACGGCCGGTACCGCTACTGGGACGACATCCAGCTCGTCCACCGCGCCCTCCCGGATATCGATTTCGACGAGGTCGACCCCTCGACGACGCTCCTCGGCCACCCCCTCGCGGCGCCGATCGTTATCACCGGCATGACGGGGGGGTTCCCGGACGCGGCAAAGATCAACGAGAACCTCGCGCGCGCCGCCTCGGAGGTCGGGATTGCGATGGGCGTGGGCAGTGAGCGCGCCGCGATCCTGAAGGGCCAGTACCCCGAGAGCTACTCCTGCGTCGCTCGCTACCCGGTCCCGCTCCGGTTCGCCAACATCGGGGCGCCGCAGGTGATCCCCCAGCACCCGGGCGAACGGGTGGTGGGGGCCGCCGAAGTCCGTGCGGCGATGGAGCTCATCCACGCCGACGTGCTCGCGATCCACCTGAATTTCCTCCAAGAGATGGTCCAACCGGGCGGGGACCGGAAGGCGCGCGGGATCCTCGACCGGATCGGCGCGCTCGCCGAGGAGTTCCCGGTGCTTGTCAAGGAGACCGGGGCAGGGATCTCCTTCCACGTCGCCGAACAGCTCCGCGACCGGAAAGTCCGCGCGATCGACGTGAGCGGGACGGGGGGCACTTCGTTCGCTGCCGTAGAGCACTATCGCGCGCTCGCCCAGGGAGCCGAGCGAGAGGCACGGGTCGGAAAGACGTTCTGGGACTGGGGAATCCCCGCACCGGTCTCCGTCGTAGAGTTGGTCCCCCTCGGACTGCCGGTCGTCGCCAGCGGGGGGATCCGTTCGGGCCTGGACGTCGCCCGGGCCCTCGCGCTGGGTGCGTCGGCGGCGGGCACCGCGGGAGGGGTCCTCCGGGCCGCGGCGACCGGTTACGACGAGACGCGGCGGGAGCTCGAACACCTCGTCCACGAGCTCAAGGTTGCCATGTTCCTGACCGGCTCGCGGACGGTCGCGGAGCTCCAGCACACACCCTACGTCGTCACCGGGGAGAGTCGCCAGTGGCTCCACCGGTGAACCCCGCCCCGCCGTCACCCGAAGCGATCCACCGCGCCAAGCTGGCCCGCGTTCGCGACGGCCCCGGCGGGCGCCTCCTGTCGAACGTCGATTGGGTCCGCTCGCTCTCCGCGGACGAGCGGGCCGAATTCGAGGGGTCGGTCCTCCGGAAACCCTCGCGCAGCCTCTCGGGGGTCGCGGTCGTCGCGGTGATGACCGCTCCGGCCCGCTGCCCCCACGGCCGCTGCACGTACTGCCCAGGCGGGGTCGAGAATGCGAGCCCCCAGAGCTACACCGGCGAAGAGCCGAGTGCCCTTCGCGGCGCCCAGTTCCACTGGGATTCGGAGGCGATCACAACGAATCGTCTGACGAGCCTCGAAGCGACGGGTCATCCGACCAGCAAGGTCGAGGTGATCGTCATGGGTGGCACGTTCCCCGCGCGCCCTCGACCCTTCCAGGAGGGAGTGCTCCAGGGGATCTACGACGGTCTCAATACGACCCGCTCCTGCTCGCTGGACGAGGCCGTCCGCCGGAACGAGACCGCTCCCCACCGGATGGTCGGCCTGACGGTCGAGACCCGGCCGGACTGGTGCGACGGGCGTGTGCTGCCGTTCCTGCTTGGCGCCGGAGTCACCCGGGTCGAGGTCGGTGTTGAGTGTCTCCACGAGGAGGTCCTCGACGCGGTCGGACGGGCCCACGGGGTCGAGGACGTCAAGTCGGCGAGCCGGGAAACGCGGGACCGCGGGCTGAAGGTCGGCTACCACCTCATGCTCGGCCTGCCGGGGATGGACCCGGCCCGCGACCTCGCGGACTTTGACCGGATGTTCGAGAGCCCCGACTTCCGTCCGGACTTCCTGAAGATCTACCCGACCCTCGTCCTGCCGGGAACTCCGCTGTACGAGGACTGGCGCTCGGGCCGGTATGCACCGTACGACACCGAGACGGCGGTTCGGGTGCTCGCCACCATGAAGCGGCGGCTTCCTCCCTGGGTCCGCATCCAGCGGATCCAGCGGGACATCCCCTCCCGGTTGATCGCAGAGGGGGTGCGCACGAGCAACGTGCGCCAGCTCGCCCTGGCCCGGCTCCGCTCGGAGAAGGGGCGGTGTCGTTGCCTCCGGTGCCGCGAGGCGGGTCGAGAAGCTTCGCCGTCTCCGGAGGCGTTCCGACCGTTCGAACAGACGTACGACGCCTCGGGGGGAAGCGAGGTATTCCTCTCGTGGGAAGACCCCGCGACCGACACGGTCGCCGGCTTCCTCCGGTTGCGCTTCCCGTCGGACGCGACCGACGGAGGGCTCGACGCACCCGTCATCCGCGAGTTGAAGGTCCTCGGTCGCGAGGTCCCCGTCGGCGGCGCGGGCGGAGACGCTGGCCAGTACCAGCACCGGGGGTTCGGACGCGCGCTGCTCGAGGCGGCCGAGAACCGGGCCCGGGCGGCCGGCCATCCCCGCGTCTACGTGACCGCCGCGGTCGGGACCCGGGAGTACTACCGGGCGCGGGGCTACGAACGCTCGGGCCCCCACATGGTGAAGCTGCTCGGCTGATTTGGATACCGGCCGACCCCGGCAAAGCCTTTTGGTTCATCGGGTCCCGGGGGAGCGATGCGGCCCCGCGTCATGGTCGAGAGCCCGGTCCTCCCGCTGCGGGCGCGGTGTCGGTGTGGCCATTTGCCGACGCACCATATGGTGGTACTACCGGTCGGAGCCTCGGGGAACTTCCGCCTCGAGCCGTCCGGTCCGTGCGCCCTCTGCGGCGAAGGGATCTGCCGGAAGTTCTCGCCGGGCGAAGCGTGAGGGCGCCCGCGGGCTAACCGTAGGCCGTCTTGATGAGGTAGTCCTTCAGCTGGTGGAGCCGGTCGTCCCACAGGTGAAAGTGCCAGGAACGGGCGTCCTGCCACGCTTCCCCGCTCCCCCACCCGACATGCTCGAGCGTCACATCGATTCCCTCGGGAGACTCTTGGAGACGTACGTAGACGTGGGTCTTCGGGTGCGGTTCGTTCATCAGCGACGCGAACTCCGGGGGGCCCTCCCAGGTGAAGTCGATGTCGAGGTCCGGCGTCAGCTGAAGGATCTCTCCCTTGCTCTCGAACGCTACGGGGGCGGTCCATCCGAGGTGGTAGGCGCCGCCCTTCTTCGGCTCGATCGTCGCCGAGTCGGCGAGCCATCCTCGGACGTGGGCGGGGTCCGTGAACCCCGCGTAGATCATCGGGATCGGAAGCGGGATGCAGACCTGGATCAGGATCGGGTCGAGCTCCTCGTCCACGGTCCCCGCTCCCTCGCCCCAACCTAAAGGTTTTCGGTGGCGAGCGCAGGCCAGGGCGGTCGGTACCGGTCGTTCCCGCTCCCCGCCCGACCGGGGGCTCCCGCACCCTCAGATCGGGAGAAGGGCGGGCGCCCACCGTCCGGGACTGTGGGGTAGCTTGGTCCGTGAATACTAGGACCAAGGATGCAGGACGCCTCAATCTGTCAGCGCCCGGTCGATAACGGCTGGTGTGAGGGGCGTCGTCGCACCGACGGAGAGACGAGTCGCGGCTAGGCGAAAAGGTCCTCCAGGGGGTTCTCCATCTCTTTGATCTCGCGGATGAGGACTCCCTTCGCCGTGAGCTCTTGGACGAGCTTCGGGACCTCCTCGGGTCCGGCCAGCTCTTGGAGATAGTAGTCCCCCTTCTTCGCAGACGCAGAAAGGGCTCCTTCCGCGCCGGTGGCCCGAACCCCGATGACGTACTTCTTGGGCCGAAGGTCGCTAAGAAGACCGAAGTATCCGACCCTCCCGTTCTTCAACGCGAGCACGTACTTCCCGATCTCCTTCGCCTCGAAGAGGTTGTGGGACGAGTACAAGACCAGGTCATTTTTGCTGAGATTGAGGACCAAGTCGCGGATTTCCCGCGCGAGCTTCGGGTCGAGGTTGCTCGTGGGCTCATCGAGGAGATAGATCCCTCTCTCTTGAAGGAAGATGCGGGCGATGGAAACCCGCTTGCGCTGGCCTTGGCTCAATTCGGTGAAGAACTTGTACCGCAGTTCCTCCAGGCCAAGGAGATGGACCACGCGCTCGACATCTCGCTCGGAGACGCCCTGCACCTTCGAGTAGAATCGAAGTCCCTCGTCCACCTTGAGTCCGTCGGGGAATCCATCGATGTGGGACAGGTACTGCAGCGGGGGGTTCGCCAGGCTCCCGCGTGAGTCCGTCCCATCGATCTCGATGCTGCCGGCGTATGGTTCGAGCACGCCCGCCAAGGTCCGAAAGAGCGTCGTCTTCCCCGCCCCGTTGGGGCCGAGGACCACGTAAATCGCGGGCTCGTCGATCGTGAACGAGATACCGTCCAGGACCTTCTTCCCGCGGTAGCCAGAGCTGAGGTCCCGGACCATGATCCGACGCCCGCCTGACCCCGGGAAGGGGGAGGCGAGGCGAGGGTTTGGAGGAGTACCGGCTGACATCTGCGCCTTCCTCAGAGATTCGAAAGGAATCTCTCCCGGCTCATCAGCCTCGCCGACAGGGCCAGCATCGCCACCGCAGCAAGGATGAGGGCGAGAGACGCCCCGCCGGTGATGAAGTAGTAGTCCGACGACGGGGCGGTCTCGGCGGCGAGTAGAACCAAGATCGTGGGGCCGACGCCGATGATGGGGGCGATGCCCACCGGGCTGTTGATCCCCGTCCGGGGGGTTGAGACGGCGGCCCAAATCATCCCCACGGTGATCGTAACCAGCGCACCGGCGAAGCTCATCGGGATGGTGTAGTAGGCGAGCGCCTCCCAGAAGGATTGGGTCAGGGACACGCCCCGGTCCAGTGCCAACCCCACCCCGACCGATAGCGCGACGACCAGGAAGATCCCGGTCATGGCCGCCGTGGCGAGAAGGCCATTGATGAACAGGTTACGGGGCCGAACTCGGTAGGCCAGGAGGTACTCGAAGACCCCCTTCATCCTGTCGCTGGTGAAGGTCATCAGCCCGCCGGTAGAGCCCAGAACGGCGAACAGGGGGATCTCAAGGGGGAAGGTGGCATCAAAGGCACTTCCCGGCTTCTTCCCCAGGAAGAGCAGTTCGCAGGTCAGTAGCAACGAGACGACAGCACCGATGAGGAGGTAGCGCCATCCGATCCGGAGCGTCCGCCGGATTGTCGAGACTTCCAGCATGGTTGGAGTCCTCGGTCGGATGGCCTCACCCCACGTCGCGATATAGTCCCTGTCGCACTTCCGAGGATGAGGGTCTAGATAACGCGAATACGGCAGCGAGCGGGAACCGAGTCCCGAAATAGAGGGACCAAGCAAGTCCCGTCGTTTCTGCCCTTGGGAGCCGCAGCATCGTTCGGTCAAACTGGATCTTACGAGGGAAAACCGGGCCAACCGCATCCTCAAATAGCGACAAGCGTGGTCGCCTCCCGTCGGGACTGTGGGGTAGCTTGGTCCATCCTTCGGGGTTCGGGACTCCGAGACGCCAGTTCAAATCTGGCCAGTC
>Ga0209415_10010336_pt1 | contig 15890 bp, 19 predicted proteins | sample PeaSoiSIISIP2007_FD_187696 | JGI IMG/M metagenome (GOLD analysis project Ga0209415, IMG submission 187696) | Peat soil microbial communities from Weissenstadt, Germany - SII-SIP-2007 (SPAdes) (version 2) | ecosystem: Environmental > Terrestrial > Soil > Wetlands > Peat | place: Germany...
AGTGGACGAAGCCGCTGCTCCTGTGGACCGGCCGCTTCCCTGCGCGAAAAATAGTAACGTGCCCCCGCAGCTCCTGTTCAGGTGATGCGGGGGTTTGTATTTGTGGACCCTTCCCAAGGGCATCGGACCCTAGCCTCTCGGCTATCTGCGGTAGCGCTCGATCCTCCTTCTAGTACTGCTATTTGACGATCTCGTACTGTTATTCGCGATCTCGACATCGCGCATTGTTAGAATCGCACCGGGGACAGGCTTTCGCCGTCCACCGCACTTTAGCATCGGAGGTCACCAATGAAAAAGCTCCTACTTTTCATTGCGAGCGTCGCTTTCGTCCAGGTTCACGGATCGGCGGCGCCTTGCACAACTGAAAGTTTGGCGAAGTATATAGCGCTCGGATCAGCAGGGTGCATACTCGGTAACCTGACGGTTGCGGATTTTGCATATCACGCAAAAGCGAGCGGCGGGGCTCCGGAAATCACCGCAGACGAGATTACGGTGATGCCATTGTTGGTGCCGGTCGGCACCTTTGGGTTGCAGTTCAGCGCTCCTTGGGACGTTCAATCGGGACAGGATCAGTTTTCCGGCATCACCTACAAAGTAGTTGCATCGAGCACGGCTCTGCCGGTTCAGGAACTCAGGCTGGACGGCAACGGTTTCCAGGCTGGCTTGTTTGGCAGTGTTGTAGTCAACGAAGCAATCGCCACCCCTGCAGCAGCGACTCACGATCTTCAGGTGTATGAGAGGTGCGAGGAGGTGTGCCGTTCCAAAACATCGGCGACACTGGACCTCAAACCGGCTGCACCGACACTGGTGATAGCGGACGGAGTGACTTTGAAGTCTGAGCTGGGAGCAGCGTCACTGACCAGTTTCGTTGACTGGTTCGTCATTTGCATCCCCTGCGTGTAACCTGCGCGTGAATGAAGGGACGCCTGCGCGGAGTTCTTGATTCCGCACCGGCGGGAGGAGATCGAAGGCATCGGGCCTCAGAGGCTGCGGGTCCGCCCCAGATGTAGTTTGACAACGCCGCGCGCGCTCCCTTTCTGCGCATCTGTTCGACTGAGCCTTGACGGGTGCGCTACACTGAAGTTTCGAAAGGATTCTGCTGCAATGAAAGCCGCCATTCATCCCGCCTACGAAGAAATCAAAGTGATCTGCGCCTGCGGGAGCACCTTCAAGACCCGATCCACCCACAAGGGCGACATCCGCGTGGAAATCTGCTCCAGTTGCCATCCGTTCTTCACGGGCCGCCAGAAGCTGGTGGACACCGAGGGCCGCGTCGATCGTTTCCAGAAGAAAATGGCCAAGTCAAAAGACTTGAAGGACAAGAAAGAACTGAAGGACGCCAAGAAGCAGCCGGTGGTAGCGCGCTAAACCAGCTAGCGCCCCCTCTGCTGATCCCGCAGTTTGGACCTAGCTACGCGTTCTGCGTGCAGCTTCTCGTATTCTGGAATCTGCTCCGGAGTTAAGATGGTTCGCACGCGCTCGTAGTTTTCTTCCCGGATTTGCCTGACCTGTTCGTTATCGTGCTCGCGGACCTCGTGGAAACGCGCATCCGTTTGCTGCAATATGGCTGTTAGTTTCGCTACCTGGTCGTCAGTCAGCTTCAACCGCGAGCGGCTCTCCTCGATATACGGTCGTCTAAAGTCGGCCGTTCCAGGATGCGTGCCAGTATTCCCGGCGCTTCCACGCGCGGTCGGTGGATTGTAGGTCCGGTAGCCGAGAGCGCCCACAAGCGCGCCGCTGACAAACACCAGCAGGAGATAGAACGCGATTGGTAGACTCTTACGGTTCATCTTGCGTTCGGTTCAGTATACTCGACTCGGATACCTATGGCAGCGAGGGTCTCGGCAGGATACGCGTCCGCGAGCTCGTCCACGTAATTGCCACTGCCTCGCACCAGTTGCCTGTCTGTAGAACCCGGCACCTGCAGCAGAATGCCGAGGAGCAAGCAGATTGCGGCAGCGGCAACGACGAATACCTGAGTCAGCTTCTTCATTCGGCCGAGGAAGAACTTCCTGGCCTCAATCTTCCGCCATAGCTCGGGCATGAAGTTGACGCTCGCCTCCGGATCCGGTATGACGGCCCGGTATGCTGCGAACAGACGATCCAGCTCTTCGGTCTGTAGATCCTTATTTCCGTCCATACGCGTCTCGGCGCCTCCTCGCATCCCCGATAATTCTAGCCACGTTGTTCTCCGGTGTTATCACCCTTACCCTTGCGGGTGGCGTGATAGGCGCTCAACACTCTTTGACGCGCCCGGAACAAACGAACCTTTAAAGCATTTTCGTTCACTGAATAAATCTTTTCAAGCTCTTTCAGCGACAGCCCTTCCACTTCTTTCAGCGTCAGAAGAATTCGATCCTGCTCAGAAACCGACTGCAGCAGCGAATCCACCAATTCTTTGACTTGCTTTTGACGCTGCTCCTCGCCGGAGACCTTTCCTCCGGCGGCGGCGTCCGCCATCATCACCTGCTGCTCGCTCAAGTCCGACATCCGGGTTTCATTGCGGCGACGCTGCTTTCGCAGATAGTCATACGAAGCATTCACCGTAAGCCGGTACAACCACGGTTCAAATACTTCCGGTGTCCTGAGTTGATCGAGCGAATAGTAAAGTCTGAGGAATACCTCCTGTGCGACGTCCTCTACATCTTCCGGCCGGCCGATCAGCCTTGCGATCGTGCCTAAAATCCTCTTCCTGTACGCGACTACCACCTGGTTGAAGGAGGCATCATCGCCCTTTTGGGCTTTTTCGATCAGCTCGAATTCAACCAGCATGCAGGAGGACCTAACCTACTGGCCGCCTGCTCGACAATAGAGGCGTACCAGCAAATTGTTAGGTTACAAGGGGTTGGGGTGGAAAGCAAAGACTTTTCGAGCAGTGACGTTTAACAAAGCCAATAGGCGAAGGGGGGTAAGACAATCTCCGCGCCATCAATCGCTTGAGGCGGGTACTAGGGTTCCAGCCGGAATGCCGACAAAGGGTTAGCCCGGAAGCGCACCCCGAGCACCCGCTCAGTCAGCGAATCGAATCAGTGTTCATAGGCGTTCATCGGCGGCCTATGTTTTATGTCCTGCTGTAATCCGACACTTCCTGGAAACGAACCTGGCCACTGATGGACACCGATGAACCCAGATAAAGCCGTGCTAAAATCGCTGTTGTCTCCCCCCGCGCTGCGGCCGCGCAGCAAGAAAAGATGGATTTTCTCCAAGGCCTGAATCCGCAACAACAAGCCGCCGTGTCGCACGTCGAAGGTCCCTTGCTATTGTTGGCCGGCGCCGGCAGCGGCAAGACGCGCGTGATCACCCATCGCATGGCGCACCTGATGGAAGAGCATCGCGTCCCCGGCCCGTGCATACTCGCCGTGACCTTTACCAACAAAGCCGCGGACGAGATGCGATCGCGAGTCAACAACCTGCTCGGCGGCCGAGGCAAGGATGCCCCGTTAGTCTCCACCTTCCACTCCTTCTGCGTGCGATTGCTGCGGCGCGATGGCGCTAGCTTAGCCGAAATCCGCAACGGATTCACGCGCCAATTCACCATCTACGACGACGACGATCAGGTGGCGCTCATCAAATCGATTTTCCGCGGCCTCGGCCTGGACGAAAAGTTCATGCAGTACCGGGCGATGACCTCGTGGATCAGCCACAAAAAGAGCCGCAAGGAAACGCCCGAAGAGGTGTACGGAAAATCGACCGATCAGAAAACTTCGCAGCTAGCCTCCGTCTACGAAAAATATGAAGGCCGCCTGCGCCAGGCCAACGCGCTCGATTTCGACGACCTGCTGCTGGAAACGGTCCGCCTGCTGGCGCACGACGCCAATTTGCGCTTCCAGATCAATCGGCGCTTCGAATTCGTCATGATCGACGAATACCAGGACACCAATCGCAGCCAGTACGAGTTGATGCGCCTGCTGACGGAGGCGCACAAGAATATCTGCGTGGTGGGCGACGAGGATCAGTCCATCTACGGCTGGCGCGGCGCCGATATTCGCAACATCCTCGACTTTGAGCACGACTTTCCGAACGCCACAGTGATCCGTCTGGAGCAGAATTACCGGTCCACCAAGAACATCCTCGAAGCGGCGAGCGCCGTAGTCGCCAACAACACCGAGCGCAAAGGCAAGTGGCTCTGGACCGAGGCCGGGGCGGGCGAAAAGATCGGCCGGTTTGAAGCCTTCGACGGCGAACAAGAGGCGCTCTTCATCGCCGATGCCATCGATAAACTGCTCGCGGCGAGCCCCAGTGACCGCGTGGCGGTCCTGTATCGCACCAACTTCCAGTCGCGGCAGATCGAAGAAGCGTTGCGGCGCTACGGGCGCGACTACGTGGTGGTCGGCGGGTTCAGCTTTTATCAGCGCGCCGAAGTGAAGGACGCGCTGGCCTATCTCAAGGCCGTGATCAGCCCGCAGGATTCCGTGAGCTTGCTGCGGATCATCAACACGCCGGCGCGCGGGATCGGCAAGAGCACCATCGAACAGATCGAGCAGTATGGATTGGAGCACGAGTTGAGCGTCTGGGCTGCGATCGGGCGCATGCTGGAGGAGAATCAGTTTCCGGCGCGCGCCGAATCGGCTCTGCGCATCTTCAAGGGCATGATGGAGGAATTGGGCATAGCGGCCGGCGAGGGGAAAGTCGACGGCCTGCTACGTCAAATCCTGGAGCGGACCGGTTACGCCAGAATGCTCCAAGCCGACAACGATCCGGAAGCCGAATCGCGTCTGGGCAATCTGAACGAACTGGTGAATGCGGCCTCGGAAGCGGCCGAGCGCGGCGAGACCATTGCTGAATTTCTGGATCATGCGGCGCTCGTCTCCGACGCGGATGCAATCGATGAGCGCGCGCCCGTCTCGCTGCTCACGCTGCACAACGCCAAAGGCCTCGAGTTTCCGATCGTGTTCCTGGCCGGAATGGAGGAGGGGCTGTTCCCGCACATTCGCTCGCTCGATTCAAAAGCGGCCATGGAAGAAGAGCGGCGCCTCTGCTACGTCGGCATGACGCGCTCCGAAAAGCGGCTATTCTTAACATCGGCACGGTACCGCAGGCGCTTTGGGGGGGGCCAGCAAGAGGGCACCATACCTTCGCGATTCCTGCGCGAAGTTCCGCGAGCGCTGGTCGAAGACCTCGGCCAGTCGCGGCAGCGCATTTCCCAACGCGAGCCGCAAGTAGATCTATTCGCCGAACAGCACGAAGTGCGCGAGACCGCCAAGCGCAATCTCTACGCGGGCAAAACGTACAATTCCGTCGAAAATATTCAGCAGTTTTTTCAGGAACGGAACAAGGGCACGCAAGCGGTACCGCGTGCCGCGACCCCAACCCCCAATCCCCAATCCCCGGTCGCCAGCCAACCGCAAAGTGCCAGGCCGCCAATCCCCAATCCCCAATCCCGCCCTGCTGCGCGCAGCGCACGGGGGTTCAAGGCCGGCGCCATGATCCGCCATCCCAAATACGGCCGTGGAACGGTGCTGCGTCGCGAAGGCGATGGCGAGGATGCTAAGCTCACGGTAAGCTTTCCCGGTTACGGTTTGAAGAAGCTGGTGGAGAAGTACGCAGGAATCCAAGAGGACTGATTGTTCCAGAGGAAGACCAACTAACAGGAATGAACACCAAGCATATTGAAGACACAGCAGAGCGCAAGAAGTTGAAGCGCGCAGCCCGCAAGAAGGCCGCCCCCAAAGCGAAGCGGGCATCCGGAGTCGCTCGCGGCTCCCTGAAGAAGAAAGTGCAGCATATGACGAAGGGCCAGAGGAAGCGTTAGCGGCCGCTAGCGTTTTCCTCCGATGAACCAACTCCTCCGCACCAAAAGCATCGACGCTCTCATCGCGGCTTCCGAACAGCCCGACCGGCGGCTGAAAAAGTCGCTGGGCGTCTGGAGCCTCATTGCGCTGGGCGTGGGGGCTGTCATCGGTTCCGGTATTTTCACTGTCACTGGAACAGCGGCCGCGGGCGAGCATTTCTTAGCGAAGTCGATTTTCAAAGCGCCGGTGCTGGACCTGCTGTTGAATGGCGGCAATGCTTCCACGCTCAGTGGCCGGCTAGGCGCGGGTCCGGCCATCTCGGTATCGTTCGTGCTAGTGGCGATCGCCTGTGGATTCGCCGCCATCTGTTACGCCGAGCTGGCCTCCATGATTCCAATCGCCGGCAGCGCGTATACGTACTCGTACGCGACGCTGGGCGAAATCTTCGCCTGGATTATCGGCTGGGATCTGATCCTCGAATACGCGTTCTCGAACATGAGCGTCGCGGTCGGGTTCTCGGCTTACTTGAACGACCTGCTGGACAACCTGTTCCACTTCCATCTGCCGCGGCAGCTTTCGCAGCCCATCTTTGAAGAAGGCCAACGCACCGGCGCGTATTTCAACTTGACGGCTTTGGTTGTGCTGATGGTGCTGAGCTACGTGCTGGTACGCGGGGTCCGCGAAAGCGCGCAAACCAACAATACGATGGTGGTGATCAAGGTCGTGGCCATTCTGCTGTTCGTCTTTGGCGCCGCGCATGCCGTGAACACCGGCAACTGGCATCCATTCATGCCCAACGGCTATTCGGGCGTGCTTTCAGGCGGGGCGATCGTGTTCTTCACCTACATCGGATTCGATTCGGTCTCGACGGCGGCGGAAGAATGTGGGCATCCGCAACGCGACATGCCGATCGGCATTTTCGCGACGCTGCTGGTCTGCGCGCTGCTCTACGGCTCCGTCGCACTGGTGCTCACCGGAATCGCGAAATGGTCCACGCTGAATAACGACGCACCCGTCGCCAACGCGCTCAAGATGATCGGGATGAACCGGCTGCGGCTGATCGTCACCGCCGGGGCGCTGCTCGGCATGCTGTCTTCGCTGCTGGTGTTTCAATACGGGCAGGCGCGCATCTGGTTCGCGATGTCGCGCGACCGCCTGCTGCCCGGTATCTTCTCGCGCGTGCATCCGCGCTTCCAAACGCCGCACATCAGCACCTGGGTGGCTGGCTTCGTGGTGGGAATTCCCGCGGGCATCTTCGACGTGAGCTGGTTCGCCGATCTCTCGAACATTGGAACGCTTTTCGCCTTCATTTTGGTTTCCGCCGGCGTCATCGTGCTCCGCAAAAAACAGCCAGATCGTCCGCGCGGCTTCCGAGTACCACTGGTCCCATTGCTGCCAACGATCTCGATCGTCTGTTGCATGGTGTTGATGCTCAGCCTGCCGCTGGAAACCTGGCTGCGATTCTTCGTCTGGCTCATCATCGGACTGTTCATCTACTTCCTTTACGGTAAGAAACGCGCCGCCGAACTGGCATAAAGGTCCGTCGCGATCGCGGCTGAGCCCAGCCGGCACTAGCACTCCGTCCGGGGCTGTACCGGTACAAAAGCCCTAATTTCCTATTCGGTGTTTCCAGGCGCTGCTTCAAGCTGAAATCGCTTGGAGCAGCAAACGGACAACGTCGCACCGCCTCGCCAGGAACCGGCTACCACCATAGCGGTCGACACAAACGAACAGCCAAAATCCTATGAAGAAGTTAACGCCAATTGTCCGGGTACAGGAATACTAATCATCCGCGCCACTCGATCCTGGATTCAATATGGAACGGTGGGCTTTGCCGTGATGTGCATCATTATTGGCGCACTGGAAGGGCTGTTCGGCCGCTAGCAAAGTAATATATCTTACTTTTTGGAGTCCGGGAAATTTGAAAATTTGGTTGCAACTTAGTACGAGAAGAGCGAAACTACTTAAGGAACTAGCTCACTCCTCCGAGGGCTATCCGATGCCCGCCTCATTCCTCCGTGGATGAGGCGGGTTTAGTTTTTACAGACGCGCATAGTAGTACTAAATCCGGCAGTGCGCTAATCCTCGCTTCTCCAGGTACTGCTGGTGGTAATCCTCGGCTCTCCAGAACTCGGCGGCGGGAACGATTTCGGTCACGATCGGTTTTCGAAACCGCCCAGAGTCGGTTAGCTCCTGCTTGGAAGCCTTCGCAGCGCCTTCCTGTTCAGGTGTGTAGAAGAAGATCGCCGAACGGTATTGGGTGCCCACGTCAGGTCCTTGGCGGTTGAGCGTGGTGGGATCGTGATTGTCCCAAAAAACCTGCAGCAGATCCCGATAAGGGACCTGGGACGGATCGAACTCGACGTGAACCACCTCAGCGTGCCCCGTTTGGTCGGTGCAAACGTCGTGATAAGTTGGATTCATCAATGTCCCACCCATATATCCAACGGCCGTGCTCGTTACGCCTTTGATCTGGCGGAACGCCGCCTCCACGCCCCAAAAGCAGCCCGCTCCGAAAGTCGCTTGTTCCATAGTTCCAGTTTACGCCGCGAGGATGGCCGCGGCCCAAACCCGTTTGCCCGAAGTCACGGTTACTTCGTGTGACATCGGCAGGCCTCGAGGCGTCTTTTTACGCAGGAGTAACACGATGTGTGACTATTCGCTGCATACGTATCCAAATCGGCTGGCCACCGATGGAGAGGATCTGGTAGTACACAGATTCGGCGCGGGATCGCTTGGATTGGCATCTCCTGCGGATCTAGCCCCGGTGATTAAAGCGTGCAAGATGACGCAAGGCAGGATGTGGTCGCGAGCCAAAGCATGGTTCCTGGGGCATAACCTGAAGTGGGAAGCAGAGAAGCGAGTTCCTGCCGTCTGTATTCCGCCCGGCGCCCGCCTGGTCCTGCGGGACACACCTAGGAGCTTGCAGCGCGAACTGGGCGTTGGGGAAATTGAGGAAGTGGAGTTCATCGAGACCACGGCCGAAGTAAACATGTATCGCGATGCGGTCCGCTTCAAGAACGGCCGCCAGGCTCTGTTACAGCAACTGCGCGAAGGACAACGCGTCCACGTGCTTTCCGTCTCGGTGGAGGAATTCGAGCCCGCCGAAACAGCCGTCCGGATGCTGCTCGTTAACACTCGATCGTAATTAGCTGCCCGCAGCCGGCCGGAAGTGTAAATCGATGGTGTAGCCCGCCACATCTACGTGCACGATATAAAGCACGTCGATCCTTAGGGCGCCCTGCGTGACACCCACGTGGACGTCGTCGCCATGAACGGGCAAACCCAGGCCGGCCGCCTGATTGAGAACGCGCGTTCGCACGGCTTCCGCGGGCAACTTGGCTGTCGCTGGATCGTCAACCAGGTCATTGACATAGCTCTGTAGCCGCCAATTCGCCGCATAGGGGGGAATGAGCAGTACGCCTACGACCGCCAGGATCAAAAGCACCGCAGCACCCGCGATCAACCGCGGGGCTCGTTCACTCACCGTTTACTTTCCTCGAACGATTCCAGTTCCTTCCAAATATCGGCGTCGTGACTTTCCCAATCCGGACTCTTGTCCGTCACACGGAAGTCGGGGACTTTGAGCGTGCCGTGGCCATAGAGGCAGATGTACTCAGTGCGCGGCTGTCCGATCAGGAACATATTCGGCCACGATCCTGCGGTTACGGGCATGCGCAGCCGGCGCAAGCAGGTGCGGCAGCGATAGCGCTGGTCCCAGATAATGAGGTGAAGCACGCCGAAGCAAGCCAGGAAGAACAGGAGCATGGCGCTCGTAAAACCAAGATCGTGACCGAATGGCTTCTGCTCGAAGCCCGATGCCACGGCACCGCGGAAGCTCACTACGATAGCCCTCCACACGAGGACCATCACCGAGGCGCCGGCTACCAGCTTCAGCAGCAAAAACCCCCAATACTTCATGATCATTGGATTCCTTTCGCGTGCTCCGGGTTCCCGCCTGTCATATAATTCTAATCGGCCCGCGTTCAGCGCTTCAGCAGATTGCGGGCCAGAAATAATACGTTACCCGGACGCTCCGCCAGTCTCCTCATAAAATAGGGATACCACGCATTGCCATACGGAACATAGAGCCTCACACGGTAACCGGCCGCCACCAAGCGGCGCTGCTGCTCCCGCCCGACGCCATACAGCATCTGAAACTCAAAACGATCCGGCGCAATGTTTCGTTCCCGAATATATCCTACCGCGCGATCGAGTATTTTCTCATCGTGCGAAGCGATGGCTGGACAGGTCCCATGATCGAGCAATTCGATCATCAAGCGACTATAGTTGGCATCCACGTCCTTCTTGCGCGGAAACGCCACATCGGACGATTCGCGATACGCTCCCTTGCACAGCCGGACGGGAATAGATAATTTGCACAACTTGTGAACGTCGCTCTCGCTGCGATACAAATAGGCCTGAATCACCGCGCGAACGCTCCCGTACCGGGCGTGAAGATCGGATACCAGGGCGAGCGTGCGGTCGACGTATTGACTAGATTCCATGTCTACTTCCACCATGCGCCCTATCGATTTCGCCCGCGTTACCAGGCATTCGACATTGGCGAGGCATGCCGTTTCCGAGAAATCCAGGCCCAGCTGCGTGAGTTTCACCGAGACAGTGGCTTGAAGGTTTAGCCTGGCAATCCCATCCAGGGCCGCGAGATACGCGTCGCGCGATTGTACGGCCTCCTCGAGGGAGGTGACGCTCTCGCCCAGATGGTCGAGCGTGGCCAGGTATCCGTCGGCGTTCAGCTTTTGGCAAACCGCGACTTCGCGTTCGATGGTGGATCCGGCGACGAAGCGCGACGTCAGCCGCCTGGCAGCAGGGGACGTTTCCAACCAGTGACGAAGCCATTGCTGGCGGGAAAGCACCAAGAGCAGGCTGCGGAGCACTCAATTAATAGAATACAAGGTTCTGTCAGGCTCGAACGGGCTGGTGGTGCGCGCATCCGAAGGTGGTAAGCCGTTTTAGCAAACCGAGCTTATTGAATGCGTCGAGATGGACAGACATTTCGCATTGAAAGCCGACTGTCACCTTTGAACACCGGTGTGAAACATCCGCGATAGACGATATTTTCCGTTGAGTTGACAACGGAAGCGTCTGAACGAAGTCGCTCAAAAGCTCATCGTAACCACCGTCGCCAATCCAGTCGACATCGTTGGCGGGGCACTGCCGATGCAAATCTCTCTCCCAGGTTTTCCAAGGATTCTCGTCAGCCGCGCTTACGGCCGACGGAAGCGTGATGAGTAGAAGGAAGAAGATCTTCGTGCTTGCCATTTCAAGTTCCTGGTATTCGCGGACTGACCGGAAAGCGCAGCCTACCGTCTTATAGTCAACATCCGGAGTCGACAAAAATGTCTCAACTTCGATCCTTTACCGGCGATAGGTATAGGCAGAGATTGTTTTATAATGCCGATTTCAGCTTTGTTGCCTATCCCTCGGGGAACGCGCATAGTTAGCGGCACCGTCAGTTCGAGCAAACAGTTTCTTACTGGCGTCCTAGCAGTGTGGCTCGGTTGCGCTTTGCAGGTTACGGCTGGTGCGCAGCAAACGCCGCCGGCGAACTGGACGAGCACCGATGCACCGTGCGCCAAATTCGATGATTTGAGAAAGCCAGTTCTCGGGGATATCGGCGTCAAGATCGACGCGACCGAGCCGTGGGCGAGCGGATTTCGGCGGGCACTCGGTTTCTGGAATACCGTGCTGGCCGCGAAGTTTCATGAAGAAACGAACCTCGACACTTGCGCCGTGAGGATCGTCAATGCGGGTCCTGACATTCTGAATGGTGCTATGGTGGCTCGATCGCAACTCACCGAGTGGGACAATTTTCGCGGCAAGATCGCTGTGAATCCGGGAGCGGCGAAAACCATGAGTAGTGCTGAAATGTACGGTACGGCCGTACACGAATTCGGTCACATGCTGGGTCTCAAACACAATGCGAGCAGCGAATCGGTTATGTACTTTCTCAATGTGACCGGCACCGAAGTCCTCGACAGGAAAGATATTTTGGACCTCAGCACACTCCACAAGCTACGCATGGCCGCCGTCCCCACAGATTTTCTATCGCTCAAAGTTTTCTTGACTGCTGTGCCAATACCGATGCCCTCCGGGTCGAACTCGTACACGAATTCGCCAGCCCACCTCGATGGCCGGATGCGCACAGGTGAACATCAGTAACGAGACGTGCGCCGTCGGTGCCGCTGAGACGATTACTTCACACCCATCGCCGCACCTTGGCTTTGTACGCCACGTACGCGGCGCCAAACATCTCTTCAAGGCCAAGCTCCTCGGGAACGATGAACTGCACGGTGAGCCACCAGGCGAAAAGCGGGATGACGACCAGTGGCGTCAGGCTCGCCAGACAGATCCCAAAGCCGGTCAGGATGCACACCGTGCCCAGATACATCGGGTTTCTGCTGACTCGGAAGACCCCGTCCGTGATCAATGCGCTCGAAGGTTGAAAGGGTTTGACGGTTGTTTTGTGCCGTTTGAACTGCGTATCTGCCGCGAGGTTCAGCGCCACGCCAAGCAGTACCGGGACCATACCGGACAGGTTCCATGGCCACCAGGACCAATGCACGACGGGCAGAAAGAAGCCCAGCAACACCATAAGCGCCAGGGCGAACAGAAAGTAGACTGGCGGTAAAAGTCGCGCGTCTTGTTTCGTCGCCTCATCAGCCATGTTAGGAAAACCAGCTAGCCATCCGCGGCCAGAATGAAACGAGAGCCAGAATCGCAATGTTAATGACGGCTCCCATAAACGCGCTACTCCAATCGAGCGCGGTAAGCGCGAGCGACAGAATCGCCGCGCCGGCCACAACCGTCGTCCACCACTCCCAGCCGGCCAGTAACGCGAGAGCGACTGCGACGAATCCAATAGCGGGTAACAACCACAAGACGCCGAAAACACGAATTCCTCCCGCGCCCAAGTCCCAGCGCCCATGAAGCAGAGTGGTCTTGTAAGGCAAGCCCTCGATGTGCGCGTGTCTCACGTACACGGCGAAGCCCATCAGATGAATCAGGCCGTGCACGATGAGGATGAGAGCTACAATCACGGTCGCGATTCGTCGCACGGATTCTTCCTCCTCGTTCAAGTGTGCATGACCACCAGCGAACTTTGGAGGAACTCGCCCACGACGGACTCGCCTCAGGGGCGGCATCCCGGAAATCCCCCTTGTTTAGCGCCGCCACTCGGCGGCCTGTGCGCTCTCCAGCAAAACGAACTGTCGCTCGTCACCCGCGGCCGTGGCGGGATCGGAGTCCCGGGCACCGGTTCTCATCGACGCCCGCACGCGCCATCCGCATCGCTGGGCCAGGCGCACCAAGCCTGGCGGCGAGAATATCCAGTAATTCGTCGTGTCTCCGTTGCACTCGTCGGGGGCGAGCAAATATGCGGCTGGCACGCGGCCGAGTTCCACAGTCCGGTCCGGACTCCAACTCGCGACACGCGTGCTCAAGAAGCAGTATCGGGCATGCGTCGATAGCCGTTCCAGGACGGCGAATGGATTCTTGAGGTGATACAACGTACCCAGAAACAAGGCCAGCCCGTACTCCCGCTGTGGAGTCCACCCACCGTCCAGGTCAACGTCCTCGATCTCTACCCGAGAGCCGAGGGCCGCCGCCACGCGCCGCACACCCTCCATGCGGTTGATGTTGGTGCCGGAATGATCGCAGGCGTGGACCGTATAGCCGAGCGACTCGAACAAGAAGGCCAGCGCACCATCTCCTGTGCCCAGATCGAGTAGCGGCCGGGTTCCAGCCAGGTCAGCCAAGGTGAGACCGGCCTCGCGGCGAAGCCGCTCCAAAGGGAACAGGTTGGCGAATGAGTCATAAGGATACCAGGCAAAGCCGGCCGGTGCGGCGCGTCTTTTGGTCAACTCGAATTGGCGGCGAAAACGAAGGCCGTGGCGCACCAGGCTACTGAATCGGATCACGGGGTCCATCGGTTTCTTATGTTGCCCAAGATCCGCGTTAACGTCCCGGCGGATAACTTCCCAGCACCCGCAGAAAATCGGCGATCTCACCCAGGTGCCGCAAAGCATTCTGCACGCGCGGTTCGTTTTCGCGCCCCAGCAGATCCAAATAGAACAAATACTCCCACGGTTTTCCGCGCAGCGGGCGGGACTCGATTTTCGTCAAATTCAAATCGCGCAGCGCAAACGCGCTCAAGCCGCGGAACAGGGCTCCCGGAATGTTGCGTGTCGTGAACACCAGCGAAGTCTTCCATTCCTTGGCGCGGCGTGGCGGCGGCAGCCTCTTTGACGGATACAGCAAAAAGAAGCGCGTGAAATTTCGGCGGTCGTCCTCAATCGAGCGCTTGAGAATCGTGCCACCGTAAATGGTGGCGGCCACATCGGACGCGATGGCGGCGGCATCGGGCGCCTGTTTCTCCATCACCATTTTGACGCTGCCGGCGGTGTCGTAGAAAGGGACCCGCTCCAGCTTCGGATACCGGGCAAAAAATTTGAGGCACTGGTTTAATGCCACCGGATGGGAGTACACTTTGCGTAGATCCTTGAAACGTATCCCCGGCGGTGCGATCAGATTATGTACGATGCGGACATTGGTTTCCGCGGCGATCCGAACATCGAAATGGAGCAGATGATCGTAATTCTCATGGACCGAGCCGGCAAGGGTATTCTCCATCGGTATTACGGCGGAGTCGATCTTCCCGGCGCGCAATGCGACGAAAACCGATTCGAACGTCGGGTAGGGAACTACTTCGGCCTTGGGGCCCAGCAGTTGATGAGCAGCCTCCTGGCTGAACGCCCCCAACTCGCCTTGAATACCTGTCCGCTGCGATTTCATCCGTTTTCACTCCGCTTCTCATCTCTGGCCCGCGGCCGTTCGATCGCGCTCAGTCCCTCACCCGTAGACCCGCTTTTTTTCTCAAAACCGATCAGCGGAGGACATTCCGAGCACAATCCTGCCCACGATAAACCGTTGTAATGTCGAATCTCTGTTCGGAAAACCGAACAAAGACTTCTCTCTTGCCTTGCTCTTGGTTGCCTTGACCGCTATAATTCGAACGCTATAGAAGGTCTCACAAGAGTGCTTGGTTCGCAACCGCGACCCGTCTGGCGTTTTCTGTAAGCGCCGGGAAAGCATCATACCATGGAGGATCCTGGACAAAAGCTACGACGCATCAGAGAACGCCTCAATCTACGGATTCGGGACGTCGAGCAGGCCAGCCTCAAAATCGCGGACAAGCATCATAACGACGATTACGCCGTCCTCATTAACCGGGTCTCGGAGATCGAGAATCGCAACCTGGTTCCAACGATCCACAAGCTGTACTCTTTGTGCGCGATCTATCGCCTGGATTTTCAAGAGGTTCTCGAATGGTATGGAATCTCGCTCGGGGCCCTTCCCTCCGACGCCGCATCCGTGGACGTCCCGCAAACGCATTTGCTGTCATTTCACCCCAACAACGCTCAGGGCAGCGTTTCCAGTGAAGTGTTGTTACCCTTGGCTCTCGATCCTGGCCTCGACCCTCGCCGCACAACCTATATTACCCGTATGATTCAGCGTTGGGGCAAGCTGCCCCTTATGTTTCTTGAGTCGCTCAACCTCAAGGAACAACGCTACGCCTTGGTTGGAACCGAGGATTGGTTCATGTATCCCTTGCTGCAACCGGGCACGTTTGTGTCCATCGATGAGGGGCAGCGTAAGATAGTGAGCTCTGGCTGGAGCAACGAGTTCGAGCGCCCGATCTATTTCTTCGAGCATCGCCAGGGTTTTGCTTGCGGGTGGGCGAGCCTGAACGGGGAGCAGTTGATCCTGGTCCCCCATTCGTTGTCAGGCTGTGGCCCCCAGGTTTACAAATATCCCAATGACATCGATTTGATTGGCCAGGTTTCCGGTGTCGCTATGCGTCTTGATCAGGGACGCCGACGCCGTACGCGGACTTCAACAGATCCAAAAGAGCGGTGAAGTCAGCCAGATAGAGGCGTTTCTCCACGCCTCGGACGGAGGCCGGGAGCAGGTTTCGATACGGCGCCAGCCGGGTCCAAGTCTCTATCAACACCCGTTTGTCCTCGAACAAAGCCGAGATGTAAAGATCCAGGTCCGCCTTTTGTTGTTCGAGGTTGAAAGAGAGCCACTCAGCGAATACAGCTGCGTGGCTGTTCTTGAGCGCTCTATTCGCCTCTT
>Ga0209415_10010337_pt1 | contig 15889 bp, 12 predicted proteins | sample PeaSoiSIISIP2007_FD_187696 | JGI IMG/M metagenome (GOLD analysis project Ga0209415, IMG submission 187696) | Peat soil microbial communities from Weissenstadt, Germany - SII-SIP-2007 (SPAdes) (version 2) | ecosystem: Environmental > Terrestrial > Soil > Wetlands > Peat | place: Germany...
GAGGCAGGTGGTGGCCAGTGCGATGGCCCCAAGCGCTTTGCGAGTGATCATTTCACTTTCCTTGCTCGTACCGTCACATCAGCGGAAGAAGAAGGCGCCGGCCGGGCTGTTCGACCCGTGCACCTGCGAGTGGCAGTTGACGCACTGTCTCTGGTTAGCCAGCGCCGAATTGTAGGCGGTGTTACCCGGCCCCCCGCGGAGCGGGATCGAATGCGCCCCGCCGAAGGCCGCGCCGCTGTTGTTGGAGGCTGCCCCGCTGTGGCAGGAAGAGCAGAGGAAGTTCATCTGCTCAATCAGCAGGCGCGGCTGGTTCGAGCCGTGCGGTGTGTGGCAGTTGAGGCAGTTGTCGCGCACCGGCTGGTGTTCCCACAGCAACGGCCCGCGCTTGTCGGCGTGGCAGTTGTAGCAGGTCTGGTTGACGGTGAATTCCTTCAGGCTCTTGGTGTCGCCCGGGGAACCGTGCGGGTTGTGGCAGTCGCTGCACACCACCATGCCCTCGCGGATCGGGTGATGCGAATACTTGAAGCTGTCGGCCCGCTGTTTGGCGTGGCAGGTGAAACATTTCTCCGGCTGCGTGGCCTTCTCCAGGATCGGGTCCTTCGCCGCGTGGGCGGTGTGGCAGTCGGTGCAGGCGACACCGTTGCGCTCCATCGCGCTGCCCTGCCAGTTCATCCGCAGGCCGGCCTGGTGGCAGGTCAGGCACACCTCGTTGCGCGTCTCGAGCGGCGACTTGTGCGGTCCATCGAACACGATGGCCGGGTACGGGACCTTGCCCGCCGCGTGGTCAGCGCTGGGCCCGTGGCAGCCTTCGCAGCCCTCGGTCGCGAACGGCGTGCGCGGATCGCCCTTCAGCGCCATCGGGCTCTTCAGGATGGCCGTGACGTTCGGGTCGCCGCCATGGCAGGTCAGGCAGGTGCGCTCACCGTTCGCGGTGAATCCGGGCATCGCAGCGGGCTGCGCCGGTTGCGCGTACGCCGGAAGTGCTCCCAGCGTCAGCGCCATCCCGAACAGCAGCTTCAGCGCAAGTGTCTGCTTCATATCGGTGTCTCTCGTGCTTGCCTTGCGGGGTTCACTTCGTTACGGCCGTTGTGAACGGCCTGGGCGCCGGGCCTGTCGCCGTGGAACGCGCGGACGGCGGGGGCAGCGACCGCGGACGCGTGGCTGAAGGCCAGAAACGGCGCCTTGCGCATCTGCGTCATGGTCGGAACCTGGCCTTCCCCGGTCGATACCGGGCTGTCTGAGGAATACGCACGGCTGCCGGTGACCCGGCGGAACGGCTGCACCCTCGCGCAGGAATTGCGGAAACTGTAGTACCAGGATTACCAAAAGTTTATGATACCAGTGCCCGATGTGGCTTCCGTACCACAAACGGGCCGTGCACCGGCCATCGTCGGTCATGGGCGCGTGCTACTCCACGGCCAGACCGGATAGCCTCGATGGTCCCGGCAACGGCGAATTCCCGGCAACCGGTCCACCCCGAGGGGCAATCGCGGCTCGCTCGGTTGGCGGTAGCCGTGTCAAGGCGGCATGGCGGCACCGACCCACCACGGCGGGACCCGTCCCGCCGCCAGGGCGACACATTCGCGCAATTCGGGGCCGCCCTTCAGGCCGGTGGCCAGACCAGGCGTCCGGCCCGGCGTTCCGCGGCCTGCGGCTCGATCAGGCCAATACGCGGCGGCGCCGCCTCAGTTGTCCTTGGCGCCCTGGCGAATCCAGGTGCGGATCGCGTCACGGTCGCAGACCGACAACTGCTTCTTGCCATGTGGCATGCGCAACTGGGGGGACGCTTGCCAATCGAGCAGCCGCATAATGTTGCTGCTGTCCGGGTTGCCGGGGATCACCATCGGCCCGAACTTGGTACCGGCCATGACCCCCTTATATGATGTCAGGTCGAGGCCGCTGGCCTTGTAGCCCTCCCCGTTCGGCGCCGCGTGGCAGGACACGCAGCGGCCCACGAAGATAGGGAGCACGTCCTCGCGGTAGCTTGCCAGGGGCTCCGCGGCCGAGGCGGCATGCCTGGTCCCTGGCACGCCGAGCCCGCCGATCGAGGCCGCCGCGATGGCGGCAGCTATGGCAACGACGTGGCACTTTCTCATGGCTGCATCCTCTTGAAGTGGGGTTCCTGGATCGGCGCCGCCGGATCGGCCACACGGCCGGACCGTACCGTTGACCCGAATTCTGCCCGACGCGCGCCGGGGCAGAAGCTGCCGCAGCGACGTGGCGGCGATCGACCCGAAGCCAGCCTCGGGGCCCGCGGTGAGCGCACGAACCGCATCACGAGCCGGCTTGACAGGACATGCATCCGCCTCCTCTATCGAGGCGGGAATCTGACCGCAACACCGGATCGGCGCAAGACGGGGCGAATGGTGGATCGGCTTGAGCACCATCAGCGGATGAAGGGGGACCGGCTTGATCTGCATCAATGCCGCCGGGGTTCGGTCGGGTAGGGATGCGGCCCGTTCTGCGGTCCGGCGGCGACAAGCGTCGGATACCACGCTTGTTGCATCGATCGAGACGAAATGGCCGGACCTCATTCGCAGTATGCGTCGCCGCGGCGTTTGTCGTGGCCGGCGGATTCGCCGCAAGTGATGGCGGGACGCGCAGATAGCGGGTGGTCGACCGCGTCCCGCATCCGGCGGGCAGCCTGCAGAATCGTTCGGCTGGCAGTACCCGCCGCGCTTGGCGTGCTCGGCATGCTGGCGGTTGGCTCGATCGCCGGCCCCGCCGCGGCGCAGGCGCCCGCACCCGGCGCCGCGGCCGCCGCCGCCCCGGCGGCCGCGCCGGTCGCCGCGAGGATCCCCCGCGAAGTGTGCCTGGGCTGTCACGGCATCCCCGGGTTCGCGGTCAAGCGGCCGGACGGGACGATGCGGTCGCTGACCGTGGACAAGGACAAGTTCGAACACAGCGTCCATGGCGGACGCCAGTGTGTCGACTGCCATACCAACGTCACGCAAGTTCCCCACGTGCCGTTCCTGGTGCAGGTCAGTTGCGTCAATTGCCACGAAAACCTGTATGAAACCGGTCAGAAGGAAGGGTGGGCAACCGCGCAGAAGGAAGACGAGAGGCAGGAATTCGCCACGCTGGGCTTCGTGGTGTCGCAGATCAACAAGTTCATGAACTCGATTCATGCGCAACCGTCGCGGATGGATCAGTCCCGTACCAATGCGAGCTGCTATAACTGCCATGATGCCCACTACGTCTATCCGCCGGGGACACAAGTCTGGTCGGCCTGGCGCATGAACCTGCCGAACACCTGCGGCAAGTGCCATACGCAGGAGCTCGCGGCCTATGCGACGTCGATCCATGGCAGGGAGGTGCTGCAGAACCATAATCCCAACGCGGCGATCTGCGCGGACTGCCACACCGCTCACGACATTGCCAACCCGGTACTGACGTCGACCAGGCTGGTCATCACCAAGAACTGCGGCTCCTGCCATCAGGAGCAGTTGCAAACCTACCTGTCGACCTATCACGGGCAGGTCGAGAACCTGGGCTACGCCTATACGGCCAAGTGCTTCGACTGCCATGGATTCCATACGATCCAGCGCGTCGACGACCCGCGCTCGACGGTGTTTCCGGCCAACCGCCTCGCCACGTGCAATAAATGCCATATCACCGCCAGCCCGGGGTTCATCACCTTCGAGCCGCACGGCAACGCGCACGACTTCCGGCACTATCCCTATCTGTGGCTCACCGCGAAATTCATGACCCTGCTGCTGGTGGGCGTGTTCGGCTTCTTCTGGACCCATTCCGCGCTGTGGTTCTACCGCTCGTGGAAGGAGCGCAAGGCGCGCGGCGAGCACCAGGAGCTGTTTTACGATATCTGGTCGTTCCGCCCGGAACCGCGCCTGCAGCCGCAGGGCGAGCACACTTATATCCAACGCTTCCCCATCGTCTGGCGGATCGCCCATCTGGTGTTTCTGCTGACCACCATGACGTTGGTCCTGACCGGCATGACGGTGCTGTATGCCAACAGCTTCTGGGCCCCCGTGGTCGCGCGGCTGTTTGGTGGCCCGCAGATGATGGCGATCGTCCATCACACCTGCGCGGCCGTTTTCCTCACGGTATTCGGCGCGCATATCATCTATCTCGCCATCCGCCTGCCACGGCGGGGGCGGCCCTTCCGGTGGTTCGGGCCGGATTCCCTGGTGCCGAGCTGGCAGGACCTGCGCGATGCGATCGCCATGTTCCGATGGTTCTTCGGCCTCGCCCCGCGCCCGGTTTTCGATCGCTGGACCTATTGGGAGAAGTTCGACTACTGGGCGGTGTTCTGGGGCGTCACCGTCATCGGCGGCAGCGGCGCCATGCTGTACTTCCGGGTCGCGGTCGCCAAGCTGCTGCCTGGGTACGTGTTCAACGTCGCTACCATCTTCCATGGCGAGGAGGCGGTCCTCGCCGCCGTCTTTCTGTTCACCGTGCATTTCTTCAACAACCACTTCAGGCCGGACAAGTTCCCGCTCGACACCACGATGTTCACCGGCGTGGTGTCACTGGAAGAGCTGCAGCGGGAGCACGCGGTGCAATATGCCAGGCTGGTCGAAACCGGGGAGCTCGAACGCTACCGCGTACCGCCGCCGTCGCCGGCCTTGGCCCGCGGGTCGCGGATACTGGGCTTCACCCTGATCACGATCGGCTTGCTGTTGCTGGCCCTGGTGGCGATCGGCTTCATCGGTCACGCGATAGCCGAGTGAGCAGGCCGGCATGACGACGCCCAACGATTGCCGCTTCTAGCCCTGGACAGGAAGCGGGAGCACTCTGTTCTGGGTGTCACAATCCTGCTGCCGGCCAGGGGAGCGGGTCCACGGCCTGCGGCGTCCGCGGCAAAGCAAGCAAGTGGCAACGCAAATGCACGCGGATAAGCAGGGATGCACGCAGATGCACTGCGCTGAACCGACATTGTGCTCACGTCCAACCCGCCAGCCATGCCAGCGCGATCTGCGTCATCCCTGCTTATCCGCGTGCATTTGCGTTGCCACTTTCTGTTGCCTGAGCAAGGACGGAACCGACGCCGAGGCTCCATCGTGACCCTCCGACGAAGCGATCCAGATCGCGGGCAGAGTATCTGACGGAAGAGCCTCACCATCCACTGTCACGACGTGACCTTGGTCGCGACCGGTGGTCGGGGCCTCGCTGTTGTTTGGTTGCGGCCAACGGCCGCGCTGTGGGCACTCGGTGAAACTCTGTGTCCGATGGCTACCGGCTTACCGGCTTATCGGCTTACTGGCTCGCTGGCTCGCTGGCTGGCCGGCTCGCTTGCCGCGCAAAGCCTCGGGGTTTCTCCCGTTTTCAATGGATGCTGGGGATATCGCCGCCGGACCGTTCCAGAACCGCCCGCGGCGGCCGGGAGAACCACAGTTGATACATGGTCACCAGCCACATGAAGGCGAAGCACATCGCCATCAACCCGCCGCCGCCGATCACGACCCAGGCGAACGGATGGAACAGCTTGGTGAAATACCACGAGCTGATATCCGACACGATGGCGACGTATGGCATCACGATGACGAGACACTTGAACCATATGGGCCGCACATAGGCGTGGCTGAACATCAGGCCCATGACGAAGAAGACGAGCGTCAGCCCGAACAGGTGGATGTGCGACACGCGAATCAGCGTTGCGACCGGCGTGCCGGTGTCCGCCTCCGTCACCTTCTGCACGTTGTCGAAGCCGGTCAGGTTCGGGATATGCGGGTTGCTGCCGTCATGGCAAATGAGGCAGCGCTTCTCCATGATCGGCCTGACGGTGCTTTCGAACGCCGCGCGTGTGGTGCCCTGGTGCAGCCAGGTAATGATGGGGCCGCTCTCCTCGGCCGGCAGCATGGTCCGCATCGGGCCGCTCAAGGCTGATTCAAGCCGCGAGGCCTGTCCGCTGCCGGAATAGGCGGTGACGATGTCCTGATAGGACAGCATCATCGGGTTGTCCCCGGCCCGCCCGGCGTAGGTCACGAAGATCAAGGTCAGGGCGAACATGTAGCCGAGCGCGAACATGACCAGCGTTGCCGTGAACAACACGCGCTGGCTGTACGGCATCTCCGAGTAATGATGAAACATCCGGTGCAGCGGTGGATCACTCATGCTCGGTTCTCTTGGTCAATTGGGCCGGAACAGACGGGTGGGCCGGAACAGACGGGTGGGCCGGAACAGACGGGCGCGGCCCAGCCGGATCTCCGGGCCGCGCCACCGTCGTTACGTGAAACCAGCGGTGTGCCAGGGCACCGCGTTCAGTGCCTCGGCGGTTACTTCAACGACGTATAGTAGGCAGCCAGGTTCGCCACATCATCGGCGCTGAGCGGGCCGGCCTGAGCCTTCATCATCGCGTTGTCGCGCTTGCCCGACTGGAAGTCTGCGATCGCCTGAGCAAACTTGGCGGTATCCTCTCCCGCCAGCTTGGGCGCCACCTGGGTTCCCTCGCCATTCTGCCCGTGGCACATGGCGCAGGCGGTTGCCTTGGCCTTGCCTGCCGCGGCGTCGCCGGCGGCCTGTGCGGTGCCAGCGAGCCCGACCGATCCGACAATCAATGCGGTCAGCAACATGCGGTTCATCGTTCAGCTTCCTTCTGCGATTGCTGGTGGCCTCGTTCGCCTACCAGGGTGGTGCCGGCACGTCGGCGACGGCCGGCGCCTGCTGGCGCGGGCCGTCCGCCGCGCGGTTCCTGACAGCAGTCTCGGAACCGCGTTCACTGCCCTGGCGCCTACTTCATCGTCCCGTAGTAGGCAGCCAGATTCGCGATATCATCGTCGCTGAGCGGGCTGGCCTGACTCTTCATCATCGCGTTGTCGCGCTTGCCCGACTTGTAGTCGTTCATCGCCGCGGTGAACTTGGCGGAATCCTCTGCCGCCAGCTTGGGACCCATCTGGGTTCCCTCGCCATTCGGCCCATGGCACATGGCGCAGCTTGTCGCCTTGGCCTTGCCCGCCGCGGCGTCGCCGGCGGCCTGCGCCGCGCCAGCGAGCCCGACCGATCCGACAATCAATGCGGTCAGCAACATACGGTTCATCGTGCGGTTCCTTTCTGGGATTGTTGGTGTCCTGGTTCGTCTACCGGGGCGGTACCGGCACGTAGACCACGGCCCGCGCCTTCTGGCGCGCGTAGTACGCCGCGAGGTTCCTGACATCATTCTCGGACAGAACGTCGGCCATCGCCGCCATCTCCAGGCTGTGGCGCACACCGGTCCGATAGGCTTCCAACACCTTCTGCAGATACTCCACGCGCTGGCCGGCCAGGGCCGGGAAGTGCGGATCGGTGCTGTTGCCGTTGACGCCGTGGCAGCGGTCGCATCGCTCCGCCCATTGGGCGGTGCTCAGCGGCTTGCGCACATTCGGCGCCTGCGGCTGCAGGCCCGCATAGAACGCGGCCAGGTTCTTGGCGGCGGTGTCATCGAGTGCCGCCGACAGGGCCTTCATCGTCGTATTGCTGCGCGCGCCGTCCTTGTAGCCGTGCAGCGCGGCGGCCAGGTACTGGGCGTCCTGGCCAGCCAGGCTTGGCGACGAGGGATTGCCGCTGACACCCTCAGTGCCGTGGCAGGCGGCGCAGGGGGTCGCGAGGGCCTGGCCTGACGATGCATCGCCAGGCGCCGGGGTTTGCGCCCGGGCCGGCTTTTGCAGCGCGTAGAACAACGCGATGTTGTCCAGGTTGGCGTCGGGCACCGGCGCGAGCATGCCCTTCATGATGTCGTTCTTGCGCTCGCCGTTCTTGTAGGCGGCCATGGCGGTGACGAGATATTTCGGCTCCTGCCCGACCAGGCTTGGAATGCCGGGCATCTTGCTGATGCCGGCCTCGCCATGGCACCCGGCGCAGGCGGCGGCGGCAGTCTTGCCGGCCTGCACCGCGTCGACATCGCCCTTCGCGTCGCCCGGCGCAGCCGGTTGCGCCGGATCCAAGGTTGCATAATAGGCCGCGACATTGCTCAATGCATCGGCGCTGAGGTAGGTGATCGCACCGTTCATGGTGTCATTGCCGCGGGCACCCGACAGGTAGGCGTGCATCTCGCGGTAGAGATAGGGCGAGCGCTGGCCGGCCAGGTTGGGCACGCCAGCGATCTTGCTGATGCCGTCCGCACCGTGACAATCCGCGCAGAAGTGATCCGCGAGGCGCTTGCCTTCCTCGATATCCATCGAGGTGGCATGCAAGGGGCGAAGTTCCTCACTGCTGGCAGCCTGGCTTGATGCCGGTTGCGCCACCACGGCCGGCGAACCGGCCACCCAGAACAGGATGGCGAGCGTGCCTGCCGCGATGACCGAGGCCCTGTGGGAAAACCGCGCGCCGGACCGAGGCATGACGATCCCGGTGCGCATGACGGTCCTTGTGCACAAGGTCGAGTCTCTCATGATGGCCCCCATGACGCCGACCTGCGGGCGAGGCCCGACGGCGTGTTGAGATCGCTCCGGCAAACGGTGGCAGCGATATAGCTTTCGCGGCCTTCAGCTACAACCCATCGATCCGTGCCCATCGATCCGGGTCTTTTGCACAATGCCCGGCGCCAGCCGACGCGATCGCGAGGTTGACGCACCGGTTGTTCGGTGGTGGCACACACCCTGCGGATGCAAGTCGCACGAGCTCTCATGCTCTTTCCGGTTCCGGATCGTGCCAGGGCGGCAGCACCCGGACCATCACCAATAGCAGGATCATCGGCGCGATCAGTACGCAGGCGGCGGTTATCAAGCCTTCCCTGCCGAACACCTCGAACTGGAAGGTCAGCAGCCCCTTGCCCGTCTTGGCTATTTCCTGCCCGCCGATGACCACGTTGTAGCGCATCATCAGGACCGAGAACATGACCAGCATGGCGCTGACCACGATGCCGATGGCCATGGGCAGCCCCTTGGTACCGCGCCAGAACAGGTAGGAAAGAATAAGAATCGGCGTCACCGCGCCAAGGCTGAACTGCAGGAGGAAGAAGGGAACGATGAGCGGTCCCCGCACGAATTCCATGATGACGTCGATCCCCTCGCGTCCGCGGAACACGAGCGCGCCGAATTCCACCCCTTCCAGCAGCAGGGCGAACATCAGGAAGCCCCACATCGCGTATCCCATGGTCTTCAGGCACGCCAGGTCGACCCGCACCCCGCGCAGCCAACAGGACACGACATACAGCACGATCAGCAAGGCAGTACCGGAAATGATGGCGGAAAACAGGAAGATGGGGGGCATGAGATCGGACGACCACCACTCCCGGGATTTCAGCGAACCAAAGACGAAGCCGACATAGCCATGCAAGCCGTGCGCGGCGGGTATGCCGATGATGGCAAGCGCGAAGATCCATTTCCGATCGTAGCGCATCGCCTTCTCGGACAGATCATCCGATCCGAGCGAGGCCACGCGATAGGCCAGTCCCAGCAAGCCGCGCCGCCGTTGCCCCTGTTCCACGATATACGGCCGGAACACGAACCAGTTCTCCATTATCAGCAGAAGGAGATAGAACAATGATATGTAGCCGAACATCGCCATGGGCGACGACAGATGCGGCGTGAGCATGGCGTTCAGTGCCCGCTCCGGGTGCCCGAGGTGCAGCAGCAGCGGCGTTGGCACGAAGACCATCAGGCACAACGACGAGAGCAGGGCGAAGTGTGCGACCGGCTTGAGGCGCTCGAACCCGAATACCTGATAGAGGCTTGAAACGGTGAAGGCGCCGGCCACCAGGCCGGTGAGGTAGGGATACACGACGATGAGCACGCCCCACGGGAACACCGTCTCGTTAGGATAGACATAGCCGCTATAGGGAGCGGAGATGAACAGCAGGTCCATCATCCCACCTCCTTGTCGATGCCGATATAGAACACATTCGGCGCATTGCCGGTCTCCGGCCGGAGCACCTCCACGCGGTTTTCCCTGATGAACCGGCTGATCGGGCTCTCCTTATCCCTGCGATCGCCGAACACGCGGGCGCCGACCGGGCAGACCTCGACGCATGCCGGCTGCAACCCCTTGGTGATGCGGTGATAGCACCAGGTGCACTTGTCCGTGACGTGCTTCTCCGCGTTGAAGAAGCGCGCGCCATATGGGCAGGCCTGGACGCAGTACTGACAGCCGATGCAATAGGTGTGGTCGATGAGGACCACACCGTCGTCGGTCTTGAACGTCGCGCCCGTGGGGCACACCTGCACGCAGGCCGGATGCGTGCAGTGGTTGCACAGCTTCGGCACGAAGAACGCCTTCTCCACCTTCGCGTCCTGGTAGCGATTGGCAAAGCGGTAGTGCGCTTCCGAACCCGAGGCCGCGATGTTCACCGGATCGGCCTGGCTGTCGATGTGCGCCTTGTCTTCACCTTCCAGATAGACATAGCGCTCGACCCAGGTCCGGAAGTGATGCGCGTCGAGCGCGACATTGTTTTCCGTCTTGCAGGCCTCGACACAGCGCAGGCAGCCGATGCACTTCGTGGCATCGACTCCGAATGCCCATTGGTGCTTGCTCCAGTCGTAGCCCGGAATATTCGGGTTCGGGGCCGGCTGCGCTGCGGCGGCTTCGGCTTTCGCCACGACGCCACTGCCGGTGGCTTCGGCCACGGCCGCCGCGGCGCCGGTTCCGACGGCCGCGCCAAGAAATCCCAGGAAACTCCGGCGTCCTGGCTTGGGCTCCGCTGGTCCTTGCTGATCGGCCATTCTCGAGCGCCCTTTTGTCATCACTTTGCTATCGCGGGCTTCACTTGCACCCAATGCTGGCGAAAAACGCCGCCAGCCTGGCCGCATCCGCATCGGTCAGATCCTTGGCCATCACGGACATCAAGGGGTTCTTGCGACTGCCGTCGCGGTAGGATTTCAACGCCGTGACATCGTAGTCCTTGGAAAGTCCGGCGAGGCCGGGCCACAGGGGTTGCCGGCTGACGCCGGCGGCGCCATGGCACATCACGCAGTTGGCGGCCAACGCATGCCCGGCCGCCACCTCCGCCTTGTCCTGCTCGCCGCCGCTCCGGCAGCTCAACCCCGCATAATAGGCGGCGAGGTTGCGGATGTCGGCATCACTCAGGGCCTGCACCATGGCAAGCATCATGGGATTGGCGCGCAGGCCGGCCTTGTATGCCCTGATTGCCTCGGCCAGATACGCCTCCCGCTGTCCGTCGAGGCTGGGCCCGACCGCCTTCCCCCCGCCGGCCGGCGCGGCGTGACAGCCGGCGCATACGGCGGACAAGGTCTTTCCAACCGCCGCGTCGCCCGACGACGCGCCCACCGGCAAGGACCCGGCGATCGTCTTCGGCGAATGCGGGTTGTGGCATGTCGTGCACTGCAACGTTCCGGCATGATCGGCAATGACGATCTGCGGCTGCTGCGCCGGCCTGCCTGCGATCTGCTCGTGGCAGAGGGTGCAGAGTTTTGCCGTGTCGCTCGGCACGGTCATCTTCAGATTTTTCGGGTGGTCACTGCCGGACGAGACGTTCTCGAACAGGCCTTTCACGTCCCGGCTGCCGCCGGGACCGTGGCAGACCTCGCACTTGACCAGCTTGCCCTGAGCCGCACTGTTGTGCACGCCCTTGGACCATTCGGCGGTCTGCACCTCATGGCAAGACGTGCAGTATGCCGTGCCTTTGAATTTCGGCTTGTCCGAAGCGATGTCCGCGACCGCGTTGCCGCGGTAGTGGCCGTACAGATAGAACGACCCGACGGTGAAGTACTGTTTGGCGCCGTAGGCGATCGCGCCGAACAGCACCATCAGGACGAGGAGGCGGGCAATGTGCTTCGGCATGATGTCATTTTTCTCTGTGGCACGCCGCCGCACTGCCCGCTTGCGGCGCGGGGAGGTCGGCTGCGTTCATCGTGTACTGAAGCCGTGTACGACCAGCATGGGGTTATGATCAGCCAGAACGTCGCCAACCTATAGGCCCAGCTTTCCGGAATTTAATGATACCAGACGGAGCCCAAGCCCTTGGAATCGCCACGCATGCCGGCGCAACGGTGGCCGTGGCGCAGGCTCGCCGGCGGCGCCGGGCAGGCGCTTCGCCGCCGGGCCGCCACCAGGCCGTCGCCGCGGCTCAGTCGGCCGACAGCGCCGCCGCGGGACTGCTGGCCTGCACCAGCATGGCGAACTGGGCGACCCGCGAGGCGATCTGCGGCTCCGACAACGCGCCGAATCCGAGCAGCACCGCTTGCACCAGGGGCAGCCGGGCACGCGTCTCGGCCGGCAACGCCGCCGCCTCCAGCCCGCAGCGCCGCGCCAGCGTCGCGAGGTAGCCGGGCGAGCCGGTCTCCGCCGGCGGAAACCACGCCAGATGCAGCCCGGCATGCTCGCCCCAGGTCGTCGCCGGGCCGCCGAAATGCCGGCGCAGCGCGGTCAGCAACGCGTCGCGCCGGCTGGCATAGGCCTTGCCCAGCCGGTGCACGTGGCGCGCATAGCCGCCGCCGCCCAGCAGCTCGGCCAACGCCGTCTCCTCCAGGCAGCGCCGGCTGTCGTCGATCAGCCGCCGTGCCGCCAGGGCGGCGGCAATCAGTGGGCGCGGCAGCACCAGGTAGGCCAGGTCGAGCCACGGCCCGAGCGAGGTGCAGAAGCCGCCGAGCAGGATCACCCGCCCTTCCGTGTCCAGGCTCATCAGCGACGGGGCGGTCATGTCGCCGTAGCGCAGTTCGCCCTCGCAATCCTCCTCCAGGATCAGCGCCCCGATCCGCTCCGCCCAGGCGAGCAGGGCGATCCGCCGGCCGCGCTCCAGGGTGACACCGAGCGGCCGCTGATGCTCCGGGGTGACGTGGACGAGGGCCACATTCCCGGCGGGCAGGCAGTCGGTGCGCAGCCCGTCGGCGTCGACCGGGACGCGCACCAGCTCGGCCGCCTCGCCGGCCAGTGCGGCCGCGGCATTGGCGTCGCAGGGATCTTCCACCACGACGCGCGCGCCGCGGCGCAGGGCCAGGTGGGCAGTCAGATGCAACGCCTGCTGCCGGCTGCTCACCAGGATCACCTGGTCCGGCGCCACGGCCAAGCCGCGCGAGGTGGACAGCCAGCCGGCGACCGCATTGCGCAGGGCCGGGCTGCCCGCCGGGTGCTCCGCGCCGAGCTGCGCACCCAGATGGTCCAGCGCGCCGCGCATCAGGGCGCGCCAGCGGCCGGCGGGGAACAGTGACGCGTCCGGACGGCCGACCCGCGTTTCGGCTGGGGCGGCGGCGCGCCCAGGACCCTGGAATGGCTGGCCCTCGGATGGCTGACCCGCGAATGGCGCCGCTGGCTCCACCAGGCGGGCGGGCCGCCGCGCCGGGCGACGGCCGACAAAGGTCCCCTTCGCCGGCAGCGTCTCCAGATAGCCCTCGGCGATGAGCCGCTCGTAGGTCAGCAGCACCGTATTGCGGGAAATGGCGAATTGCTCCGCCAGCACGCGGGTGGACGGCATGCGCAGGCCGGGCCGCAACCGCGCCGAGGCGATCAGTCCCTGAAGTTGGTCGTAAAGCTGCTGTTGCAGCGGCTGGTCCCGCAGCAGATTGAGCGGGATCAGCATGGCGATGTCCCGGCCATGCCGTGGTCGCCGCCCAAGAGGCGTGTCCCGCGCCGTGCTGGCATGGTCGTCGAACTCCCTGCGGGCCCCCGCCAGTGCCGTGGCACGACTGTTGCGCCACGGACTCGCAAGCTAAGATTACAGAAAGGACACTAGCGCCATCGGGCGGGCTGGCGTTGATCTAGCTCAATGAGGCCGGAAATGTTTGGCCCGACAGATGTGCCGGTGGACGCGGACAGGCGCCTGGCCGATGCCAGCGTGACGGCGTCCGGACTTGGCTGATGGCTTCTCACCGCGCGACAGGGGTGTCCCGAGAATGACCGGTTTCCACGCATTCTGCCGTCGATCGCTGGACGATATCCGCGCACAGGGGCGCTACCGCGAGTTCACCCCGCTGCAGAAGCAGGCGGCGCATTTCCCCTACTACCGCCGCGCCGACGGCGCCGACGTGCTGGTGTGGTCGTCGAACGACTATCTGGCGATGGGCGGCCATCCCGTGGTGATCGAGGCGGCCTGCGCGGCGGCCCGCGCGATGGGTGCCGGGGCGGGCGGCACGCGCAACATCAGCGGCACCAGCCCGGCGCACGACGCGCTGGAGGCGGAGCTCGCCGCGATGCACGGCAAGCAGGCGGCGCTGCTGTTCACCTCCGGCTTCGTGTCGAACCAGGCGGCGCTGTCCACGGTGCTGAACTCGCGCCCGGCCGGGGCGGACGTGCTGTGGCAGGTGTTCTCCGACTCGAAGAACCACGCCTCGATGATCGCCGGCATCAAAAGCGCGCGGTCGGTGTGCCAGGTCTTCGGCCACAACGACATGGCGCACCTGGAGGAGCTGTTGCGCGCAGCCCCGGCCGACGCGCCGAAACTGATCGCGTTCGAATCGGTCTACTCGATGGACGCCGACATCGCCCCGCTCGGCGCGATCTGCGACCTGGCGGCGCGCTACGGCGCGATGACCTACCTGGATGAGGTGCACGCGGTCGGCATGTACGGCCCGACCGGCGCCGGCGTGGCGGAGCGCGACGGCGTGGCGAGCCGCATCGACATCATCGAGGGCACGCTGGCCAAGGCGTTCGGCTGCCACGGCGGCTACATCGCCGGCGATGCCGAGGTGGTGGACTACATCCGCTCGGTGGCGCCGGGCTTCATCTTCACCACCTCGCTGCCGCCGATGGTGGCGGCCGCGGCGCTGGCCGCGGTGCGCCACGTGCGTGCCGACGCGGCGCGGCGGGCGAAACTGTTCGAGCGGGCGGAGACGCTGAAGCGCCGGTTCGACGCGGCGGGACTGCCGCGCATCGCGTCGGACAGCCACATCGTGCCGCTGCATATCGGCGACGCGGCGTTGTGCAAGGCGATCAGCCAGCGGCTGCTGGAGGAGCACGGGATGTACGCGACGCCGATCAACTACCCGACGGTGCCGCGCGGCGAGGACCGGCTGCGCTTCACGCCGACGCCGCTGCACACCGATGCGATGATGGATCGGCTGATCGAGGCGCTGCGGGCGATCCTGCGCCCGGAGCAGCGCGCGGCGGCGTAGGTGCAGGCATGAATACTACTCCCCCTCCCCTTGCGGGAGGGGGTGGGGGGAGGGGTTCAGCGGTACGATGCTGCGGAGCGACCCTGGCACCAACCCCTCCCCCTAGCCCCCTCCCTCAAGGGGAGGGGGAGTAGCTTCTTCGGCAATGACAATGGAGACCGCCGCGTGATCATCGAAGCCGGCCACTACGCCCTGATCCTGGCGCTGTTCGTCGCACTGGCCCAATCGGTGCTGCCGCTGGTCGGCGCGGCGCGCGGCAATGTCGGCTGGATGGCGGTGGGGCGATCCGCGGCACTGACCCAGTTCGGCCTGATCGCGGCGGCGATGGCGGCACTGATGTATGCCTACATCACCTCCGACTTCACCGTCGTCAACGTCATCCAGAACAGCCACACCGACAAGCCGCTGCTGTACCAGATCACCGGCGTGTGGGGGAACCACGAGGGCTCGATGGTCCTGTGGGTGTTCATGCTGTCGCTGTGCGGCGCGCTGGTGTCGCTGTTCTGCGACAACCTGCCGGCCGAGCTGCGCGCGCGCGTGCTGGCGGTGCAGGGCATGATCGGCGTCGGCTTCCTGCTGTTCATCCTGCTGACCTCGGATCCGTTCCTGCGCGCCTTCCCGCCGCCGCCGAACGGCGAGGGGCTCAATCCGGTGCTGCAGGATCCCGGCCTCGCCTTCCATCCGCCGTTCCTCTATCTCGGCTATGTCGGCTTCTCGGTCTCGTTCTCCTTCGCCGTCGCCGCGCTGATCGAGGGCCGGGTCGACGCCGCCTGGGCGCGCTGGGTGCGGCCGTGGGCGCTGGCGTCGTGGTGCGCGCTGACCATCGGCATCGCGATGGGAAGCTGGTGGGCGTACTACACGCTGGGCTGGGGCGGCTGGTGGTACTGGGACCCGGTCGAGAACGCCTCGTTCATGCCCTGGCTGATCGGCACGGCACTGATCCATTCCTC
>Ga0209415_10010338_pt1 | contig 15888 bp, 11 predicted proteins | sample PeaSoiSIISIP2007_FD_187696 | JGI IMG/M metagenome (GOLD analysis project Ga0209415, IMG submission 187696) | Peat soil microbial communities from Weissenstadt, Germany - SII-SIP-2007 (SPAdes) (version 2) | ecosystem: Environmental > Terrestrial > Soil > Wetlands > Peat | place: Germany...
GAAGGTCTTGTCGGACACGTGCGCGATGTCCACGATCATGCCCAGGCGGTTCATCTCGAGCACCACTTCCTTGCCGAAGGGCGAGAGGCCGTTGTTGGGCTTGTTGGCGTCGCCCGAGGAATCGGCCCAATGGTTGCTGTTCGAGTGGGTGAGGGTCATGTAGCGCACACCCTCGTCGTAGTAGCGGCGCAGCAGGCGCAGGCTGTCCTCGATGGCGTGCCCGCCTTCGATGCCGAGAAGCGCGGCGATCTTGTGCTGGCGGTGCGCGCGGAGGACATCGGCCGCGGTAGTGGCAAACAGGAAGTCGCCGGGATGTTTTTCGATGATGTCGTGGCGCACGGTGTCGATCATCTGGAGGGTGCGGTTGGCGGAGTGGTTGCCCTCGACGTAAGTGGCGGAGACGTAGACGGCGAAGAATTGCGCGCCCATGCCGCCCTTCTTCATGCGCGGGATGTCGGTCATGTGATCGGTGTTGGGCTTGCCGAGATCCAGGCCGGCAACGGTGGCGCTGGTGATGTCGTTGTGCGTGTCGATGAGGATGGCGGAGCGGTGGACGCGCATGACTTCGGCGTCGGTGACGGTGCGCTTCTGGCGGCCGGGGGGCTGGGCGAGAAGGGGCGCGGCAAGGAGCACGAATAGAGTAAAGCGAATGATGGTGGGCATCGGGGAGTGAGTATAGCACCGCGGGTGCGGGCGCAGTGGGCGAGGTGTACCGGGAGCGATTCGCGGCTGGGCCGGGGAGTGGCCCGGTCTGTGCTTGCCGTGGCGCTGAAGTAGCCCAACATCTGACAACGCTGCCTGAAGGGTGCGCGACATAGAAGTGGAGATCGGGGCGCGTGGCTGGCCCTTCCACTAGTTCACAAGACCTGAGTATTTTTATCTGTGTTTATCCGTGTTCATCCGTGGCCAGGAGGTTTTGCGTTTGAGGCCGACTGAAAAAAGCATTGGCCACGGATGAACACGGATGAACACCGATAAAACAATTCGGAAGCCAGAGGTCTTGGCGTATGGTGTACGCTCAGACTCTTGCCGTTTTGCCGATGCTCCGCCGATTCTCCACTTTTGTGCCGCGCACCCCTGCCTGAAGCCCGCCAACCTCAAGATGCTTCGAATCCGGTATTCTGTTAGGTATGCAGGTCGTCTTTCCGGAGCAGGCGCTCCCAGCCAAACTGACATTCAATCCGGAATTGCGGATGAGCGACGACGAGTACTTCGAATTCTGCATGGCCAATCCGGATCTGCGCTTCGAGCGGACCGCGCAAGGAGAGATCGTCATTGTGCCACCAGCGGGCCTGGAATCGAGCTATCGCAGCGGCGAGGCCTCTGGGCAATTACGTAATTGGGCCAAGCGCGACGGCGGCGGCAGGGCATTCGACTCCAGCGCGGAATTCATTTTGCCGACCGGGGAAGCGTTATCGCCGGATGCCGCCTGGGTCTCGAATCGCCGCCTCTCGGGGCTTTCCAAGGAGCAGCGGCGGAAGTTCCCGCCGGTATGTCCCGAGTTCGTTATTGAGGTCATGTCACCCAGCGATCGCCTGCCACCCGCGAAGGAGAAGATGCAAGAATGGATTCGGGCAGGCGTCGAACTGGCTTGGCTGATCCACGGGGATGAAGGAGCCGTGTACATCTACCGGACCGGCCAGACTGAAGGGGAGATGCGGGCCGGCATTCTCAAGCTCACCGGCGAAGGCCCGGTAGCCGGTTTCGAATTGGATCTGACCGATATCTGGGCAGGCCTGTAATGCACCGGAAGTAGCACAGGCCTCCGGTCTGTGTTTGGCAGGCTGAAGCCCCACGAAGAGACCTTAGTTCGCGCTGGGCACTCGTTCGGCGTGGTCGACGAGAAGAATCGCGATGGGTCGTTTCTTCGACTCCAACCTGAGCCCCAGTTGTTGCTGTACCGCGGTGAAAAATTCGGGCGGACCTGAATTCGTGCTGCTCTCGGCCGTTGGAGCCGAAAGCGGGGCGAATTCCAGAACGTAAGAAAACTTGCCCTCAGATCCAGTCCGGTCTACGACCGGTCGACCGGCAACCTTTGCCAGTTGATCGGCAATCTGCTCCATCGTTCCGGTCCCGCGCATGGAACTTCCACCCTTAAAGTGCGGCTTCTCGGGACGATCCGCCGGATCGAACGCACGTATCTTCATGCCACCTTTCGCGGCGACGAGTTCATAAACACTCATTTCCCTGGTTTCCCAATGGACTGCGACCTGAAATCGCTCCTTGAGAAGCGACTGCACCATAAGTGCGAGGTCGCCCGCGGGGGAATCCTCCGATGCTTTTGCCGCGACATCGAACCGATCGGAGTCTAGCCAGTCTGGGCCGCTGATTCGGGGAGACTGAACGTTGTACGCAACTTGAAGCAGCGCCTTCAGCGTTACATTTTCTCCATCGAGCTTTCCGTTGCGAAGTCCGGGGCCAAACGAGATGCGTGTCCCACTGCGGTTCTGCTTGACGCTGGCGGCCTCAAACGCCAGAACTTGAGCCCCCATCGGCTGCGAAGCCGTGACGGCCGCAAGACAAACCATTTTCACGGTGGCAAGTTTCGTACGGCCTACAGGCATACGTCCTCACATTGGACTACCTTCGGCCCTCGCGCCCCTACTGCCCGCCCGCCGCGGTAGCGGCCGCGGGAGGCGGAGCCGTGGGCTTCGGAAAGTCGTTGAAATTCAGAATCGAATTGGCGAGCATGTTGAACTCGCCCAGATTCTGCCAGCGATACGCGGGGTTGGTGGCGAACAGCACCACCCGTCCCTGTCCCACGGGAACATCCAGCACAGCCGGGCGATTGCGCGTTTCCGCCACGCCCTTCATGAGACCGCTGAGCACCGATTTATCCGCGCCGGGGAATTGCATCAGGATATACTTGCGCTCTTCCGCCGACACGCGCAGGAGCGGGCCGTTGGCCCAGCGCACCGGGACCACCCGCTGCGTATAGCCGTAGAAAATGGGGTGGGTGGGCTTGAGAATTTCGGCTTCCACGATGGGGCCGGGAGCGTAGAACTGCGCCGAGGTGCGGGCCGCGTCGACGGTGCGCGTGATGCCGAATTCGGCGGGGAAGAAGGTGGAACCGCCGAGCGTGATCAGCACGCCGCCCTGGGTCACGAACTTGTCCAACTCGGCCACGCCGGAGAGTCCCATACCGCCGGTGATGTCGTCGGATTCGCCGTAGGCGCCGAGGCTGGGGAATTCCGTGCTCTTGGTATAGGCGTACGGCTTGCCGCGATTTTCGATGTCGAAGACCAGCGCCTTTCCGCCGCCGCGGCCCTGGCTGGGAATCACGACGACGTCGTAGCGCGCGCGCAGGCTGCCCTTCGCGATCTGCTCCTTGTAGATGAGGTCGTAATTGACCTCGAAATGGTCCAGCGCATAGCGCACCCAGCCGACATCCTGGGTGCTGCCCCAGGTGCTGAAAACGGCCAGGCGCGGCAGGTCGAGCAGGTGCTTGGGAACATCGGGGGCCTGGGCCAGCGTGACCGCCTGGAGACCGAGCTTTTCGATCTCGCTCTTCACGCGCGGGCTGGAGGAAACCAGCAGCGAACCCGCGGGCAGCTCCGTGTCGCCGGCCTTGAAGGACTGCTCGATGGCCTCGAACTTGAGGTCCTTCAGACGATAGCGCAGCGTGACCAGGGAGTTGGCGCCGTTGTGCAGAATGGCGGTGACGGGGCCGTTGCCCTTGACGGATCCGGCGATGGTGAGGGTGTCGACCGGTTGCACCGGCACGTCGAGAACGGCCTTGTCGGCGATCTCGATCACCTGGGCGTGATTCATGAGCCCCATGGTCCAGGCAGTATCGTCATAGGTGGTGAGGGCGGGATCGGGGAAGTTCTGTTTCTCGAGCAGGATCTTGGCGAGGCGTCCGTAGGGCTGGTTACGCTTGATGACCAGCGATCCTGCAGGATATGTGCCTTCCTTGAGCTTGACTTCGGCAGTCGCGCGGCCGACCTCGATGCCCTGCAGGCGGAGCGTGTTGACGATGAAGGCCACGCGCGTCATGTCGGGCTGCCCGGCGGGGAGGACGTAGCCGAAGGGCGCTTCGGTCTTGCCGGATTCGATGGAGTTGCGGCTCTTGTCGTAGAAGTTCTCGAGCACCGTCTTGGAAAAGCCGGCGGTCAATTCGAGGGCCGAGAGAACTCCAGTCTCCGAGTAGTTGGTGTTGTTGCGCATCGACCATTCGACGTTGCGGTAGGGCGGAAGCGGGCGATACCATTCACGCGAAGTCGGGCTGCCGCCGCGGCCTCCGGGAGGGCCGCCTTCACCGCCAGGTCCGCCGCCCGGACCCCCGCCGCCCACGGTGCGCCGCATGGTGTTGGCGCCGCCGTTGCCCATGATCTCGTACATGCGCAGCATGCCGTTGTGGTTGGACGACATGAAGCCGAGGTAGCCGGGCGACCACATGTCCACGAAGGCATGGGTCCAGACGCCGGGCATACCGTAGGCGATCATCTTGGTCAACTCGAAATTCGAGAACCACGGCAATTCGGCGTAGAGGATGGGATCGAGCGTGGGGTTCTGGGGCGCCTGGCCGCTGAAGGTGTACAGGAACGGCTCGGATTCATGCAGGTCGTGCATGATGGGCGGGTGCCATTCCAGGTAGAACTTCAGCCAGTTGCGCATGGTGACTTGCGAATAATTGATGTCGCGATTGTTGTCGTGAAAGATGTACTTGCCCCAGTAGGGCGGGCCGGGGACGCGATCCTGCTCGCTCTCTTCGCTGATCTTGTAGTGGTAGTACCAATCCACGTAGCGGTCGCGGCCATCGGGCTCGGAGGCATTATTGATCATGACGATGACGTTGCGGCGGATCTGGTCGTAGAGCGGCGAGTCCTCGACGGCCAGCCGGTAGGCCAGTTCCATGAGCATCTCGGGCGGGCCGGTTTCCGCGCTGTGCAAGCCGCCGGTGAACATGTAGATGGGCTTGGCCAGGGCGATGATGCGGTGGGCCTCATCCGGGCTCAGGCCGCGCGGGTCGGCAAGCCGGGCGAGGTAGCCTTTGTAGGTGTCGAGGTTGCGGATGGTGTCTTCGTCGGCGATGGCCACCACCAGGCACTCGCGGCCTTCGTCGGTGGTTCCGGCGGGAAGTATTTTGACGCGCTTGGAGGCCGCGGCGAGTGCCCGGTAGTAGCGGCCCAGATCGGCCACGCGCGTGAGCTTCTTGGGAGCGCCGCTGTAGTAGCCCAGCACGTCCTTGGGGCTGGGAACGCCGGCAACCTTGGGAAGATGATCGACGAGCGGGCTCATGAACTCGGGCTTGGTGGTCCACTCCTTCACGAGCTTGGCGTAGTCCTCGTCTTGTGGCTGGCGGGATTGGGCAAAGGCGGCGGGACCCGAGAGGTTTACCGATACCAGAATGGAGAACGCGAGGATGCGGGCGGTTTTCATGGTGTTGCTCGTCATTGGCTTTCAAGTATACATCAGGGCCATGGTGGATCGGTTGGCAGGCGAAATCCGGAACGGACCCCCGCTTTCGGGTCTTCGGGACGCAAACCGGGGCGCCTGCCCCACCATGCAGGGTCGGGACAAACCCCGATAACTTCAGTCAGGGTACCGGTGGTTTACCAAGTACTACATTGAAGCCGCGCGACGGGGGGCGCTACACTGCTTTTCGAGATACCAAGATGACTTCGCTGCTTGTCAGTTGTCTCACGAATAACGAAGCCCAGGATCTGGTCGAGTACTCCCTGCTGATTGCGTTCGTGATCTGTACCATGGCCGGGCTGGTTTTGGGGATCGGAGACAGCATTCAGACCGTGACGAGCATCTCCAATTCCCAAATCAACGCGGCGGGCGCCCTGATTCACTGATGCGATCGGGTCGAGCGGACTTGACAGATGCCGGAAAGGGGTGCATCCCGGCATCGGCCGAAGGGCCGCCGGCCGGGAGTTCGCCCGAAGATGCCAGCCCGGCAAGTGAAGGCGCGCCTGCGCCGACCAGCTAGCGGGGACGGCGGTCCGCCCAGTATTTCTTCATTCTTTCCGAGACTTTCTGGCGCTCCTCCACACTCATCGACTTGCGTCCGCGCCGCGGCCGGCTCGGCGGCGACGCTTCGCCCTCGCTGTTGCGGAGCAACAGTTCGAGTGAGGCGATTACGCTTTCGAGCCTCTTTTTTTCGGCATATAGCTGTTGAAGAACTTCGCGCACATCCATTTTGTTCGAGTGCCGTTCCACCAGAACGTAGCGTCTTCGCCGCGCGGTGCGCCGGCAAGAGATTTTGCTATGTCAAGGCTAACATAGAATCGGGCCGGAGGTCAGCGGAAAACGAGTCTGGACTTCCAACATTTGAAGCGGCGGCATCGATGAAGAATCTGTTTGTGACATCCTTCGACCGGGAGATGTTTGCGGCCACGGGCGCCGTCCTGGCGATCTCGTTTCTGGACTTCGTGAGCGAGGGTACATTGCTGGTTTGTCACGAGGGATTCGAGAGCAGCGTGATATTTCAACACCCGGGCCTCCTGGCATACGATCTGCGGCAGGCGCCGCTTCTCCGGCAGTGGCTCGCCGATAACCGGGACATCATCCCCACCCACCTGGGTGGCACGGCCGGCATCTGCGGATGCCCGGATCCCGACAATCCATTCGGCCCTCACCGCGCCGGATGCCACTGGCAGTGGTTCAATAAGAACGCCTCGCGGTGGTTTCGGAAAGTAGTTTCACTGGACTACGCGCTGGAGCTTCGCGGATATGACAGCATGATCTGGGTGGACTCGGACTGCCGCTTCCGGAAACGTCTGCCGGAGGGCGAGGTGGAGCGGTGGTTCGGCGGCAAGAGCGTCTTTTACCTGAAGAGCCCCGACCGGGACGTCCTGGAGTCCGGGGTCTTGGGACTGCGAACCACCATGCCGGGGATGAAATTCGTTCGGGCCGCTGTGGAGCGCTATCGCACCGGCGCTTTCCGCAACGATGTCCGGTGGGACGATGCCTTCCAGTTCCAGAGATCGCTCGAGACGCATCCTGAGATCGAGTCGATCGATCTGGCGGTGTGCGCGACCGGAACCAAGCCTTACGGTCATGTGCTGGCACACAGCCCGGCCGGCGAATACATCGTCCATCGCAAGGGTTTCCACGGGAGCAAACTGGGGTTGATGAGATGAGAAGCCGGCCCGGCCGCCTGCGCGCCATTGCGCGCCAAGTTTGGCTTGATTTGCCCGCCGTTTGCGCCATATAGTATATGGATCTCGACCGGGTTCTCGCGGAGCTAATCGAAGAACGGAAGTTGATCGATCAGGCGATTGCCAACCTGGAGCGCCTGTCGGCGAAAGCGGGGCGGAGCGCGCCGCGCCGTGAACCGCAACCGAGCCTTTCGCAGAAACGTATTCGAGAGAAAGCCAAGAGCACCTCCCATTCAGATTAGTTTCAGTACTTCTAGTACGAATCTGCCAGATTCACTCTTCTGCCGGAAGCGACACCAGCCGTGAGTTGTGGTACCATCACTCGACACTTGGGACTATGAGTCCTTCGGCTCACGGCGAGATCACGCTCCTCTTGAACCGCGTCTCCGCCGGGGAACAAGAGGAGTACAACCGGCTGGCTGAGCTGGTGTACGCGGAATTGCGAAAGATCGCCTCTCACGTCATGGTGGCGGAATCGCGCGACCACACGCTGCAACCGACCATGATGGCGACTGAAGCTTACTTCAAACTGGTGGATCAGGGCAGTCACAATTGGCAGAACCGCGCTCACTTCTTCGCCGTCGCGGCGCAGGCCATGCGGCGAATCATGGTGGATTACGGCCGCAAAAGACGGTCGTTGAAGCGCGGCGGAACCTCCCGCCGGGTCGAGTTGGACGAAGCCGCCAACGTGGCGCTGGACAGCCACGAGGATGTGCTGGCGTTGGACGAAGCGCTGACACGCCTGGGAGCCATTGACAAACGCCAGAGTCAGATCGTGGAGTTGCGGTACTTCAGCGGGCTGACGGAAGAGGAGACGGCCGCGGCCCTGGGCATTGGGTTGCGGACCGTGAAGCGCGAGTGGGCGGTAGCGCGGGCGTGGCTTCACGCCGAACTGACACGCGGGCCCGGCTGAGCGCCGCTACGGCTTACCCTTGGATTTCTTGTACTCGGCCCACCGGCGTTTCTGGGCGGCGGCAATTCGCGCCCGTGCCGCGCGGGAGAGTTTGCGTTTCACCCGCGGGGGCGCCGGAGCAGGATCGCCCGTCTGGGCTAATGCATTCCGAATCTCTACAATAGCCTCATTGATATGGGCAAGCCTGTTTTCGTACCCGACTAATGCGGCTCGGAGAAGAGCTGGGTCAGCATTCATCGCGTCAAGTGTAACATGCGGCGCGGCCAGAGTGAGCCAGAGCTCACCGCGCGCCAATCTGGCATGTAGCGAGATTCGCCGCGGCCGCGCCCCGCGATGGAACCTGAAGTGAGTGGCCGCCCAATTCAACCTGTATGAAACGCGCTTGTGGATACCCAAGCAGTCAACCGCTCCTTTCCGTCGCTGCCGCACAAGCGCCGGCGCCCCAATAAGCCCTTCGCACCGTTCCGTAACCGCAGCCCGTTTCCCGCGCAATCTCGCGGAAACTCCGGCCCCGATGGCGCAATTCCAGGATGCGCTCCCGGGGCACGTCGCGAGGCGGTCTTCCCACAGGCCGCTTCTCGAATGCACTGGTCTCTGCCATATTCCTGCACTCTCTTTATAGAGGAAGCGCAAACGGCGCCAAGAAAGAGCCAAAATATTTCCGGCTCCGGACCAATGCGCCGGGCCATAACGCTAACCTAAACACACGGTTTCGCAAAATACGGCCGCGTATCCGAGCACCGCTTGCTCACGCGCGCGGCTCTGATGGAGCCGCTTCGAAGAAAAATCGGTTGGCAGGCGGAAGCGCCTGGCGGAAGCGCCTGCCCCACCAAGCCACCTGCCCCCAAACCCCAACCCACCCTGGGTCTCGGGGCCCCGCGCGGACCCGCAGCCGGTTAGAATGACGTCATATGGACGAGGCGGAAGCCAACGACGGGCCGGAGTTTCTGGCCGAAGAGTGGGAACAGGTCAAGGAACTCGTCTTCGAATACCAGCAGCAGGAGCCCGCGGATCTCAACTCCTGGCTGGATGCCCACAGCCCCTCGGACAAGGTGCGGCGCGAAGTGGAGCGGCTGTTGCGGTCGGCATCCACCTGTGGCGAGTTCCTGGAGCGGCCGGCGGCCCACGAGTACTTCGGGCTGCCCCGCCGCCAACCGGAGCGCATCGGCCGTTATCGCGTCTTGGAGCAGATCGGCTCCGGCGGCATGGGGGTGGTCTACGCGGCCATGGACGAGGAACTGAACCGCCGCGTGGCCATCAAGGTGCTCCTGGCCCACTCCGCCGACGATCCGGAACAGCAAAAGAGGCTGCGCTGGGATGCCACGGCCGCATCCGCGCTGCAGCACCCCAACATCGTTACGGTTCACGAGGTGGGCTCCGATGACGGCCGCGACTTCGTGGTCATGGAGTGCATCCCCGGCCAGACTCTGGGGCGCTTGATTCCGGCGGCCGGCATGGAGACCGCCGAAGCCTTGCGCTGCGCGGTGCAGATCGCGAGCGGCCTGGAAGCGGCGCACAACGCGCAGATCGTGCATCGCGATCTGAAGCCCGGCAACATCATGATTACGGAAACCGGGGCGGTCAAGCTGCTGGACTTCGGCCTGGCCAAGCACAATGCCGCCAGGCTAAGCGCCGGAGAGACGCCGCTCACCATCGAGGGCACGTTCGCCGGCACCGTGGCATACGTGTCGCCGGAGCAGGCGGAAGGCAAGCCCGTGGACGCCCGTTCCGACATCTTCTCTTTTGGCTCGGTGCTGTTCGAGATGCTGACCGGGCGCCGTGCCTTTCCGGGCGAATCTCCCATCGCCGTATTGGCCGACATTCTGCACCATGACCCGCCCAGCCTGAACGAGCTGAAGCCACGGCTGGACGCGCGCTTGGACGACATCGTGCGCCGCTGCCTGCGGAAAAAGCGCGAACGCCGTTTCCAGAGCATCGCCGAGGTGAAACTCCGGCTGCTGGAGATCGAAGAAGAGATCCAGTACGCGGAGCAGGACCGCACCGCGTCCCATGCCATCGTGACGCGGCAGCGTGCGGGCAGGTTTTGGCGGGGCGCTGCGGCTGGGGCGGTGGCCACCGCCGTTCTGGCCGCCGGTCTGTTCTGGATGACGCGCCAGCGAGAGCCCCGGGTGGTGCTCTACCGGTCCACCAACGATGTGGGCTTGACGGAATTCCCCGCCATCTCGCGCGACGGCAAACTGCTGGCGTATGCTTCCGACCGGGCCGGAGAGGGCAATCTGGACGTATTTGTGCAGCAGGTCCGGGGCAGCGAGCCGATTCAGCCACTCACCACCGACCCGGCGGACGACTATGAGCCCACCTTCGCGCCGGACGGCACGCAGGTGGTGTACCGGTCCGACCGCAACGGCGGCGGCCTGTACGTTAACTCGTCCCTGGGCGGGGCGGAGAGGCTTCTGGTGGCGGGAGGACGCGGTGCGCAATTCTCTCCCGACGGCAAATGGCTGGCTTATTGGACCGGTGAAATCGGGGCCAGTCTCTATCCCGGCACGGCCAGGATCTGGATCATGCCGGCAACCGGGGGACCGGCGAAGCCCTTCCGGCCCGATTTTCCGGCGGCCGCGCTTCCAGTCTGGGCGCCCCAGGGCGATCGCCTGCTGTTCCTGGGGCGCGGGCGCGACACTGCCTCTGGCGACTCCCCGGTGGATTGGTGGGTGGCCTCCATCGAGAGAACCTGGTCGCACGCCACGGGCTTGCTGATGGCGCTCAACGACCAGGGGTTGAGGCCGCCGCCCATCACCTACCGGATCACGCCTTCCGCCTGGCTGGCGAGCGGCCTGGTGCTTTTCACGGCCACTCAGGAGGATGCCACCAACGTGTGGGCGGTGCGGCTGAACCAGGATGGCGTGGCTTCGCGCGCCGCCGAGCGCTGGACCGCAGGCACACTGCTGGAACTGCATCCGGCGTACACCTACTCCGACGAGAGTTCCTCGCTGGCCTACACTGCCCTGACGCAGAGCATCGGGGTCTGGAAGGTTCCGCTGAATGCGCGAGGAGAGGCCGCCGGCCGGGCGCAGAGCCTGGTCTCGGGCTTTGACGGCATCAGTTCTCCCTCCGTCAGCGCCGACGGCATGCGGCTGGTCTTCGCATCGCGCTGGTCGGGCGGCCAGTTCATCCGCATGAAAGACCTGAAATCGGGGGCGCTGAGCGTGATTGGCAGCGTCAAGAATCGGCGCGTGGCGCGGCCGGTGCTCAGCGGCGACGGCAAGACCATGGCGTACTGCGAAGGCGCAGCCGGTTATGTGAGGAATGTTCCCAACGGCGTGCCGGAGCGCATCTGCCAATCGTGCGGTCCGCCGACACACCTGAGTTTCGATGGACGGGACGTGCTCTTCGAGTCTCCGCAATCCCCCGAGCGGATCCTGATTTCCTCGGACCGGAAACCGCCGCGTCCGTTGCTTCAGTTGGCCGCGGCGCAACCCTGGATGGAATTCGGGGCCCGCTTTTCCCCGGATGGCCGCTGGGTAGTGTTTGCGGGCTCGCCCGCGGTATCTCCCGCGAGGCACATCTGGATTGCGCCGGTGCGGAAGGAGGGGCCGGTGCGGGAGGACGAGTTGGTCCCGCTCACCGACGGTCCGTCTTCGGACAAGGAACCCTACTGGTCTCCGGACGGGAAAAGGGTCTACTTTCTTTCCGACCGCGACGGTTTCGTTTGTGTTTGGGCCAGGGAAGTGGACCCGGTCACGGCCCGGCCGCGGGGCGCGGCCTTCCACGTGACGGATTTCCACCACGCGCGCCGCGTCATACAGGGCGCTACTGTGTATTCCGGCGATATCGGCCTCTCTGTAAGCGGGGACTCCGTGGTGTTTGCATTGTCGGAATACACCAGTAACATCTGGCTGAAGACCGAATATCCGCAGGGGCGCTAGTTTGTCGCTTGTGTCTCAGGGCACAGTTTAGTAAGCTGTGTTAGCACATGACTGATTCCCACGGAGCGCTTCCCCGAAATCCTCGAATCAGCGTCGTGGTTATTACCCGCAATGAAGGCGCGGAGCTTCGCACAACTGTAACCAACTTTATGGAAACGCTGCCGGCGGACCGGCGCGAGATGATCGTGGTGGACGACGGCTCCACGGACGGTTCGACGGCGTGTCTGGAAGCGATGCCGGAGGTGGTGCGGCTGCACTCTGACGGAATCGGTGTGGCGAAGGCCCGCAATCTCGGCGCGTCACGCGCGTCCGGCGACGTCATTCTGTTCGCCGATGCCCACATCCGCGCCCCCCGGGGATGGTATGAGGCCATCGTGCACGCGCTGCGCTCGCCAGGCGTAGGAGCGGTGGCGCCGGGCATTTACAGCCTCACGGAACCGCAGCGGCGGGGCTTCGGTCTGTATCTCACCGGTCCCGACCTGCACGCCAAGTGGCGTGTCCGGCAAAGCTCGGATCCCTACGCGGTGCCGATTCTGCCCGGCTGTTTTCTGGCCATGCGCCGCGAGACCTTCGCCCGCACGGCAGGCTTCGATTCGGGGATGCGCCAACTGGGCGGGAACGACAACGAGATCAGTTGCCGCTTCTGGCTGCTGGGCTACGAGCTTCTGGTGGTGCCGGAGATCGAGGTGGGCCATCTGTTTCGAGAGACTGCTCCATATGAGGCTAAGTGGGTGGCATTGGTACACAACCGGCTGCGCATGGCGTTTGTACATTTTGAATCCGGCCGCGTGGAGAGAGTGTTACACGCGTTACGGGCGTACGAAGCCTTTCCATCCGCCATGGCTCTGATGTTGGATACGGATGTGTTTGCGCGGAGAGCGCTGATGTCGGCGAGCCGGCGTTTCGACGACTCCTGGTATTTTGAAAAGTTCGCGTTAGAGTGTTGAGAGCTAAAGGAGACTAAATCATGGACGTTCTGATAGAAGAGCACCCGCTTCCCCCCGATACATTGGGAGAACCCCCGAAGGTGTCGCTGCCCGCGAGCGGCGGCGAATTCGCATCCTCCACGTGGCCGCCCACGGGTCCGCCCACCCACGCGCCCGACCAGAATTAATGAGCGGCCCCCTGAAGACCACTCCCTAACCCGGCGAAGCCGGAACCAAAGGAAACCGTGTCCTTGACGCGGAGGCGCGGAGGAGCGGAGACAAGCGCGGAGAAAACCAAAAGAGAGGCAAAACCTGAGTCGACGGGTCCTGCGAATTTACCCGGGGACAGACACTCCGTTTTAGTTGGGGCAGGAGGACGAGGGCGACCGTCCCCAGAGGGACCCCAGGTCCAGGGGGCCGCACAAGACGGAGGGTTCCGGAGAGAGAGCAAAGTCAAAACCTGAGAGCGCAGAGGAAGCCGAGAGCGCTGAGAAAAGCCAAGGCCCGCGGCGCGGACGGATTCTGCCAGTTCCGGCAAGAATTTGACTCGGTAGGTACCGACGGTCGTGGCTCTGAAACGGAGCCGGGCCCGGAGGGCTCCCCGTTTCCGAAACGTGCGCTACGCCTTGGCCCGCCGGCGGATCGAGCGGTAAGCCGACGCCGAGAAATACAAACCGACTGCGGCGTTGGCGTACATCCAGAACAGGATACGCTCCTGCGGGTACACCTGAAACGGCGCGCGCCCGGAATCGGCATCCAGCAGCAGGTGTACGACAACCCCCAGCGTAAAGGCGAACGCCTTCCAGAAGCCCGAGCGGTCGAGCTTGGGCATCATCAGAAAGACGATGCCCAGAATCACGCTGTGGCCCACCAGGTTCCACAAGCTTCCGAATCCCACGAACTGCTCGAGCACCACCGGGAAGAAAAGCCCGACGGCGAGCGCGATGGCGATCTGATGCACGAAGTACATGGGGTCGGTCTTCTGCCGCAGGTTCTTCCCGATGGTGAGCAGAAGCACCGCTACGCCCACGGCCAACGCGATCTGCACCCAGTTCGTCTGGTTCGAGCGCTGCACCGATTCCACCGCCTTGGCGGCGTCGAGAATACCTGCGCCGTAGTGATCGGCCGGCGCGTATTTTCTCGCGGTCTTGCGCAACTGCTCGCGAATCTCCTTGGGATCGGTCATCCCCAGCGACACCAGCAGGGCCGCCACTCCGGTGACGTGCGGCGTGGCCATCGACGTCCCGGACAGCGGGTAGAAGCCGTCGATGCGCGGGCCGTAAGCGCCGAACAATCCCTGGCGCTGCTCGAAGGTGTTCTGCCACACCTGGGCGGCATCGCCGCGGCGCGGCTCGCCCCCCGGTCCGGCGATGTCCACTTCTTTGCCCCAATTGGAATAAGAAGCCATCAGCCCGCCCGGCCCCACCGCCGATACCGCGATGCACTCCGGGTTCCTGGACGGATAGCCGATGCCCTCCTTGCCCTCGTTGCCGGCGGCGCACAGCAGCGTGACCTTCTTACGGAGGGCGTAGGCGCAAGCCTTCTGCAGGATGTCGCTGAACGAGGGCCCGCTCAGGCTCAGGTTGGCCACGTTGGCTTTATGGTCGGCGGCGAAGTGCAGCGCGTCGGCCACCGCGCTGCCGCGCATGCGGCCCTCGGCATCGGAAACGCGCAGCGGCATGATCTCCGCCTCCGGCGCGACACCGGCGCCCAGAATGCCGTTGTCGGTGGACTCGGCGATGGTGCCCGCCACGTGCGTGCCGTGTCCGTTGTCGTCCGGGGAATCGTCCGTGCCGTCGGCGAAATTGTATCCCTTGACGAACTTGGTGAGGTTGAAATCCTGCCCCTGAATCCAGCCGCCCGATGACCGCGCGCCCACCCCGGAATCGATGATCGCCACGATAGCGCCTTTGCCCTTGGTCTTGGTCCAGGCCTCTTCCATACCGATCATCCGCAGGTGCCACTGGCGGCGATACTCGGGATCGTTGGGTACGAACCTTGCGGCGGACCCGGTGGGCGCGGCGGGTGCCGCGGGCGCGGCCGGGGCCTGCTGGAGGCGATAGATGAACTGCGGTTCGGCGGCCTCCACCAGGGGACTGGCGCGCAGGGCCTGCAGGATGCGCTCGCGATCGAGGGGATTGATTTTGGCCACCATGAGCTTGGCGGCCACCGCATGGATGCTGTTGTAGCGCAGCTCGATTCCCACCGACTGGCCGAGCGCGGTGATCTCGGCGTCGGTGATGTTGTCCTGCAGGTCGACCACGATTTCGTCCGCGACCGTCTCGGCGTTGGCGGCCGGGGGCTGGGGAGGGGGAGCAGGCTTCTCGTCGGAGCCGCCGATCAGAACACCGCCGGCCACCAGCAGAAGCAGAATGGCGGCCACGCGGCCCCACTTCCAGACGGCAGGTTCGGGCTGGGGGGCAGCGGCAGGCGCGGGCGCGGGGAGCGGGGCCGGCGGCGGCGGAGCGGCCTCGGGCTCGTTGCGTGGTCCCAGCCGCTGGACTCTCGGCTCGCGGGCGGGGATTTGGCGCTCCGGTTGAAGCTCGCCGCGCATTCTATCTCTTTCGGGGTCCATCTTCTTTCAGCTCCGGGTGCCGCACGAGGATATAGAGGTAGCGATCCTGGAGGACGCCGGTGCGCTCGTTGTAGAGCGGCGTGCCTCCTGTGTACATGGTGTCGGGTGGATCGCCGTAGGGGTTGAGCCCGTTGCCGGCGATCCATCGATCAATGCGCTGCCGGGTTCGATCATCCACGGTGGTGCGGTTCATAGGGGTCTGGCGCGCGGTGGATGGCGGGACGGGCAACATGAGCGCCACTGCCGCGGCGATCAGCAGCGCTGCGCTCGCCAGGAAACGTGTCGGCAAGTTCGGCCTCACAGGTAGGGCTCATTTCGAGGGGCCCGCTGGACGGGGGCTGGGCGCACTCGGCGCTGCTGGCGCAGGTCCACCGGCGGGTGGGCGGGCCGCTGGTGCGGGTGCCTGCCCGGGGTTAGCGGGTTTGCCGGTCGCCTGGGTGATGTTGACGTTGCCCTGGGCGTTAGGCTGGGCGACCGC
>Ga0209415_10010339_pt1 | contig 15888 bp, 11 predicted proteins | sample PeaSoiSIISIP2007_FD_187696 | JGI IMG/M metagenome (GOLD analysis project Ga0209415, IMG submission 187696) | Peat soil microbial communities from Weissenstadt, Germany - SII-SIP-2007 (SPAdes) (version 2) | ecosystem: Environmental > Terrestrial > Soil > Wetlands > Peat | place: Germany...
GGAGGATTCAGTGCGTCAAATCAAATAGGAGCGCCATTCGATTCTTCATGGCATTCATTAGACGATGTCCGCCCAATTCTTTTGGCTGAGCAAAATGGATATGGCAACTATCTTGGTGGACCAAATGGTAGCTTTGGCAGCAATATAAAGTTTTCGGACAATGTTTTAGCTGCCATGAAAGTTCAAGATTTCAACCCTTCACAAATTAGCGGGGCAAATATCCCTCCTTCTTCAACAACTTTAAATTCAGATCAGACGGCTTGGTTACAGAAAATTGGATATTCAGTAACTACCGCATCGTCAACAGACACTACACCATCACCATCACCAACTCCAGAACCAGCATCAACGCCAACGCCAACGCCAACGCCTGATCCTGCCCCACAGTCCCAGCCAAAGTCTTCTGAACAAACCACCTCTACGCAATCCAATAAAACTTCAACAGCAACTCCTGTATCGCCAACGGTACAGTCAGATCCGGAAGTAGGCAAAACGGTAAAAACTCCGTCAGGCCCCGTAACTCCGCAAATGGTAGCTACAGATAAACAATTGACAGCCGAAAATCCACCGAGCCTTAACCCTACAAATATACCAACAAATGTGCCGGTCAAAAATGAAACCAGTACAACAAGGGATTTATGGATTTGGATAGCAGCAGGGGCAGTCATTCTTGTCTTGGCGGCAATTGCCGGACGGATCTTTTTTCTAAAACATCGCACAGCATAATAACTTAAAACGGATGTCAAGTGTTTGCCACCTCTCTAATGAAAGGTAATTTTTTATTAGAGAGGTGGTTTTATTTTGTTCAAGAAAAAGTGGTTCAGGCTAATTTCATTGATCACAATACTTTTCTTTTTAGCATCGTCAAACGCTACTAAAGCTGCGGACAATTATACCCATGATGCCGATATTTCTCGGGACAATACGGTCGTCGATTCATCATTCAATGGTATAATGTATAATAGCAATCCGTACTACATTGAAATTCCAGCGTGGAATGGCTATCGCCAGTATTCCAATACGACCCCGGCTGTCGTTGGGAATCAGCTCTGGCAATTTACTTTTGATGACAGTGGAAACGGCCATTTATGGGAAATAGACACGCAAAAACCAGGGTCCAATTGGATACCAGGAAGTGCTGTCTCTGCTTCCGTTACCCTTGTACAGAATTTCGACGTTGGCACAAGTGGATCAAACGGAGAAGTAAACAGCGCTGCGGGTGTTTCTGGGCCTACTATCGCCCAAGGTTATATAGCAATAGCTGTTGGTGGTTATTTGTACTGGTGGCCAGCGGGACATCCTGATCAAGATCAGTTTAGCCCTATAAGGGGAAATTCAGGTAATGCTATTCAGTTAATTGCGGCTTCCCCCTTGATCACACCGCCATTGACCGCTACAGGAATGGATATTACTACGGGAGATACGGTTACTTGGCAAACTCCCTTCGCCATCGTTGGTAGTTGGTCTGGAGGTGTGATTTCACAGCCGCTTTATACACCTGATAATGTTTTTAAAACACAATGGAGCTACAATTCTACCAACGATGCCACCAACGCCACCAACGACATCGTTACCTCCTCCCCAGCATGGAACTCACATACAAACGCCGTCGGCACCCAAGGAGCCGCCGTTTTCGGAGTTGATGCCACCCAAAGCGGGAAGAACCGGCTCATTCTCATGGACCCTATGACAGGAAATATTAAAACAATCTACGACTCAGGAGGCTCACCTATTTTCTATGGCCCCATTGACAGTTCTCCGGCTATAGTATCAAACAGTACCTCAGCATCCGCCCCAGATGGCACAATATTCGTCCCTGACCAGGGCGCAGGAGTGTATCAATTAAGTGCTAATGGTGATTATGAGGCCGATGATATCTCAGCCATGGATCAAAACAATCCCTGTATCGCCAATATCGCGCTTGACGGCCAAAATGTCATATGGGTAGGCGAAGGACACACGTCGATTAACGCAGCGCCTATTAATATGTTTGGAGAAGGAAGTTATCGGCTTGGCGGCTTCAACGGTCTCAATTCCCCAGCAGTAGTTAATAACGGCACAACAGACACGGTGTTCCTGGCTTCTACGGGTCAGAACGGGCTACTGGTTACAAATCCAATCAGCATCAGTAACCTGCCGGTTAGTTTTGGGCAGGCACAAAACACCTGGCAAACGCTCGGCTCTCTTACACCAGCTTATACTTCGGTTGCCGCCGACGTGGGCACCGACTCAACAGACGGAACGGATCTGCATTACCTCACCACATGGACAAACTACGGCTACGACACACAAGGGTGCATAGAAATTTGGGCTCCTTCAGCCTACGGCGTCTCAGCTTTTGTCACCCCGTCAATTGTAGACGGTGGTACAACTGTTCAGGTCCAAGCGGAACCTTATCCCACAGATACGACGGCAAGTATGACTGCCCACGTCACGGATGGTGCAGCTAATAACTTTGATCTAACGCTGTACCCAAATACGTCAGCTAGTCCTGAGATGTGGTGTGAAAACATGACAGCTCCTGAAAATTACACCGGAAGTCCGGATGTTTATACGGTCACTGTAACAGCTACAAGTAAATCAGGCTCGACAGCTACTGCCACGACGAACTTTACTGTCAATCCGCTACCGATCCCCCCAGGAGGTCTGACCGGCACCCTAAAAATTGACGCATTGCGACGCAATGGCGAATTAGAGCCACCTAGTGCAGCGAAATTCGGCAACAATTTAACGGCCACACTTACAGTTCCTACCCCATCACCGCCCCCCGGTCTGCAAAATGCGATAGTAACCGGAGCAAGTATTACTAAGGCTTGGGTTCATCATCCAAATGGCGTTCCAAATACTACCGGACAAGGTGAACAAAAGTATTTCATAAGTTACGTTGATACCAAGATGACCCCAACTGGCCTTACTGCGACGTGTCAATTTCTAGAAAGTTGGGCTGGATATCCGCCGCATATTCCGGACGACGGAACGGTTATGGAAACAGATACCATTTACGCACCATTTTCTGTTCTCGTGAATTATAAGTATCAAGTACCGACTGCCAAAGGATTTTACTGGGCGACTGGTTCCTATAACACTGGTGGAGACGCCACTACGAACGAAGATATCATTGGCTCTGACTGGTACACGTATCCTGTTTCACACATAGAGAATCATTATGGAGGTAAATGATATGAGAAAACCAATATTAGGTGACGACCGTGGAGGAGTCGCAGTCTTTGTGTTAGGGATACTCTTAATATTTTTCATTTTAATAGTAACGGAAGCATTCAGTTACGTATCTTACGTTTACAGGGCTGCCAATGATCTCCACAACGGCATAGGGATAGCTGGCCGTAATGCTCTTTCTGACTTTACAACCGTCAATCCAGCCGATGGCTCTGTTATTGTTACAGACAACAATTTACTTGAACAACATTTTTCGCAATATCTATCCAATCAACTACAAAAGTGGCCGTCCAGCTGCTATACCATTACTTCTTTTCAAGTCTACTCAGAAACCGATCGGAACAGCCAAGCACCGGTGGGATTTAGTACGATTGTCCCAGGGACAAGTATATACGTAAAAATGGATCTGATCTTAGCTGTCATGCCTGGCTTGGTTCCAGAAACTTTTAGTCATTGGAGTATCCCTTTAACAGATATCATCAGTCAAAATTCTTATGAAAGCGCCACCGGAGAGTGGAACTTGGTACGGTAATTCTTAGAAAGCTTGTCAAGCAAATGCCACCTAATTAATGAGAGGTAAAGTGGAAGGAGGAAAAAAATGCAACAACAAGTCATAACTGAAATCGATATTTCCATCATCCCTAAAATTACAAAAGGAACCAAAAAGGCATGGGTGCGGATTTATGACCCAATCGATCAATGGGCCTGGTATATCTGCGAGTACGACGGTGAGAACCTGTGCTATGGACTCATCACCGCTGGATCTGCAAGTGCATGGACGTACTTTAGTATAGCGGAGTTAATGTTAGTCCGAAACGAGGAAAATTCACCTCTTGAAAGGGACCAAAGTTGGATACCACGTGAAGTGGGTTAAATGCTCTGAAAGTGGTTCAGTGTCATCGTGAGGTTAAAGCACAATGGGCACTTGAAAGCTGGTGCCATGCACACGTTGCTGTGAAGGGTGGAGTGAAGAAAGTCCTTGAAGTAATTCTTCTACCAAAAAATAAATAGGGGTGAGCAATTTGGACTTTTTGGACACTATTTCAAAACAGAGAAGTTTGTTTGAACGAATCCTCGGTAAAAATACCCTATCGAACGTCGTAGCCACAAACCAACTTATTACCGTCTGGGGCACCCAGGGAGGCGTGGGGTGTTCGACAGTCACGGCAGTTCTTGCAAAAATGCTGCATCAATATGGGTTCACTGTCATCGTTTTAGAGACCACACCGACTGGAGGTAGTTTCCTCCGTTGCTTGTCTAAAAAACCAGTGGATCGGGGAATAGACACGATCGTCCATAGAGACCGGGAGAATCTAAACAGTGCACTTCAAACCATCCGGATTGATGCCATTAAAGGATTGAGCGTTCTCCCCAGATCAGGATCCCCTGCGAATACGGAGAATGACTGGTCGGAGGAAGAGGCGCGGGCACTTTACCATTGGGCTAAAAAACAGGCTGCTTTTGTCCTAGTTGATGCGGGAGGTATGTACTGCAGTGGGTTAAGTAGAGTTGCGCTCTCTGAAGCCGACCGAATTGTAGCCGTTGTACGGGGCACACAGATAGGCAATGACTTTGCGATTAGGTTCCATGAGATTTTTAGACAGATGGAATTAGACCACAAAATCATTTGGATGTTAAACCAAGCAGAGGATACAGACAAACGGGAGTTTGAGGTGGAAACTGGTTTGGATGTCAGTGCTTACCTAGGGTGGAATAAGGATATCAGCTGCCTAGAAAATGGCGATTCGGTACCTAAATCTGCACACACTCAGATAGAACAACTCTTAGGACGCATCCTGAACGCCCCTTCTTCGAGAATTTTTTAAACTATTCCAGTGATTTTTAGGAGGTGTAAATGTTTTGGGTACTAAAAAAACAGTCGTGCTTGTCGTGCCAAACGTTAATAACGTAGGCACAATGCTCTGTGAACGTATAAGTGAGAAAAACAGTATAACTCCAATCCTTTTCCGCGATGTGGTTGGCCTTGAGGAAGTACGAGCCGATGCCTATATCATTTACCGAGAGAGCTTGGAGGATTTAAACATACTGCGAGGTCTACAAGGTGAAGTGGCAATACTTTATGGTGACATACCTGTACCAGAGGCTGAAAGGGATCATGGTTTTACCAACTTAACTGGAAAATTTCCGCGGTGTGTTATGGAATGGATCGCTAAAATTGAGGGAAACAGTGGGAGATCAACCTCTTTATCTTGGGATGACGAAGAAGAAACTTCTGGATCCAGTGGTCATAGTACAGCTTGGCCGAAAGTAAAAAAGGTGGCTGTCTGGTCACCTGGAGGAGGGGTTGGTAAAACAACGACGGTTGTGCATCTTGCTAAACTGGCAGAACAACACCAGCTTAACGTAGGGATCATTGAAACTGACGAGGATAAAGGGGGAGTACTCCGTTACCTTGGAAGAAAGCCGGCTGTATCCGGATTAGATTCACTGAGTGCGGCCGAGTGGATTGACGAAGACTTATTTAACGGTGAAATGGACCGTATCGTACAAACAGTCGGGAAGATCCAGGTTGCACCTATGATTGGTACTCTTCGGGGTCTAACCTGTACGAATGAATCCTTAAAAATTCTTCACCGTTGGACCTCTTCGCACTTCGGGCTTACCATTTATGATTTACCCCCTCGACTGCGAGACATAATGACCTATTCGGTACTCAATGAGGCTGACAAAATAATTATTGTCGCAGAACCAACGGACGTTTTAATGGATGCCCTGCAAAAAATTCTAAGAATTTGCCTAGAGGTACAAGAGTTTCGTGATGTGCCTAAAAAATCCATGTTATTGGTTAATAAAGTACCTAATAGTGAAGGTCTCGATCCTCAGGAGATGGCCAGCATCTTAGGTCTCCCCTTAATTGGAGTCATCCCGGCTGATTTGGAACATTATGATCGGATTATCAACAAGGGCAAATTCGACATTCCATTGGACTCACCTTGGAGATTGGTTTTTGCCGGGTTGGGTCTTGGTGGTCAATCTAATCTGCCCATTATAACGGATCAAGTTGGAATTTGGAGCAAAAAGAAACCTATGGAGAGCGCTCCGGCAAAAAAGAGAGGAGGATTTTTTAGTTTTTTTTACGCTAGATAATTTGATTTGACGAGGTGCGTAACAAGAGCCCTGCAACTTCTTAGTTTGAGACGACAGCAACGGCACATACCGGGATTATGACTCCAATGCTACCCAAGAATCCCCATAAAGAAAGGAAGATGAAAATGCCAAGATTTAACTTAGAAACTTTACAGATGGATACTGTTGGTACTGTTAACCTTGCCGACATGAAAGTTGAGGGCAATCGAGACGTAGAAAGTGATATTCAAGGACAAATGCTCGGTCAAAACCACTGGAAAAGAGTCGCAAAAGAGATAACCAATGAACTAGTCAGGACTTGTGAAAAACTCCTCGAATCTAAAGCGACCAATAAGTTAGAAATACTTCAGCGAGTAAGTAAGCTCATTGACAAAAAGGATCTTACCACCCAAGAAAAGCAGAAAATGTACGAACGGATAGAGGCTGATCAATTTGGCTTTGGCATCATGGATAAGTTCATGAAAGACCACACCATAACTGAACTAATTATTGATTCACCCCAAGCCATTGATGTCGAAGTTGCTGGCGTATTGTATCGGTTAGGTAAAGAGGCTCCTTTTGAAAACGAAGAAGTTTTTGAAAATGACGATGAATTGCTGCACTGGACAGATAACTTGTTGCGTATGGCGCCAAATGAGCGTCCTCTGGATTTTTCTAATTCAACCGTTAATGTTGATTTAGAAAACGGCGAACGGGTTCAAGCGACTTGTGCACCGGTTACAGAGCACATTACCGTCAATATCCGGAAAAGTGTTGCACAAACGAAACAATATGTTTCTGAAGACCTAGTCAAATTAGGCACATCAAATCAAATCATGATGGACTTTTTACTAGCGGCCACCCGAGGTAAGGCTACGATCCTAATATTAGGGCCAACAGGATCAGGTAAAACAACGGTTGTGAGGATCTTATTGGAGAAAGGTACTGCTCCAGGAGAACGGGTTTTAATGATTGAAGAAACCCGTGAAACGAACCCTAATATCCTAAGATTCTTGAGCTTACAGACAGTGAAGCATGGAAACAAAAAAGATGCCAAGGCGCTCCATGAAGTATGTATGCGTAAACGCCCCAATCGTGTGCTGCTCTCAGAGATACTTGGCGAAGAGGCGGCTGCCTTTTTGATGACAACCGCTTCGGGGCATCCCGGCGGTATTACCTCAATGCATGCTAATGGTCCTGACGATGCCGTGTTTTTGCTCATTATGAGAATGCTAGAGGCTGGCTATGAGATGAGCGAGAGTTTTCTTGAACGCTTTGTTCACAATCAACTGCATCTTATGGTCTTTATTACGATCTTAGAAGATGGTCGGCGTAGAATGACGAGCATTGTCGAAGTTAATTCTCTGGATAAGGCCAATGTTCCTAAATTCAAAGACCTTTTTGTGTGGAATCCAGACGATGATACCTTTAGTTGGGTGGGTGATATCGAAGCGGACAAGCGTCGGAATTGGAGCATCAATGGAGCAAAAGTACCCGTCTTTACGGATATGCATAAGGAGGAGGCGGTAGAATGTGGCTCTGGCTTAGTGCCTTAAGTTTTGCCCTTGCAAGTTACATCGTTTTATCATCATCGGTCAAAGGCCTTACACCTGAAGAAAAGCTGGAGAAAAAGGCCAAGAAAAAGGCTAAACAAGCACTTCAGGCTCAGAGAGGACACCATGTTACCCTGCAAAGTCTAAAAATAATGGACATTCCGTATACACGGTTTAGGTTACTTTCTTTATTATGGGGCTTTCTGATAGCAGCTGCCTGGTGGTATATATGTCAGAGCACGGGGGCCGCGATCGTGATGTTTTTCGTGGGACTCCAATTGCCCGGTCTTTGGTACGAACAGCGGGCTTCAGGTAAATTAGATAATCTCGGGAGCCAAACGGCTTTTTTTGTAGGCACAACAGCGGATGGTTTGAGTTCAGGACGGACAATCAGTGACGCTCTAAAGGGGGCCGCCCTTCTGATGCGAGAGGAACCCATGGCTTCGATTGCTAAAACCTACCTCAGCAAAGTTGATGCCAAGGTTCCTATTACGGTAGCAATCATGGACATGGCCAAACAAATAAACACTGCAAGTTTCCTTTTCTTCGCGGATCTAGTCGCGACAGTAAAGATCGCCGGTGGAAATGGTGGAGAGAGCTTCAGAATTTTGGACTACACATTTCATGAAGAAGAAGATCTTCAGGGAGATATGCGCGGTGAAGTGAGCCTTTGGATGACCCTCTTACTTTTTTTCTTAGCAGTGACTCTGACGGGACCCTTTTTTTACCGATATGCTCTACCCGATATTTGGCCCTATATTATTAGGAATTACTGGTGGGTTCCGTTTGGCTCCTCCTTTGGGACGCTTATCATTTTTTCTGGGCTGCGCTGGTATTCACGTTATCGCGTAACGATTTAGTTTATAACAGAGAGAGACCCTAGTTATATCACTTAAAAGTAAGTTTTCTTCAATCATTATTTTGCAAATACAACAGGAGTTGAACTGTTGCTAAATTATAAAAATGGGGGGATCAAGCATGTGTAAAGAAGGAATTAATGGCTTATCTAGTGTTCCAGAAAAAGCGAAATTGATTGAAATGAACGGACGTGTTTGCTCGGGGAATTTGATAAGGTGCGTGCAGGTGAAACTTGATAGTGATTCTGATAGTAAAAGATCTGAGAAGGGCATTCACAAAGAACATGTAGATTTAGGTTTGAGTTAAACAAAAATTAAAGTTTCAGGCGCAATCGAACTTCAGTGAAGGAAGGAGGATGTCTGTGAGTTTTTTAATAATATCGGCTATTTCTCTCGCCGTTTTTACTTACATTCGCTTTGGGATCTCCCTGGAAGAGGCCAGACGGGCAGAGGTCTTTGGTACTTCCTACAAAAATATCCAGCAGAGACTACTAACTTGGGTCGAAAAATCAGGGTCAAAGAGCACACGCAAAAAATTGGAGGGTATGGGAGTATCATATTCCACGTATTTTTTGCGCTCAACACTTGCCTTCTTGGTCACCGGGATAGCGTTTGGGGTGGCTGCACAAAGTCTTGTAGTTTTTATACCAGCGGGTTTATTTGCCTCGTTTATAAATCACTTATACTATCACCGAAAGTACATGAAATGGAGGGATGAAATTTTAAGTGAAGTTGGAAAGCTCGCGTTATTACTTAAGATTCGATTGTATGTTGGTGACACCGTTCCAGAGGCGATCCCGGCCATTCTCCCTGTGTTACATGGCAACATGGCCGTCGAATGGGGCCGGCTGATATCACAAATAGATGGCAAAGTTCCCATACCGGATGCGTTGGATCGTTTAGCAGCTAGAATTGGTGACCGTGATATGAGCGCGATACTTTTAAGACTCAAAGCTTATTATCGTGAAGGGATCCCTGTTAATGATAAGGGAGAGCCGGATGATCCTTTTGGGAAAATGGGAGAAAACATCACTAGATCCGCTGCAAAACGCGTTAAATATGTTACAAAAAAACTAACCAGTCCAATCACGGGACTCGCTGGTGTAGGCCTTGTGAGTTTAGTCCTTTGGATTATCCCATATTTCTTGAAAATGTTGCAATCAGGCTTCAATGCATTTTAAAGTTTGGTGTCAAGCAAAAGCCACCTACCTAATGAGAGGTATTATCCTCAAAAGCCTCCATAAAAACAGATCATGGAGGCCCCTATCATCAAGCTCGCCGTCTTTCAATCGCGGGCTAAATTTAAGATAGACCTATAGTTATTTACGAAAGGAGGGTTCTATCAATGGATCAATGGCTTACGCTGTTAATTATCCTCTCCCTGGTTATTTTGGCTGGCATTGCTATCCACACCGTCGCCCCTGGGGCAATTAGCACTTACTTTAATAATACGCTACAGGCGCTACTTAATTCTGCTCCTACAAGCTAAGCAAATCTTAAGGATTCATCGGGACTGAAAAGTCCCTTTCTTTTTTAGGCTAAGCTATTTCCGAGATCACGCAAAAAGTCCGGTGAAAAGTAGTAGAGCTATTCCACCCAAAAATTTGGATAGCCGAAATAAGAAAGAAGATGATTTTATGTGGGCTTTTTTAGTAGCTCATTGGTGGCTCATACTTCTAATATCAATAATCGATATCACTATTTTTGTAACTTTTTCGCCTATATGCATTATCATCAAAGATTTGATTCCTAAAAATCGATTTCGGACTGGTGGAAAGAACTAAGTTTTCAGAAATACAAAACTGGAAATTTAATAACTCATTACCACCATAAAATCCGAAGAGCCATTTTTGACTAGAAAGGGGGGCGAACTATGCAACGCGAAAAGCCGGGCAAAGATGCGGGAATAGCGGATTATGTTTCTATGATCATTGTGATATCGCTGACTCTAACACTATTGATCGGTTCAACCTATGTCCTCTGGGCTCATAATATGATGAATTCCCTAGGTCTAGGAGCCCAAATCATTGATCGTAGCCTTGTTGCTAATGGTTGCTTTACAGCTGAAGCTCAAACCGATTTAATCACGTTCTTACAAGGTAACCATATAGACCCGGCTAATGTTTATTTAAACACAACCACTTCCAACCAGTCGTTTGGAAGCCGGGGATTGAACGTCACGCTTGGGTATGATTATAACGTTTATGCACCGTCGGGTAAGTCAGTCCTATGGAATAAATACTTTGAAACAAGCGTTCCCATGGATCAAAGTCAATATATCCCGAATTCCGGTGCTGATGCATCCGGATGTGTCCCAATTTCAGGATCGTTTGCTGGACTCCAGGGCGGTACTGATTCAGGAGGCGCGTCTTCCAATTCGACACCAATAAACGTGGCAACAGGCATGACTTTCAATGTGGATAACCCCAATCCAGCCGTAAACGCCTTAGTAATCTCCTCCGGCACAGTTTATTTCGGATCCAATGTGGCACCAGCGGGCACCCCAGTAACGATAAGTGGGGGTGGGGTAAGCCATATCTTTTCGACGAATGCTTCTGGGGTATTTACCGGTACTATTAGTTTTAATTCCCCTGGCGAGATAGTATTACAGGCATCATCAGGTTTGGCCACGGCAAATATTAATCTTGTCATTACTGCAGACAGTCCAAAACAAATAGTCTTGCAATTGCCAGATACTGTAAGGGTTGGCGATCCTTTGACCATCACGGGTACGGTGATCGATGAAAATGGTAATGCAGTCGTTGACGGAACCACTGTGCAGATCTCCTCTACGGACGCTATCGATATTCCACTCACTACAGTAAGTACCACCGACGGAAATTTCAGTTTCCAACTGATTAAAGGCATAACCCAACTATCTGACCTTAGTATCAGTGCAGCTTCCGGTTCTGCCAGTGTGACCAATAATCTCAGCGTAATTCCCGGCAGTCCGGAATCAATTTCTTTAAATCTTTCTGCGTCCACTCTTCAGGCCGGATCAACTATAACCTTTAGTGGTCGTGTTTTAGGTCCTTATGGTACGCCGGTTGCGGGTACCAGTATTACAATTTTGTCAGGGACAGACGTTACGGATGCTTTACCAACAGTTACCGCAGATTCCAATGGTAATTTTTCCGGCAATGCCGTGTTAACCTTAGCAGGAAACCAAACGTTTTATGCACAATCGATTGGCCCCCTCAATTCGTTGTCTCAAAGTACCCAAGTCACTTCAAGCGTTCCGTTTGAAGTCTCGGGTTTTGGTGGCACGCCTATCCCTGTTAACCAAGGCGCTAATGTTGCGATCTCTGGAACGATCCGCGATGCTTACGGCAACATGGTTGTATCCGGAACGACTATCCAATTGGCATCATCAGCTTTACCAGGGCCGATAACCTCAAGTACTTCTTCCGGAAACTTTAACTCTAAAGTGACGTTTCAAACTCCTGGCTTACAGATGTTAAGCGTTGAAGACAGCAACGGCAACGTTTTAACGGGCGGTGGGCTACAGGTCAGTGTTATGCCGTCCACGGCCTATTCTCTTTTGCCCAACCAAAACTTAGTAACGCTAACAGCCGGACAATCAACCAATGTAACCTTCACACTTAAAGATTCTAACGGCCAACCTGTTTCTGGAAAGACTATAAACTTCGGTGAAACACCGCAAGGGGTTACGGTTATTACCCCGACATCCGCTATCACAAACTCACAGGGAACGGTTAGCGTCGTTGTCGGTGCGCTAACGTCTGCGGGCCTTCAAACGCTTTCCGCGAGCCTTGCGGAAGATGCGACGGTCATGGGCACGGTGGGCATAACAGTGACACCAGGTGCCCCTGCTCAAGTAGCAGCTAACGTATCACCGAACCTCACTCAATTAAATCCGCCCGTTGCCCCAACGGTCACAGGCACGTTGATGGATGCCTACGGCAATATCATCAGCAATACCACAGTGAGTATTTCTGGAGGATATGGACCCACTAACAGCGGTACGACTGATGTTAATGGGAATTTCAAGATTACATTACAAGCAGAAAACGTTGGGATATGGCAATTGACCATCGCCTCGGGTAGTTGGTCTACAAACCCCTCGGGCATGACTTTAACCGTCTCTGCGCTTGTCAATGATTCATTAGCCTTAAGTTTTGCAAGTGGCTCCTCTATCGTCGGACAGCCAGTTCAGGCTACGGCAACCCTTACGGATGCTTCCGGAAAACCTGTCCAAAATGAGACCATAACGTTTAACACGCCAGGCGATACGACATCGGTACTCTCTCCTCAAAGTGCTACAACGAACAGCCAAGGTATAGTCGTTATGAATGTTACCTTTACTAAAGTGGGTACAGAATCTCTGATTGCACAATATCAAAATGTGGCGGTTTCAGCGACGGGGACTGTAAATCAAATTGATTTGGGTGCACAATCGGGGGGCCAATTATCCAGTGAAATCCTTGTGAATGGCTTAACTATATCGCCTTCAGTCTGTGGTGTAAATCCACCGTCGTCTGCCAATTATCCCATCATTAGTGGGCAATTAGTGGATCAATATAACAATCCTATGTCCAACATTTCTTTGCAAGTTTCTGGCGGTTGGGGCGGCAGCGCATCGGTAACAACGTCCTCAACAGGGTACTTTAGTGCTTCGATTGATCCTGTCAATCTTGGTACGTTCTATCCCACTATTACGTCTGGAAACTTTATGTATACGAGCCCAAGCGTAAGTCTCCAGGTTACAGCGAATCAAAGCTATTACCAGATCACGGTCAATGCCCCTACTGGTGCTACCATAGGAACAGCGTATGCTGCTACATTCACCGTTAAAGATCAAAGCGGGAACCCCGTCTCCGGCATCATTCCCACGGTCGCAAGCAGTGATAGTGGTATGATTTTATCGACGGTAACCCAAAGTAACGCAATCGGGCAGGGAACGTTGAATGTTGTCTTTGACACAACAGGGTCGCAAAGCCTTATTGTAAGCTATCTTGGCGTGCAGGGGAGCGCGACGATCAACGTCAGTCCACTCAACCTAGGTCCAGGCGGTACGAACGGGGTGATCCCCTCAGGGTATGGTCTACAAGTCGTAAATTTAGCACTCAGCCCGTCCGTCGTGTCCGTAGGGAACACAGCCTACTTAACGGGTACCTTGCAACTGAAAAACGGCCTTACGGGAGCCATTAGCCCGGCAACCGGATCGACGCTCTCAGTTTATGCCACTGGTGGTGGAGCTGGGTGGGGCAACACAGCCAGTTCACTAGCGCCGACAGACAGTAGTGGCAATTTCATTGTTCAGATCACTCCGTCGATTGGAGGGTCGTTCAATCTAACGTTAGCTGCCGGGAGTTACCTTGATAATTCGAGCCTGACACTACAAGCCACAACCAACCAGGCGTACACTTTAGCGGTCAGTGCGCCGACAAGCGTTACGGTGGGCACGACAAACAACGTAACGATAACACTTCAGGATGCCACAGGTAATCCGGTGTCCGGACAAACACTGACGGTTTCCAGTCCAACCCAACCTAGCGCAACCATTACAAGTCCTGCGCAGACCAATGCTAGCGGGCAGACGACAGTGGAGGTGACATGGACCCAAGCGGGCACACAGACTGTGAATGCAACCTATAATAATGTTCAGGCTGCAGCTGTTGTCAGCGTCCTGCCGATCGATCCATTGCACCTGCCGAATGGCGTAACGGTCAGTTTTATGAACATCAAACTGAGCCCTTCAGTGATCGCTGTCAATCAGACAGCAATACTCATGGGCAAACTGGTGGATAATTTCGGTAATGCTGTGCCGAGTGCCACTGTTAATGCCAGCACGACCGGAAACTGGGGGGGCAGTCCAAATACTGTAACGTTATCTGACGGCACATTTGCGATCAGTATAACACCGAGCCAAACAGGGATATTTCCTATATCTCTAACCACCGGGAGTATGGCTCCTGTTTCTACCGGGCTATCGCTCACGGTATCGGCAACCCAAGGATACACGATGAGTTTTGTCACGGTAACCAATCCTGCCACGGTAGGGACGGTTACTGTTTACGAAGTCCATTTAGCCGATCAGTCCGGCAATCCAGTGGTCGGTGTGCAGCCGGTTTTTAGCAGTCCAACCGATTCGACCGCTGGCAGCGTGACGGGTTCTAGTACGGACATCAGTGGGAATTCGATCGTATCAACCTTTGCTTTTGACAAATCGGGACTTCAAACGTTACTTGTCACGTGGCCTGGTCAAGCAAACGTGTCCTGCGTAACGGGTGTTACCGTTAGTTCTGGGATTCCGTCTCAGATCATAGGAGCAACGGTGAACCCATCCCAAGTCCAAGTCGGATCGCAAGCTGTGGTCACCGGAGTTGTTGAAGATTCAAAAGGAAATCCGGTGAGTGGCACTACCGTAACGGTATCTGGCGGCTATGGTTCAAATGTTGTAGCGACTACTGATAGTTTGGGTTCGTTCATCGCATTGATTACCGCTAGCAATGTGGGGACATGGAATCCCATTTCAGTGTCGGACGGCAGCGCGAATGCAACGGTCGGATCGCTTACGGTCATACCAAAAGCGTCTGTGTTGAAGTTGACACCGCTGCTGGGGACATCTATTGCCGATGAAAACATACCTTACGGTGTTGTAGCCAATCTAATCGACGGATCAGGAAATCCGATTCAAAGTGTTCCTGTAACTTTTGTCGTGTCCCCAAATGCGTTGGCGAGTTTCAGTTCAAACCCAACCACAACGGATGCGAGTGGAAATGCGTCTCCGACTATAACATTTACTCAAACTGGAGACCAAACAGTTACAGCGACCTGTACCGTTAACGGTCAATCACTGAATGCGAAAGCGTACGTTTATGTATCGACGCCGGTGTTAAGCAATATAGTGTGGGTAAATGTATCCCCTACCACTGTAACGGCTGGTAATACCATTTCAATCTCTGGACAGGCGCTGGATCAATTCGGGCATGGTATGCCCGATAATACAGCTGTGACACTTTCTATGCCTGGATCTAACGCTGTAAATACGACCGTGTATACGTACCACAATGGCAGCAATAATGGACTGTTTAGTGGGTCTTTAACTCCTACAAGAACAGGATCATGGGCGTTGTATAGCGGTAACGGACAAAATGCTGTTTTATATTCTTCTGCAATAACCGTCACGCCTTCATCTGCGGGTGAAATAACCATTTCCTATACTTCAACCTATCCACAGTTATTGGATG
>Ga0209415_10010340_pt1 | contig 15886 bp, 13 predicted proteins | sample PeaSoiSIISIP2007_FD_187696 | JGI IMG/M metagenome (GOLD analysis project Ga0209415, IMG submission 187696) | Peat soil microbial communities from Weissenstadt, Germany - SII-SIP-2007 (SPAdes) (version 2) | ecosystem: Environmental > Terrestrial > Soil > Wetlands > Peat | place: Germany...
AGCGTGTGCTCCAGTGCGTCCAGGTGGTGGTAGCGGCTCTGCTGGACGCCGCGCAGCAGATCGAGCTCGGGCAGCACGACTGCGCACAGGCCGAGCTCGAGCGCGAGCCGCATCCCGGCGCCCGGGCGCTCGCTCGCGATCACACGGCGCAACTCGGCGTAGATCCGCTCGCTCGAGATCCGCGCGAGACCGCCCGCGGCGGCGCGCGCCGCCGCGCGAGCCTGGCGATCGGCCGTCAGGTCCAGCTCGCAGGCGAAGCGCACGAGCCGCAGCGCGCGCAGCGGATCGTCGGCGAGTGCGCCCGGCGCGACGATCCGAAGGCGCTTCGCGGCGAGGTCGGCGGCGCCGCCGAGCGGGTCGATCAGCCCACCCCCGTCGAGCGGTCGGGCGATCGCGTTGATCGTGAAGTCGCGCAGCAGCAGGTCCGCCTCGAGCGTCGCGGCACGCAGCGGATTGAGGTCGGCCTGCCAGCCGCCCGAACGCGCCACCACCCGCCAGGCGCCGAAGTCGTCAGACAGCGAGAACGCCTTGGCGCCGGCGGCGCGAGCGAGCGCGCGAGCAGCCGGGGCGACGTCGCCGGCGACAACGAGATCGAGATCGACGCTCGGCCCGGCACCGAGCAACTCGTCGCGCACGGCGCCCCCGACCACCCAGCACGGGCAATCGCGCAGCACCTCGCGCGCGAGCTCGAGTGCGCTCGCGCGGGCGCTCACGGGTGCGGGCCGTCGCGGTGGTAGTCGCGCGGGACGCGCGGGCTCACGGCGCAGGTGACCTCGTAGTTGATCGTGCCCTGGCGCTCCGCGATCTCCTCCGCGCCGATCCGCTCGCCGCCGTCGACGCCGAGCAGCGTCACCGGCGCGCCGACGGCGACGCCGCTTCCCAGCCCCAGCTCGACCGTCACGTTGTCCATGCTGACGGTGCCGACGAGCGCTCGGCGGTGACCGCCGATCAGCACCTCGGCGTTGTTGGAGAGCAGCCGCCGCAAACCGTCGCCGTAGCCCACCGGGACGACCGCCAGCTCGGTCGGCTCGGCCGCAACGAAGCGCCGCCCGTAGCCGGCGCTCTCGCCGGCCTCGCAGCGCTTGAGCGCGGCCACCCAGGAACGCAGCTCGAGCGCCGGCTCGAGCCCCCAGTCGCCCGGGTCGACGCCGAACGGGTCGAGCCCGTAGACGGCGCCGCCGCAGCGCGCCATGTCGAACCGCGCGCTCCGGGCGCCGAGCAGCGCGGCGCTGTTCTCGGCGTGCAGGAGCAGCCCCGGGTAACGCTCACGCAACGGTTGAGCCCAGCTCGCGAAGCGCTCGAGCTGTGACTCCATGAACGACCGGTCGGCCTCCTCGGCGGTGGCGAGGTGGGTCATGGCACCGGCAAGCTCGAGTGACTCGCTCGCCGCGATCCGCGCCGCGAGAGCGTCGGCGAGCGCGCCATCGCGCGTGCCCAGCCGACCCATCCCGCTATCCAGCTTGACGTGGACGCGCGCTGCACCGGCGGCCGTCACCCAGTCCAGGAACTCGTCGGTCCAGGCGACGACGTCGGCGCCGGCGCCGAGCGCCAGATCGAGCTCGCCGCGCGTGAGCGCGCCCATCACGAGCACCGGCGCCGAGACGCCCGCGTCGCGCAGTTCCTGCGCCTCAGCGGCGGCGGCGACCGCGAGCCACGAGGCGCCGCCCGAAAGCGCCGCCCGCGAGCACTCGACCGCACCGTGACCGTAGGCGTTCGCCTTCACGACCGCGCACAGCAGCGGGCTCGCGCGCGTCAGCAGCGCGGTGTTGCGCTCGATCGCCGCAAGGTTGACGCACGCGACCGCGCGCACGCCCGTCACGCCCGCCGCACGCCCGGCGCCCGCCACGCTCAACGCACCGCCGCGAGCGATTCGACGACGTCGGAGGCGACGACGCCCTCGGCGCCGTGAACGGCCGCCGCCCGCACGCCTGCGAGGGCGTGCAGCCGCACCGCGGCGCAGGCTGCCGTGAACGGGTCGAGCAACTTCGCGAGCATCGCGGCGAGCACGCCCGAGAGGACGTCGCCGGTCCCGGCGGTCGCCAGCGCGGGCGTCGCACCCGGGCTGACGGCGACGCGACCATCGGGCGCGGCGATCAGCGTGTCGTCGCCCTTCAGCACGACGACGGCGCCGGAGCGTGCCGCCGCGTCCCGCGCGTGTCGCAGGCGCGCCGCGGCAACCGTGTGCGCGTCGACGCCGAGCAGCCGGCCGAGCTCGCCCTCGTGGGGCGTCAGCACGGCGGCGCGCCCGCCGATCGCGTCGATCGCCCCGGCGAACGCGTTCAGGCCGTCGGCGTCGAGGACGACGGGTATCGAAACGGCCTCCAGCAGCTCACGCACGAAGGCCGCCGTGTGCTCGGCCCGCCCGAGCCCCGGACCGAGCACCAGCGCGCCGGAATGCACCGCCGCCGCGGCCGCCAGCGGCCCGACGGCGTCAGTGGTCAGCGCGCCGTCGCGGTCGGGCAGGGCGATCGTCATCTGCTCCAGCAGCCGCGACTCGAACACCGCCGCCAGCGACCCCGGGACGCAGACCGTCACGTAGCCGGCGCCGGCGCGCGCGGCGGCGAGCGCTGCGAGGCACGGCGCGCCGGTCAGCCCGGCGGAGCCGCCCGCGACCAGCACCCGCCCGCTCGTGAACTTCGTCGAGTGAACGCCGCGGCGCGGGATCAGTTCGAGCACCTCGTCGCGAATCAGCCCGATCTGCGCGGCCGACGGGCCACCCGCCGGGATTCCGATCTCGACCACGCTCACGCGCCCGGCGCAGCCCCGGCCCGGCTCGATCCAGAGTCCCGGCTTGGCGGCGTGAAACGTCGCCGTCGCGCTCGCCACGACGGCCAGCGTGGCCCGCTCGCCGGTCGAGGCGTCGACGCCGCTCGGGATGTCCGCCGCGAGCACGGTCACGCCGCTGTCCCGGATCGCCCGGATCGCCGCCGCCACCGCGCCGCGCGGCTCGCCGCTCGCGCCGGTCCCGAGCAGCGCGTCGATCGCCAGCGTCGCGTCCGGGGCGATGACCCCGAGCGCGGCGTCGCCAAGCTCGACCGGCGCCGGGGCTCCGAGACGCTCGAGCATGACCGCCGCGTCAGCGGAGAGCTCGCCCGGCTCGCCGGCCAGCAGCACGTCGACGTCGCGGCCGGCGGCGCGCAGCAGGCGCGCTGCGACGAGACCGTCACCGCCGTTGTTCCCCCTGCCGGCCACCACGACGATCCGCCCGCCGGGCGCCATCGCCGCCGCAAGCTCGGCGAGCCCGCCGCCGGCGCGTTCCATCAGTTCGAGTGAGGGCACGTCCTGCTGCTCGATCGCCCATTGGTCGATCGCGCGCATCGCCGGCGCGTCGTAGAGCGGCTCGAGCCAGTCCAAGCCGCTCATCGCAGGATCGCCACCGCCGCCGCCATTCCGCGTGTGTGGGTCAGGGAAAGATCGACGGACACCCCGAGCTCCTCGGCCCGTGCACGCGCGGCTCCGTGCAGCGCAAGGCCGACCGTGTCGCCGCCGCCGGTCACCTCGATGTCGTGCGGCACGAAGACGGGCAGGCCAAGCGCCTTGGAGACCGCCTCCTTGGCGCAGAAACGGGCCGCCAGGTGCTGCGCGGCCTGCGCACGGGTCCGCGCGTAGGCGAGCTCGCCGACGCAGAACAGGCGCTCCGCGAGCGCCGGGCGGCGCTCGAGCGCACGCTCCAAGCGCCCGATCTCGAGCAGATCCAGTCCGATCCCGGTGCTCGCCACGATCACGAGGCTACCCGACTCGTTGCCGCGGGCCATCGCGCGAGCGCCCGGGCCGCAGCGGACGCGGACGCGGCTTCGGCCGCACCCGGCCGGGCCTCACTCGACGGTGACGGTCTTCGCCAGGTTGCGCGGCTGGTCGACGTTGAGCCCGCGCCGGCGGGCGATCGAGTAGGCGAGCAGCTGCAGCGGGATCACCGCCAGCAGCGGCGCGAGCATCGGGTCGGTCGCCGGCACAGGGATCGTCCAGTCGACGTGGCGCGCGACCTCCTCGTCGCCGTCGCTGGTGATCGCGAGCACCTTCGCACCGCGGGCGCGAACCGTCTCGACGTTGTCGAGCACCCGCCCGAGCACCGGCGAGGACGTTGCGACGCAGACGACCGGCGTGTGCTCGTCGAGCATCGCGATCGGCCCGTGCTTCATCTCGCCGGCGGCGTAGGCGTCGGTCGAGATGTAGGCGATCTCCTTCAGCTTGAGCGCTCCCTCGAGCGCGATCGGCAGCCCCGCCTGGCGGCCGATGTAGAGGAAGAAGTCCTCTTCCCAGCAGGCCTCCGCGACCTCCTCCACGCCGGGTCCGACGCGCGCCAGCAGCTCCTCGACGAGCGCCGGCAGGCGGCGGAGCTCACCCACCAGTTCGGCGATCCGCACGGCGGGCAGCGTGCCGCGCAGCTCGGCGAGACGCAGCGCGAGCAGGTAGACCGCTCCGATCTGGCAGACGAACGTCTTGCTCGCGGCAACGCCGATCTCGAGGCCCGCCCGCGTGTAGAGAACGGCGTCGCAGTCGCGCGTCGCCTGCGAGCCCATCGTGTTGGTCAGCGCCAGCACGCGCGCGCCGCGCTCGCGCGCGAGCCGCATCGCGGCGAGCGTGTCGGCCGTCTCGCCGGATTGCGAGATGCCGACGACCAGGTCGTGGGGTCCCAGCGGCGGGTTGCGGTAGCGGTACTCGGAAGCGATGTCCACCTCGGCGCCGATCCGCGCCCACTCCTCGAGCGCGTAGCGACCGAGCAGGCCGGCGTGGTAGGCGGTGCCGCAGCCGACGAATGTGACGCGCTCGACGCCGCGCAGGATCTGCTCGTCGAAAACGCCCGGGTCGGAGAGGTCGACGTGGTCGGCGTAGGACGTGCGATCCGCGATCGTCTCGGCGAGCGCCTGGGCCTGCTCGTCGATCTCCTTGCGCATGAAGGTGTCGTAGCCGCCCTTCTCGGCGGTCTCCTCGTCCCAGTCGAGCGTTTCGATCCGCCGCTCGCGAGGGGCGCCGGCGGCGTCGCAGATCGCCACCGAGTCGGCGCGCAGGATGACGATCTCGCCGTTCTCGACATACTGGATGCGGTTGGTGTGCGCCAGGAATGCCGGCACGGCCGAGGCGATGAAGGACTCGCCGTGACCGCGCCCGACGACCAGCGGGCATTCGCGTCGCGCACCCACGAGCAGGTCGGGCTCATCCAGAGCCATCACGACGAAGGCGAAGTAGCCCTCCAGCTCGGCGAGCGTGGCGATCACCGCAGCGGGCAGATCCTCACCGTAGTGGGAGGCGATCAGATGCGCGATGACCTCCGCGTCGGTCTCCGTCGAGAAGGTCGTTCCGCCGGCCAGAAGGCGGTCCTTCAATGCCATGTAGTTGCCGACGATGCCGTTGACGACGACGTGGATCCGGCTGTCGCCGTCGACCAGCGGATGCGCGTTCTGCTCGCTGACGGCGCCGTGGGTCGCCCAGCGCGTGTGCCCGATCCCGACCGTCGCCGGCCGCGCGAGCGTCGCCGTTGCGGCGGCCGAGCGCCCCGCCAGCGCCTCCTCGAGGTGGTCGAGGTTGCCGACCGCGCGGACCGATTCGATCTCCCCGTCCCCCAACAGCGACATCCCGGCACTGTCGTAGCCGCGGTACTCGAGCTTGCGCAGCCCGGCCAGGATGATCTCCTGCGCGGGGCGCGAACCGACGTATCCGACGATTCCGCACATCCTCCGAGACTACCCCAGCAGCTCCTCGACGACCGCAACGAGACGTGCGCAGACGGCGTCGGTCTCCTCGACGCTCGGCGCCTCGACCATCACGCGGACGAGCGATTCGGTGCCGCTTGGGCGCACCAGCACCCGCCCGCGGCCGTCGAGTCCCGCGGCCTCGCGCGCCACGGCCTCGCTCACGCCGGTCGCGCCGGCAAGCGCGGCGCGGTCGCGCACGCGCACGTTGACGAGGCGCTGCGGCAGCTTCGCCATCGCCGCGCGTTCGTGCAGGTCGCCGCCGTCCAGCGCCTCGAGCACCAGCAGCGCCGAGGCGATCCCGTCGCCGGAGGGCGAGAAGCCGAGCTCGATGATGTGGCCGGACTGCTCGCCGCCGAGCGTCCAGCCGCGCTCGCGCAGCGCCTCGAGCACGTAGCGGTCGCCCACCGCCGTGGTCGCCACCTCGATCCCCGCCGCAGCCATCGCTGAGTGAAAGCCGAAGTTGGTCATCACCGTGACGACGACGCCCGCGCCGGCGAGGCGGCCGCGCTCGCGCAGGTGGATCGCGGCCAGGGCGAGCAGTTCGTCGCCGTCGACGAGCGCGCCCGAGCGGTCGACCGCGAGCATCCGGTCGCCGTCGCCGTCGAAGGCGAAGCCGATGTCGTGGCCGCCCTCGCGCACCGCGGCGGCGAGCGCCTCCAGGTGCGTCGAGCCGCAGCCGGCGTTGATGTTGCGACCGTCTGGCGCGACCGCGAGGGCCGTCACGCTGGCGCCGAGGCGTCTGAAGGTCTCCGGTGCGACCTCGAAGGTGGCGCCGTTGGCGCAGTCGAGCACGACGTCCAACCCGTCGAGCGCGAGCCCCGCGAAGCGTCGCTCGAGCTCTCCGATGTAGTCCTCGGCGGTGCCGGCCATCGCCGAGATGTGCCCGATCCGGCTGCCACCGCCGCCGGCGTCCTCGTCGATGTGCAGCTCGATCTCCTGCTCGGTTTCGTCCGTCAGCTTGAAGCCGTCACGGCCGAAGAACTTGATCCCATTGTCGCCGTAGGGGTTGTGCGACGCCGAGATGACGACCGCGAGGTCGAAGGCGTGGCGGGCGATCAGCAGCGGCGCCGCCGGGGTCGGCAGCACACCGCCGAGCGCAACCTCGCCGCCGGCCGAGGCGATTCCCGCTGCCAGCGCTGCCTCGAGCATCTCGCCGGACTCGCGCGTGTCGCGGATCACGAGCGCACGCGGCGCCGGCTGCCCGCTGTGGAGGACGACGGCGCGCCCGAGTGCGAGCGCGAGCTGCGCGGTGATCTCCACGCCCGCGACGCCGCGGACACCGTCGGTTCCAAAGAGCCTTCGACCCATCAGACCTTCCGCGGAAGTTTGCGCTCGCGCGCGGTCGCTGTGACCTAGCGCTTCGAGAACTGCGGCCGCTTGCGCGCCTTCTTCAAGCCGGCCTTCTTGCGCTCCTTGGCGCGCGCGTCGCGCGTCAGGAAACCGCGCCGCTTCAACTCGCCGCGAAGATTGGGGTCGGCCTCGAGCAGCGCGCGGGAGATGCCGTGGCGCAGTGCGCCGGCCTGCGACGAGACGCCGCCGCCGCCCATCCTGGCGACGACGTCCATCTTCTCCTCGTAGCCGACCGTCTCGAGCGGCTGGCGGATGTTGCGCTGAAGGGTGTCGCGCGGGAAGTACTCGGCGAGCGTGCGGCCGTTGATCGTGTAGGTGCCGCTGCCCGGGCGCAGCGTGACGCGCGCGATCGCGCTCTTGCGCTTGCCGGTCGCGCTGTAGCGGGCTCCCGCCGCGAGGTCGATCGCGACCGCCTCGATCGGCGCCGCGACGACCACGTCCTCGAGCAGCTCGTCGGGCTCCGGCGTCTCCTCGTCCTGGTCGTACTGGGCGTAGGGGTCGAGGTTCGCGGCGGCGAGCGGATCGACGCCCTCGGGCACGATGTCGACCTCGAGGTCGGCCCCGGGAACGGCCGGCTTCTCGCGGGGCGCACGCTCCTCGACGTACTCGACCTTCGGCTCGGGCGGCGCGGCGACGACCTCGGGCTCGGCCTCAGCCGCCACAACCTCCGGCTCGGGCTCGGGCTCGGCCACAACCTCGGCCTCCGCCACGACCTCCGGCTCGGGCTCGGCCTCAGCCGCCACGACCTCCGGCTCCGCCTCGGCCACAACCTCGACCTCGGCCGCGTCGACCTCGGGCGCCTGCGTCGCGACCTCGTCGACCTCGACCTCGGGCGACTCCTCCGCCGCCGGCGGGTTCTCGGCCTGCGCCGTGGGTTCGACCGCCTCGGTCTCCTCCTGGGGCGGTGTGCTCTGGTCGTCGGCCATCAGCCTCGGAGCTCCATCTCGGCGGGCCGCTGGGCGACGTGCGGATGCTCGGGGCCGGCGTAGACCTTCAGCTTCGTCAGCTGCTTGCGAGCCAGGCGGTTGCGCGGCATCATCCCCTTCACGGCGATCCGGATGATCTCCTCGGGCCGGCGCGTGATCATCTGCTCGAAGGTCCGCGTGCGCAGGCCGCCCGGATAGCCCGAGTGGCGGTGGTAGAGCTTGTCGGCGCGCTTGTTGCCGGTCACCGCGATCTTCGCCGCGTTGACGACGATCACGAAGTCGCCGGTGTCGATGTGGGGGGTGTAGGTCGGCTTGCGCTTGCCGCGCAGCACGTCCGCGATCTGGGTCGCCAGGCGTCCCAGCGTCTTGCCCTGGGCGTCGACGACGTACCAGTCCCGCTGGCGGTCCGACGGCTTGGCGACAAAGGTCTTCATGCGCACAAAGAAACAGCCACGCACCAGCGCGGCCGGCGGCGAATCATAGCCCAAAGCAAGCCGACCCCGCCCACCGGCCAGCGGCCCGAACCCCGCCGCCACGCCACACTCCTCCTCGACCCCTGGACGCAGCACGCCACGCCAACCCGGCACGGCCACGCACACCACCCGCGCCGGAACGCAAATGAAAAGCGGCCCGAACGGGCCGGCTTTTCATTCCCACTCGATCGTGCCCGGCGGCTTGCTCGTGATGTCCAGCACGACGCGGTTGACGTCGTGCAGCTCGCCCATCATCCGCGAGGCGATCTGTTCCAGCAGGTCGTAGGGCAGCCGCGCCCAGTCCGCTGTCATCGCGTCGTCGGAGGTCACGGCGCGGATCACGATCACGCTGCCGTAGGTGCGCTCGTCGCCCTGCACGCCGACGGTGCGGATGTCGGGCAGCACGCAGAAGGACTGCCAGAGCTCGCGGTAGAGGCCCGCGCGGCGGATCTCGTCCTGCAGGATGTGGTCGGCGTCGCGCAGCAGGTCGAGGCGCGCCTTGGTCGCCTCGCCGCCGACGATCCGGATCGCCAGGCCAGGGCCGGGGAACGGCTGGCGCCAGACGAGCCGCTCCGGCAGTCCGAGCTCCGCTCCGACCGCCCGAACCTCGTCCTTGAACAGCATCCGCAGCGGCTCGACCAGTTCGAAGCTCATGTCCTCCGGCAGGCCGCCGACGTTGTGGTGGGACTTGATCGTCGCCGACCCGCGCCGGCCGCCGGACTCGATCACGTCGGAGTACAGCGTGCCCTGAACCAGGTAGTGCGCCCCCGACAGCTTCGCCGCCTCCTCCTCGAACACGCGGATGAACTCGGCGCCGATCAGCTTGCGCTTGGACTCGGGGTCGGTGACGCCGGCGAGGCGTTCGAGGAAGCGGGCCTCGGCGTCGACCGCGACCAGCGGCACCTTGAAGGTGTCGCGGAAGGCGGCGACGACCTGCTCGCCCTCGCCCTTGCGCATCAGCCCGTGGTCGACGAACACGCAGGTCAGTTGGTCGCCGATCGCGCGGTGCACGAGCAGCGCCGCGACCGAGGAGTCCACGCCGCCGGACAGTCCGCAGATCGCCCGCCCGTCGCCGACCTGGGCGCGGATCCGCGCGATCTGCTCATCGACGATCGAGGCTGGCGTCCAACCGCGGTCGGCGCCGCAGATGTTCTCGAGGAACGTGGTCAGGATCTGCTGCCCGAAGGGAGTGTGCGCGACCTCGGGGTGGAACTGGATCGCGTAGATCCCCCGCCCGGGGTGCTCGAACGCGGCGACCGGCGAGGCGGTCGAGGCGGCGAGCTCGGTGAAGCCCTCGGGCGCGCGCCGCACGGTGTCGCGGTGCGACATCCAGCAGGCCTGCTGCCGCGGCAGCCCCTCGAGCAGACGCCCAGGCTCCCCGACCGTCAGCTCCGAGCGGCCGAACTCGCCGACCTCGGCGCGCTCGACGAGTCCGCCGAGGGAGTGCGCGATCAGCTGCATGCCGTAACAGATGCCGAGCACGGGCACGCCGAGCTCCAGCAGCGCCGGGTCGAGCGCCGGTGCGCCCTCGGCGTAGACCGAGGCCGGGCCGCCTGAGAGGATCAGCCCCTTCGGCGCGCGCCGCGCGACCTCGTCAGCGCCGATGTCGTAGGCCAGCAGCTCCGAGAAGACACCGCACTCGCGCACCCGCCGGGCGATCAGCTGCGAGTACTGCCCACCGAAGTCGATCACCAGCACCTCGTCGCCCGCGGTCCCCGCAGCCTTTCCGCGGGCCGGCTCCCCGGTGACGAGGGTGTCGCTCACGCGCCGGCGGGTCCCCCGGACGGCTCGCTGGGCGCCGTCTCAGACATTGACGAGCGCCGATCCCTTGCCGGTCGAGCCCATGCCGACGCCCTGGTCGCGCTGCAGCTGCTTGCCCTCGGTCTGGAGCGCCGGCGCGACCATCAGCTCGGCGCGGTTGAACTCCGCGAGGTCCTTGTAGCCGCAGGTCGCCATCGAGGTGCGCAGCGCGCCGAAGAGGTTGAGCGTGCCGTCGTTGTCGTGCGCCGGTCCGATCAGGATCTCCTCAAGCGTCGCGTTCTGGTGCGTCGCGACCCGCGCGCCGCGCGGCAGCGTCGGATGGAAGGTCGCCATGCCCCAGTGGAAGCCGTGCCCGGGCGCCTCGAACGCGCGCGCCAGGGGTGAGCCGATCATCACCGCGTCGGCGCCGCAGGCGATCGCCTTGGAGACGTCGCCGCCGGTCCGCATCCCGCCGTCGGCGATCACCATCACGTAGTCGCCGGTCTCCTTCATGTGCGTCGAACGGGCGTCCGCGACATCCGCGATCGCCGTCGCCTGCGGCACGCCGATGCCGAGCACGCCGCGCGTCGTGCACGCCGCGCCGGGGCCGACGCCGACGAGCACCCCCGCCGCGCCGGTGCGCATCAGGTGCAGCCCGGTGTGGTAGGAGGCGCAGCCGCCGACGATCACCGGCACGTCGAGCTGCGGGATGAACTCCTTCAGGTTCAGCGGCTCGGTCGTCGTCGAGACGTGTTCGCCGGAGACAACGGTGCCCTGTACGACGAGGATGTCGAGACCCGCCTCGAGCGCGACCTCGTAGTAGCGCGCGACGCGCTGGGGCGTGAGCGCCGCGGCGCAGACCACGCCCTCGGCCTTGATCTCCCGGATCCGCTGTGCGATCAGCTCCTCCTTGACCGGCTCGCGGTAGATCTCCTGCATCTCCACGGTCGCCTCCTCCTTGCCGAGGGTGGCGATCCGCTCGAGCTGCTCGTCGGCGTCCTCGTAGCGCGTGAAGATGCCCTCGAGGTTGAGCACGGCGAGGCCGCCGAGGCGGCCGATCGCGCCCGCGGTGGCCGGCGAGACGACGCCGTCCATCGCGCTCGCCAGCAGCGGCAGCTCGAAGCGATAGTCGCCGAGCTTCCAGCTGATGTCGATGTCGTCGGGATCGCGGGTCCGGCGGGAGGGGACGATCGCGATGTCGTCAAAGCCGTACGCGCGCCGCGCCTTCTTGCCACGGCCGATCTCTACTTCCATAGCACGATCCTAGGTATCGAGGCGGACGAACGGCGGTCTGCGAGCCATGCTCCCGGGCGGCGGCAACCACCTCGAGCGAGCATACAACGTGGGCCCCTCCGGATGGCTGATTCCGCGATCCCGCGCACCTCGGGCGGCGCCTCAACCATCAAGATGGTTGATTCCACGACCCTGGGCCGTCGGGCGGCGTCTCCCGGCGTCGGATCGCCACGTCCCCATCTAGCCGACCCCGGCGGGCAGCTCCACCTCGCTCGCCGCGACGTCGGCGAGCAGCCGGTCGACCTCGCGCACGTCGATCAGGCCGGCGCCGAGGCGCCCCGTCGACTCGGCGCCGCAGGCGACGCCGAAACGCAGGCATTCCGCGGGCGGCGAGCCGCCGTAGTGAGCGGCGATGTAGCCGGCGAGGAAGGCGTCGCCCGAGCCGACGGACGCGACCGAGTGCTGCTCCGGCACGGTCACGCGGTAGACGTGCGGGCCGCCGTCGAGGAGCACCTGCGCGAGGCAACCGTCGGGCAGCGTCATGATCGCCGAGCGCGCGCCCAGCGAGACGATCTCGCGCACGGCGCCCGTGAGGTCGCCGTCGTCGTTGAACTCGTACCCCACCAGCTCCTCTGCTTCGACGACGTTCGGCGAGACCACGTCGGGCTCGGCGCGCACGGCGTGGCGCAGCGCCTCCCCGTCGGTGTCGACGACGGTCATCACGTCGAGCTTGTGCATCTCACGGACGAGCTGGGCGTAGAAGTCGGCGTCGAGGCCGCGCGGCAGCGAGCCGGCGAAGACGACGATCGCCGCTCCACGCGCGAGGTACAGCAGCTTCTCGCGGAACTGCTCGACCTCGTCGGGCTCGATCCGCGGTCCCTGCTCGTTGATCTCGGTCTGCTCGCCGGTCGTCGGGTCGAGCACGGAGGTGTTGGTCCGCGACTCCTCGCGGATGCGGACGAAGTCGTGCAGGATCGACTCCTCGCCGAGCTGGGCGACGATCTGGGTGCCGGTCGGTCCGCCCTGGAAGCCGGTCGCGATCACCGGCTGGCCGAGCGTCTTGAGCATCCGCGCGACGTTGACGCCCTTGCCACCGGCGAGCGCGCGCCGCTCCACGGTGCGGTGGCGGTGCCCGAGCCGGAAGCTGGGAACAGACAGCGACTTGTCGATTGCCGCGTTGAGGGTGACGGTGATGATCATCGTTGCATCCCCAGAGCGCACCGCGTGCCGCGCCTGCGCATGACGAGCAGGCTACACCCCAGCAGGGTCGCGGTAAGTCCGCCGCCCCCGGCGAGCCAGACGAGCCGCTGCGATCCGGCGGTTGCCGGCGGCGGCGGCGGCCGCGGCGCCGGCACCGCCGCGGCGGTCACGAGCGGGATCGAGCCGACCTCGCGGCCGTTCTCGGTCACGACGATCGACCCCTCGACGGCGCCCGCCCGGATCGGGCCGACGAGGTGCCCGGGGATCTCGAGCGCGGCATGCAGATCGACGCTGCGCGCGATCACGAGCGTGAGGGAGCGCCCGGCCGCCAGGCGCGCGCGGCGCGTTCGACCGGCGACCGCCACCGTGGCGTAGACCCTGCCGGCGACCGTGACCGCCGCGCTGCGGTAGAGGCTCAGGCCGTAGCGCAGCAGCGCGAGCGTGTCGGCGTCGCGGACCGGATCACTCGGCGCGCCGAGCACGACGGCGATCACCCGCACGCCCGCAAGCTTCGCCGCCGCGACCATGCACTCGGCGGCGTCGTTGGTGCTGCCGGTCTTGATCCCGACAACCCACGGGTAGGCGCCGACGAGATCGTTGCGGTTCTTCACGAGGATTCCGTCGGTCAGCAGGGCGCTGCTCTCGTCGACGATCTGGCGCACGACCCGCCGGCGCATCAGCACCCGCGCGAGCCGCGCCAGGTCGGTCGCGGTCGAGTAGTTGTCGCCGGGCGTGTCGAGCCCGATCGGGGTCGTGTAGTGGGTGCGGCCGAGGTGGAGCCTGGCGGCCGCGGCGTTCATCATCGCGACGAAGTTGCTCTCACTGCCGCCGACGTCCACCGCCAGCGAGTAGGCCACGTTGTTGCCGCTGGGCAGCAGCATCGCCTCCAGCATGTCCGTCACGCTGAGCCGCGCGCCCACCGGGACCGGCGCGAGCGACTCCCCGACGCCCGCCGCGTAGGGCTGCTCGACCAGTTGCGTGTCGAGCGGCTCGTGCTGGAGCGTCACGTAGGCGGTCATCAGCTTCGTCGTGCTGGCGATCGGCAGCTGCTCGTCGCCGTTTCGGGAGAAGACGATCGTGCCGCTCTTCTCGGCCATCACGAGCACGGCGGCGGCCGGCAGCGCGGCGAGCTGCGCCGGCCCCTCGACGAGGTTCGCGGCCCGCGCGGCGCGCACCGCAACGCCGAGCGGCGCCGCCCCGGCGCCGGGCGCGGCGACGCCGGTCAGCCCGAGCGCGCTCGCCACCACGGCCCAGCGCATCGCCTTTCGCACGCGCCAAGGCTACCGGGCCGCGTTCGCGTGAAATCCATCTTGCTTCACGGGTCGGCGCATGCGCCGACCCGCGGGTGGGTGCATGCACCCACCCGAACAATTCGATGACCTTCGTGACGGCGACGCGCAGTAAGCTCGGCGCGGTGTTCGCGCGCTTCGATCGGCCGGTTCGCTGCAGCGCCGGCCACCTGTTCACCACGATCTGGATACCGGGCGGGTCGCTCAAGGCGGTGAGGCTCGGCCGCCGTCGCTACCAGCGCTGCCCGGTCGGCCGCCACTGGGCGACCGTCGAGCGCCTCGACCGCGACTCGGCGAGCGCCGAGGATCTCGCGGCGGCCGCCGCCGTGCACGACCTCCGGATCCCCTGAGCTGGCCTGAGCCGCTCGCGTCGCGCGTCAGCCGCGATGGCAGGCCGCGAGTGCTGCGGCGTAGAAGCGCAGGTAGTCGCCCCAGTGGCTGTCCCAGTAGGCAAGCTCGTGCGAGCCCGGCCAGATGTGGAACTGGACGGACTGGCCGTCGGCCGCCAACTCCTGGGCGAGCGTCGTGTCCGCCGCGCGGAACGGGTCGAGCGTGCCGGCGTCGATCCAGACCGCCATCCCCCGGTAGGGGTCGCGCCCGCGAGCGGCGCCGATCACGTCGTGACGGGCGAAGTCCGCGGCGTCGTCGAACGCCCCGGGCGCGCTCTCGCCGCCGCTGACCCACAGCGCCGCGGAGTGGCCGCCGACGGCACAGAAGCGACCGGGGTGAAGGCGGGCGATGTCGAGCGCGCCGAAGCCGCCCATCGAGACGCCGCCGATCGCGACGCGGGTCGGGTCGGCGTGCAGGCGGCTGATCGCCTGCCCGATCACCTCGTCGTAGACGTAGGAGCCCCACGCCCCGTCCGCGCGGTCGTGCCAGTAGGAGTCGGGGCCGCCGTAGGGGAAGACGACATCCGGTGCGCGCGCCCCGAGGCTCGCGAGCGCGGCGAACAGCTGGCTGACGACGCTCGAGTCCTGGTTGCCGCCCTTGCCGTGCAGGAACACGAGCAGCGGCCTTGCCTGGCCGCGTGAGCCGGCCGGGATCACGGCCGTCACGGGCATCGCCTGGTGCACCAGCGTGCTGTCGATCGTGAAGTGCACGATCTGAGCGCCGTCGGTCGCGACGCCGTCAGCACGCGTCGCGAACAGCACGACGAGGGCCACGACGACCAGCGCGACGAGCGCCACGACGCGCCGGCGCAGGCGCCGCGTTCGCGCCGCGCTGAGCCGTTGGCGGGGGCCCGATGCCATCGCGCGCTGAGTATCGCAGCGGCGGGAGCGGGCCCTAACCGACGAGCGACCAGGCGGCCTCGCGCAGGCGCTCCGCCTCCGCGCGGGCGGCCTCGCCCGGCTCGCCGCCGGCCGTCTCGTGCGCGTCGGCGATCGAGCGCGAGGCGCTGATCAGACCGGCCGCCGGACCGGGCTCGAAGGCGGGCGCGAGGTCCTCGACGCGCCCACCCTGCGCGCCGACCCCCGGAAGCAGGAAGATCGCGTGCCCCATCAGCTCCCGCGCGCGGCGCAGATGCTGCGGCGCGGTCGCGCCCATCACCGCGCCGACGTCGCTGAGGCCGCAGGCGCGCACCTCCCCCAGCTCGTCGACCATCCGCGCGAGGCGCTCCCACACCGGCTCGCCGCCGGCCAGCACGAGGTCCTGCACGTCGGCGGCGCCGAGGTTCGAGGTGCGCACCAGCACGAACACGCCCGCGCCGCTGGCGACGAACGGCGCCAGCGAGTCGGCGCCGAGCAGCGGGTTGACGGTGAAGGCGTCGGCGTCGAGCCCGGCCACGTCCCCGGCGAGCGTCGGCGTGGTCCCGGCGAGCGCCTGCGCGTAGGCCGCAGCGGTCGGCGGGAAGTCGCCGCGCTTGGCGTCGGCGATCACGAGCAGGCCGTCCGCGCGCGCCAGCGCGATCACCTCGCCGAGCGCCGCCCAGCCCGGGGCTCCGAGGCGTTCGAAGCAGGCGAGCTGTGGCTTGACGGCGACAG
>Ga0209415_10010344_pt1 | contig 15883 bp, 12 predicted proteins | sample PeaSoiSIISIP2007_FD_187696 | JGI IMG/M metagenome (GOLD analysis project Ga0209415, IMG submission 187696) | Peat soil microbial communities from Weissenstadt, Germany - SII-SIP-2007 (SPAdes) (version 2) | ecosystem: Environmental > Terrestrial > Soil > Wetlands > Peat | place: Germany...
GAGCCGCGTCAGGTCCTCCTCTGCCGCAGAGCTTGTCACGCGGTAGCTCTGACCCGCGATGCGAAGCTCGACGGTGCGCCGGTCCATGTCAGGCGAGAGTAGACCTCTTTTGTTTTCGCGACGAGGGAGGTCTGCGTCGGAGTTGAACCGCAGAGGGGCAGCGCTCCCGTCGTGTGAGGCCCTCCTCTACTTGAACAGCCCGATCAGCAGCAGCGCCGGCATCGCGAGGAGCTCGGCGTCCAACTGGATCCCGAACACGAAGTCGACCGTGTCCGGAGAGCCCGGGATCCACCGGACCTGGGCGAAGAGGCCGGCGGCAAGGCCGTACCACGAGTGGAAGTTGTAGCTCCGCGAGCCGAAGAAGATGGCGCCCTCCGCCCCTCTAGCCCAGCTCCTGCCGTCGCCGTTTCGAAGGAGAGCCCCGCCCGACAGGACCAGCGGGAGATCGTCCCTCACGGGGAGCAGCCACTCGGCGCCGGCGGCGACGTCGAGGCTCTGGAAGCCCAGCGTGCCGCCCTCGACGTATGGGCCGATGGCCATGTCCGTACCGCGGCTCCGGCCGAAGAGCACGTCCGCGCGGGCCCCGAGGCTCAGGGCTCGCTGCAGCGGGGCGGACCCCGTCTCCTCCACCGCGCCGCCCAGGGTCGCCCCCAGGCTCGCCTGCGGAGCTGCCGGGGCGTCGTCGGCCCAGAGCGCCGCGACGGTCAGGAGCGGCAGGATACGTGAAACGGCGCGCGCCGGCTTCACGCCGCCGCGAGGCTCAGCCCGCACCCGCGTCGAGGACAACCCCGGCCCGGGGGACGAGCGGTGGTCTGCAGTCCGGAATGGACTGGCACTGCGAGCAGTCGATCTCGATGTCCCGTCCCGGGAAACAGGGGACGGGCAGGGCCGTTGTGCCCCCGGCCCCGGTGACCGCGTTGCCGCAGTTGGGTGGCTCGAACTCCGGGTTGATGTCCACCGGCGCGAAGGCGATCAGGCATCCCCTGCACACGTCGACCGGGAACTCGAATTCGCCGGACTCGACGTTGGTGCCGCCGGTCGTCGTTCCGAAGAAGCGTGTGTACGTGACGAGCCGGGCGATCCCGCCGCCCAGAACGACGCTTTGGACAGCCTGGCTCGCCATGGTGTCGTGATCGATGATTGTCACCCCGGTGGGGCCGCCGATGGGGGAGAACGACGGGGTCGTGCCGTTCAGAGGCGGGATCGTCGCCGAGGTGAGATAGGTATAGTTGGCCAGCTGGTTGCCCCCGCTGTCGGTGATGCGGACGACGGCGCCCTGGATCTGCACGTAGGACGTCTCGACCGTGGGGGTGGAGGGGTTGCCCCGCGGCACCATCTGGTTTCCAACCAGGAAGAAGGCTCCGTACTCGTCCACGAAGTCGACGTCCGCAATCCCCGAGGAGAGGAAAGGCTGCGTGGTGTCGGAATTGAAGCTGCACGTCTGCCCGTTCGAGACCTCCTGGGGCGCCAGGACGTCGAACACGAAGATCGTGCTGTCGTCGTGGACGCACGCCGCTGTCATGCTGACGCCGCCCCCGAGCACCGTCAGCCCGGCCAGAACGTGTCCCCAGACCCGCTTCATAGGCATTCTCCCTTGGCTGCAATCGCGCGCGCGGCCCCGCAGAGCGCGGCGCGCAGGCGATTCAGAGTGACAGCAAAAGCGTACCTCGCTTGCACGCAGAGCGCCAAAAACCCGCGAACGTGCCAGGCCGCGGAGGCTGCCTACACCCGCCGCAGCACGGCGTCCCGCAGGTCGGTCAGGCGCACGCGCTCGAGGTGAGCGGTTCCCACACCCGTCACCACGGGCAGGCGCACCGCCTCGCCCCTGCGCTTCTTGTCGCTGGAGACGAACGGCCACGCGGCCGCGATCTCCTCGTGCCCTGCGGCCACCGGCAACCCCAGGGCGGCGAGCAGCGCGACGGCGCGATCGGCGACCGCGGCGGGGGTCCACCCCAGCGCCGTCGTGGCGCGGAGCTCGGCGACCGTGCCCAGCGAGACCGCCTCGCCGTGAAGCAGGCGCCCGTAGCCGCCGTGGGCCTCGAGGGCGTGGCCGACGGTGTGCCCCAGGTTCAGCAGCGCGCGGACGCCGGCCTCGCGCTCGTCCTCGCGTACCACCCGGATCTTGGCCGCGATGGCCTCGCGGACCACCGGCAGCAGCGCGTCCCGGTCGCCGCCGGCGAGCGCCGCGGCGTCGCGCTCGACGCGCTCGAACAGCGGCCCGTCGGTCGCGAGGGCGATCTTCACGACCTCCGCCAGGCCGGCGAGGCGCTCGCGCGCGGCAAGCGTCTCGAGGTGCGCCAGGTCGGCCACGACGGCCGAGGGCTGGTGGAAGGCGCCGAGCAGGTTCTTGCCGGTGGGGTGATCGAAGCCCGTCTTCCCGCCGACCGATGAGTCGACCATCGCGAGCAGCGTCGTGGGCGCCTGGACGAAGCGCACGCCCCGCAGCAGGCACGCCGCCGCGAAGCCCGCGAGGTCGCCGACCACGCCCCCTCCGAACGCGACCACGACGGCGTCCCGGTCGACCCCGGCCCCGAGCGCCGCGTCCCAGATGGTGCCGACGCTCGCGAGCGTCTTGTTCGTCTCGCCCGGCGCGAGGGTGACGCGGGAGACCTCGATGGCCAGCGGGCGGAGGGCGGCCTGGATCGCCCGGCCGCGCGCCCGTTGCACGTTCGAGTCGCTCACGAGCACGATCGAGGAGGGCGCGCAGCGGGCGATCGCGTCGGTGAGGCGCGCAGGCTCGTCGGCGCACACGTCGATGCCGTAGCTCCGCCCGCCCAGCGGCACGAGCAGCGGATCGCGCCGGGCCAGCGCGACCACGGCGTCCGCCGCGGCGTCGGGATCCAGAACGTCGCTCGAGAGTGTGAGGTGGCACTCGGCGTAGCTCTCCGCGCGCAGGTCGAGCAGCTCGCGCGCGCGGGACACGGGGTCGTCGCCGACGGCCAGGTTCGGGCGCGCCGCGAGGTCGGGCGCGCGCGCGACGATCGTCTCGGGGAACGCCGTCAGCGTCACCACGAGCGCGCGCGACGCCGCGAGGTGCCGCGTGCGCGCGACCGTGACCGTGCCGCCCCCGAACGCCACCACCCTCGGCGTGCCGTCCGTCAGCAGCCGCTCGACGAGGGCCCCCTCGCGCGCGCGGAAGGCGGGCTCGCCCTCGCCCCGCCACAGATCGGGGATCGACCGGCCCGCCTCTCGCTCGATCTCGGCGTCCGTGTCGACGAACTCGAGCCCCAGCCGAGCCGCCACCCGCGGCCCGACGGTGCTCTTGCCCGTGGCCATGAAGCCGCTGAGGACGATCGACCGCACCGTCAGTACTCCGCCAGCTGGGCGCGGTAGCCCTCGACGTTCCGCGAGAGCTCCCGCATCGAGTCGCCCCCGAACTTCTCGACGAGGGCGTCCGCCAGGACGATGCACACCATCGCCTCGCCCACGACGCTGGCCGCCGCGACCGCGCACACGTCGCTGCGCTCGAAGGCCGCCTGGTAGGCCTCCTTGGTCACGACGTCCACGCTGCCGAGCGCCTTCTTGAGCGTCGCGATCGGCTTCATCGCCACCCGGCACACGACCGGGGCGCCGTTCGTGATGCCGCCCTCGAGGCCCCCTGCGCGGTTCGTGGGACGCGAGAAGCGCCGGGCGTCCCGGTCGTAGTCGATGGCGTCGTGCACGCCCGACCCGCGCGTCCGGGCCGCCGCGAAGCCCGCGCCGATCTCGACCCCCTTCATCGCCTGGATGCTCATGAGCGCCTGCGCCAGACGGCCGTCGAGCTTCCGGTCCCACTGGACGTGGCTGCCGAGGCCGGGCAAGACGCCTGTGGCCACGACCTCGAACACCCCGCCGAGCGTGTCGCCGGCGTGGGCCGCCTCGCGGATCGCGTCCTTCATCCTCGCCTCGCCCCCGGGGTCCGCGCACGAGAGGTCGCTCGCGCGGGAGCGGGCCCGGATCTCCCCGAAGCCGAGGTCGCCGGCCGGTGCGGCCTCGACCTCGCCGATCGAGATGACGTGGGCGAAGACGTCGATGCCCACCGCGGCGAGCAGCTTGCGGCACACCGCGCCGACCGCGGTCCGGGACGCCGTCTCCCGGGCGCTCGCGCGCTCGAGGATGTCCCGGAGATCGTGCCGGTCGTGCTTCAGACCCCCCGCCAGGTCGGCGTGGCCGGGGCGCGGCCGGGTGAGGGGCTCGGGCGTGGCGGGCATCGGCGCCGGCGACATGCGGTCGAGCCAGTTGTCGTGGTCGCGGTTGGCGATCGACATCGCGATGGGCGACCCGAGCGTCTCCCCGCCGCGCACGCCGGCGATGAGCTCGACCCGGTCGGTCTCGATCTTCATGCGCCCGCCGCGGCCGTACCCGCGCTGCCGCCGCGCGAGATCGACGTCGATGTCGGCGGCGAGGAGCGGGAGGCCCGAGGGCACCCCCTCGACGAGGGCCGTCAGGCGGGGGCCGTGCGACTCTCCGGCCGTTGTCCAGCGAAGCCGAGCCATCGGGCCGCAACCTAGCACGCGTGCATCGAGCACTACTTTGCGGGCGGAGTCGCTGCCTCCTCCCCCGAAAATCGGGGGGAGGGCGGGAGGGGGGTTTGGACGGATACCCCGTGCTAGTTTCCGCCCGCACCATGGGGGACGCGAGCCTGCCTTTTCACAAGTACGAGGGCCTCGGCAACGACTTCGTCGTCGTCCACCTCGCGGACGAGCGCGACCTCCCCGCGGACCGCGCCGTCGCCATCTGCGACCGGCGCTACGGCGTGGGGGCCGACGGGGTCCTCCTCGTCCTGCCCGCCCGTGCGCCGGGGTGCGCCGTACGCATGCGCGTCATCAACGCGGACGGCTCGGTCCCGGAGATGTGCGGAAATGGCGTGCGCTGCGTCGCCCTCCACCTCGCGCGCGGCGGCGGTGCCACCGCCACCCCCGGCACGCTGAGCATCGACACCGACGCGGGGCCGCGCGCCTGCTCTGTCGAGGACGCGCACGGCGAGGGGCTCGTCACGGCGGACATGGGCGTCGTGCGCGTCCTGGGCGAGCGCTCGGTCGAGGTCGACGGGCGGGGGGGGAAGGTCGAGATCGCCGACGCGGGCAACCCGCACGCCGTCCTCTTCGGGGCGTTCGATCGCGCCGAGGTCGAGCGGCTCGGCCCACGCATCGCGACCCACCCCGACTTCCCGCGAGGCACCAACGTCGAGTTCGCGCGCGTCGCGGGCGACGGCGTCGACCTCGTCGTCTGGGAGCGCGGCGTCGGCATCACGCTGGCCTGCGGGACCGGCGCCTGCGCGACGGTCGCCGTGGCGTGCGCCCGCGGCCTCCTCCGGCGCGGCTTGCCCGTCGCCGTCCACCTCCCCGGCGGCCGCCTCGACGTCACCGTCCACGACAGCGGCAAGGTCACCATGCGCGGCCCCGCAAGGCACGTCTTCTCCGGCGTGCTGTGATTCGGAGATCACCGCCAGGACGCCAGGACACCGAGAGATTGGGGAAAAACCATTCCTTCCTCCTGGCGCCTTGGCGTCCTGGCGGTCTCTCTTCCCCGGTCCCTGGCCGCCATTGCGCGTCCGCCGCGAGGGGAGTAAGCCAACCACCGCCGCCATGCCGCCCATCGCAGACCGCGACGACGACACGGTCGCTCCTCCGCCGCCCGATCCGGGGCTCAAGTATCGCCGGATCGTCCTCAAGCTGAGCGGCGAGGCCCTGTGCGCGGCCGAGGGCGGCTTCGGCATCGATGGCCCGATGATCCGCGCCACGGCCGAGGAGCTCTCCGAGGTCCACGCGCTCGGAGCGCAGATCGGCATCGTCGTGGGCGGCGGCAACATCTTCCGCGGGCTCAAGGGAGCCAGCGTCGGGATGGACCGCGCGCAGGGCGACTACATGGGGATGCTCGCCACCGTGATCAACGCCCTCGCGCTCCAGGACGCGCTCGAGAAGGCGGGCGTCGCGACGCGGGTGATGACGGCGCTCGATCTGCGTCAGGTCGCGGAGCCCTACATCCGCCGCCGCGCCGTCCGCCACCTCGAGAAGGGTCGCGTCGTCATCTTCGCGGCCGGCACCGGGAACCCCTACTTCTCGACCGACACGGCCGCGGCCCTCCGCGCGATGGAGATCCACGCGGAGTGCCTGTGCAAGGCCACCAAGGTCGAGGGCATCTACGCCCGCGATCCCGTCCACTTCCCCGAGGCCGAGATGTACCCCCGGATGACGTTCGACCGCTTCCTGGCCGATCGCATCGGCGTGATGGACTCGACCGCCGTGACGCTCTGCCGCGACAACTCGCTCCCGATCCGCGTCTTCAAGATGGCGACGCGCGGCAACATCAAGCGCGTCGTCCTCGGCGATACGATCGGCACGATCGTCGAGGGGTAGCCCCGGTGCCTCGCCCCGCCCGAGCCGCGCTCTTCGCGTGGGCCGCGCTGGCCGCGGCGGCCTGCAAGGGGCCGCCGGCGCCCGCCGCGCAGGCCGACGCCGCGCCCCCGGCGACGGGCGGGCTGACCGCCGAGCAGGGCGCGCAGGTGCTCGCGCGCGTGGGCGACCGGACGATCACGCTCGGCGACTACGCCGCAGCGCTGCACCACATGGACCAGTTCGATCGCCTCCGCTACGAGGCCCCCGAGCGGCGCAAGGAGCTCCTCGGGGAGATGATCGACGTGATGCTCCTGGCGGACGAGGCGCGCGCCCAGGGCTACGACAAGGACCCCCTCACCGAGCAGGAGATCCGCGAGATCCTCCGCGACGCGTACCTCGAGAAGGCGCGGGAGGGGGCGCCCGCGCCGGCCGACGTGCCGGCGGACGAGGTGCGCGCGTACTACGACGGGCACCGGGCGGACTTCCACGACCCCGAGCGCCGTCGCGTGTCGGCCATCGTCCTCTCCGGCCAGGCGGCGGCGGCGGCCGCGCTCGAGGCCGCGAAGAAGACGACGGCCGCGCAGTGGGGCGAGCTCGTGCGGTCGAGATCGATCGACCCCCTGGCGAAGGCCCCCGTGCCGGTCGACCTCGCGGGCGACCTCGGCTTCGTCAGCCCGCCGGGCGACGAGCGCGGCGCCAACCCGCGCGTCCCCGAGGAGGTGCGCGCCGCCTTGTTCGAGATCGGCGCCGTCGGCGACGTGCTGCCGCGCGCGGTCGCGTCGGGCGGGAAGCTCTACCTGGTGCGTTTCACCAGCAAGTCCGACGCGCACGACCGCTCGTTCGCCGACGCCGAGCGATCCATCCGGGTGAAGCTCGCCCAGGAGAAGCTGCGCGCGAGGCAGGAGGCGCTGATCGACGAGCTCCGCAAGCAGTACCCCGTCCGGATCGACGAGGCCGCGCTCGCGACAGTGAAGGTGGACGGCCCGGCGGACGCGGCGGGTACGCGTTGAAGACGCACCTGCAGCTCGTCTCCCCCGGCGGCGCGGGGGGCAGGGAGGCCGACTGGCAGGACTGGCGCTGGCAGCTCCGGAACGCCGTGGGCTCGGTCGACGATCTCGCCCGCGCGCTGCCGCTGACGGGCGGCGAGCTGGAGGGAGCGCGCCGCGCCGAGACCCAGGGGCTGCCGATCCGGATCACTCCTTATTACCTCTCCCTCATCGACCGGGCGGATCCGGCGTGTCCCGTACGCCTGCAGTGCGTGCCCGACGCGCGCGAGAGCCTCGAGGTCCCCGGAGACCTCGGTGACCCGCTGGGCGAGGTCGCCCACGAGGTCGCTCCGCACCTCGTGCAGCGGTACCCGGACCGCGTGCTCCTCCTCGCGACGGACCGGTGCGCCGTCTACTGCCGGTTCTGCACGCGATCGCGCATCGTGGGGGGCGGCGAGGGCGCGGCGTCCCTCGAGAGCCTCGCCCCGGCGCTCGCGTGGATCCGGGCGCACCCGGAGGTGCGCGACGTCATCGTGAGCGGGGGCGACCCCCTCGCCATGGCGACAGAGCGCGTCGAGCGCGTCGTCGCCGCCGTCCGCGCGATCGACAGCGTGGACACGATCCGCCTCGCCACGCGCGTCCCCGTCACGCTCCCCATGCGCATCACGCGCGAGCTCACCGACGCGCTGAGGCCCTACCACCCGATCTGGGTGATGACGCACTATAACCACGCGAAGGAGCTCACGCGCGACGCGCTGGAGGCGTGCGCGCGCCTGGCCGACGCCGGGTTCCCGGTGATGAACCAGACGGTGCTCCTCGCGGGCGTCAACGACGACGAGCGAGCCCTCGAGGCCCTCTTCCGCGGGCTCGTCCGGGCGCGCGTCCGCCCGTACTACCTCCTCCAGGCCGACCCTGTCCGCGGCACCGGGCACCTTCGCACGCCGCTCGCTCGTGGGGTCGCCCTGATGGAGCGGCTCCAGGGTCGCCTCTCGGGCATCGCGCTGCCGAAGCTCATCTGCGACACGCCCGGGGGCCTCGGCAAGGTCCCGGTCGGCCCCGACTACGTGGTGAATCGGGGCGCGGAGGCGGAACCTGGAAAGACGATCCTTCGCACCTTTCGCGGCGATCTGGTCACATACGTGGACCCCCCTCGCGGAACCCGTTGACGGCGTCCCGCAGCATTCAATACCTTCTGGAGGCTAAAGCTTGGCACTCCATCGCCCGCGGTCCCTCGCGCTGTTTCTCACGCTCACGATCGGGTCGGCGTCGGTGCCCGCGCTTGCCCTGCCGCCGCCTCCTCCTCCTCCGGCGCCCCCCGCGCCTCCCGGGCCGCCGCCACCTCCCGCGCCGCCGTCCGCCCCTGTGTCCGCCGCGGCGGAGATCGCCGCGGGCGACAAGGCCGCCCGCGCGAGGGACTGGAACGGCGCGCTGACGCACTACGACGCCGCGCTTCACGCCGCCCCGACGTGGCGAGCGCAGCTCGGCGTCGCGGATGCGCTGTACCAGCTCGGCCGCCTGGGCGAGTCGTACGAGACGTACGACGACGCGCAGCGCACCTACGGGACGAAGTACGGGCCCGGGGAGAAGGGGCTCGTCGGCGCCCGCCTCAGGGAGCTGGCCACGAAGACCGGGTGGCTCTCCTTACGCGTGGCCGACGCCGGCGCGGAGGTCAACCTCGACGGCAAGTCGATCGGCGTCTCGCCGGTGCCTGCGCTCCTCCGTGTCGCGGTGGGGTCGCACGAGGTGCGCGTCACCAAGGCGGGCTTCGCGCCGTTCGTCGGGCGCGGCGAGGTGCCCGCGGACGGCAAGGCGATCGTCGACGCCGCGCTCACGCCGCAGGCGACCACCGGTCACGTGATCGTCCACGCGAACGGCAGCGACTCGCTGCGCGTCACGGTCGACGGCGTCGACGTCGGCGCGTCGCCGTGGGAGGGCGACATCCCGCCCGGCCCGCACCAGATCGGCGGCCGGGGATCGATGGCGTCCGCCGCCACGCAGACGGTCGACGTCGCGGCCGGCGCGCGGGTCACCGTGGATCTCCCGGCGGCGTCGACGGCCGCCCACGTCCAGGTGCGGACGAACGACGGCAAGGGGCTCATCTACATCGACGGCGCGATCAAGGGCGAGGGCGCCTTCGCCGGGGACGTGACGCCCGGCCCGCACACCCTCGTGGTGTCGCGCGACGGGTACCAGCGCTACGAGAAGGCGATCTCGCTCGGGCCGAACGAGACGTCGGCCGAGACGGTGACGCTGACGCCGGTGGGCTCGGTCGGGCCGGCGGCCACGAGCGCCGAGCGCAAGGTGGAGGGGATCTACGGAGGCGTCGGGGTCCTCGGGCTCTTCGGCGTCGGCGGCATGGGCACCGAGCTCGAGACGGGCTGCGACACGCTCGGCGCGGTGTCGTGCAACACGCCCGCGCCGGTGGGCGGCGGCGTCTTCGGTTACGGGGGCTGGACGTGGGACCCGGTGGGCTTCGAGCTCATGGTCGGCGGTGGCGTCGACACCGTGCAGCAGACGGCCCACTTCACGGGGCTCTCCCAGTCGGGGACCCCCATCCCGGCGGCCTCGCCGGCGCGCAACGAGGCCTTCACGATCGTCCGCGCGGGCGGGCTCGGGGCCGTCCGCGCGCGCGCCACGTTCCAGGGGAGCGTCATCCGGGCCACCTTCGCGGGCGGGATCGGGCTCTCCTACCACACGCTCTGGATGAAGCGCGACGCGACGACGACGCAGGAGCAGCCGGCGCTGAGCAACACGTACTCGGTGAACCCGGGCACGGTCGCGTACGTCTCGCCGGCGCTCTCGCTCGAGGGCGCGGTTCACTTCCGGGTGGGGGAGACGACGGCGATCGCGCTCGGGCTCGAGGTCTGGGCGGACAACGCGAGCGTGACGGGGACGAACGCCGCGCCGGGCGCGCAGCCGCTGCCGCTCGTCAATCCGAACGCGAACCCGAACGCCCCGAGCTCGGGGAACATCCAGCCCATCCCGACGCCGTCGTACCACCTGGCGACGGGGCCCCAGGTGTTCCTGGGGCCGTTCCTGGGGCTGCAGTTCGGTCCGTAACAGCAGCGCGTTTTTTTGCTGTCATCCTGAGGCCGAAGGCCGAAGGACCCCACACGCGCCCAGGCCCCCCCGTGGGGTCCTTCGTCGCTGCGCTCCTCAGGATGACAGCAAGCACGGGGGTGCTGCGAGCCCTGCAAATGCGTCTGCAACGCGGACAGACGCGCGTGCAAGCCTTGCAAGGGCCTCTGCAACGCCGACAGACGCGCATGCAAGCCTTGCAGAGGCGTCTGCAACGCCGACAGACGCGCATGCAAGCCCTGCAGATGCGTCTGCAACGCGAACAGACGCGCATGCAAGCCTTGCAGAGGCGTCTGCAACGCGAACAGACGCGCGTGTAAGCCTTGCAGATGCGTCTGTAAGGCTGACAGACACGCGTGCAAGCCTTGCAGGGGCATCTGCAACGCGGACAGACACGCGTGCAGGCCTTGCAGACGCCCCTGTCAGGCGGACGGATGCGTGCGTGGGAGGAGCCTTCCGGCTGGAAAGCGGCGCCGGGGCGCCGGTGACGTAAGATCTTGGCATGACGAGCTACACGTGGCTTGGCGCGCTGGTTGTGATGGGGTCGGTCGGCTGCAGCGGCAGCGTGACGAGCGGGACCGATGGCGGCGCGGGCGGCGGCGACGCCACGACGCCGTCCGACGCGGGTGCGATGTCCGACGCGAAGGCCCCCGACGGTGGGTCGGCGGACGCCGCGTGCGTCACGGGCACCGTGACCTTCGAGATCCTCGCCGCCCCGGGGAGCACCACCGGTTACTGCCTCGGCCCCCCGAACACCTGCTCGGCCCAGTGGCTCGAGATCCTCGCGGCCGGGAGCGACGCGTCGCTCGCCTTCGAGATGCCGTGCGTGACGACGTGCGCCCAGTGCCAGCCCATCGCGTGCACCGACCAGTGCGCCGTCCCGTCGCCGCTCGGCGACGCCGGCGCGCGCACCACGTGGGACGGGACGTACTACGCGAGCGGGACCTGCGGGGCGGGGATGGCGTGCGTCGACCCGGCGTGCGCCCCGCCGGGGAGCTACGTGGCCCGGTTCTGCGGCTACGCCGAGACGCCGGACGCGTCGCCCTTCGGCTGCACGGGGGCGGCGACGCCCACCTGCAAGGACACGCCGTTCACGTGGCCGCCCGCGGCGGGCGGCGCTCCGGTGCAGGGCGTGCTGGGCGGCGGTTAGTCGCCTGTGGCGCTCGCATCCAGCGAGGCGCCCGAGCACATGCCGAGGGTGCACGTTCCGCCGCCGCAGTTCACGCAGGCAACGCCCCCCTGACCGCAAGCGCTGGGGGAGCCTCCGTTCACGCACGCGTTGCCCTCGCAGCAGCCGCCGCAGTTGGCCGGGCCGCACGTGGTCAGGGTAGTGCCGCTGCTGCTACCGCCGGACGCCGCGCCGCTGTCGGCACCCACCATGGTGCCGCCCGTCGACCCGCCGTCGGCGGAGGTCCCCGAGCAGAGCTTCGTCACCGTCACCGGCACGGCCCCCTGCGTCGCGGCCACCGCGATGACGTCGTTGCGCAGCGTGGTGCACGTCGGGCCGCAGATGCGGATGCGGCTGGTGCCATCGTAGCTCCAGCCGTCCGGCGGGCTCGAGCTCGCCTGCGTCGCCGCCGTGCAGTTCGCCACCGGCTTGACCTTGGTCGCGTCCGCCCCCGGCGGGAGGCCGGCCGGGGCGAAGTCGACCTCGACCTGGGACGCCGGCGTGGTCGAGGGGACGTCCGGCGGGAGCTGGTAGAGGCACGTGCCGAGCTGCGTCACGGAGTTCAGGAAGCTCGCGACGTCTCCCATCGCCCCGCTGGCCCCGGCCGCGCTGGTCAGGTTCCCGAGGGCGGTCCCGTCGAGGGCGGTGATGGCCTGCGGGACGTCCGCCGCGGCGGTCTGGAAGAACTGGAGCGGCTCCGTCGAGCCGTCGTCGTTGCCGAGCACCACGAAGTAGGTCCGCAGCCCGTTCGACTGGAACGCGTTCAGGGCCTCGGTCTCGATGTTCGTCAACGACGGGCACGCGCCGGTCGAGGTTGACGCCAGGGAGTTGCAGTTGGGCGTGAAGGCCGGATCCCCGGCGTTCGCCGTCACCGTCAGGGCGGGGCTGCAGTCCTCCGCCTCGGGCGGCGCTGCCGGGGCCGAGACCGGGGCGCGGTTCACGATGAACATGACGCCGGCGATGTTCGGGGCGACGATGTTGCTCATCCCCAGGAAGGTCTCCACCTCCTGGTAGGCGCCGACGCCGCTCGTGGCGCCCTGCATGGCCCCCTGGAGATCGAGCGGGAACGGGGTGTAGCACTGGCCGAGGTAGCAGTAGGGCGCGCCGGCCGTGCAGTTGTTCGAGAGGACGCCGGTGCCCGTGGGCGTGCCCGTGCCCATCCCGTTGCACGGCGAGCCCCCCGTCTCGGACGGAGCCCACGCGTTCAGCGCGGCGGCGATCTGCGGCTGCGCGTCCAGGGCGACGTCGAACGGCAGCTTGGGCGCGAGGTAGGACGGCGTGGACGGCGTCGACAGGCACTCCACCTCTCCCGGGTCGTTGATGTAGGTGAACGCCGCGAACGTCTGCTGGAACACCGGGTCCGTGAGGGACAGCGCCAGGGCCTGCGCGGACCCGTTCGTTCCATACGCGCCGTGCATGTACACGGACTGATCCATGACGAGGTACATCGCGCTCGGCGCGGGCTGCATCGGGATGGCCACGTTGCACGCGCCCGTCGTCGTCCCCCCGTCCGGCAGCACCGGGGAGTTGTTCCACTCCCCGGCGCAGACCGGGAGTAACGGCGCCTTGGGGGCGCACAGGCTCGCCACCTGGACGTCGCTGATGGTGTGGTAGGTCAGCGTGCCGCTGGCCGGGTGCGGCGGGGGCTTCGTCGCCTGCTTCGCGAGGGCGCACAGCCCCGGGGCGAGCTGGATGAGCGGCCCCATCGAGTTATACGTCGGCCCCGCGTCCACGCCCTTGATCGTCGGACCGGCCTCCGGCAGCCCGGCGTCCGCGGCGTTCACGATCGTGAACCCCTCGATGGGATCCTCGTTCAGGATCTCCTCCTCGCCGGCCTCGGCCACCACCTGCTCCCAGCCGCCGGCCGGGTTCGCCTGCCACGTCACGTCCTTGTAGAAGACGCGCACGTTCACGCCCGTCCCCGCGAGCGAGGTGTCCCAGGGGGGGAACCCGTAGACGCAGGTGTCCGAGTCGAGCACCGCGGCGGGCACCGCGTCGGGGAAGCACGCCATCGGGCTGAAGCAGAGCCCCTTGCCGTCGAGCAGCGAAGGGTCGTAGTCCGCCAGGGTCGACGAGTTCGCGATCAGCGAGTCCACGCAGAGGCCGCCCTTGCAGGCGTAGCCCGCCCCCATCATGGAGCAGTCGACGTCCTGGCAGGCGTAGCTGAGCGGCATCGGCAAGAAGAGGATGTGGCCGTCCACGTACGACTGGATCGACCTCCGGATGATGCGCGGCCCGGGCCCGGTGTTGGCGTTCGTGTCGAGGGGCGCGTCGACCGCGGCCGCCCCGCTCTCGCTCGTCGGGCAGACCGTGATGTCGTTGCCCGCCGACCCGGGGATGTCGTACCCGCGGATCGTGACGGTCACCAGCGTGTCCGGCGACTGCGCCGGGATGACGCCGAGCGTGCTCGGGAGCTGGACGATGCCGTTCGGCGCGACGTCGTACTGCTGGCAGAACTTGATCTCCCCGTTCGCCTCCACGTCGATGCGGATGGCGTTCAGGTCCTTGGTCACCACCATCTGCGTCGAGACCCCGGGGATGAGCTCCGTCGCCCTGGTGGCCTTGCAGCCGGTGCCGGCCGCCGCCCCCGCGCTCGCCATCGCGAGCGCACTCCACGCCAACGCCTTCGGGCCAAGCCTTCGCATGCCAAAGTCCTCTCTCTTTACTTGAAGCTCAGATGCGGATGAAACGAAGCGCTCGTCTGGCCCGGCGGGAGCGTGCCGGATACCGCGGACTGGTTCGCGGGCTGGAAGATGAAGTACCCGCCGACGATGCCGCCGGTGACGACGAGGAGCGAGCCGATGCTCCACGCGACCCAGTTGGTGCCGACTTCCTTGTTCAGCGTGACGTTCACCTCGCGGGTCTGATCGTCCGCGACGAAGACCTCGGTCGAGTACGTCTGGAAGCCGGGCTTCTTCACGACGAGCTGGTGGCCGCCGGTCGTGGACACGACGCCGTCCCACGTCCCCGAGCCGACGATGCGCTCGTCCACGGTGATCTGCGCGCCCTCGGGCGAGACGACGTGCATGCGGCCCTGGTGGCGCTCGGCCGACAGCGTGAGGACCAGGCTCACGGGCGTCTTGTACTGGACGTCGACCGTCTGGCCGACCGTGACGTAGCCGGGGGACCGCGCCTCGACGGTGTGCCGCTCGGCCGTCAGCTCGCCCTTGAACGGCGCCGGGCCCACGTCCTTGCCGTCGATGTACACCGTCGCGCTCGGCGCGCCGCCGACCGTGATGGCGACGAGGGCCGTCTTGGTGACCGGCTCGAGCTTGATCGTGACCGGGATGCGCTGGCCCGATCCGATGTCCACGCTCTGGACCGAGTCGACGAAGCCCTCCTTCGTCGCCTTGACGGTGCGCTTGCCGACGTCGATGCGCACCGGGCCGGTGAAGGGCGTCTTGCCGACGTCGATGTCGTCGATGTACAGCGTCGCGCCCGGCTCGTTGGCGAGCACGTCGATCAGCGTCACGAACTGCTGGACGATCGCGATCGACGCGCGGATCTCCTGGACCTCGGCGGGCCCGAGCTCCGCGGCGCCCTCCTTCAGCTCCTTCTCCCAGGCGTCGACCGCGCGCGCGTAGTGGGTCAGGAGCTTCTCGGTGACGCCCACGTTGTAGAGGACGCGCGGGTCGTGCGAGAGCTCGTAGGCGCGCTGGAACTCGACGAGCGCTCCCCTGAAGTCGCTCGCGCCGGCCAGCTGCTTCGCGGCGTCCCACGCCTTGCGCGCCGTCTCGGGCAGCTGGGAGCGCACGTCGACGGGTGCCGGCGCGCGGGGCTGCTGGGCGAGGGCGACGCCGCCGGTCAGCAGGGCGGCAAGGGCAAACGGAAGCGATCGTCCGGGTCTCGTCATTCGCAATCTCGCGGGGGAAGGCTAATGGAACTTCAAGTCGCCGAGCTGCCTGGGCGGCCCGGGTGCGGCCTGGGGAGCCGGGTTTGCGGCGGGACGTACGGCAGGCTTGGGGGGCGCGGCCACGCTGGCCGACGCCGACGCGATAGGCGGCGCCTCGAGGGTCACCGCCGGGGCGGCGGCGGTGACGGTGGCCGTCACGACGGGCGGGGGCGCCGGGGGCGCAACGGCCTTGGCCGCCGGGCTGGACAGATCGGGGCCGACGGCCGCGCCGGTCGACGACGAGTGGCTCTTCACGACCACGACGCCGGCGCCGCCGATGAGCAGGGACACCGCGGCCGCCGCCGCGAAGACCGCCATGCGCGGCCTGGCCGGCTGCGCCCCGGGCTGCGCTCCCGGGGCTTCCCGGGTGACGCCCACGTCCGTCGGGACCGGCCGGGGCGGCGGGACCGACGCCGCGTCCGCCATGTACGTCTGGGCCGTC
>Ga0209415_10010345_pt1 | contig 15881 bp, 16 predicted proteins | sample PeaSoiSIISIP2007_FD_187696 | JGI IMG/M metagenome (GOLD analysis project Ga0209415, IMG submission 187696) | Peat soil microbial communities from Weissenstadt, Germany - SII-SIP-2007 (SPAdes) (version 2) | ecosystem: Environmental > Terrestrial > Soil > Wetlands > Peat | place: Germany...
ACCAAGCCGTGCATGCGGCCGCGGGACGCGGTGGCGAGCGCGGGCAAGACGCTGGTCGAGCTGTTCGGGCTGGCCCGCGAGCTCAACGTCGACGCGGAGGGCATCGACATCGGCCCGTCGCCGACGGACGCCGCGCTGGCCGCCGACCTGGCCCTGCCGATCGAGGACCTCAACCTCACCGTCCGTTCGTACAACTGCCTCAAGCGCGAGGGCATTCACACGGTCGGCGAGCTGGTCGGCCGCAGCGAGCAGGACCTGCTCGACATCAGGAACTTCGGCGCTAAGTCGATCGAGGAAGTCAAGCAGAAGCTCATCGACATGGGTCTGTCGCTCAAGGACTCGCCGCCCGGATTCGACCCGAGCAGCGCGGTAGGCGCGTACGGCGACGACGACGAGAGCTATGTGGAGACCGAGCAGTACTGACACGGCGCGAGCCGTGTAGACCAAGGAGAAAGTCCTTATGCCCACGCCTACCAAGGGTCACCGCCTGGGCGGCAGCCCGGCCCACGAGCGGCACATCCTGGCTAATCTGGCCACCGCGCTGTTCCAGCATGGCCGGATCACCACCACCGAGGCCAAGGCCCGCCGGCTGCGTCCGGTCGCCGAACGGCTGATCACCTTCGCCAAGCGTGGTGACCTGCATGCCCGTCGGCACGTGCTGACCGTGGTCACCGACAAGGGTGTGGTGCACCAGCTGTTCACCGAGATCGCCCCGCAGTTCTCCGAGCGTGACGGCGGCTATACCCGCATCACGAAGATCGGCCCGCGCAAGGGCGATAACGCGGCGATGGCGGTCATCGAGCTGGTCCGCGGCGAGCCGGTGGCGGCCAAGCCCCGCCGCCGCGCCCGCCGCGCCGACTCCCAGGCCGCCCCCGCCACGGCCAGCACCGCCACGGCCAGCACCGCCACGGCCAGCACCGCCACCGCGGCCACCGCCGTCGCCGAGCCGGAAACCGAGACCGACGAGGCCGCGACCGACGAGGGCTCCGAGGCTCCCGAGGCCGTGACCGACGAGGCCACTGAGGCCGACGAGGCCGTGACCGACGAGGCCACTGAGGCCGACGAGGGCGGCGGCGCTGCGGCCGTGACCGACGAGGGCGACGAAGCCGACGAGGCGGACGCGACCGAGCCCTGATCGGTTGGGTAGCCTTGGAGCAAGAACCACGGCCCGTTCGGCTCCGAATTGACCTGGCCTACGACGGGTCAGGGTTTTCCGGGTGGGCCGCCCAGCCCGGCAGGCGTACGGTCCAGGACGTGGTGGCCGGGGCGCTCGGCCGGATGCTGCGGCTGCCCCCGCCGGGCCTGACCGTCGCCGGGCGCACGGACGCCGGAGTACACGCCCGCGGCCAGGTCGTCCACGCCGACGTGCCCGCGGCCGCCTGGGCGGCCATCCAGGATCCCCTGGCCCGGCTGGCCGCCGTGCTCCCCGCCGATGTCCGCGTGCACGCCGTCGGCCCGGTGCCGGACGGGTTCGACGCGCGGTTCTCCGCCCTGTGGCGCCGCTACTCCTACCGGGTCTGCGACGAGGAGGCCCGGGCCGATCCGCTGCGCCGGCACGAGACGCTCTGGTCGTTCCGGCGGCTGGATCTGGCCGTCATGAACGAGGCGGCGCGGTCCCTGGTGGGCGAGCACGACTTCGCCGCGTTCTGCCGCCGCCGGGAGGGCGCGACCACCATCCGCGCGCTGCGCGTGCTGGACTGGCGCCGGGACGGCGAGGGCCTGGCCGTCGCGACGGTGACCGCCGACGCGTTCTGCCACAACATGGTGCGCGCGCTGGTCGGCGCGCTGCTCGCCGTCGGCGAGGGGCGCAGGCCGCCCGGCTGGCCCGCCCAGGTACTCGCGGCCGCCGTCCGCGACCCCGCGGTCCGCGTCGTCCCGCCGCACGGGCTGTGCCTCGAAGCGGTCGGCTACCCGCCGCCCGCCGGACTGGCCGCGCGGGCCGCCGAGACCCGGAGGATACGGGCCTGACGATCAGGGTTTCCCGGTCAGCATCCGCGTGCTGAGGTTGATGTTGGCGCTGCCGGTGAGCAGGTTGCCCGCGAACTGCTCGAGCTGCTGCCGCTGGGCAGACGTCGACGGCGACTTCAGGCTGGTGAATTCGGCCCACATCAAGATCAGGTAGTGCCCCTTGATCTCGGCCTGCACCACCCCCGTGCCGTTGCCGAGCTTGCTCGTGGGGCCCTTCTGCGCCGCGAGCGGCGCGATGATCTCCTGCGGCCCGGTGACGTCGCCGGCCTTCTGGGCGGCCGACGAACTGCTCAGGTTCGCGACCCCGACGGTGCCCATCATCGTGCCGTTACCCGAGATGTAGCTGGCCCGCAGCACCTGGGTGCAGCGGCCCGCCTGCAGCGTCGTCTGCAGGTTCGAGCCGAACACCGCCAGGGAGCAGTCTTTGCTCACGTCGGCCGCCGTCCGTATGTACGAGCTGCCGTTGAGCTGGAACTGAGGCGGGAAGAGCTCCTGGAGCGTCAGCGGCTCCGGGTCCTGGGCCCGGGTCCCGATGTGCTGCCACTTGCCGAGGGCCGGGTTGTAGCCGGGTGACCCGGGAGCGTTCGTCGGCAGCCGCAGCGTCGAGGGCACCGGAGCGTTCACGCGCGCCTCGTACAGGTACTTGTAGCTGACGTACCCGCCGCCCGCGGCGATCAGCACCGCCGCCGCGGCCAGCCACGCCACGCGGGAGAAACGGCGGCGGGAACCCGCTGACCCGGCGGTGCGCGCGCCGCGCCGCCGCGGGCCTGGCGCGATCGAGGCCGGGGGAACCGTATCCTCGTCGTCATCGTCGCCATGGTGCGGCTGTTCGTATTCGGGAGCCAGCGGCGGGAACCCGCGCACCGGAGTGCGTTCCAGGGTCGGCTGCGGGCCGCTGCCCGGACCGATAACCCGCTGCGGGCCGCTGCCCGGCTGCGGGCCGCTGCCGGGCCCGAGGACCCGGTACCCGCCGGTGCCGGGACCGTTCGGCTGCCCTGGGCCCTGACCGGCCTGCCCGGGATCATCAGGCGGCCAGGACGCCTCGCGCGCGCCAGCACCTGGCCGGATACGCCTCGCGCCCTGATAACCCATAACGATGAGCGTAGCGTCCGCCCCGGCGCCGGGGGCGTCGCTTTGGCATCACTGGGCCAGTCGGAGTATGCTGCATTGGCGTCATGCGCGACGAGCATGCACGCGGCGTGCCGACTCGCGCGTTCAGCACTGCGCCCGTTCAGCGCTGCGACGCGCCCGCGGAGCATCCCGCGGCGGCCAGCGGGTGCAGGCCGACTAGACCACGATACATACGCAAAGGCTCAGGACTGTGCGCACTTTCAGCCCGAAAGACAGTGACATTACGCGCCGGTGGCACGTCATCGACGCGTCCGACGTCGTGCTCGGCCGCCTGGCCAGCCACGTGGCGGTGCTGCTGCGGGGCAAGCACAAGCCCATCTTCGCGCCTCACGTGGACACGGGCGACTTCGTGATCGTGGTCAACGCGGCGAAGGTCGCGCTGTCCGGCAGCAAGCTGGAGCAGAAGCACGCCTACCGGCACTCCGGTTACCCGGGCGGCCTGCGGTCGGTGTCCTACGCGAGCCTGATGGCCGCCAGCCCCGAGCGGGCGGTGGAGAAGGCCGTCAAGGGGATGCTGCCGAAGAACTCGCTTGGCCGGAAGACGCTGCGCAAGCTCAAGGTGTACGCGGGGCCCGATCACCCGCACCAGGCGCAGCAGCCTCAGCCGTACGAGATCACGCAGATCGAGCAGTAGCCCCAGATAAGGAAGCACGAGGAAGACCGTGGCTGAGCCCACCAGCGGCACCGCCGTCGACGAAGACGTGGATTACGCGGACTACCCGGACGACGAGTACGGCGCGGACGCGCCGTCGGAGTACACCACAGAAACCGCCCAGGACGCGCCGGCCCGGGCCGTCGTACGACGCCCGGTGGTGACCGGCCACGCGGCGGGCACTGGTCGCCGCAAGGAGGCGATCGCCCGGGTCCGCATCCTCCCCGGGACCGGCGAGTGGCTGATCAACGGCAGGTCGCTCGACGTGTACTTCCCGAACAAGGTGCACCAGCAACTGGTCAACGAGCCGTTCGTGACCCTGGGCGCGGAGGGCAAGTTCGACGTGGTGGCCCGCATCTCCGGCGGCGGCGTCACCGGGCAGGCCGGCGCGCTGCGTCTCGGCGTGACCCGGGCGCTCACCCTGGTCGACCCGGAGAACCGCCCGGCGCTGAAGAAGGCCGGGTTCCTCACCCGGGACGCGCGGGTCAAGGAGCGCAAGAAGTATGGTCTGAAGAAGGCTCGGAAGGCGCCTCAGTACTCCAAGCGGTAGGGGCCGCTTACGCCCGTCGAGCCACACGTCAACGCTTACGAGCGGGGGGAGCGACATGGGTGAACTGAGTCAGCGTGGTCGTCTGTTTGGTACGGACGGTGTCCGAGGAGTTGCTGGCTGCGACCTGACCGCCTCGCTGGCGCTGGATCTCGGCGTGGCCGCCGCCGCCGTCCTGGCCGGTCATCAGGGGTCCAACGGGGACGGTGCCCCGGTGGCTGTGGTGGGCCGGGACCCACGTGTCTCCGGCGAGTTCCTCGAGGCCGCGGTGGTGGCCGGCCTGACCAGCGCGGGAGTCGACGTGCTGCGGCTGGGGGTCATCCCGACGCCGGGCGTGGCCTACCTGACCGGGGCCCTCGGCGCCGCCTTCGGCGTCGTCATCTCGGCGAGCCATAATCCGGCCCGGGACAACGGGATCAAGTTCTTCGGTCCCGGCGGCGTCAAGCTGCCGGACGCCGTCGAGGACCAGATCGAGGCCCGGCTGCGTAATCAATGGGGCCAGGGCCGGCCGGTGTCCACCCGCTTCGGCCGGGTGAGCGACGCCGGCGCCGAGCAGGAACGGTACCTGGACCACCTGATGTCGACGCTGCCCGCCGAGCCGGCCACGGCGCTGGCCGGCCTGCGTGTGGTGGCCGACTGCGCTCACGGCGCGGCGTACCGTCTCGCGCCGCGGGCGCTGCGCCAGGCCGGGGCGGAGGTCATCGCGATCGGGGCCGAACCCGACGGGGAGAACATCAACGCCGGCTACGGCTCGACCTGCCTGGGCACCCTGGCCGCGGCCGTGGTGGAGCACGGCGCGGACGCCGGCGTCGCCTACGACGGTGACGCCGACCGGTGCCTCGCGGTCGACGCCGCCGGGGAGCCGCTCGACGGAGACCAGATCCTGACCGTGCTCGCCACCGAGCTGCGAGAGGCGGGCCGGCTGGCCGGCGACGCCGTGGTGGTCACCGTGATGTCGAACCAGGGCTTCCACGTGGCGATGCGCGACGCCGGCGTCACGGTGATCGAGACCCCGGTGGGAGACAAGCACGTGTCCGCGGCCATGCGCGCCGGCGGGTACACACTCGGCGGGGAGCAGTCCGGGCACATCATCCTGCTCGACCACGCCACGACCGGCGACGGCATCCTGACCAGCCTGCAGCTGCTCTCGGCGGTGAACCGGCGCGGGATGCCGATGTCGGCGGCGGCGAAGCTGATGCGGAAGTACCCGCAGGTCCTGGTCAACGTGCCCGGTGACGCCTCGAGGCTCGGGCCGGGGGTCGACGCCGCGGTCGCCCGGGCCGAGTCCGCGCTCGGCGACCGGGGGCGGGTACTGGTCCGGCCGAGCGGCACCGAGCCCGCGATCCGGCTGATGGTCCAGGCCGCCGACGCGGCCCTGGCCGAGCAGGTCATCAGCCAGCTTGCCGCCGAGGTGCGGCTGGCCCTGGCCGGGTAGTAAGCCAGCATGCGACGCGCCTACCAGGTCTCCGCGGTCCGGGCCGCCGAACGCGCGCTGATGGACCTCCTGCCCGAGGGGACGCTGATGCGGCGCGCCGCCGCCGGGCTCGCGTCGGTCTGCGCGTCCCTGCTGGCCCGGTACCCGGGGCACGTCTACGGCGCCCGGGTCGTGGTGCTGGCGGGCAGCGGGGACAACGGCGGCGACGCCCTGTACGCGGGCGCGCTGCTGGCCCGGCGCGGCACGGCCGTCACCGCGATCACCGCCGGGCCGAAGGCCCACGCCGGCGGTGCCGCCGGTCTGCGCGCCGCCGGCGGCCGGGTGACCGGCGCCGACGCCGGCCGCGAGATCGCCCGCGCCGACCTGATCATCGACGGCCTGCTCGGCATCGGCGGCCGGGGCGGCCTGCGGGAGCCCTTCGCCGGCCTGGCCGCGGCGGCGGCCGCGGCCCGCGCCGGGGCCTGCGGCACGACCGTGGTGGCCGTCGACCTGCCCAGCGGCATCGACGCCGACACCGGAGCCGTGGACGGGCCGGCCGTGCGAGCTGACGTCACGGTGACGTTCGGCGTGATCAAGCCCGGCCTGCTGGTGGACCCGGGCGCCGGGCACGCGGGAACCGTGGAGCTCATCGACATCGGCCTCGGCCCGTACCTGACGGGCGAGCCCGCCGCCCTGGCCCCGCAGCACGACGACATCGCCGGGCTGCTGCCGCGTCCCGGCCCGGAATCGGACAAGTACCGCCGGGGCGTCGTCGGCCTGCTGGCGGGCAGCGACCGGTTCGGCGGCGCCGTCGTGCTGGCCACCGGCGGGGCGGTGCGCGGAGGGGCCGGCATGGTCCGGGTGGTCACCGCGAGCGTGGCCGCCGCGGCCGTGCGGCAGGCCTGGCCGGAGGCGGTGCTCACCGTGCACGCGGACGACCCCGGCTGGGACCTGATCGGGTCCGTGGGGCGGGTCCAGGCCTGGGTGGCCGGGCCGGGCATGGGCACCGGCCAGGACGCCGTGGCGCGCCTGGCCGCGATCCTCGGCACCGGCCTGCCGGTCCTGGTCGACGCGGACGGGCTGACGATCCTGAGCCAGCACCGGGACCTCCTGCCGCGGCAACCGCCCACGCTGATCACGCCGCACGCCGGGGAACTGGCCCGGCTGCTCGGCACTGAGGCCGCGAGCGTCGAGGCGCGGCGGCTCGAGCATGCCCGCCGCGCCGCCGCCGAACTCGGCGTGACCGTGCTGCTGAAGGGATCGACCACGGTGGTCGTGGACCGCCGCGGTGGGCCGGCGTTCGTGAACCCCACCGGCACCCCGTGGCTGGCCACGGCCGGCAGCGGCGACGTGCTGTCCGGGCTGGCCGGATCGCTGCTCGCGCAGGGCCTGCCGCCCGCGGAGGCGGGGATCGCGGCCGCTTACCTGCACGGCATCGCCGCCCGGCTGGCGGCAGCCGGGGGACCCGGGGAGACGGGCGAGGCCCCGATCGGGGCCCACGACGTCGTCACGGCGCTGCCGGCCGCCATCCGCGGCGTGGCAGCGGCCTGAGATGCCCATGGACAGGCAGGCTGCCGTCGACCTCGGCGCGATCACCGGCAACGTCGCGGCGCTGTGCGAGCGCGTCCACGGCAGCCAGGTCATGGCGGTGGTCAAGGCGGACGGGTACGGGCACGGCATGATCCCGGCGGCCCGGGCCGCGCTGGCGGGTGGCGCGGGCTGGCTCGGCACCGCCGACCTGGCCGAGGCGCTCGCGCTGCGGGCGGCCGGGATCACCGCCCCGGTGCTGTGCCTGATGGCCATCGGCGAGCCCGCCGAGGCCGTCCGAGCGGGCGTCGACCTCACCGCCGCCTCGGTCGCGGTCGTGACCAGGGTGGCGGAAGCGGCGGCCCGCGCCGGCGTCCCGGCCCGGCTGCACCTCGAGGCCGACACCGGGCTGAGCCGCGGCGGAGCCACCCGCGCCGACTGGCCCGCCGTGGTGGAGGCCGCCCTGGCCGCCCAGGCCGCCGGACGGCTCCGGGTCGTGGGCCTGTGGTCCCACTTCGCCTGCGCCGACCTGCCCGGGCACCCATCGGTCGCCGCCCAGCTCACCGCGTTCGCCGACGCGGTCGCCCACGCCGAGAAGGCGGGCGTCACGCCCGAGGTCCGGCACATCGCCAACACCGCCGCCGCGCTGACCGTGCCCGAATCCCGGCTGGACCTGGTGCGGTTCGGCGGCGCCCTGTACGGCATCTCCACCCTGCCCGGGGGTGCGCCGCCCTGGCTGCGGCCGGCCATGACGCTACGCGCCCGGCTGGCCCTGGTCAAGCGGGTGGCGCCCGGCTCCGGGGTCTCCTACGGCCACCGTTACGTCACCCAGCGCGAGACCACGCTCGGCCTGGTGCCGGTCGGCTACGCGGACGGCGTGCCGCGCGCGGCTACCGGCCTTCCGCTGGTGGCCGCACACGGCCGCCGCTGGCCCATCGCGGGCACGGTCTGCATGGATCAGTTCGTCGTCGACTTCGGCGACGAGCCGGTGACGGCCGGCGAGGAAGTCGTGCTGTTCGGCCCGGGGGACGACGGCGAGCCCACCGCTCAGGAGTGGGGCGAGGCCCTCGGCACCATCTCCTACGAGATCGTCACCGGCGTCGGGGCCCGGGTCTCACGCACCTATCCCGCTGGCTCGTGATGATTTTCCAGAACGGAGCGGACTGCGTGCCTGCCGAACTGCGCATCGCCACCGACGCGGCCATGCGCGACCTCGGCCGGGAGCTGGCCGCCCGGCTGCGCGCCGGGGACCTGGTGATCCTGTCCGGGCCGCTCGGGGCGGGCAAGACCACCCTGGTGCAGGGCATCGGCGAGGGACTCGGGGTGCGCGGGCCGGTTACCTCGCCGACCTTCGTCATCGCGCGGGTCCACCCGGCGCTGGCCGGATCCGGGCCGTCGCTGGTGCACGCGGACGCCTACCGGCTCGGCAGCATCAGCGAGGTGGACGACCTGGATCTCGACGCGGACGTGGCCAGCGCGGTCACGGTGGTGGAATGGGGCGAAGGGCTGGCCGAAGGCCTCGCGGCCGACCGCCTGGAGGTCTCGATCCAGCCCGACCCGGACGGCGAGGCCCGGACCGTACGGCTGCGCGGTCACGGGGCTCGCTGGCACGCGGGGTTATCCGGAAAACGGCCGGCCAGCAGCGACCACGGCGGGTTCTTGAATAACGCGAACTTCTGAATACGACACCGTTTATAGTTCCGCTGTACTTCCATCCCCGGTTCGCCTACCGCGCCGTTTAGGTACCATACCCCCCTTCCGGAGACGTGCCGTGCCCGAGCAGGAATTCCTGCCTCCCCGGTTCCATCGCCCCGATGGCCCCGCTGGCTATCCGGGCGGGGAGCAGCCGCCGTGGGCGAGCCTGCCCCCGACCCGTCCGGCCCGGCCCGCCGCCGATTACCCCATGGGATCCTGGCCGCCGCCCGGTCTCCCGCCGCCACCCGGTCCCCCCGAGGATGAGCAGGTCCCGCCGTGGGCCGGGCCGGACGCGGAGGCGGACGAGGCGCCCAGCGACCCGCCGCGCGCGCCGGGCGGGCGGGCCCGGCGAGCGGCCGCGCGCCGCCGGCGGCGCTGGCTGGTCATGATCGCCGGCCTGGTGGTCGTGGCCGGGGGAGTGACCGCGGCGGTGGTCGTGCCGGGCGGGCCCGCTCCCGCGCCGGTCGTTCCCGGCGGGCTGATCACCACGTTCCAGCCCGGCGAACTCCAGACGGTCCCGGACGCGTGCGGGACGGTGCCCGCCGCCACCGTCCAGCACTACTTGCCGGGCCAGGTCAAGCGGGCGTCCCCGCTGCCCATCGACGGGTCGGCTGAGTCGGCCTGCGACTGGACCATCGACCAGGCCCCGGTCTACCGGCTGCTCGAACTCAACCTGCTCGCCTACGCGCCGAGCGGGCTGGCCAGCGGCGACGGCAGTGCCACCTTCGCCGCGGTCGACGCCTACACCGAGACCCTGCAGAACCTGCAGGATCCGCCCAGGCACTCGGCCGATCCCCGGGCGGCGGTCACCACGCTGGGCGGGCTCGGGAACGAGGCGTTCAGCGCCACGCAGGTATTCCGGCGCGGCGGTGCCGTCACCGACGTGGCCACCGTGGTCGTGCGCTACCACAACGTGATCGTGACGGCCACGCTGAACGGCCTGGAGCACTCCAACCGCGGCACCTACGGGCCGGTGTCCATGTCCGAGCTGTCGGTGGCGGCCCTGGCCTTCGCCCAGGCGGCCGAGGCCACCTTGCGCTAGCCCTGCGCTAGCCCGGCAGCGCACTGGCCCGCAGCCACTAGGCTGGGCGGGTGCTGGTGCTGGGATTCGATACGTCGACGCCCGCGGTGAGCGTGGCGCTGCACGACGGGGAACGGGTCATCTCCGCCGCCTGCGCCGTCGACGCCCGGCGGCACTCCGAACTGCTCGCGCCGATGATCGCGAAGGTCATGGCCGACGCCGGCGTGGCGCGCCGTGACCTGAGTACCGTCGCCATCGGCGTCGGACCCGGGCCCTACACCGGGCTGCGGGTGGGCGTGGTCACCGCGCGGGTACTTGGCTCCGTCCTCGGCCTGCCCACCTGCGGCGTGTGCTCGCTGGACGTGATCGCCGCGTCTACCGGCCCGGGACAGGAGTTCCTGGTGGCCACGGACGCCCGGCGCAAGGAGGTCTACTGGGCCCGTTACGACGCGGCAGGCCGCCGCGTGGCCGGTCCGGCCGTGGGTCTGGCCAGCTCGATCCCCGGGGCCGCGGATCTGGCCGTGGCGGGCGCCGGCGGGCAGCTGTACCCGGAGGCCTTCGGCGAGGTGATCGGGCCCGCCTATCCCGACGCCGGCGTGCTGTGCGGCATCGTCGCCCGGGCCCCGGGCCAGCCGCCGTCCCCGGGCCAGCCGCCGTCCCCGGCCGCGCCGTCCTGGGGCCAGCCGCCGCTGCTGGCCGCCGAGCCGCTGTACCTGCGCCGTCCCGACGCCCGGGAGCCGGGTCCGCCGAAGCGGGTCACGCCGTGAAGCCCTCGCAGGATGAGGCGCGCCAGGTCCGGCTGCGGGAGATGAACCGGGCCGACATGCCCGGCATCATGGCCCTGGAGCAGGAGCTCTTTCCCGAGGACGCGTGGACCCCGGAGATGTTCGCGGCCGAATTCGCCCAGCCGGCCTCGCGCCGGCTCTACCTGGTGGCCGAGGAGGGGGAGACGCTGATCGGGTACGCGGGGATGATGTTCACCGGCGGGCCGCAGGCCGACGTGGTGACGCTGGCCGTGGAGCCTGCCCGCTGGGGCCGCGGCACCGGCACGGCGCTGCTGACCGCACTGGTCGACGAGGCGGCCCGGCGCGGATGCACGGAGATCCTGCTCGAGGTGCGGAAGGACAACCCGCGGGCCTGCCGGCTGTACCTGCGGCAGGGCTTCGCCGAGGTCGGGATCCGGCGCGGGTACTATCAGCCGTCCGGCGTGGACGCCGTGGTCATGCGGAAGGTGCTGGCCTGATGACCCTTCCCCTGGTGCTGGGCATCGAGACCTCCTGCGATGAGACCGGGGTCGGGCTGGTGCGCGGGTACGACCTGCTCGCCGACGCCGTGGCCTCCAGCGTGGACGAGCACGCGCGGTTCGGCGGCGTGGTGCCCGAGGTGGCCAGCCGGGCGCACCTGGAGGCGATGATCCCGGCCTTCGACCGCGCGCTCGCGACCGCCGGGGTCCGGGCCAGCCAGATCGACGCCGTGGCCGTTACCGCGGGGCCCGGGCTGGCCGGAGCCTTGCTGGTCGGGGTGGCCGCGGCCAAGGCGTACGCGTTCGGGCTCGGCAGGCCGCTGTACGGGGTCAACCACCTGGCCGCGCACATCGCCGTCGACCAGCTGGAACACGGCACGCTCCCGACGCCCGCGGTGGCCCTGCTGGTCTCCGGCGGGCACTCCTCGCTGCTGCTGGTCACCGACGTGGCCCGGGAGGTGATCCCGCTCGGCGCCACCATCGACGACGCCGCGGGCGAGGCCTATGACAAGGTGGCCCGGGTGCTCGGCCTGCCGTTTCCCGGCGGACCGCCGATCGACAAGGCGGCCCGCGACGGCGATGCCGCCGCCATCGCCTTCCCGCGCGGGAAGTACCACGACGGCACGCTCGACTTCTCCTTCGCCGGCCTGAAGACCGCCGTGGCACGCTGGGTGGAGGCCCGGCAGGCCGCCGGCGAACCGGTGCCCGTCGCCGACGTCGCGGCCTCGTTCCAGGAGGCGGTGGCGGACGTGCTCACCCGTAAGGCCGTGCAGGCCTGCCTGCGGCACGACGTCCGGGACCTGATCGTCGGCGGCGGCGTGGCGGCCAACTCCCGGCTGCGGTCGCTCGCCGCGGAACGGTGCGCGGCGGCCGGCATCCGGCTGCGGGTGCCCAGGCCCGGGCTGTGCACCGACAACGGCGCCATGGTCGCGGCGCTCGGCGCGGAACTGGTCGCCCAGGACGTCGCGCCGTCCCCGCTCGACCTGCCCGCGGACTCCTCGCTGCCGGTCACCGAGGTCGTGGTCCGGTAACCGTGCCGCGGCCTTCATGATCACGAAGACTTCAATACTCTCTCTCTGGAGTAGCGAACCCTTCACGATCATGGGCGCCCCCTCACCAGCGGCCGTAGTGGATAACGTCCTCGGCGGGACGACGGCGGGCCCTCAGGTCACGCGGCGCGGCCTCGGCGTTGTGGCCGATGGCGATGGCGCCGATCGGTTCGTGATCATCGGGCACACCGAACACCTCGCGGAACGGCGCCACGGCCTCGGGCACGATGCCGAAGTACAGCGCGCCGAGCCCCTCGTCCACCACGGTGAGCAGGATCAGCAGCGCCGCCATGCCGGTGTCGATGTGCCAGAACGGCACCGGCCAGCGCTTCTCGTCCCGGTCGGTCCAGCCCTTGTCGGGCTGGGCGTAGCGGTCCAGGTACACCCGCTTGGCCGACATGGGCACGATGACCAGCGGCGCCGACGTCACCAAGTCGGCGGCGGCCGCGCCGGCCACCTCCCAGAAGCGCTTCAGGTCCTCGCCGGTCAGGACCAGGAAGGCCTGACCCTGGGAGAACCCGGCCGACGGGCCGCGCACGGCATTGTGCAGGATCCGGTCCAGGCTCTCCGGCGAGACCGGCTCGTCGGTGAACCGGCGCACCATGTGCCGGCGCCGCACGACCTCGCTGAATTCCACCGTCCGTTAGGCCTTCCCGGCCCGCCGGTGCCGCAGGCGCCAGAGGAGCCTGCTCAGCAGGGCGAGGCCCGCCGCGCCGACCACCACTGGGACTACGCGCTTGAGGAGCGAGGGGCCGACCAGCTTGATCAGGTTGAGGGAGTCCTCGTGCGTCTGCGGCGGCGCGGGAGCGGTGGTGCCCACCACGTGCACCGGGGCGTCGGCCCCGGTGCCCCCGCCCGGCTCGGCAGCGGTCGCGGCGGCCGGGCCCGGGCCCTCGGCGCTGCTCCCGGGGGCCCCGGAGACCGCGCTGGCGGAGACCGCGCTGGCGGAGACCGCGCTGGCGGCGGTGGCGCCCTCCGGCGCGGCGGCCGCCGTGCCGTCCGCTCCGGATGGCGTGGTATCGGTATCCCCGGCGATCAGGTGGCCCAGGTTCGTCGCGAACTGCTGGACCAGCTTGCCGCCGACTTCCACCATGACGCCGCGGCCGAACTGAGCGGGCCGGCCGGTCACGTTCATCGTGGTGTGCATGGTGACCTGGGTGCCGCTCCCCGAAGTGTCCGGGGCCAGCGACGCCCGGACGGTGGCCGACGCGGTGCCGGCGCCGCGGGTCTCCTTGCCCGAGGCCTCCAGCACCACCATGTGGGCCTCGGGGTCGCGCTCGGTGAATTTCGCCGTGCCGCGGTAGGTCAGCGAGACCGGGCCGACCTTGACCTTGATGCGCCCGGCGACCACGTCACCGTCGACCTCGTCAACGGTCGCCCCCGGCATGCAGGGCGCGATCCGTTTCACGTCCAGCAGTACGTCCCAGGCCTGACCGGGCGGTACGGGCACCGTGAAGGAGTTGTCGAGCTCCATGGCCATCAGAGGTCACTTCTTTCTCCGCTTGGATCTGTGAATTATGCCCGCTTCCGCTCCCGGTCGGCAAAAAACGCCCGCGCGGCCGGGCGGGGACCGCCCGGCCGCGCAGCGCTATCTCCGGCTAGCTGACCCCGGCCGCGACGGCCAGCGCCCGGCCAGTGAGCACCCGGGCCAGGTGCCGGCGGTAGTCGGCCGCCGCGCGCAGGTCGCTGGGCGGCTCGCTACCCTCGTCGGCGTTCACGGCGGCGGCGGCCAGCGCCTGGCGCGACGCCTCCGCCCCGGCCGCGGCGGCCTCGGCGGCCCGCGCCCGGACCGGGACCGTGCTCATGTTGGTGAGCCCGACCCGGGCCTCGGCCACGTGGCCGTTCTCCCTGCGGGCCAGGGCGGCCACGCCGACGATGGCCCAGGCCTGCGCCGTCGGCTGGAACTTCTCGTACCGGAAGCCCCAGCCGGGGCCGAGCTTGGGCACCCGGATCGCGGTCAGGATCTCGCCCGGCTCCAGCGCCGTGGTGAGGTAGTCCACGAAGAAGTCCGCCGCGGCGATCTCCCGCTCCCCGCCCGGCCCGGTCGCGACCAGCGTGGCGTCGAGCGCGGAGATCACGGCGGGCAGGTCGCCGGCCGGGTCGGCATGCGCGAGCGAGCCGCCGATCGTGCCCCGGTGCCGGACGGCCGGATCGGCCACCGTGGCCGCCGTCTCGGCGATCAGCCCGCAGTGCTCGCGGATGAGCGGATCGCGGATCAGCGAGTAGTGCGTGGTCATGGCGCCGATCACCAGCGCGTCGCCGGCGTCCCGGACACCGGCCAGCTCGCCGAGCCCGCCGATGTCGACCAGCAGGTCGGGATAGGCGAGCCGCAGCCGCAGCAGCGGCAGCAGGCTCTGCCCGCCCGCGATCACCTTGGCGTCCTCGCCGCCGCCGGCCAGCGCCGCCGTCGCCTCGGCCAGCGACGAGGGCCGGACGTAATCGAACTTCGCCGGGATCATCGCGCGTCTCCCTTCGCCTCGTTGATGGCCCGCCAGACCCGCTCGGCCGTGCACGGCATCTGCACGTCGGTGACGCCCAGCGGGCGCAGGGCATCGATGACCGCGTCGACCACGGCGGGCGTGGAGGCGATCGTGCCGGCCTCGCCGACGCCCTTGACCCCGAGCGGGTTGGTCGTCGACGGGGTCTGCGTCCGTTCGGTCACGAACGTCGGCAGGTCGGCGGCCGACGGCACCAGGTAGTCCGCCAGCGTGGTGGTCAGCAGGTTGCCCTCAGCGTCGTAGGCGGCCTCCTCGTACAGCGCCTGCGCGATGCCCTGCGCGATGCCGCCGTGCACCTGGCCCTCCACGATGAGCGGGTTCACCACCACGCCCACGTCGTCCACCGCCACGTACGAGCGGATCTTCACCTGCCCGGTCTCGGTGTCCACCTCGACGGCGCACAGGTGCGTGCCGTGCGGGAAGGAGAAGTTGGCCGGGTCGTAGGTGGCCTCGGAATCCAGCGACGGCTCGACGCCGTCCGGCAGGTTGTGCGCCGCGAACGTGGCCAGTGCGATCTCGCCGATCGTGCGGCCCTGCTCCGGGTCGCCGCGCACCGACCACCGGCCCGGGGTCCACTCCAGGTCCTCGGCTGAGACCTCGAGCAGGCCGGCCGCGATCGTCTTGGCCTTCTCGATCACCTTGTCGCACGCGCCGACCACGGCGATGCCGCCGACCGCCAGCGAGCGCGACCCGTAGGTGTCCATGCCCTTCGGCGCCACCAGGGTATCGCCGTGCAGGACCCGGACATCCTCGAACGGCACGCCCAGCCGGTCGGCCACGATCTGGCTCCAGGCCGTCTCGTGCCCCTGGCCGTGCGCGCTGGACCCGGTGACCACCTCCACCTTGCCGGTGGGCAGCATCCGGATCGCGGCGTGCTCCCAGCCGCCCGCGCCGTAGGCCAGCGAGCCGAGGATCCGCGACGGCGCCAGCCCGCACATCTCGGTGAAGGTCGAGATGCCGATGCCCAGCTGGACCGGATCACCGGAGGCCCGCCGCTCGGCCTGCTCCTTGCGCAGGTCGTCGTAGCCGAACAGCTCCACCGCCTTGGCGGTGGCCGCCTCGTAGTTGCCGCTGTCGTAGGTGAGCCCGGCGATCGTGGTGTACGGGAACTCCTCGTGCGTGATCCAGTTCCGCTT
>Ga0209415_10010346_pt1 | contig 15881 bp, 15 predicted proteins | sample PeaSoiSIISIP2007_FD_187696 | JGI IMG/M metagenome (GOLD analysis project Ga0209415, IMG submission 187696) | Peat soil microbial communities from Weissenstadt, Germany - SII-SIP-2007 (SPAdes) (version 2) | ecosystem: Environmental > Terrestrial > Soil > Wetlands > Peat | place: Germany...
GGCAACCCGATCGGCGACGCGGTCACGGCCATCGGGCTCTACATCGCCTTCTACTACGGGCTGACCGCCTTGTCCTGCGTCTGGTATTACCGCAAGACGCTGACCAGCAGCGCCCGGAACCTGTGGATGCAAGGCATCCTGCCGTTGCTGGGCTGGCTGATCATGTGGGCGGCGGGCATTTACAGCCTGCAGAGCGACTGGGTGGCGACCAACAGCCTCACCAGCTGGACCGTGCCGGGCCTGCAATGGCAAGTCGGCGGGATCTTCCTGATCGCCCTCGGGGCCGCGCTGGTCGGCGTGCTCGGATTCATCTTCATGCGGGTGACCGCGCCCGCGTTCTTCAAGAAGCAGACCCTGACCAGGGCGACCCCGACCCTGGTCCCGGACGAGTAAACCCACCTGACCCGCCGGTTAGGATGGCGGGCGTGCTCGACGACGCAGAAGTCACCCGGATCCTGGCCATTACCGCGCATCCCGACGACGTCGACTTCGGCGCGGCGGGCACGATCGCACGGTGGACCGACGCGGGGATCGAGGTCACCTACTGCCTGGTGACCGACGGCGACGCCGGCGGGCTCGGCGAGGACGTCCCCCGCACCGAGATGCCCGCCTTGCGGCGGGCCGAGCAGGTCGCGGCGGCCAAATGCGTGGGCGTGCACGACGTGCGGTTCCTCGGCTACCCGGACGGCCGGGTCGAGGCCACGCTGGACCTGCGCCGGGATCTCGCCCGGGTGATCAGGCAGGTCCGCCCGGATCGCGTCGTCTGCCCCAGCCCGGAGCGGAACTACGCCCGGATGGGGGCCAGCCACCCCGACCACCGGGCGGTCGGCTCCGCGGCCCTGGACGCCGTGTACCCGGACGCCCGCAACCCGTTCGCCTTCCCGGAGCTGCGCGAGCGCGAGGGCCTGGCGCCGTGGAAGGTCCGCGAGGTCTGGCTCGCGGGCTCCCCGTCACCCACTCACTTCGTCGACGTGACCGCCACGTTCAGCCGGAAGATCGCCGCGCTGCGCGCGCACGAGAGCCAGACCGGGCACCTGGATGGCCTGGAGGAGCGCATCCGGGGATGGCTCACCCGCGGGGCAGCCCTGGGCGGTCTGCCCGACGGCCGCCTGGCCGAGTCCTTCCAAGTCCTCGACACAGGGTTACGGCAGGTCCTCGACACGAGGTCACGGCCCAATCGACACGGGGTTACGGCCCAATCGGACCGAAGGCCCGTAACCGGCCAGCGAGCCCGGGCCTCGTGCCCGGGCGAGCGCCGGTTGTATCGGCGAGCACCGCAGCCGGGGCGCGAAGCGCAGCGGGGGGCTCCGGGGTCGTCCCCCCGGGTCAATCCGCGAGGATCTGGTTGAGCATCTTCACCGTGTTGCCCGCGGGCTCGGCCTGCAGGCACAGCTGCTCCATGACCTCCAGATAGCTGTCAACCTCGGACGGCTTGTCCAGGTACAGCGCGCTGGTCAGCTGCTCGATGTAGACGACGTCGTGCAGGTCCGGTTCGGCGAACCGCAGGATCGTGAACGGGCCGCCCATGGCGGAGTGCGGGCCCGCCGTGAACGGCAGGATCTGCAGGGTGACCGCGGGATGCTCGGCCATCTTGATCAGGTGCTGAAGCTGCCTGCGTGCGACCTCGCGGCCACCGACCGGACGGCGCAGCGCGCCCTCGTCGACGACCGCCCACAGCTGCGGCGGGTTGGGGCCGCCGAGGATTTCCTGGCGGCTGACCCGCAGCTCGGCCCGGCGGTCGATCTCGTCCTCGCTGACCGCTGAGCCCAGCCGGATCAGCGCCCGCGCGTAATCCTCGGTCTGCAGCAGGCCGGGGACGAACTGGACTTCGTACGTACGCAGGACAGACGCCGCGGCCTCAAGGCCGACGTACGGCTCGAGCCAGGTTGGCAGGACGTCGGAGTAGGCGTGCCACCAGCCGGGTGTGTTGGCTTCCCGGGCCAGGTTCAGCAGGGCGGCACGTTCTTCGCTGTCGGTCACGCCGTAGAGCGTCAGCAGGTCGCCCACGTCGCGCTCCTTAAAGCCCACGCGGCCGTGTTCCATCCGGCTGATCTTGGAGTGGGAGCCGCGGATGGCCTCGGCGGCCTGTTCCGCGCTGATCCCGCGCGACTCGCGCAGCCGGTGCAGCTGACCGCCGAGCACCAGACGCTGGACGGTCGGCCCGCCCGCGCGCGTGCCGAAGATACTGGGCGGGACATCCCAGGCCGAGTCTTCGGACGAGACCATCGGCACTCCTCGCATCGTTACACCCTGAGCCTGGCGGGGTGTGGACCAGTCTCCCATGCCTTCTCATGCCTGCGGAAGGGGCTTCTGTGACAATTCAACAGAAGTCCTGATCTCTCCGTGTTCCCGCAGGTCGTGAGCGTCACGTTTGTCGGTCTGTCGTTGACGTGTCGCCGCACGCCGGCTGGTGACGATGCTACTGGCGAGTTGACTGCTCTGCTTCGCGCAGTACGTGGTCAAACTCGCCATCCTTGGCACCTGCCAGAAATGCGGTGATCTCCGCCTGAGTGTAGAGCAGGACAGGACCCACAGGAAACCGCGAGTTCCGCATGGCGATCTCGCCGCCCGGCAGCGCGGCCAGCTCCACGCACGCGCCGTTGGGGTTACTGTGCTGGCTCTTCTTCCAGCGGACGTCTCCGAGATCGGCCGCCGGCATGCCGTTGTACATCGTGACCATCCCTATCCCTTTCCCACAGTCTCAGCGCACCCGGACCTGCGAGAGGTTGACTCGCTGTAATTCTCGGTTAACGAGAAGTAAGCAAGTGCCTGATGCGTTTCAACCGTCTGGTGGACCCCCGTGCGTCTATCCGTAGACCTGTGCACAGAGCGAATGAACGTGCATTTGGTCTTGCATTTGCACATATTATCAGGCAGCATGTCACTCAGCACGCAGTTAACACCGTGATGGGCAACCGTTTTGCCCCATGACATGCAGGAAGCTGTTGCGTTGGCGCATCTCAGTGTCGCGACCGGTAGCGGAGATGACGACGAGGACGTGGACGTCCCGTGGCCACCGGCGTCAGATGGAATGCCGCGGCTGCTGCCCGTGCCGTCAGCCTGGTGGGAGACCCCGGCGGTCACCACCCGGGCTCTCAGCGCGCGCCCGGAGGAGGCCAGGACCGCCCGGCGGTTCGTCCGCGAGATGCTGACCTGCTGGGGCCTCGAAGCGCTGGCCGACGACGCGGAAATGATCGTCGACGAGCTCGTGGTCAATGCCGTCCTGCACGGCACCCGGGCCGGCCTGACGCAGGCGAACCCGGGCGCGGTGCTGCGGCTGTGCCTGCTCCGGCGCGCGGGCGAGGTCATGCTGGCCGTCGTCGATCCCGGGAACGAGACCCCGATGCCCCGGCAGCCCGACTGGGGCGGGGAGAGCGGCCGCGGCCTGCAGATCGTCGGAGCGCTCAGTCACGTATGGGGCTGGAGCCCCATCGCCGGCCACGGCAAGGCGGTGTGGGCCGTGCTACGCGATCCCTGACAGGGGTTCCTCCGACGCGGTCACCAGCACGTGCTCGACCAGGGCGATCAGCACTTCCTTGGCCGACTCCTTGCTGCGCGCGTCACACAGGATGATCGGCAGGTCGGGGTCCAGGTCCAGGGCGAGCCTGACGTCCTCCCTCTCGTACCGCCGGGCACCTTCGAAGCAGTTCAGGGCGACGATGAACGGTATCTGCCTGCGCTCGAAATAGTCGATGGCCGGGAAGCTGTCCGCCAGCCGCCGGGTGTCGGCCAGCACCACCGCGCCCAGCGCGCCGATGGCGAGCTCGTCCCACATGAACCAGAACCGCTGCTGGCCCGGAGTGCCGAACAGGTACAGGACCAGATCGCTGCGGAGGCTGATCCGCCCGAAGTCCATCGCGACCGTCGTGGTGGTCTTGCCCTCCACGCCGACCGTGCTGTCCGTGCGCAGGCTGCCCTCGGTCAGCGGCTCTTCGGTGCGCAGCGGCCTGATCTCGCTCACGGCGCCGACCAGCGTGGTCTTGCCCACCCCGAAGCCGCCGGCCAGGAGGATCTTGATGGCGCGGTACTGACGGTCCCCGCCTGCGACGTCAGAGACCCCGTAGTCCATTTAGCACCTCCCTGAGAGTGTGCTTGTCGACCCGTTCTGCCATCACGACCGGGGTGCTGATCACGACCAGACCGAGTTCCCTCAGGTCGGCCAGGATGATCCGGACCACCCCCAGCGGGAGGTCGACATCAGAGGCGATGTCGGCGACTGTCGTCGGCACGCGGGCGAGCTGCAGCACGCTGATGTGCTCCGGCGCCAGCGAGGACGGGTCACCGAAGATGCGCGTGGCCATCACGGTGGCGACCAGATCGAACGACTCACCGGTGTACCTCGTGCGGCCCTGGGTCAGGGCATAGGGCCGGACCACCGGCCCGGCCTCGGCGTCCAGCCACCGCTCATAGTTGGAGGGCATGGCGCCTCTTAGCCCCGGCCGCGCAGCGGCGCGGTCGCGCGGGTATTGACCCGGATGTGCTCCCCGGACCGCTTGACCAGGAGGGCCATCTCGTAGGCGACCAGGCCGAGATCGGCGCCCGGCCCGGTGATGACCGCCAGGCACGTCCCGCTCCCGGCCGCCGTCACCAGCAGGAAGCCCGATTCCATCTCGATGACGGTCTGCCGGGCGTCCCCGCCGCCGAAATGCCGGCTGGCGCCGCGAGCCAGCGACTGGAATCCGGCGGCCAGTGCGGCCAGGTGCTCGGCGTCGTCGCGTTCCAGCGTGTCCGACGCGCCGAGCGTCATCCCGTCCTGCGACAAGATCACGGCCTTGGTGACATGCGATACCCGCCGCACGAGATCATCCAGCAGCCAGTCGAGCTGGCCGACGCGGGTCGACGTGCCCGCATCAGGTTCCATTGGATTCCCCCCGTGGCTCGTCCGCGCCCGGGCCGTCCGGCAGTGCCCCCCGGTCGCCGTCGGCGCCCGGAGCCGGGCCAGATGACGGATCACCTGATGCCGGGGCGGTCATCCGCTGCGACCGCCCCTCTTGCCAGCCGCGCTGGAGCGCCGACATGGTCTGGCGGATCTCGGCCGGTGTCGGCCCGCTGGCCGGGGCCGCGCCGGCGGCTCCGGCCCCGGCCGCGGAAGTCCGGCGGACCGGCGGGTTGTCGCGGAGTTGAGGGGCCAGGCTGGCCTGTCTGACCCGCCGCGGCAGCCCGTTCACGTCGCCGTCCGCGTCCGGGCCGTCTGGCGGCTCCCCGGGATCGCCGTCGGCGAGGATCGCCGGAAGCGGTCCGGTCTGGCGTGACAGCTCCCACGGCGGACCGGACGTCCTCCCGGGCCGGGGCGAGGCCACCGGCGTCATCGGGGTGCTAGGCCCCGCGGGGACACCCGGCGAGGCCGACACGCCCGGGGTGGCCGAACCCCCCGGCACACTGCGGCCGGTCCACCCGGGGAACGGCGCTGGCTGGTCCGGGTAGGGCGCGGAACCCGCGTACGGCGGGGAACTGACGTAGGAGGCGGCCGCGGAGCCGGCCTCGGCCGGAACCGGCCCGGCGCCCGGGCCCTGATCGGCGCCCGGGCCGTCGTCGGCGCCCGGGCCGCGCCGCAGCGGCGTGAACACGTCGAAGTCCGGGTGCCCGGCCGCGCCGTTCGCCGGTCCGGGGCCGACCGCCTCACCGAGCGGGACCGCCTCACCGAGCGGAACTGGCTCACCTGGCGGGACCGCCTCACCGAGCGGGACTGGCTCACCGAGCGGGACCACCTCACCGCGCGGGGCTGCGGCGTGCGAGCCCAGGCTGGCGCTCTCCGGCGTGCCGCCCGGCGGCCGCCGCAGCGGGCCCGAGATGCGGAGCCCGGGAACCTCCGGGAGCCCCTGGCCGCCCAGTTGCGCCACGCCCCGCGGGAACCCGGCGGGGCCCGTCAGTTCCGCGGCGGGGTGATTCCCGTTGGTGACCGAACCCGCCGCGATGCCGATCGCCGCGGGTTCGCCGGGGAGCCCGGCCCGGAACGCTTCCTCGGTAACCACCAGGTGGCCCGGGATGAGCACGATGGCCGCCGTGCCCCCGTAAGGGGACGCCTTGAGCGTGACCCGGATGCCGTGCCGCTTGGCCAGCTGGCTGACCACGAACAGCCCGAGCTGCTCGCTGTCGGACGGGTTGAACTCCGGCGGGCTGGCCAGCCGCTCGTTGAGCTCGGCCAGCCGCTGCGGGCTCATCCCCAGCCCGCGGTCCTCCACCTCGATCGCGAACCCGCTGGCCACCGTGTCCCCGGACACGCGAACCGACGTGTACGGCGGCGACAGGGTGGTGGCGTTCTCGATGAGCTCGGCCAGCAGGTGGATGACGTCGGCCACGGCGGAGCCGGCCAGCGCGGCCTGGCTCCGGGTGGCCACCGAGACCCGGGCGTAGTCCTCGACCTCGGCGATGGCGCCGCGCATCACGTCCACCATCCGGACCGGGCTGCTCCAGGCCCGGCCGGGCGGCGCGCCCGCCAGGATGACCAGGCCCTCCGCGTGGCGGCGCATGCGCGTGGTCAGGTGGTCCAGGCGGAACAGGTCGTCCAGGGCCTCGGGGTCGGTGGCCCGCCGTTCCATCTGATCGAGCAGGGTCAGCTGGCGGTGCAGCAGCGACTGGCTCCGCCGGGCCAGGCTGCGGAACACGTCATTGAGGCCCCGCCGCAGCTTGGCCTCCTCCACCGCGGCCCGGATGGCGGTCTGCCGGACCAGGTCGAAGGCCTGGCCGACCCGGCCGATCTCGTCGCCGCCGGTGCGCAGCGGGGGCGCCTCGGCGGCCACGTCCACGTCCTCGCCGCGCCGGAGCCTGCCCACCACGTCGGGCAGCTGGACCTCGGCGAGCTGCAGGGCGTTCCGCTCCAGGCCGCCCAGGCGGCGGATGATGGCCCGCCCGACGAGCGTGGTGACCAGGATGGTAATGAGCAGCCCGAGCAGGCCGACGCCGCAGACGATGGCGACCCGCACCCAGGCCGAGTGGCTGATCTGATGATCGGCCGCCAAGATGGCCTGCGAGACGGCAACGCCGCCGTTGAAGTAGTCCGTCAGGAGCGTGCCGGCCGTCGCCCGCCATTGCGCCGAGGTCACGGGCAGCTTGCTGACCGGAGTACCTGCGGCGATCGCCTGCTCGATGTTGGTGAGGTCTTGCTGCATGGCCCCGGATCCGGCCTTCGGGGCGTTATAGGCGGCCAGGTCGGCCGGGCCCAGGAGGTTATCCGCGTCCTGCAGGTTGGCCTGCCTGGCCGCGGCCATGTTCGTGAACGCCACGCGGTCGGCCAGCGTCGTCCTCCGGCCGGCCAGCATCCCGGCGAGCAGCGCGTACTCCTGCGAGAGCTGCTCCCTGGCCTGCACGGTGGCGATCAGCCCGACGGCCGGGCCCAACTGGTCGGTGGCGACCACGCTGTCGGTCTGGATCAGGAACAGCTTGGTCGTAGCCGCCGGGCCCTGGCTGTAGGCGGCCAGCGCAGCCAGCGGGCTGATGGCTCGCGCTTGGATCGCGCTGCGGAGGGTCGGGAGCTGCCTCAGCCCGCCGAAGATGTCCTGGATCTGCTTTGCCCCGCTGGATGACTCGGTGCCGACGACGGCTGGGGAAGTCATGGCCGCGGTGAAGGCCGGCTCGGCCTTGTTCGTCGCCGTGATCGCCGCCTGGTATGCCGCCAGGTTGGCCTTGGTCGGCTCGAACAGATAGACCACGGCAGCAGCGCGTTCGGACTCCACGAAGATGCCGAACTTCGCGGCCGGTATCCCGGACGCGTTGATCAGGTTCGGCACCCGGTCCACGCTGATGGCGTTATTGACCGAGGTGCCGACCGCATAGGCGAGCAGCCCAACCATGGCGACCAGGGGAATCGCCACCAGGAAGTAGATTCGGAGCCGGATGGACCGGCCACGCGATCCCATTGAACTCCCACGTTACAGAGGCGCCGGCATGCGAGGACCCCCCGGTCGCATCCGGCTAAAAGCTAACGGTCAAGGCGGCCAGAATAGCCCATAAGGGGCATCGGCCGAAGGCGAAGAGCGATATACGCTGCGGCAAGGTCCCAGAACCCCCGCCGCGTCCGGGTGCTCGCGGCCCGGCCGGAGCCGCGCACCGGAGCGGACATGACGGGTCCGGGCCCTACGGCCCGGGGCCGGCCAGGCCATACCGGTTCGGACGCCGTCCGTTGTCGTGGTCATGGTGGCCCCTCCCGCCACTTGGCTGAGGTTCTTTCGTCCTGCCGAACGGGACGTGGTTTCCCGCGCCACGCCGGATACGTCTCACGCGTGCGCACGCCGGCCGGCCGGGCGGTCCCTGGCAGAAGTACGAATCCGTACTTTAGGGGTATTCCGGGTTACTGTAGACCCGCGGCCGATAGCAGGCAAGGGGAACGCCGACCCGGACGCACGAGGGTCAGCCCGGCACGTTCGGCCTCCCGTTTGTCGGCGCGACCGCCTACCCTATTCAGGTGGCCGCCCTCGCGATAGACGCTCTCCTCGACGGACTCAACCCGCAGCAGCGCGCTGCCGTCGTGCACGAGGGGAACCCGCTGCTCATCGTGGCGGGCGCGGGCTCCGGGAAGACCCGCGTGCTCACCCACCGGATCGCCTACCTGCTGGCCGCGAGGGACGTGGCGCCGCACGAGATCCTGGCCATCACCTTCACCAACAAGGCGGCGGGCGAGATGGCGGCACGGGTGGCCGCCCTGGTCGGCCCGCGGGCCAGGTCCATGTGGGTCATGACCTTCCACTCCGCCTGTGTGCGCATCCTGCGCCGGGAGGCCAGGCGGTTCGGCTATCCCTCGTCGTTCTCCATCTACGACCAGGCGGACTCGCAGCGGCTGATGGCGCTCACCTGCCGCGAGCTCGAGCTCGACCCCCGGCAGTTCCCGCCGAAGATGATGGCCGCCCAGGTGTCGAACCTGAAGAACGAGCTGATCGACCACGAGACGTTCGCCGCCCAGGCCAGGACGGCCCGGGACAAGGCCCTGGCCGAGGCGTACGGCGAGTACCAGCGCCGGCTGTTCGCGGCGGGCGCGATGGACTTCGACGACCTGATCATGGTCGCGGTCAACCTCTTCCAGGCCCTGCCCGAGGTCGCGGCCGAGTACCGCCGCCGGTTCCGGCACGTGCTCGTGGACGAGTACCAGGACACCAACCACGCCCAGTACATCCTCGTCCGGGAGCTTGTGTCCGGTAGTGCTCCTCTTTTTTCTGGCCTAACGGAGCGTGGTGACGGCACCGGGGACCCCCTCCCGCCCCCCGAGCTGTGCGTGGTCGGCGACGCGGACCAGTCCATCTACGCCTTTCGCGGCGCGACCATCCGCAACATCGTCGAGTTCGAGCAGGACTACCCCGATGCGACCGTCATCCTGCTGGAGCAGAACTACCGCTCCACCCAGAACATCCTGGCCGCCGCCAACGCCGTCGTATCGCAGAACCAGGGCCGCAAGCCCAAGAACCTGTGGTCTGATCAGGGCGCGGGCCCGCCGATCGTCGGCTACGTGGCCGATAACGAGCACGACGAGGCCGCGTTCGTGGCCGAGGAGGTCGACCGGCTCGCCGACGCCGGGCTGGCCACTGCGGGCCAGGTGGCGGTGTTCTACCGGACGAACGCGCAGTCCCGGGTGTTCGAGGAGGTGTTCATCCGGGTCGGTCTGCCCTACCGGGTGGTCGGCGGGGTCAGGTTCTACGAGCGCCGCGAAGTCCGCGACCTGCTGGCCTACCTGCGGCTGATCGCCAACCCGGCGGACGAGGTGTCGCTGCGGCGGGTGCTGAACAACCCGAAACGGGGCATCGGCGACCGGGCCGAGGAATACGTGGCCGCCCACGCCCAGCGGCAGGGGACGACCTTCGCGGAGGCCCTGGCCCGCCCGGCTGACGTGCCGGGGCTCGCCGCCCGGTCGGCGGCCGCCATCGAGGGCTTCAACGCGCTCATGGCCGGCCTGCGGGAACTGGCCGGGACCGTGCCCGTCGCGGAACTCGCCGAGGCCGTGCTCGACCGCACCGGCTACATCGAGGCGCTGGAAAACTCCTCGGACCTGCAGGACGCCGGCCGGGTGGAGAACCTGGAGGAACTGGTGTCGGTGGCCCGCGAGTTCGACGGCTCCGAGAGGGGGGGAGGGGAGGTGGGTGGGGGCTCGCTGGCGGACTTCCTGGAGCAGGTATCGCTGGTCGCCGACGCCGACGAGATCCCGGAGGGGGACGACCACGGCGGCCTGGTGACGCTCATGACGCTGCACACGGCCAAGGGCCTGGAGTTCCCCGTGGTGTTCCTCACCGGGCTGGAAGAAGAGGTGTTCCCGCATCAGCGGTCGCTGACCAACCCGAAGGAACTCGAAGAGGAACGCCGGCTGGCCTACGTGGGCATTACCCGGGCCATGGAGCGCCTCTACCTGACCCGGGCCGTGGCCAGGAACTGGTGGGGCCGCCCGGCGTTCCACAAGCAGTCCAGGTTCCTGGCCGAGATTCCGTCCGGCCTCATGGAGTGGCGCCGCGACCAGGCGGCGGCGATGTCGGCGGTCGCGCCCGCGCAGGAGCGGATGGCGCGGATGCCGGGGACCCGGTCGCCCGGCAACCGCCCGGTGCCGGCGCTGGCGCCCGGGGACATGGTCACCCACGACAAGTTCGGGCTCGGCACCGTGGTATCGACGGACGGCTACGGCGACCAGGCCGAGGCCAAGATCGACTTCGGAGCCGACTACGGGGTCAAGCACCTGGTGCTGCGCTACGCCCCGCTGGAGAAGTTGTAAGGCCCGGATCCGGGCCGCTGGCCGGGGGCCAGGCCGGGACGCTGGTCCGGGCGCGGCCCGGGACGCTGATCCCGGGGGGATCCCGGCGGCCACTGGGGCCGCTGCGCTCCCGGCGGTGTTCCCGGCGGCGGGGTTCCCGGCCGGCGGGGCGGGCCCGCCGGCGGCCGGGGCGCCGTGGCTGACCAGTCCGGCGCGGCCGGGCCTCGCTGGTCACGGCGCCACAGGTACCAGCGCACCGTGGTCAGCGCGATGGCCAGCAGGGTAGACAGCACCATCACGAAGAATCCGCTGGCGATCCACTGGGCCGCGCCGACGGCGATCTCCGTCTTGTCCGCCGCCCGGTCGTAGACCGCCCCAGCGGTCAGCGCCGCGATCAGGTAGGACAGCGCCGGCACCGGGAAGATCATGCGTCCGGTCCGCGGCTGGACGGTCAGCGCCGCGGCGACGGTGCCGGCCAGCACGAACAGTCCCAGCACCGAACCGGGCTGGGACTTGGTCACGATGGTGGCGACCGCGCCGATCACCGCGCTGCCGACGATGACGCAGACCCCGAGCCCGCCGCGCAGCGAGCCCTCCCAGATCCGGCTCAGCCGCCCGCCCGCCGCTCGCGGGCGGTGGCCGGCCCCGCGTCCGCGCCGTTTCCCTGGTCCGTCCGCCGGCCCATCTGCGGGCCGCCGGGGGGTCTCACCGGTCCGGGGCGTGAAGGTGGGCTGGGGCGCAATGGGCTGGGTGGGGCCCGTTTGGGCCGGCATCCGGCGGGTGGCGGCCTCGTCCGCCGGGCCGCCCCGCCGCCGGGGATCGGGCCCGCGCGTGTCGCGGCCGCGCGGCGTATCTCCCGGGTCGCCGCCATACGGCCTGCTAGGGCGTACATCGCGCCAGCGTGGGTCGCTCATATGTGCTTCGGATGTTAGTCGCTGCGCGTAGGTAACGGGACCATGAAGGTAGGCTTCGTCCGACGGTAACCATCTATCCCTGGGATTCCTGAGGAAGAACGCGATGGTGAGGACAGGCTCGCCGGGCCCCCTATGGGGTGCTGCCGGGAAGGCCGGGTACGTCCTGAGCTGCATTGCCGCCTCTCTCGTCCTGGCCATAAGCGGCTTCTCCTACTTCGTGGTCAAGGACGTGAGCGCGATCGGCGGGTCGCACGCCATCGTCAGCGGCCCGTCCATCGGCGCGCAGAACATCCTGCTCATGGGGCTGGAGAGCCGGACCGACTGGAACGGCAACATCCTGCCGGACGACGTGCTGAAGGCCCTGCACGCGTGCAACGCGGCGGAGATCGCGGCCGGCTGCGGCGGCAACGACACCAACACGCTGATCCTGATCCACATCTTCGCGAACGGGGGGAAGGCGGTCGGCTTCTCCATCCCGCGTGACGACTGGGTCACCTTCCCCACCGCCTACGACGGGCAGACCCAGGGCAAGGTCGACCAGGCGTACGGCCTGGCCCTGGCGGCCGAGGAGAGCCAACTCCGCGCGCAGGACCCCGGCATGAGCCAGGATCAGGTCGCCTTCGAGGGCAACGAGGCGGGCCGGGCGGCCGAGGTGGCCACCGTGGAGCAGCTCACCGGCGTGCACATCGACCATTTCGCCGAGCTGAACCTGGACGGGTTCTACGAGCTGGCCAAGGTCGTCGGCGGCGTGGAAGTCTGCCTCCTTCACCCGGTCCCGTATGACCCTTACTCAGGTTTCTCCGCCGCCCACGCCGGCTACCAGCATCTGAACGCCAAGCAGGCGCTGGCCTTCGTCCGCCAGCGGCACGGCCTGGCCAACGGTGACTTCGACCGCACCAAGCGCCAGCAGGCGGTCATCGACTCGGTCACGAAGCAGCTGCGCGACGATGGCGTGCTCGGCGACCTGACCAAGCTGAACGACCTGCTCTCGGTGGCCAACCAGTACCTGATCACCGACGCCGGCTGGAACCTGCTCGACTTCATCTCCCAGATGCGCGGGCTCAGCCTCGGCAACGTCACGTTCCGTACCCTGCCGGAAGTGGCGCCCATCACGATCGACGGCCAGGACGCCAACCAGATCAACGTGCCCCAGATCCAGCAGATCGTGCAGGAGACGTTCTACCCGGCGCCCAAGCCGGCCTCCTCGCCGAGCCCCACGGCTGCGGCCACGGCAGGCAACAGCCAGGTCACCGTGGACGTCTACAACGGCGGCAACACCCCGGGCCTGGCCGGGGAGGTTTCGGCCGCGCTGGTCAAGGACGGGTACACGACCGGGCAGGTCGGGAACACCAGCCCGCTCACCACCACCGAGGTCTTGTACGGGGCGGGCGCCTCGGCCAGCGCGAGCAAGATCGCGTCGCTGTTCGGCGTGACCGCCCAGCCGGGCTCGACCGTCGCGGCGGGCCACGTCGAGGTCATGCTCGGTGCGGACGCCACCCTGCCCAGCGCGGCTGCCTCCCCCTCGCCGTCGAGTTCGGCGATGCCGATCCCGACCACTGGCGCGCAGGGCGGCGCGGTCACCGCCAAGAACGGCATTCCGTGCGTGAACTGAGCACCTGCGTCCGGTTAGGCTGGGCGGTATGGGGAAGATCCGAGTCATCGTCGCGAAGGTCGGGCTCGACGGCCACGACCGGGGGGCCAAGGTCGTGGCCCGGGCGCTGCGCGACGCCGGGGTGGAGGTCATCTACACCGGGCTGCATCAGACCCCGGAGCAGATCGTGGCCGCCGCCATCCAGGAGGACGTGGACGCGGTCGGCCTGTCCATTCTTTCCGGGGCGCACATGACGCTGTTCCGCCGGGTCATCGACCTGCTGGCTGAACGCAACGCCACGGACATCGTGGTGTTCGGCGGCGGCATCATCCCCGACGCGGACATCGAGGAGCTCTACCGGATGGGCGTGGCCAGGATCTTCACGCCGGGGGCGCCCACCACCGAGATCGTCGCCTGGGTCCGGGCCGAGTTCGGCCACGAAGTCGCCGAGAGCCAGGCCTGAAGCGGGGGGCCATGGGCCGCCCGGCCTGGGTCGTGCATGGCGCGGTGGCGCCGCGCCGGCTGGCCGTGCCGGCCGCCACGCCCTCGAACAGGTCCCGGATCCCCAGCGGCAGCCAGGCCCATGCGCTCGATTCGTCACGAGGCAGGAACACCGGCTCGCCGCAGCAGGCGGCCTGCTCCGCGACGTGGCCGATCGCTCGCTCCAGGCGGATGATCTCGTCGGCGGGGTTCGCCGCGTCGCCCGCCCAGCACACCAGGCCCACGTGGTACTGGCGCAGCCGGTAGCCCAGGGTGGCCTCCGCGGCGCTCACGTCGATCCGCTCACCCGACAGCAGGTCACGGATCCGGGCGGCCCGCGCGGCGCTCCGGTTCCGCAGCCAGTTCTCCCTCTCCTGCGCATAGGCCGCGACCATCTCCTCGGAGGTCTGGTCGATGTACCCGGCCACGATCCTGGACATGCCCAGCGTGGTGGCGCTTATCATCTCGGCGTCGTCGGCCTGCTGGGCCAGCTCGGTCAGCACCCAGTCGGAGAAGCACGTGTGCCCGACCCGGTAGGCGCGCAGCAGCGCGGTCAGCGGCGTGCCGCGCTGCGCCAGCCGGCGCGCGTGCTCCACGGCCGCCGCCGGGGCCTGCACGCGGAGCCGTGCGTACCCGTGCTGATAGCACGCGCCTATGGCACCACAGGCAGTATCGCTTTCTCAATTCCCGGTCGGCCGGGTGGACTGGCAGATGAGAAATGTAAATCCTGGCCAGTCACCGGAAGGATTCGTCAATGAGCCAGACCAAGGACATCCGTGACGCAGTGGAACGCGAACTCAGCTACGACCCGCTCGACAACCTGTACGTCACCGGCTGACGGGACGATACAGCGGGACGGCCGGCCCCGGGCGGGTCAGTCCGCGCCGGGGCCGGCTACTGCCACGACCGGAATCGAGGAGGACACGAACGACATCCCTCTAGCAGCACACCGCCGGAGTCGGGAATGCGGTTACTCTCTTGCCGGCCAGGCCGGCCACCCGGGAGCGATCTCGATGGGAACAGTTGCCATCGTTATGCCTCCTCCTTGTTTTCTCCCAGATAATTCCGGCGGATCGCAAATTCCTGATCACGGTTGCCGGATAATGCGGCGGGGGCAGTAGTCGCCGGAGATACCGGCTCTATAGAAGGCCGCCCTGCGGCATCCGCTAATCCCGAGTCCTCACGTGGGTTGTGCGCGCGGCACGACGGCCATCCACAACATCGTCTCGCTCGCCCAATGCCTGGCCCCAGGCGCGGCGGTAGCGTCAGGGGCCTGACCAAGGAGCGAGGATGAAGGCAGCCCACTCGGACCGCCAGCCGGAGCCGGTGAAACTGCCCGGGCCGGCAGCCGTGCCGCTGGCCATCGAACTGCGGCACATGCGTTACTTCGTGGCGCTCGCCGACGTGGGGAGCTTCACCCGGGCCGCGGAGCGGATGTTTATCGCCCAGCCGGCCCTGAGCCAGCAGATCCGGCGGCTGGAGGAGATCGTCGGCGCGCCGTTGCTGCAGCGCCGCCGTGACGGCGTGCGGCCGTGCTGACCGGCCCCAGTGTCATCGCCGGGAGCCGGCCCGGGCTGATCCGGCTATCCCGCCCGGCGGTCACCCGCGAAATGGTCCGGGTGGGTCTCGAGCACCATCCGCTGGCGGCGACCGCGGCCCTGGTGTGGAGTGGTGACCTGCCCCGAGCCCTCCAGCAGATCCTCTTCGATACCGCCGAGAGCGTCACCGCGCCCGGCCGGGCCCGGCCGGTCGAGCCGGAACTGAAGGCTACGTGCTTATCTCGCCGGGGAGGACGGAGACCATGAGCGCCGACACCGATTCGACCAGGCCGGCCGCGGCCGATGCCGCGGCGGCTCCCCTGGACCTGCTGCTCACCGACGCGGCCACGGGCATGCTGCGCCGGGTGAATCCGGGCGGATCTGGCCTGCGCCTGGCCGCCGCGCTGGCGGCCAGGCCACGGCTGGTCACGCCGGGCGGCGCGACGATGCTCGGGTCACCGGTGGACCTGGCCGCGGTCGACCGGGACACCTACCTGGTCGCCGGGATCACCGACCACATCTGCGACGCGCCGGGTACGTATATTTACGACCATTGACTGGAAGGAGCCGACGATGACACAGGCTGCTAGCGAGCATCTCGGGGAATCCCTCGGGACCGACTTCTTCTCCGTCCGCGAGCAGTTCACCGACGAGCAATGGTCGCACTTCATCACCGTCCGGCGGTTCGTCGACGA
>Ga0209415_10010347_pt1 | contig 15880 bp, 12 predicted proteins | sample PeaSoiSIISIP2007_FD_187696 | JGI IMG/M metagenome (GOLD analysis project Ga0209415, IMG submission 187696) | Peat soil microbial communities from Weissenstadt, Germany - SII-SIP-2007 (SPAdes) (version 2) | ecosystem: Environmental > Terrestrial > Soil > Wetlands > Peat | place: Germany...
GCCCTAGGGTTCGCGCCGTACGTCGAGCCGCGGGTCATCCCGTGGATCCTGCCGCTGAGCCTGTACTTCGGGTTCTGCGCAGGCGTCTTCAGCCACAACCAGAACCACTCTCCGACGTTCAAGAGCCGTCGCATGAACACGTTCTACGCGGCGTGGCTCAGCGTCTTCTACGGGTTTCCCACCTTCGCGTGGATCCCCACCCACAACTTGAATCACCACAAGTACGTCAACAAGGCCGGAGACGCGACGATCACCTGGCGTTACTCGAAGAAGAACACCTGGCTGATCGCGAGCACGTACTTCTTCGTGTCGGCGTACTGGCAGAAGGATCCCATCGACGAGTACATCCGCAAGGCGCGTCAGACCAACCCGAAGCTCTACAGGCAGATCCTTGGGCAATACGCGACGCTCGTCGGCGCGCACCTCGCGCTCCTCGGGTTCGCGGTCGCCCTGCGCGGATGGGCGCACGGCGTGCTCGCCTGGGTGTTCGGTTTCGCCATTCCCGCCGCCTTCGCCTCGTGGTCGATGATCTTCATCAACTACATCCAGCACGTGCACTGTGACCCCTGGTCGGAGCACAACCACTCGCGCAACTTCGTATCGAAGCTCGGCAACTGGCTCGTCTTCAACAACGGTTACCACACCGCGCACCACCAGAGCGCCGGCCTGCACTGGAGCAAGCTCCCCGAGGCGCACGGGAAGGTCGCGCACCTGATCCACCCCGAGCTCAATCAGTCGAGCATCTTCGGCTTCTGCCTGAAGGCCTACCTCCTCGGCATCTTCAGCGAGCGGTTCCGCACGAAGCAAGTCGGCCGGGCGCCGTATGACCCGCCGGACGGCAGGGAGGTCAGGCTCGAGACGGCGGCCGTTGCTCCCGTCGAGGCGGGCGTCAACGCGTCGATGGCCTGACCTATCGAGCGCCCTGCAGCAGCGCCGCCGCGCCCATTCCGCCGCCGATGCACATCGTGACGACCGCGTAGCGCCCGCCCCGCCGCTTGAGCTCGTGCAGCGCGGTCGCCGTGAGCTTCGCCCCGGTGCAGCCGAGCGGGTGCCCGAGCGCGATCGCACCGCCGTGGACGTTGAGCTTCTCGTCCGGGATCTCGAGCGTGCGCTTCACGTACACCGCCTGGCTCGCGAACGCCTCGTTCAGCTCCACGACGTCGATGTCGCGCATCGACAGACCCGTCTTCGCGAAGAGCTTGAGCACCGCGGGGATAGGTCCGATGCCCATGAGCGACGGATCCACCCCGGCGGTGGCGTAGGCACGGAAGTACCCCAGCGGCTTGACGCCGAGGGCGTCGGCTCTCGCCTTGCTCATGACGAGCGCCGCCGCCGCGCCGTCCGAGAGCGGCGACGCGTTGCCCGCCGTGACCGAGCCATCCTTGGAGAAGGCGGGCTTGAGCGCCGCGAGCCCTTCGAGCGTCGTGTCCGCGCGAACCAGCTCGTCGCGCTTGAACGGGAGCGTCGCGCGCCTGTCGCCCTCGTAGCGCGTCGCCTGCACGGAGACGATCTCGTCGTCGAACTTCCCCGCCTTCTGCGCGGCGGCCGCCTTCTCCTGGCTCCAGAGAGCGAAGGCGTCCTGGTCCTGCCGGGAGATGCCGAACTTCTTCGCGACGTTCTCCGCCGTGATCCCCATGGGCATGTACACATCGGGGCAGCGGCGCATCGCCTCGGGGGACGCGCTGAGTTTGTTGCCCGTCATGGGCACCATGGTCATCGACTCGGCACCCCCGGCGACCACGACGTCGTTCGTGCCGGTCGCGATCGATGCGGCCGCGATCGCGATCGCCTGCAGGCCGCTCGAGCAGAAGCGGTTGATCGTCATCGCGGAGGTCTCGATGGGCAGTCCGCCCAGAAGTCCCGCGACGCGGGCCACGTTCAGCCCTTGCTCCCCCTCGGGCATCGCGCAGCCAAGCACGACGTCCTCGACGTCCGCTGCCTTGACGCGGCCCACGCGACCGAGGAGCGCGGCGATGACCTGTCCCGCGAGCTCGTCGGACCGCGTCTGCGCGAGCGTGCCCTTGGTCGCCCGGCCCACGGCGGAGCGCACCGCGTCAGCAATAACGACGTTCTCGATCATGGCTAGTTCCTCAGCGGCTTGTTGTTCGTGAGCATGTACTGCATGCGCTCCTGCGTCTTCGGCTCTCCGCAGAGGCTCACGAACGCCTCGCGCTCGAGCTCCAGCATCTGGCCTTCCGTGACCTCGCGGGACCCGCCACCCGCCCCGCCGCAGAGAACCTCGGCGATCTTGGCGCCGATCTTGGCGTCGTGCGCCGACGCCTGCCCCGCGTCGACGAGCGCGCCGATCATCATCTGCACCGTCGCGATCCCGCTCTCTCCGGGGAGAACGTGCGCGCGCGGGGCGGGCGGGTGCCAGCCGCTCTCCGCGAGCCCTATGGCCCTCGCCTTCGCCTCGCCGAGCAGGCGCGCCCGATCGAAGCTCACGCCAGCGTCACGGCGGAAGTAGCCGAACGCCTTGGCCTCCTCGGCGCTCGTCGCCACGCGCGCCATCACGATGTTCTTGAAGACCTGCGTGACTAGGGCATACGAATCGACCGTCGCGCCCTCCGGCAGGCCATCGAAAGCGCGCCACAGCAGGTTCATGTTGCCGCCGCCGCCGGGGAGGAGCCCGACGCCGACCTCCACGAGACCTGCGTAGGTCTCCGCGCCGGCCTGCAGCGCGCCGGCGCCCAGGCAAATCTCGAGGCCGCCGCCGATCGTCATCCCGTAGGGAGCCGCCACGACGGGCACCCGCGCGTATTTCATCCGCTGGCACGCGAGCTGAAACCCGTGCACCATCGAGCGGATCTGGTCCCACTCCTTCTGCATCGCCGCGGAGACGACGAGAAACAGGTTCGCGCCGACGCAGAAGTGCTCGCCTTGATTGCAGACGACCAGCGAGCGGAAGTCGGCCTCCGCCGCGGCCACCGCGTCGTGGATCATCTCGACGACGTCGGGGTCGATGCTGTTGGCCTTCGTCTTGAACGTCAGGCCCAGGACGCCGTCGCTCAGGTCCCACGCCTCCGCGCCGGCGTTCCTGAGCACCGCCGCGGCGCCCCGGCGAAGAACGGTCAGCGTGGCCGTTCGCGGGTCGGTCGTGTGCTTCCTGTACTCGCTCTTCACCAGATCGAAGACGCGCCCGTCGTTCGTGTAGAAGCTCTTCGCGCCCGCGGCGCGCATCTTGTCGATCGATGCCGGGAGCGCCACGCCGTCTTTCTTCATTCGATCGACGACGGCGTCGAAGCCGAGCGCGTCCCAGGTCTCGAACGGCCCGAGATCCCAGTTGTAGCCCCACTTCATGGCGTCATCGATCGCGGTCACGTCGTCGGTGATCTCTCCGATTCGCCGCGCCGAGTAGGCGAGCGACCGCGAGAGCACCTTCCAGGCGAACTTCCCCGCTTTGCTCTGGTCGCCGACGAGCTTGCGCAGGCGTTCGCGGACGTCCTCGATGCTGGAGAGCTCCTTGCACAGGCTCCGGACGGCCTTGTCCCCGCCGCGAGGCCGGTACTCCAGCGTCGTCGGGTCGAGCGTCTGTACTGCGCCGTCCGTGCCCTTCTTGTAAAATCCCCCCTTCGTCTTGTCGCCGAGGAGCTTCTTGTCGAACATCGCGCGGACGAAGGGAGGGGCCTGGAAGACCTTGCGGTCCTCGTCGTCCGCGAGCGAGCGGTAACAGTTCTCGGCCACGTGCACGAACGTGTCGACGCCAACGAGGTCCGCCGTGCGAAACGAGGCGCTCTTCGGGTGGCCGAGCGGCTCGCCCGTGATCGCGTCGACGTCCTCGGGGGTGAGGCCGTCCTCGAGCATGAGATGGATGCCCGTCAGCATCGCGTGCACTCCGATGCGATTGCCGATGAAGTTCGGGGTGTCCTTGCCGAAGACGACGCCCTTGCCGAGGGCGTCCTCGCCGAACCGGCGCACGCGCTCGAGCGTCTCGGGGGACGTGTCGGGCCCGGCGACGATTTCGAGCAGCTTCATGTAACGAACCGGGTTGAAGAAGTGCATCACGAGGAAGCGCCGGCGCAGAGACTCGGACCGGCCCTGCATCATTTCCGCGATGCGAAGCCCGCTCGTGTTGGACGCGACGACGCAGTCGTTCGAGATGACCGCCTCGAGCTTCGCGAACAGGGCGCGCTTCGGCTCGATCTGTTCGATGATCGCCTCGACGACGAGGTCGACCGAATGCAGCTTCTCGAGGTCGTCCTCGACGTTGCCGACCGAGACGAGACGGGCGCGGTCCTTGTGGAAGAACGCGGCCGGGCGACTCTTGATCGCCCTGTCCAGACCCGCCGCGGCGAACCGGTCCCTCGCGAAACGCTGCTTCTTCTCAGCGTCGTTCAGGTTCGGCGGGACGATGTCGATTAGCAGGACCTCGACGCCGGCGTTCGCGAGGTGCGCGGCGATGCCGCTGCCCATGACGCCCGCGCCGATGACTGCGGCGCGGCGGATCGGTCTGTGCATGATGAAAAGGCTCCTTGGATCGGAGCTTTCTAGCCTTTGTCGGCCGCGAGTAAAGCCTGAACCGCCGGCACGAATCGAACCATGGCCCCCACGGGGCGCGCCGCAAGTGCGCCCAGGTCCCCGCGCACCACCGTGGCGAGCACCGGGTAGCCGCCCGTCGTCGGATGGTCGGGTCCAAGGACGATGCACTCGCCCGACGAGGGGACCTGGATCGCTCCACGCACCATCGGCGCGGAGACGCCGGTGTCGTCGTCCCCGCGTGCCAGCGCCGGCCCTTCGAGGCGGAAGCCCGTCCGGTCGCCGTGCGTCGAAACGCGGAAGTCCGACGCGAGCAGCACGTCGACGGCCCCCGGCTCGAACCGATCGAGGTCCGGCCCGGGGACGACGCGGATCACGCCGTCGAGGATCGGTGCGGGCGGAAGAGCTGCGCGGCGCTCGACGCCGCTGCCGACGTGCAGCCGGTCACCCCTTCGGAGCGGCCGCCCGTCGTGACCGCCCAAGCCCGCGACGAGCAGCGTGCCGCGCCCGCCGAGCACGAGCGGGACGTCGATGCCCCCGCGCACCGCGGCGTAACGCACGCGCGCCGCGCCGCACGCGAGCGTCCACGCGTCCCCCTCCTTCAACAGGCGAGAGACTCCGTCGTCGGCCGCCACGAGCAGCGCGCCCCTCGCCGCAATCGTCAGCGAGCCCTGCACCTCGATCGCTGGATCGACGAGCGCGTTGTGTGCGGCCGCGTTTGCGCGCGCGAGGAGCTCCGGGACGAGAGCGCCCCCCGGCGGGATGCCCTCGTGCATGCGCCCCGGCCGCCCGCCGTCCTGGATGGTGGCGAGTCCGGCGACGGCGATGACTTCGATCAAGGCTCCACCCGTACGAACCGGACGCGGTCTCCCAGCGCGAGCGTCGCTCCCGAGCGTGGGTCGAACGGAACGAATCCGAACGCGACGCCGACGAGGTTCCAGCCTCCGGGCGACGCGAAGGGGTAAACGCCCGTGTAGGGCCCCGCGACGCCGACGGACAGCGCCGCGACCCGCGGGCGCGGCCGCTGGCGTCTTTGCACGACCAGCCGCCTGTCGATCCCGCGGAGGTACGCGAACCCTGGCAGGAAGCCGACCGCGGCGACGACGTACTCCGGCTCCGCGTGGATCGCGACGACATCACTGCGCGACAGCCCCGTCATGGCGGCCAGCTCGTCCAAGTCTTCACCGTCGTAGCGCACGCGGATCCGGTGCTCGCCCGGTGCCGCCGCCGGCGAGGGCTCGGAGAGCGCGCGGGCCATCGCCTCCGTCACGTCCAGCGGGGGAAACCCGGGATCGAACGCGACGAGCGCGTGCCTCTCGGTCACGACCGCGTCGACGACGCGAGGCACTGCGCGCAGCGCCTCGAGGAGCGAGCGCGCGTCGGTCCCTTCCGGGAGGCGCGCCCGGAGCGCAGCGTCTCCAAAGCGTTCGAACGAGACATGCACGTCAGCCCCCGCGGGCCGAATCGAGCGCCGCGCGGACCGCTCGGGCAATAGCCGTCGCGCCCGGCGTGTCTCCGTGCACGCAGATCGTCTCCACCTGGCCGAGCGCGGCGAGCTCGAGCGCCCGCGCCGCCGCGGCCGCGGGATCGACCACGAGGGCCCCGGGCTCTCCTCGCGCGACGAGCGTGCCGTCGGGCCGTGTGGCGCGATCCGCGAAGCCCTCGCGAGCGTAGGGCAGTCGCTCGCGCGATGCCGCGCCCGCGAGCGCGCCGCCGGCCGCTCCGATGACTGTGACGCCGGACCCCAGGGAGATCCGCGCCCCACCCAGCAGCGCCTCGGCGATCGCGTCGTCTGTCTGGGCCGCGTGATAGAGCGCGCCGTGCGCCTTCACGAAATCGACGGCGTGCCCGAGCTTGCCGACGACCCCGGCCAGCCGAGCGCATTGATCCGCCACGCTGGCGCGCAACGCGGCGGGCGCGATGGGCAGGGCCCTTCGTCCGAATCCTTCGCGATCGGGGTACGACGGATGCGCGCCGATCCGGACGCCGTTTGCGAGGCAGCGCTCGACGGCGCGCGCCATCGTCGCCTCGTCGCCGGCGTGGCCGCCGCACGCGATGTTCGCCACGTGCGCGCATTCGTACAGCGCCTCCGCTTCTTCGGGGAGCTCGCCCAGATCGATGTTGACGAGGACAATAGGGCGCTTGCCCGGCTGCTCGGTCGCTGCCCCCGCCATCTCCTGCGCGAGGCGCTCGACGAGCTTCAGGCTGAAGGGCTTCTCGATGCGGCGGTTGTCGACCGACGCGAGAAACTCGGCTGCCCGCGGGGTGAACGCCCCGCCGGTCATGAAGGCGATGCGCCGCTCGAGCCCCGGGCGCGCCTCTCGCAAGCGCTCGTACAGGTCGATACCGCTCATGCCCGGCATCATCAAGTCGCACAGAACGAGGTCGAAATCGTCGCCGCGCCGGACGGCGTCCAGGGCCTCGCGCCCGCTCGTGACGGCGACGACGTCGTGCTCGAACGAGAGCAGCTCCCGTAGCGTGTTGGCGATCACCGCCTCGTCGTCGACGACGAGGACGCGGGCTCGCCGGGCGCTGCGAGAAGGCGGGGCGTCGCTCGCCCGCGCAGGGGCCGCGTCCTGCGCGTCGGCCGTGGGCAGGGCGACCCGGAACGTCGTTCCCTCGCCCGGTTCGCTGTGGACCGTCACCTGCCCGCCCAGGGACGCCACGATGCCATGACAGATGGACAGCCCGAGGCCCGTCCCGGCGCTGTTCGCCTTCGTCGTGAAGAACGGGTCGAAGATGTGCGGCAACACCTCGGGCGGAATCCCCTGGCCGTTGTCGGCGACCTCGAGGACCGCGCGTCCTTCTCCGTCGCTCCGCACCGACACGCGGATCTCGTTACGCGCGGCGCGCGTCTCGCTCATCGCTTGGGTCGCGTTCAGGAGAAGGTTCAAGACCACCTGCTCGAGCCGGGCCTCGTTCGCCCACACCGGCCGCGCGGGTTCGAACGAAGTCGATACGCGCGCGCGATGGCGAATCTCGTGAGCGGCGATCCGGATGGCCGACTCGACGACCGCCTTCAGCTCGACCTGCCGCCGCGTCTCTGCGTCGGCGCGCGAGAAGCTCCGCAGCTCGCGCACGATGGTCGCCACGCGCTCCACTCCACCCCGAGCCTCCCGGAGCAGCTCGGCGAGCGCCTCGACGCCCGAGGCGTCGCGCACCGCGTCGGGCATCTTGCGCGCGATCCAGTCGAGATTCAGCATCACGTACGCCAGCGGGTTGTTGATCTCGTGGGCCACACCCGCGGCCATCGTGCCCAGCGCGGCGAGGCGGTCGGCCTGCACGAGCTGGGCCTCGAGAGCCTTCCGCGCCGTGACGTCGCGCGCCATCGTGAGCGCCGACGGCTTCCCCTCGTAGTCGAAAGGGACCGTGCTGACCTCGAGCAGGACGACCGAGCCGTCGTGCCGCTGGCCGCGGAACGTGTGGGCCGGCGGCCTCCCGTCGTCGTCCGTGATGAGCCGCTGGTGGGCCAGGAGGAGCGCAGCCTCCTCGGGGTGGACCAGGCGCGTCAGCGGCGTGGCGTAGAGGGCTTCCGCGGTCGGGTACCCGAGCACGGACACGTAGGCGCGATTTGCGTAGACGAAGCGGCCCCCACGGATGATGCCGATCGGCTCCGGGGCGTGTTCGATGAGCTCGCGGAAGCGAGCCTCCGTGCGCAGGCGGGCCTGCTCTGCCGCCTTGCGAGCGCTGACGTCCATGATGAACGTGAACACGGCCGCCTGGCCATTGATCATCGCGTGGCTCGCCGTCATTTCGACCGGAACGCGCCTTCCGTCCTTGCGGACGATGGCTAGCTCGTAGGACGTTTCTCCCCGCTCGCCCCCCGTGCGCTTTCCGAGGCGCTCGCGCACGCGGGGAAGGTCCTCGGGGGACACCGTGGCCAGTGGATCCTGCGCCATGACCTCTTCCACCGACCAGCCGCTGATGTGGGCAGCCGCTTCGCTTACGTAAAAGAAGCGGGGCCCGGTCGGGTCGATGAGGGTGACCGTCACGCCGATGTGGGCGGCGCGTGCTGCCTCGAGCATCGCCGTCCCCACGGCGCCGAGGTCCAGGCTCGCGGGCAAGTCGCCGACACGTCCCGCCATTGTCAACTAAGAATCGCCGCGCGGGCCGTGTGAAGTCAACACGCGCAACACGGGACCCCTCGATTGACGCTCACCAGGTCAAGCGGACCGCGAGGCGCGCGCTTCCCGCGCCGACGGCGGCGCTCGCCGATACGTTCGCGGCCCTCGGTGCGGTGAAGTACACGTACGCGCCGCCGCCGAGCAGCAGGGCGCCCGCGATGAACCCCACGGTAGAGGCCGTCGCCTGGCCGTGGGCGCTGTTGACCTCCTGGACGCCGGTCGTGCTGCACGCTCTTGCGTCCTTCGATCCCAGCGCAGCCCCGCACTGGGAGCCAAGCGCGCCCTCGTAGGTCGATCTGGACACGAGTCCCAGCACGCTGCCAGAAACGAGCCCGACTACCCCTGCGCCGCCGAGGACGAGGCCGATCGTTCGTTGCGCCCTTCCGTCTCTTGTCCGCGTCTCGGCAGGGATCTCCGACACCACGGGCCCAGCGATCGCGCTGCTCGCCGGAGCGGCCGCCTGGGCTGGTACGAGAACGATCCGCTCGCGACGGTTCTTGTCGCCCTCCCGCACGATGAGCGTCCTCGTGTCGCTCGCGAGTCCGCTGGCCTCGAACAGGAAATGGTGCTCGCCCAGGTCGACTGGGATCGCCGTTCCGTCGAGCTTGTCGGCGAGCGGTTGCCCGTCCATCGTGACGCGCACCGCCGTCAGGTCGCGCTCGGACTCGTCTCTCACCTCGAACACGAGGCTCGGCATCGCCCTGTCGACGTCCTCGAGCCGCTGTGCGCAGTCTTCGCGAACGGGGCCCGGGCAGCTCTCGGCGACGCAGACCGTCAGCCGGGCCCGGGCCTCCTGCAGCTTGCCCGCGTGCTGGAGGTCTTGAGCGCTCTCGTTCGCGGAGACACACTCCTGTTTCGTCGGCCCGGCGGCGGCCGCGGTCGATGCGACGAGCAGCGCTCCCAGGAAAGAGACGGGCAGGAGAAGGCGCGCGCTCACAAGCATTCGACCTTCCATTTCTTCTTGCCCGTCTGCGCATCGACCGTGTAGGGCGGCGCGCAGCCTGGCTTCGTCGGCGCGGTTGCCGCGGGCGGCGGAGCAGCGGGCGCGCCGGGCAACGGCGCAGCCGCAGGCTGAGCCGGCGGAGCGGGCGCCGGTCTCGGCGCCGCCAGCCGCTCAATGGCTGTGGCCCGGGGAGGGGCGGTCGACGGAAGCGCCCCCACCGCGACGGAGGGGGGCTCGACCGTGGGAATCGATCCGGTTGCTTGGGGGCTCGCGGAGGGCGAGGAGGGCGCAACGACCCCCGAAGCGACGACCCCGGCACTGACGGCCGGCGACGGCTGGTGGCTTCCCACGACTTTCGCCAGGACGGCGCTGGCGGCGATCGCCATCGCGCCCCCGATGGCCAGCAGCAGGAGCCTGCGCGGGCGCCTGTCGCTTCCAGCCGGAGCTGTCACGCCCGCCACCGTCGACTGGCGGATGACCGGCTCGTTCACCGGCGCGGGGCCGCCCCGGACCTTGACGACCGGCGACGTCTGGTCCGAAAGGGTCGGAACTCGGTCGGTCTCCACCTCGGGAATGACGGTGGTCTTGTCCTCCGCGGCCGCGACCTCCACCTCGTCGTTTGCCGGAGCGCCCGGCAGAGGAGCGCCGAACGCCTCGCGGTAAGCGTTGACGACCGCCTTCTGCATCGAGCGCGCGCTCCCCCATCGCTTGGTCTTGTCGAGCGCGAGCGCCCGATCGATTACCGCGACGAGGGGCGCCGGCACATCGGGTGCTGCCGTGGCGAGCGAGCGCGCGGGCTTCGATGCCGTGAACACCATCATCTCCTCGGACGTCTCGGCCTCGTGGACGAAGCGTCCCGACAGAAGGGTGAAGGCCGTTGCACCGATCGACCAGACGTCCGATTGCGCGTCGACCTCGCGCGTCTTTCCGAGCACCTGCTCCGGGGCCATGAACGCCGGTGTGCCGAGGACGCTTCCCGAGCGCGTCGCCGTGGCCGACCCTTCGAGCAGGCGGGCGACCCCGAAGTCGAGCACCTTCAGGACCCGCTCTCGCGTGAGAAAGAGGTTCTCCGGCTTCACGTCGCGGTGGACGATTCCCTTGGCGTGAGCGGCGGCGAGCACGTCGAGGAGCTGGTAGGTGAGGAAGGCGACCTCCTCCGCGCGAAGGCGGCCGCTCTTTCGCGCCCATCGCGCCTCGAGCGTCTCCCCCTCGAGCAGCTCCATGACGAGGAAGACGGCGCCGTCTTCCGCGGTGTCGTCGTCGAGGATGCGGACGGTGCCCGGATGCGCCACGCTGTTGGCGGCGTAGCCTTCCCGGAGGAAGCGTTCGCGCAGTCCGGCGTCCAGCGCCACCTCCTGATGGAGGACCTTCACCGCGACGCGGTTGGTGTTTCTCAGGTGGGTGGCGGCGTAGACGGCCGCCATCCCGCCCACGCCGAGCAGGCTGTCGAGGCGGTACTTGCCCTTGAGGACGCTACCGACCCTCTCTCGGGCTCGCTTGTCGGCGTCGTCGGGTGCCATCAGTTGCACACCAGCAATCCGCCGCATCCGCAGGCCGTGCTCGACTTGCAGCAAGCACTTTCGAGCAGCGGGCAGCTCGGGCACTGCGACGCGACGCACGTGCACGTGCCGCCATCGCACCCAACGCCGCTGGCGCAAGCGTGCGCCGACCCGCACCCGCCGCAGTTGTTCTTGTCGGTGTTGAAGTCGACGCAGGCGCCGTTGCAGAGGGTGTAACCGCGGACGCACGTGAAGGTGCACGCGCCCCCAACGCACGCCGGCGTCGCGTTGGCGACTGCGGTGGAGCAGGCGCTGCCGCACGTCCCGCAGTTGCTCGCGCTGCTGGTCGTGTCGACGCAGCCGCCGCTGCACGCGGTGGGGGCGGTGGGGGGGCAGCCCGAGACGCATGAGTACGCTCCTCCGGAGCCGGCGCACACCGGAGTGCCGCTGTCGGGGTTGCACCCGGCCCCGCAGCTTCCGCAGTTGGCGGCGGTCGACAGCTGCACGCAGGCGCCCTTGCAGAGGCTGTATCCGCTGTCGCACGCGAAGGTGCACGCGCCGTTGACGCACGCGGGCGCCGCGTTCGCCACGCTCGTCGAGCAAGCGTTCGCGCACGCGCCGCAGTTGCTCGCGTTGCTCGTCGTGTCGACGCACCCGCCGTCGCACTCCATCCTCGGACCGAGGCACGCGGCGCTGTCATCGTTCTGTCCGCCGCTGTCCGCCACCGGGCCGTCCGATTGGCCACCGTCGGTCACCGCGCCCTCGGCTCCGGCGTCGCAGTCGCCGGCGCAGCCTCCATCGAAGGCGGCAACGTCGCCCGACGCGTCTTCCACGGTGGCGTCGAGCACTCCGCCGTCCACCAGGATCACGTCCTGGAATCCCCAAACGTCGGCGCAGCCTGCGAGGAGGAGCGAGGCGGCCAACGCGGTCAAGCCATGCGAGCGCACTGTTCCCCCAGGTTACGCGATCCTGGCGTCCCCGGCGGTCCGGCCGCTCCTTGCCCCGCCTAGACGCTCTCTTGCGGCTCTCCCGTCCAGCTCCCTTTCCGCGTGGGGTGGGCGAGCGCCTCTTTCAGTACATCGAGGAACCGTGCTCGCGGCCATTCCTCGGCGCCCATCGCGATCGTGTGCGGCGTCGGCACCTGTGTGTCGATCAGCCGGAACCCCCACTCTTTGACCCTCTCCGCCAGGACGACGAGCGCCGCCTTCGATGCGTTCGGGCGCCAGGAGAACATCGACTCGCCGAAGAAGATGCGCCCGAGCGAGACGCCGTAGAGGCCGCCCGCGAGCTCCCCGCTCGCCTCGAACGCTTCGACCGAGTGCGCATAGCCGAGGCGATGCAGCCTCACATAGGCCTCCTCCATGTCGGCCGTGATCCACGTCCCGTCCTGGTCGGGCCGCGGCGTCGCCCTGCACGCCCGGATGACGCGTTCGAATGACGTGTCGAATCGCACATCGTAAGTCTTCTTCGCGACCACACGTCGCAGCGTGCGCCCGACGTGGAGGTGGTCGACCGGGAGCACGCAGCGCGGGTCCGGCGAGTGCCAGAGGATCGGGAGCCCCTGCTCGTACCACGGGAAAATGCCCGACCTGTAGGCGAGCAGGAGCCGCTCGGGCGACAGATCGCCCCCGACCGCGACGAGACCGCCCTCCGCGTCCTCGGGCGGAGGAAAAGCGAGCGGGCGCCCCAGAGCGTAGACGGGCACGATGGCGAAAGCTTACCGGCCGATGAGCACCGCAAGGAGCCCGTCGGCCACCTTGCCGTACGGGGGACGCAAGAGCCCCGTCGTGTTCAGTCGCGCCTGACGGAAGACGCCCTTCTTCTTCGAGAACGTCTCGAACCCCTCGCGCGCGTGGTAGTAGCCCATGCCGCTCGGGCCGACGCCGCCGAACGGGAGATCGTCCTGAGCGACGTGCAGCATCGTTTCGTTGATCGAGACGCCGCCCGAGACGGTCTCCGAGAGCACGCGATCGATCGTGCGACCGTCGTGGCTGAAGTAGTAGAGCGCCAGCGGCCGAGGGTGCTCGCTGACGTAGGCGATGGCGTCGTCGAGCTTCTCGTAGGTGCGCATGGGTAGCACCGGCCCGAATATCTCCTCCTGCATGCAGAGCATGTCTTCGGTCGCGTCGAGGACGAGCACCGGCGCCATCTTGCGAGCGCTCGGGTCGAGCGTCTCCCCCGCGGGATTCAGTTCGACGATCGTCGCCCCGCGGCCCTTCGCGTCGTCGACATAAGCGCGAACCCTGGCGTAGTGCTTGTCGTTCACGATCGACGTGTAATCGGGGTTCTTCTCGAGCGTCGGGTACAGCTTGGCCATCGACGTCTTGCAGGCCTCGACGAACGCGTCGCGCGTCCCCGCGGGCACCATGACATAGTCCGGCGCCACGCAGGTCTGGCCCGCGTTGAACGCCTTGCCGGCGATAATCCGTTCGGCGGCGACCCGCGTGCTGAAATCCGCCCCCACGATCGCCGGCGACTTGCCCCCGAGCTCGAGCGTGACCGGGACGAGGTTCTCGCTGGCCGCCCTCATCACGATCTTGCCGACGCGCGTCGACCCCGTGAAGATGAGGTGATCGAACGGTAGCCTGGCAAATGCTTCGCCCACGTCGGCGCCCCCGGTGACGACGGACACCTCATCGGCAGCAAACGTCTCGGAGACCAGATCGTGCAAGAGCGTCGCGGTCTCCGGTACCAGCTCGCTCGGCTTGAGCATCGCCCGGTTTCCCGCGGCGAGAGCGGCGACCAGCGGCGCCAGCGCAAGCTGCACCGGGTAGTTCCAGGGCGAGATGATCCCGACGACTCCGAGCGGCTGAGAGACGACCTGGCAGGTCGCCGGCATGAACGCGAAACCGGTGTCCCGATCCTCGGGCTCCATCCAGTCGCGCAGGTGGGCCTTCGCGTGCTTGAGCGACCCCAGGGTCATGAATATCTCGGTGAAGAGCGTCTCCTGCTTCGAACGGTTGCCGAAGTCCCGGGCGATGGCCCGGACGATCGCGTCCTTGCGCGAGGTGATCGCCGACTCGAGCTTCTCGAGCGACGCGATCCGCTGGTCGTACGTCGGCGAGCCGCCTCTTCGCGTCGCCTCCTTGAGACGACGGAGCGTCGCCGCGAGGCCTTCGGGGGACGCGGAAGCGGGGATCGCCTCGGACTTTCCGGATTGCTCGGTCGGGCTGGCGATCGTGGCTGCTGTGGCGGTCATGGTGGCGAAGGATAGGGCGGACCCGGGCTCGCGGCAAAGCCCCCCCGGGAGCGCCGGATGCCGCTCGTCGTCGACCGCCTGAGGGGCTATCGTTTGTCTGGAAGGTGGCGTCTACGCCCAAACAAGCTGCGGTTTCTCCCCCGGTTGACCGGCCGGACGCGGCGCCCGCAGACGACGCATGGCTCGTGTCGCGGCTCGAGATGGCTTACGGCTCGTCTGCGCCCGCCGCCATGGCGCTCAGGCGCGCGCTCATCCTGGGGGGGCGCGCGGCGCTCCCCGGGACGCCCTCGGACCTCGTCGCCTTCGTGCGCGCGCGGCTGGTCCCGATCCTGACCGTGGAGATCGGCCCGCGGCTCACGATGGCGTTCGTCGACGATCTGGTCGCCGACCTCGCGCCGCTGTCCGGCACCCGGCCTCTGTCCTCGGCGTTGGACGAGCCAATCCCTCAGCCCGTGGCGCGGGTCGCGCTGCGCTCCCGGAGCTCCGCTCCGGCCAAGATGGAGCTGTCGGTTCTTCTGGTGGACCTCGATCGCGTCCTGCGATCCATGCTGGCGCGTGATTTCCTCCGGGTGAGGTGGGCGGTCAGCGTCGTCGACTCCGTCGACGAGCTGAGGGACGCGGTCCGCCCGGGCGAGCCCATCGACGTCGTGATCTTCGACGTCATGCACTCCGACGCCGAAGCCATCGTCGACTCGGTCGTCGCGGCTTTCCCGAGCGTCGTACTCGTGGCGCGAGCGCTGGACGGCGCGATGGCGCGGGCTCTGCTCGAGGGCAAGGGTTTGAGCCGGTTCGACGTTCGGTCACGGGAAGCGCCCGCGGAGGAGCTGATCGAGGTCGTGCGGCGCATCGTCGAGAGCTGACTCGTGCGCTGGACGGTGATCGCGGTGTGGGCGGTTGTGGCGTGCGATCGCGGGGGAGGGAGGACGACCTCGACCTCGAAGCCGTGGTCGAGAAGTTCAACCAGATGTTCGGACGCATCTACACCTTCCTGCAGGGCCGTCACGGCGCGGAGGTGGATCAGTTCATGGATCGAGCGTACGAGGAGCTGGCCCGACAGTACGGCATGCTCTTCGGAGGTGTCGATCTTAAGAACTATGGCCGGGCGGACTTCGAGCAGATGCTGGCCAACGTGGCCGACCTCCCCGCAGACCAGCGGCGGAAGCTGATGATTGCGGGGCTCAACGAGCTGGTTTTCATCCTTCAGCTCGGGGTCCGAACCGCTTACGGACCCCAGGAGGAAGCGGTGGTCAGTGGCATCATCAAGGATGGATTCCGGCGGCTGGGGGCCGCCTAGGTCGTGCGGTCAGGAGCTCCGGGGTGCGGGGCCTGCGAGGTTTCTTCAAATAGGCCGCTGGGTTTGGACCTAGACGGACAGGGTCTATCTTTATAATGCCGCTACGGCTGGGCGAACCGGGGATCCGCCCTGGGACATTGCCCATCGGCTGAGGGACGCATTCCTCAGGAGGAACGACTTGGCGCAAGACGAGTACTATTATGAAATCCAGCTGACCAATAAGCAGCTTGTTTTCTACTTCATGGCGGGCGCCAGCTTCCTCGTCCTCAGCTTCCTGGCGGGCATCGTGGTGGGGCGCGGGGTGGACTCGAGTGCCAACGCTTCCGCGGTGACGGTCGCGCGGAT
>Ga0209415_10010348_pt1 | contig 15877 bp, 11 predicted proteins | sample PeaSoiSIISIP2007_FD_187696 | JGI IMG/M metagenome (GOLD analysis project Ga0209415, IMG submission 187696) | Peat soil microbial communities from Weissenstadt, Germany - SII-SIP-2007 (SPAdes) (version 2) | ecosystem: Environmental > Terrestrial > Soil > Wetlands > Peat | place: Germany...
AGTCTAACAGAAGCAAACAAAGAGAACGAAGATTCGGGTCTTTGTTTCCTTTGTTTGCTTCTGTTCATTCTTTCGATGCGCAACGAATTCTGTCGCCGCGTATAACGGTCGCAAATCCGTTACCGAACAACTCGTAACGCCGTCTGAATATAAGAATTATGAAAACCAATATGAAATTCAAACCTGCACTGCCCGCCATTGCGTTGGCGCTATGTTCCTGCCGCCTGGCCGCGATTGCCGTTATCCTCTCCGCGCTAGCGCCATTCGCTTCGCTCTCCGCGGCGGCCGGCACAAGCTATATTGGAAACAGCTTGAGCGTCCCCAACGGCGCCGGGGATGGTGCTCCGCCCCTGGTGATTCTGGGACAATATAGCCCGGCAGGCCCGTTGGCCACGGCCTCCTCCGCAACGACCTTGCCCAACGGGACGGTCCAGGACGTGAAGTTCTATGGACAGAACTACGATTTTACCTTCTATGTGCTCTCGCTCGTTGCCGGCGGAACCAGCGCCAACGAGCAAACCTTCGGCGTCGTCGCTTCACAAAGTTTTTCCGGGTTCGCGTCAACCCCGGGGATTCACACCCTGCCGGTTTCCGGTTTCCCGGTAAAGGCTGGGGAGTTTCTGGCGTTCAGTGGTTCCGGACCGTTCTACCCTCAGAATCCCAACGACGCTCTGAACAGCGACGCGACTTACGAGAATTCGTCCGCTCCTGGTTCCTTTGCGGCCACACGGCCGGGCGGACCCGGGTCGGAATTCACCGTGGGACTGCACCCCGACGCGAGCGCGAATTACGAATACATAGGCGATTACTTCGGGAACCAGGGCCGGACCTACGGCATTGGGGTCGATGTTTCCTTGGGCTGCATCACCATCGATTGCCCCAACAATATTGTGGCCACTACGTCCAGCAACAGCCTGCCGGTCGCTTTCTCGGTGAACGCCTCGGACAGTTGCTCCACCAACTTCACGCTGATTTCCGAGCCGCCCTCAGGAACCGATTTTCCCGTGGGAACAACCACGGTGACCAACACGGTGACCGACTCTTTGGGCAACACGGATACTTGCAGTTTCACGGTGACAGTACTGGCCCCACAACCGCCCACGGTGTTTTCGTTCGACTACACCAACGGCTCGAATCCCAACGGCCTGGTCCTGGGGGCGAACGGCCCCCTCTTCGGCACGACCCAATTCGGCGGCACCAACGGCAACTCGGGCACGGTGTTTAGCATGAGCCCCGACGGTGTGGTGACGACGCTTCACTGCTTTGCGGCCACAGAAGGGGGCAATCCGCAAACGGGGCTGGTGCAGCGCCAGTATGACGGCGATCTGTATGGGACGACCTCGTCCGGCTCCGGCGCCGCGTTTCGGGTGACGACCAATGGCACCCTCACGACCCTCCTGTCATTGGGCGGCAGCGACGGCTCCAACCCAAGCACCCTGATTGAGGGCAGCGATGGAAACTTCTATGGCACCACCCGGTTGGGGGCCAACGACTCCGGCTGGGGTAGTGTCTTCCAACTGACCTTCAACGGCCGCTTTACCACGCTCTGGGCCTTCGCCGATGGTGACAACGGGGCCTTTCCGCAAGCGGCATTGGTTGAAGGCAGCGACCGGGATTTCTATGGAACCACCAGCGAAGGCGGCACCAACAACGCCGGCACGATTTTCCGAATCACGGCGGAGGGCGCCTTGACGAATCTCTACTCGTTTACCGGCGGAGACGACGGCTACCTGCCCTTGGGCGCGTTGATTCAAGGCCGCGACGGGGATGTTTACGGCACGACCGCTTACGGTGGCACTTACAATACTCAAGGCGAAGGTTATGGCACGGTGTTTAAAATCTCGAGCGGCGGAGTTTTGACAACCCTGGCGTCGTTCGCGGGTACGAACGGCGCGTATCCGCAAGCCGGGTTGGTGCAGGGCGCCGATGGCGCTTTCTACGGCACGACCAGCCAGGGGGGCGCTAGTCTGGGGGATGCAAACTCGCTGAACGGCCTTGGTTACGGCACCGTATTCCGAATCGATGCTGCCGGGGCCCTGAGCCTGTTGGTTTCCTTTAACGGCACCAACGGTGCTTATCCGCAGACAACCTTGGTGCAGGCGGCTGACGGCAGACTCTACGGCACGACCCCGCAAGGCGGCATCTACAGCGCGCTAGGCGGCGGCTTCAATTACGGGACAGTGTTCCGCATCAACCCCGCCGCTCTGCCTTCCGGGAATGTGGCCGGAATCAACCCCACCGCTCCGCCGCCTTTGCTCCTGAGCCTTGCCCGCACCGGAGCAACGGTGGCATTGACGTGGAACGCAACGGTGGGGCGGGGTTACCAACTCCAGTTCAAACCGAGTCTGCTGGCGACCAACTGGACCAACCTGGGCAGTCCCGTCACCGCAGCCGGAGCGACGCTCAGCGCCATAGACACCGTCGCGAACGGCGGACAAGGGTTTTACCGGGTGGTGCTCTTGCCGTAAGGATTAGCCATCTTGCCGGAGCGTGGAACGTCCCGCCTACGCCGAGGCTACGGCGGGCAGGGGAGCGTGAAGCGTGGCGGAGGGACGTTGGGGGTGCTTCGGGAAGCAGTAGAGGCGTTCGGAGAGGCAATGAAAACGCAGAGACGCGAAGAGCGCAGAGAAAGAATTGTTCGCAGCCTGCGAGCAAATTGGACCACAGAGGGGTTCGACAAAGGGGTCCGACAGAGGGGTCCGACAGAGGGGTCCGACAAAGGGGTTCGACAAAGGGGTTCGACAAAGGGGTTCGACAAAGGGGTCCGACGAAGGGGTCCGACAAAGGGGTCCGACAAAGGGGTCCGACAAAGGGGTCCGACAAAGGGGTCCGACAAAGGGGTCCGACAAAGGTTTCCGGTTTGCTGGGCTTTGGGGCACCGTGCGCCAAATTAAGGGAGGTTGCGCGGGCTTGGCGTTCTCCGTAACTTGATCGCCATGACAACACGCGCGGCCACCGAATACCGTTACGAAAAGCTGACTTGGCCTGAGATCGATGACGCCATTGAGTTGGGCAAAGTCTGCGTCCTGCCGTGCGGGGCCATCGAGCAACACGGGCCGCACCTGCCGTTGGACGTGGATGTGGTCTGCCCCGTGGAAATCGCGCGCGGCGCCGGCCGGCAAGCGCCCGAGTTGCTGCTGGTCTTGCCGCCGGTCTGCTACGGCTATACCGGCCACGTGCTCGATTTCCCCGGCACCATCAACAGTGATTTCGAGCATTTCATCCACCACGTCCTGGACATCACCAAATCGCTGGCGTACCACGGCTTCAAGAAAATCCTGCTGCTGAACGGGCATGGCTCGAACATGCCGAACCTCGACCTGGTTGCCCGCCGCACCAACCTCGAGACCGACGCCGAATGCATCGCCGCCGGCTGGTGGAGCTTTCTCACGGTGGACAAGGCCTTCCTTCCGCGCTGGCGTGAGAGCAAATTCCCCGGCGGCTGCTCCCACGCCTGCGAACTGGAGACCTCGCTATACCTCTACCTGGATGGGGACAATGTGCGTAAGGACCAAATCCGCAACGGCACCATCAGCATCAACGACGAAGACAATCCGTTCAATTGGATGGACTTGTTCGCGGCCGGACCCGCGACGCTGGTTTCGTGGACCAGCAGCTATTCGACGACCGGCACCCTCGGTTCGGCGGAGTTGGCGTCGGCCGAAAAGGGCCGCCAGGCCTACGAAGAGGCGGTCAAGCAACTCCTGCGGTTCCTGCATTACTTCAAAAACCGCCCGGTGGACGTGCGCCGCGATCACCATCGCAAGCCGCCAACCATGCCCATGCCCTGGGGACAAAAGTCCATCTGATGCCTGGGAATGGACAAGACTCATCTCAAAAACACGTCCGCCGGCTTCACCGGCTATGGGACGGATGGGACGGATGGGACCTATGAATTTCCCGCAGCTCAAAAACCCGTGCGCCCGCTTCACCGGGGCGCCGCCCACGCGCGTGCGGTACCTGGTGTTGCTGCTGCTTTGTTCCTTGGCCTGCCTGACCTACCTCGACCGCATCTGCATCATGCGCGTGCAGGGCGACATCGAACGCGACCTCAAATTCGACCGGCTTTCCGTCCGCGACGAGCAGACTCTGGCGGCAACCGGTCTGGCGCACGACGGTGACGCGCGGGCCAAACTCGCGCAGGACCGCGCCACCGAACGGATGAGCTGGGTCTTCTCGGCTTTTGTGCTGGGGTACGTTTTGTGCGGCTTGCCCGGCGGCTGGCTGGCGGACCGGCTGCGGCCCCGGGCCGTTATCCTGCTCATCGTGCTCTGGTGGTCTCTGTTTACGGCGCTGACCGGCGGAACCAGCGCCTTGGCGGGCCTGACTTTTCGCCACCCCGAGCCCGCGTCGCTTCTGGCGATCATGGTGCTGGTTCGCTTTCTCTTTGGCGCCGGCGAGGCGGGCGCCTATCCGGCCATCGCCCGGGCGCTGGGCCGATGGTTCCCGTTTCGGGAGCGGGGGACGGCCCAGGGCGCGATTTGGCTCTCGAGCCGTTTCGGCGGGGCCATGGCGCCGGCGGTCATTGGCAGCCTCGTCCTGATGGCCGGAGGGTGGCAACGCGCCTTCTGGATTCTCGGCGCCTTGGGCATGGGGTGGGCGCTGCTCTTCTTTCTTTGGTTCCGCGATCGGCCGGAGCAGAAGGCCTCGGCCAACCCAGCCGAATGCGCGCTCATCCGCGCCGGAGCGGCAGAGGGAGAGTCCATTTACCAGGACGACGCTCCGGCGCAGGTTCCCTGGGTCCGTTTGTTCTTCTCGCCGAATCTGCTCTGGCTCTACGTGGCTGCGTTCACCGCCAACTTCAGTTGGTTCTTCTACGTCACCTTTCTGCCCAAATTCTTGAAGGAGCAATTCCACGTGGACTATTCCCAATCGGAAATTCTGACCGGCTTGCCGCTGCTCGTCGGCGGGCTCGCCTGCCTGGCGGGAGGGCGGGTGTCGGACGCTTTGATCCGCTCCACGGGCAGCCGGCGATGGGGGCGCAGTCTGCAGGGCGCCATCGGCTTGGGGCTGGCTGCGGTTTGCGCGCTGGCGGTCTCACGCGCCAACTCGGCCAGGCCGGTCGTGCTCATCATTTGCCTGGCGGCGGCCTTTCAGGACTTGGCCCTGCCAGCCATGTGGTCCGCCTCGGTGGACATTGGCGGACGTTGCGCCGGGTCCGTGGGTGGCTGTATGAACTCGATCGGCGCCATCGGCGCCCTGCTCAGCCCCTTGGTCGCTGCCAAAGTCGCCGTCCTCTGGAGTTGGAAGGCGGTCTTCGTCGTCTTTGCCGTCTCCTACGTTCTGGGCGCAGTGGCCTGGTTGCGCGTGGATGCCAGCCGTCCCTTGCACTTGCAATGAATGTTTTCACCCCGGCCGGAGTCTGTATGTAGGAACACGGACCAAAAGCTCATGAGCAAACCGATGCCCATCCGCCCCCGGAAAGACGCCCGCCAGCCAGTGGGCCCGGTTGGAATCTCCGGGGCCACGGAGCCGCCGCCGCTCATTTTGGTTCTGCTTCGACTGCTCTTCTCGCTGACCCAGGTATTTCGGGCGCCGCCTAAGCATTTGCTCGGGCGGAGACTGGCGGCGCAAAACGCCGGCACCCCCGCGCGCACGCTGGCTGCTGGCAACGGAAGCGACAGTGCTGACGCCCGGCCCAAACCGAGACTCCGGCGGGGGCACGGATACTTCCGGAGCGTCTGGACGCAGCACCGAGCCGGGGCCTCCTTCCGCAGCCGGCGGCTCATGAGAACGACCCATCGGCCGTGGATATGACGGTCACGCTGAATTCCGGCGCAATTCCGGCGTCTGAGTTATAGAAGATGCCGCGGACAAGGCCATTTCCGCTTAAGGCATCAAGACTCGAAGAATGCGATGAAAGCTCAAGAATTCAGAAAAACCAAAGGAGTGGCTGCGGCCATAATGCTCACGGGCGTTGCCGCCCTGGTGGCTGGCTGCGTCGAGCGGCGCGTTGTCTATGTGCCGACTTACCAGGTCTCACCCACTTACGCGCCGCCCGTCTATACGTACCAGCCTCAACCCATGTATCAACCCCCGCCTGCGCCAAACCCGGGGCAACCCCCGGCCGCGGCGCCGTCGGCTCCCGATTCGGCGCCGGGCGCAACGGCACCCGCGCCTCAGCCGGCCCCTCCCGGGGGCTCGGCGATGATGAGTCAAGTACCCCCTCCTTCGCCCCAGGCTGAGGTCATCCCTGTGGCCCCAGGCCCTCAATATGTCTGGTCGCCTGGCTACTGGGGTTGGAATGGCGGCTGGGTGTGGGTCGGCGGCAGTTGGCTCGTGCGCCCGCATCCCGGCGCTGTCTGGGTCGGCCCCCACTGGGGGCGGCGGGGAAGAGGGTATGTCTGGGTCGGCGGATATTGGAGATAGGCCGTCGGACGGATGGGACGGATGGGGCTGATGGGACTGATGTCTGTCTGGGTGGGCGGATACTGGCGATAGGCCGTAGCCCAGGTTTTCAAGCTGCCGTCTCGCCGCCTTCCCGTGGGCGCACGCCCGGCGCGGCGCGGCCTACTCGACAAATTCGAGCGCGCCGAATCGCTCCGGGGTGTGGGCCGTGCGGACGAGGGTTGGGCTCCAAGCCAGGAATGTGCCATGGGCGCGGTCGCCGCGATAGAGATTGAGCCGCCAGCGGGTGCCGGCCGCGGGCGCAGATGGGCTCAGCGACTTGAGCGGGATGCGCATTTCGCAGTTCCACGTCCCGGCCTGCCGGTCCACCCGCGTGGCCGAGCGAAAGCCGCTGTCCCACTGAAAATCCTTGTCGGGAAGGTTGACCATCAAATCGAGCCGTTCGTTAGTGGGCGCCACCTCGAATTCGCCGTAGCGCCTGATATTCTGCGCGTCGGAACCGATGAAGGCCTCGACCACGTCCCGGTCCCACAAGCTGACCCCTTCCTGGTCCAGCGCAAAGCGTTTTCCGCTCGCCTTGGGCGGCTCGAACACGGTGATCTCCGTGCAAGGACACTCATAGCCGAGATACAGAAACTCTGCCGACCACAAGGCGCGCACGGAGGTGGAAATCTCGGGACGAGCCGCGCCGGTGTCAGAGTCGCATTCGAGGTGGAGCGGAGTGGCGGTCTGCCAGATGGTCTTGGTCAGATCGCCGTCCGGCTCGAAGTCGCAAGTGGTGTGGCGCGCCCTGGCCACGGGCAGCGGCAGCGAACGGGCCAGTAGCTTGCGCGCGTTGTCGAAATAGATCTTCCGCAGCGGGGCCGCCGGCAGGCCGATGGAACTGATGGTCCAGTCGCCCTGGATGGGCGTCATGTGCGCCCAGTTCCGGTCCCGGGTCTCGAGCCAGCGCCATTCTTTGGCGAAAAACACCTCCCCATCGGCGTCCGCCGGTGGCGGCTCGTCGCCGCTCGAGCCCAGGATGAGCCTGAGATTGTCCGAAACTACCTGGAAATCCGTGCCGAAAAGGATGCGATCCTGGTACTTCAGAAAAAGCCGGCGCACTTGCTCCGGGTCATGCCGGCCGATTTCCGGAATCCGCGCCGCCAGGTCCGCCATCATATTCGGGTAGCGCCCCAAGGAGGCCTCCACCCATTCCAGTTCCTCGGCGTTGTTGGCAAAGTGGACACAGACGAACGTGGTTTGCGGATGCCGGGCGATGACCCGGTTGAGCGACTCGAGCATTTCTTTCCACGGCATGAACTTGTTGGTGTCTCCAAACCACCAGTTCTTGTGGTCCTTCAGTTCCTTCCACCGCTCGTTCTTCTCGTCATAGGGCAGCCAGAAGGCCTTGGGATCGGCGACGTGAATTGAAACCGGCATATTCAACTCGCCCAGCCGCTCCCACATCGGGTCGAGCTTGGCATCGTCGATTCTCAGAAGCTTGCCCGCCCCATCGCGCAGGTAGAGGCCCAATCGCTTGAACTCCTTGAATCCGGCGGCACCGAGTCGCCGGCCCTCTTCCACCTGCTTCACCGCCTGCTGCGCGAAGTCCGGTTGATCCCAGTTCCGGTAATCCAGGTTCATGTAAAACAGGAAGCGCCCTGGATAAAGGGCGTCGGCGAGCGCCTTGTTGCGCTCGAATTCACTCCGCTCGCCCTCTCGCCGGCGAGTCACAGTGCCGCCGCTTAGATTGACCCCCAGCCCGACGCCGGCGGCGTCCATGATTTTCACGGCGCGCGCCAAGTGCTGCGTGGTGCAGTCAATGTGTTGATGCAGGTCGACGATGCGGTGCTCCGAGCGCCAGGTCCCGGCAGCGTGGCGGGCTGCCTCCACCTCCGAGCTTGCGCCCTGCGCCATCCCGAGCTGGGCCGCCGCCAGCAGACCGCCTGCCATCACAGTCATTCGCAACATGCCAAATCCTTTCGCTTTCTGGTTCCTCAAGGAGCCTACCAAAGCGGCCCGCGAAAGGGAATGCGATTCTCGATGCAGGTCACGGCGCAAAGACGTCCGGCGACTCCCGCTGGACTGGCCCGGCGCCGGCCACGGCCGCCAGGGCGGCGACGAAACCGGGGCCGGGGTCGAGGTCGTGCAGGCGCCACCCGGAAAGGGCTGCCGCGCCTCCGGGCAAGCTCAGCAACCGGGCGGGCTCACCCGGCAGGAAAGAGACTTCCACCCGGGCGAGGGACTCGGTGATGCCTTCACCGGTGGCCTTGAGCCAGGCCTCTTTGCGCGTCCAGAGCCGGAAGAAAGCATCCGGCTTTTGCTCTGCAGCCAAGGCCTGGAACACGGCGTGTTCACGCGGCGAGAAGAAGCGGGACACGAGCTGGTCCACCTCCCTCAGGGGCCGGATTCGTTCGACATCGACCCCGACCGGGCCGGAACGGGTCACCGCCAGCAGGGCGCGGTCTGAGGAGTGCGCGAGATTGAAATGCCACCCGCTGCCGGACCAAACGCCCGCCAAGGCGGGTTTGCCTCGCGGCCCGTAGCCGAACTCCAAGCCGGCAGGATCGGCCTCCAGGCAGCGTCCCAGAATCGCGCGCAACTGGCCGCGCCCGGCGATGGCCCGATCCCGGCCGCCCTCGAAGCGGAAGCGCGCGGCGCGCTCGGCCTCGGGCGGGGCCAGCAGGGACGCCGCGTGGGCCAGGGCAGCCGGGGGCAAGCTCAGCGAGAGGGACCACAGGTGGACCCGGGAATGACCGGGGTCATCCATACCTGTGAGACATCCGGGTCACGGGTCAGAAATCCCCATTGATTCTACCGAGGCCTTCTGCCAGGGGGCGAGGGTTTCGCCCGCCCAGAGTTGGTCGATGGGCTGGCGGGTGCGCACGAGGGCGGCGGTTTGGCCTTGGACCAGGACCTCCGCAGGGAGCGGGCGCGCGTTGTAATTGGAAGCCATCGCAAATCCGTAGGCCCCGGCGCTCATCAGGGCCAGGTAATCGCCTTCTCCCACCTTGGCCACGAAACGGTCATGGCAGAAGAAATCGCCCGATTCGCAGATGGGGCCGACGACATCCGCCTTGATTCTGGGGCCGCGCGCGCGGGTAAGCGGGGCAATCTCGTGGTAGGCCTCGTAGAACGCGGGCCGAATGAGGTCGTTCATGGCCGCATCGACCACCACGAAGTTTTTCTTGCCCGTCCGTTTGACGTACTCGACACGCGTGACGAGGACGCCGGCGTTGCCCGAGATAAAACGGCCCGGTTCGACGAGGATGCGCAGGCCCAACGGTTGGAGCAGCGGCAGAAGACGGGCGGCATAGGTCCCGGGAGTAAGGAGCTTTCTTGCCTGGGCCGAGCGCCACCAGCCCGGCGAACCGCTGGCCAGGGCGCCCTGATAGACAATGCCCAGCCCGCCGCCGATGCTCAGGAATTCCAACCCGTGCCGTTCCTTGAGCCTCTGAGCCAGCGGCCACACTTTTCTCACGGCGTGCTCGAACGGGGCGACTTGGGTAATCTGCGAGCCGATATGCATCTGCAACCCGCGCAGGCGCAGCCCTTTCAGCTCGGCAGCGCGGGCATAAACGGTCTCCACCTGCTCGAGCGCAATGCCGAATTTGTTTTGATAGGTGCCGGTGGCGATCTTCTTGTGCGTGTGCGCGGCAACGTCCGGGTTAACGCGCACGGCGACCGGAGCCACCACTTTCAGGCGGAGGGCAACGCGGTTGATGCGCTCGAGTTCGGGCTCGCTCTCGGCGTTGAAACAATAGATGCCGTAACGAAGGGCGAACTCGATTTCGGGTTCGCTCTTGCCGACTCCGGCAAAGCTGCACTGGCCCGGCTCCCCGCCGGCTTCGATGACGCGCCGCAGTTCGCCGGCGCTCACCACGTCGAAGCCGCTGCCCAGCCCCGCCAGGGTGCGCAGCACCGCCAGGTTTGAGTTGGACTTTACCGCAAAGCACACGAGGTGGTCCACCCCGGCCAGCACCTGGTCGAGTTTCTGGAAATGATGCGTCAGCGTGTGTTCCGAATAAACGTAGAGGGGGGTCCCGAAGGCCCGCGCGAGCGCCTCCAAGGCCACTCCTTCGCAGCACAGTTTGTCGCCGACATAATGAAAATCATGCATTGGCGACCTACGGCCCCGCCAGAATCTTCGCGCGCTGCTCGTGATATTGTTCGGGCGTGATCTCATCAGCTTGGTACTTGCGGAGCAGGTCGCCGAGCTTCTGCTGTTTCTCTACGGAAATGGGCAAGGGAGGAGCCACGATGGGCGTGAAGGTGAGCGCGCCATTGGGAGGCGAAGCCGTGTTCTGGCCTTTGGGAGGCAAGGCCTCTTTCTTTTTGCCGCCTGCTTTGGCCTGGGCCTCGACGTGGGCTTGGGCGCCCTTGTTGGTTTCAGCCCGGGTAGCTGCCTTGGGCCGATCAGGCTTTGCCGCCTTCTTGCGGCCCTTGACTTTGGCAGCCGGTTGGTTGGTCGTGCCGGCTTTGGGTTTAACCTCGGCTTTAGCCGGGGCCGGTTGGGGCTCCTGGGCCGGGGTCTGGAGAGAAACCCGGAGTTGTGACCCTTTCGCCTCAGCCTGCGCTTCCTGAGCCGCCTTCGCCCGAGCTCGAGCTTCGCGAGCCGCCTCTGCATCGTCGGCCAGCTTCTTAGCGGCGCGGGTCTCCGCCCGGGCTAGACCTTCACGGACTGCCTCAGCCTGAGCCGCGGCTCGGGCGGCGGCTTTGTCGGCTTTGGCTTTAGCGAGGGCGTCCGCCTCGCGGTTTTTGGCGGCCTCAGCCGCTGGTGGTTCCGCCTTGAGGCGAAGCGCCTCCGGCGCCTTGGCCGTGACTTCACGACCAGGCTGGCCGGCTTGGGGGGACGCCGGGGGAACCCCGCTGAAGATGGCAGCGAGGGTCCGGGCCTGTAGTTCCTCGAACTTCTGATGAGTCGGAGGGAGGTCGAACCGCGGCGAAGGAGGCGGCACGTCGGAGAAGCGGGCCGTGGCCTGTGGCGGCGCCAGGGGTCCAGACCGGGGCGGAGCGGTGGCTTGGGCCACTCGAACCACAGGCGCGCGAGACTGGGCTCGGAGCCCGTCAATCTTCTGAGGCTCACCCGCCCGGGCTTTGGTTTGGGTATCCGTCTCTTGGGCGCGGCACACCACCACCACGCAGGCGGCAGCCGCCACGCAGACCACCAGCAAGGAGTTTGGAATCTGCATAGTCCTTTGATATTGCAAACCCGGCCGGGATGCAACAGCTTTCGTCTCATGCGTCCTTTTCAGATCATCTTCAATCCGACCAGCGCGGCGGAATTGGCGCGCATGCCCAAAGAATTGCAGTTGCAAATCCTGGGCGGGTTCCGCGGACTCCCTCAGCAGGTGATGAACACCGAGCTGGATCAGTTCGGCAAACTCGAACGGGCCGGCCGCGTCCTGCACCGCTTTCGGATCGGCGATTACCGCGTCTATTTCGAGCGGCACGAACTGGGGCTCCTGGTCCATCGCATCCTCAACCGCCACACGCTCAAGGACTTTCTCTACCGTTCCGGACTCAAGATGCAGGAGGACGAGGCGCTGCAGCAGAACCCGAAGTTCTGGGAGTTGATTGAAGCCGCCACCGCGGCCGTGAAACCGTAGGGACCCAATAGTCACCTACTTCCTCTTGAGTTCCATGCGAGCCGCCTCGGGGGCGTCGAATGCCGCTGGCGCTGTGGCAATGCCCGGCTCGTTTCCGGCAATGGTGAGCGTGCCGTTTTCCAGCCGGTAAATCGCCATGCTCGTCTTGCCGACATACTGGGGAAAGGGACACTCGTTGACTACGGCGATATATTGCCGTGGAGTAGTGTCTTCTCGAAGGGAGAAGGTGCCCTTGTACCACACGTTGGGGTCCGTGATATCATGGAAGTCGTAGTTTGTCCCTGAAATGACGATTGAACACTCGTGCGCCGGCTCGCCCTGAACTATCCGTCCCTTCCAGGTGCCTTGAACGGCCGTTAGATCCGACTTTTTGAGTGTCGAGCATCCCGTCATGAAGATGGCGGCGCCGCATAAAACAAACAGTATTGTGTTTTTCATGATTATCTCAGACCAGGCCGACTGCATTTCGTCACACGCTGAGGGGCATCGCCTCGCCCTGTCCCGTGACGCAGCCCAGGATGAACCCGACCTTCGGCGCATCCTTTGTCGTGACCTTTGTCGGAGTGGCTGGCTTTCGACAAAGGGGTGGCGACAAAGGGTGGCGACAAAGGTTCGGAGTCGGGGCTTTTCGGGCCCTCTTAGACGTCTTCCCCCAGCTCGACGTTCCAATAGGCGAGGTCGATGAAGTGCCTCCAGCTATCGTGCTGGTGGAGGGTGAAGTTGATCTGAACGAAGGGGCGCCACTTGGGCCGCTTGGGTTTTCGGATGAGGCGCATGCCCGCTTCCTGGGGCGTGCGGTTGGTCTTGAGCGTGTTGCACTCGATGCAGGAGCAGACGATGTTTTCCCAAGTAGTCGGGCCGCCCCGATCGCGCGGGAGCACGTGGTCGAGGTTCAGGTCCTTCCGTTCCAGGACTTTGCCGCAGTACTGGCAGGTATTTTTGTCCCGCTCGAAAATATTGTGCCGCGTGAACTTCACTTCCTTCTTGGGCATGTGATCATAGACCAGCAGGAGGATGACCCGGGGGATGCGGATGCGGAAGGAAACCGAGCGGACCGATTCCGCATGGGGTTCCTGCGTGGAAAAGTCGCGCCACTCGTTGAAACTATAGGTCTGGAAGGAGCCGTCGTTGCGGTCGAGCACAGCTTGAGCGTGGCCCTGAAACAATAACGTCAGAGCCCGGCGCGCGGTGCAAACATTGACCGCCTGCCACAGGCGGTTGAGCACCAGCACATGTTGGTTTAGCATCCAAGTCATGGTCCCGCTACAACTGGGGCAAAACTACACAATCGCGGCAGGAGTGTCAATGCGCGGAACTGGTCGCGCGCGCGCGGGGGCGGCAAGGGCGATTTCTTCGAGCGCCCACCCTGCCGCCCCGCGCGCGGGGCGGCAGCGATGGGACCGATGTGACCTATATGACCTATGAAGGCGCCGCCCCGCGCGCAGTTGCGCTTTCGGAGGCGGCTGGGTAAGATGGGGGCCACAAACTGCGAACCGATGCAACCTCATCCAAATCTCCGTCCGGCCACCGGCCACCGGCCCCAACCCAAACCGCGCATCCCGTGGCGAACCGTCGTGCTCGCCGGGGGTGTCTTGCCCGCCTTGATCGCGGGCGCCGGCGGCTCTTCGGTGAAGGTGACCGAGCGTCAGGAGGTCATTCCCACTTACTTGGCCGGCGAGCCGGAGCCCAACCCCATGTTCTATTTCGGCCGCAACTCCCAAGGCGCCGAGGGCCGCGTCTATCCGTACCCGCTTTACGACAAGCTCACTGGCGTGAGGTCCAACAAGGTGTACCGGGTGGTGTGCCTCGAGAACGAGTACGTGCGCATCGGCATTTTGCCGGAAATCGGCGGGCGTTTGTTCGAGGCGGTGGACAAAAGCAACGGCTACGATTTCATCTACCGCCAGCACGTCATCAAACCGGCGTTGATTGGGCTAATCGGGGCGTGGATCTCGGGGGGTATTGAATGGAACATCCCCCACCATCACCGCGCCACGACTTTCCTGCCCGTCCAGTACCGCGTCGAGGCCAGCGCGGACGGCAGCAAGACGGTATGGGTGGGGGAACTGGAACTGCGCCAGCGCATGCGCTGGGCGGTCGGCTACACCCTGCGGCCCGGGCGCTCCTGCCTCGAGTGTTCGGTCCGCATTCTCAACCGAACGCCGTTGGTCAACACGATGCTTTGTTTCGCCAACGTGGCGGTGCAGGTGAATGACCTTTACCAGGTCATCTATCCTCCGCGCACGCAGTTCGTGACCTACCACTCGAAAAACCAATTCACCACCTGGCCCATTGCGACCACGCGTTATAGCGGCGCGGATTTCACCCGGGGTGTGGATGTGAGTTGGTACTCCAACCATTTCAATGCCAATTCCATGTTCGCCTGGAATTGCCAGGAGGACTTCTTCGCCGGCTACGACCATGGCAAGGAAGCGGGCATCCTGAGCGTGGCGGACCACCACGTCGTTCCCGGCAAGAAATTCTGGACCTGGGGCAACGGCCCGCGCGGACGCATGTGGGACAAGATCCTGACGGATACCGACGGCCCTTACATCGAGTTGATGGCCGGGGCCTACTCGGATAACCAGCCCGATTATAGCTGGCTGCAGCCGGGCGAGACCAAGTCCTTCCGGATGTATTGGTATCCGTTCCGGGACATCAAGGGCGTGAAGCAGGCCAACCTCGAGGGAGCCGTCAACCTCGAGGCCGCCACGAACGGCACCGCCCTGCTCGGGTTCTGCACCCCCGCCCCGCACCGTGCCGCCACCGTCCTGCTCAAGGCCGGCACCCGAGTGCTCCTCGAAGAGGACATCTCCATCAACCCCGGAAAACCTTACCTCAAGCAAGTGAAACTCCCGGCCGGCGTGGACGAGCACGACCTGTGCGCATCACTCGCGGCAGAGGGCAAGGTGCTGGTGTCCTATTCTCCCGTGCGGCTGGCGCCAGCGCCTATGCCCGAGCCCTTCAACAACCCGCCCGCCCCGAAAGACTTGAAGACCGTCGAAGAACTCTGCCTGGCGGGCCAGCGCCTCGAGCAGTTCCATAATCCATCCCAGAGCCCGGAACCCTATTGGGAAGAGGCCCTGCGCCGGGACCCTGGCGACGCGCGGGTCAACACGGTGTTCGGCGTTCGCAAGCTCCGGCAGGCCAGGTTTACAGAAGCCGAGGCCCATTTCCGCAAGGCCCTCGAACGGCTCACCGCTAATTACACTACGCCGAGGGACGGTGAGGCCTTTTACTACCTGGGAGTGGCTTTGAAGGCCCAGGACCGCCTGAGCGACGCGCTCGACGCATTCTATAAAGCGAGCTGGAGCCAGGCCTGGCGCGCGCCCGCTTACTATTCGCTGGCCGAGTTGGCCACCCTGCGCGGCGACCACCCGGCGGCGCTCGAACTCGTGGGCCGCTCACTGGAAGCAAACGCCTTGGACTCGCGCGCCCTCACGCTCCGGGCCGCTCTCTTGCGGCATACCGGCCAGACTCGGCGCGCGCTGGCCGTCCTGGACTACGCCGAACGCCAAAGCGATCCGCTCGATGTCGGCTTCATGGCCGAACGCTGGCTGGCCGCAGGCCGGAGAGGCGCCAACGAGTTGGCGCAGACCCTGCGCCGGCACCCGGCCACCGGACTCGAAGTGGCCGCCGCCTATGGGGACGCCGGCCTGTGGCAGGACGGCGCCGCCCTCCTGAGGTTCATGGTCCAAAGCGAGGAAGGCCAGACGCGCATCTCGCCCCTGGCCTACTACTACCTGGGGCATTTCGCCGAGCGCCTGGGCGATGGCGCGGCCGCGGCCGAATACCGCCGCTTAGCGGCGACGATGGCTTCCGAATATGTGTTCCCGTTCCAATGGGAGGCAATTCCGGTGTTGCGGCGGGCCATCGAACTCAACCCCGAATATGCCCAGGCCCACAATAACCTCGGCAACGCGCTGAACACCAAGAAG
>Ga0209415_10010350_pt1 | contig 15873 bp, 16 predicted proteins | sample PeaSoiSIISIP2007_FD_187696 | JGI IMG/M metagenome (GOLD analysis project Ga0209415, IMG submission 187696) | Peat soil microbial communities from Weissenstadt, Germany - SII-SIP-2007 (SPAdes) (version 2) | ecosystem: Environmental > Terrestrial > Soil > Wetlands > Peat | place: Germany...
CAGACGGACATCGTGAAGCCGACATTCTCCAGCTGGTACGACGACAGCCAAGCGGCCCAGTACGGCAACGCCTACGCTTACGACCCGGCCAAGGCCATCCAGATCCTGACCGCCGCCGGCTACACGAAGGGCAGCAACGGCATCTTCGAAAAGAACGGCCACTCGCTGTCGTTCTCGATCATCAACAATGGCGGCTTCTCGGACTGGGTCGCCTCGGTCCAGGTGATCCAGAGCAATCTCAAGGCGGTCGGAATTGCGATCACGCCGCGCAACTTGTCCAACTCGACCTTCGACTCCGACATCTACACCGGCAACTACCAGCTGGCCTATGACTGGGACAGCGGCGGGCCCAGCCCGTACTACGAACTGCGGGCGATCCTGTACTCGCCCAACTCCGCACCCGTCGGCAAGGCCGCCGCGAGCAACTGGGAGCGGTACTCGAGCCCGTCCACCGACGCGCTGATCGAGCAGTACGCATCCACCACGAGCCCGACGGTCCAGGCCCAGGTGGTCGATCAGCTGCAGCAGGTGATGCTGGCGGACGTGCCGGTGATCCCGGTCACCGAGGCGGTCGACTGGTACCAGTACGACACCCAGAACATCGGGGGGTGGGTGACGCCGGGCAACCCGTACGCGCAGCCCGCGCAGTACGCCGTCCCGGACTGGGCAGTACTCCTACTGCACCTGTACGAGAAGTAGCACTCCCGGCAAAGAGGCGCGCGGATGCCATTCGTCCTGCGGAGGCTGGGCTTCTTCGTCGTCACGCTGTGGGCGGCGGTGAGCCTCAACTTCGTCATCCCGCGCCTCATGCCGGGCAACCCCGTTGAGGTCCTGGAGGGAGAGCACCCCCACCTTGACCCGCAAGCCATCCACTCGCTGACGGTCCTGCTCGGCGGCAGCTACCAGCAGGGCCTGGCCGCCCAGTACGTCACGTACTGGCAGCACGTCCTGACGCTGAACTTCGGCATCTCGATCACGACGAGCTTCGGCACTTCGGTGACCGCCATGGTCGCGCACGCCCTGCCCTGGACGATCGGGCTGGTCGGCGTCACGACCATCCTCGCCTTCATCCTCGGCACGCTGATCGGCCTGGTGAGCGCGTGGCGGCGCGGCACCTGGCTGGACAGCGCGCTGCCGCCCATCTTCGTGATCACGTCGGCCTTCCCCTATTTCTGGGTCGGGCTGATCCTCATCTACATCTTCGCCATCAGGCTCGGCGTGTTCCCGCAGGAGGGTGCCTACAACTTCCTCAACGACACGCCGGGCCTGAACTGGCATTACCTGGTGGACGTATTCGAGCATGCCGTCCTGCCCGGCCTGACCATCCTGATCACCGCGATCGGCGGCTGGATCCTCACCATGCGGAACAACGTGATCACGATCATGGCCGAGGACTACGTCCGCACGGCACGCGCCATGGGCCTGAAGCCCTGGCGGATCATGTGGGCCTACGTCGGGAGGAATGCCATCCTTCCCAACCTCACCGGATTCGCGATGTCGCTCGGCTTCGTGGTCTCCGGCGCCATCGTGGTCGAGTACGTGTTCAACTATCCCGGCCTCGGGACCCTGCTGCTGACCGCGGTGAACGCGCTGGACTACCCGCTCATGCAGGCCCTGTTCCTGCTCATCACCGTCGCCGTCCTGCTCAGCGTGCTCGCGGCCGATGTGGTAACGGCGCTCATCGATCCCCGGACCAGAGAGGCGAGTTAGCACGCCGCAGATGATAAACGGCAAGGACGGCAGGAGCGCGAGCGGAACCGGGAACGGCCGCCGGCCGGGACGCTCAGCGACCGGGCGGCCCGGCAGCAAGTTCGTGCGCGCTCTCCTGCGGGACCGCAAGGGGACCGCGGGCGCGATCTTCCTGCTGCTCTTTATCGTGCTGGCCGTCTTTCCCGGCCAGATCGCTCCCTACAACCCGGCCTATATCGGCTTCCCGCGGAGCCTCCCACCGTCTGCCGCTCACTGGCTCGGCACGACCTCCCAGGGCCAGGACATCTTCTCGCAGCTCATCTGGGGCACGCGCCAGTCGCTCCTCATCGCCGTGGCGGCCGGGGGCCTGGCCACCCTGATCGCGGTGCTGGTCGGCGTCTCGGCGGCCTACCTCGGCGGGATCAAGGACGGCATCCTGTCGCTCATCACCGACGTGCTGCTGGTGATCCCGATCTTCCCGCTGATCATCGTGATCGCGGCGTACCTGCGCAGCGCCGGCCTGACGGACATCATCATCGTCCTGGGCGTGCTCGGCTGGTCCTACGGCGCCCGGCAGCTGCGGGTGCAGGCGCTCTCGCTGCGGAACCGGGATTTCCTGACCGCGGCAAGCGTCCGCGGGGAGCGCAGCCGCTACATCATCGTGGCCGAGATCTTGCCCACGATGACCTCGCTCATCGTGGCGACGTTCCTCGGAGCGGCCGTATTCGCGGTGCTCACGGCGGCTGGCCTGCAGTTCGTCGGGCTCGGTGACCCCAGTGCGCAGAGCTGGGGCACGATGCTCTACTGGGCGCAGAACAACGAGGCGCTCGGCGCGGGCATGCCGCTGTGGGTGATCATGCCGGGCGTCTGCATCGCCCTGCTGGGCGGGGCCTTCGCCTTCCTGAACTACGCCTTCGACGAGATCTCGAACCCGGCCCTGCGGCCGGTGCGCCGGCTGGCCCGCACGCCTACGGTCCGGTCCGGCGGCCAGCCGGCGGCGGTGCCGCTCGTCTCCGACGGCCAGTTCCCCGGCGCCGCGTCCGGGCCGCGGCCCGGACGGCTGCTCGAGGTCCGCGGGCTGTCGGTCGCCTACGCGACCGGCGCCGCCCCGGTCGTCGCCGTCGACAACGTCGATCTCGACCTCGACGAGGGCGAGTTCCTCGCCGTGGTGGGCGAGTCCGGGTGCGGGAAATCGACCCTCATGCTCGCCATCTCGCAGTTGCTGGTCAAGCCCGCGGGCATCACCGGCGGGGGCGTGGTGTTCCGCGGCCGGGAGATGGCGCAGATGAGCGACAAGCAACTCCGGCACGTCCGCTGGCAGGAATTCTCCGTCGTCATGCAGAGCGCGATGAACTCACTGAACCCGGTGATGACCATCGGCCAGCAGATGGCGGACGCCTGCAAGGCGCACTCGGCCATGTCGAAGAAGGAAATCACCGAACGGTCCAGGGAGGTCCTGCGCCTGGTCTCGATCGACGCGGTCCACCTCGGCAGCTACCCGCACCAGCTCTCCGGCGGGATGCGGCAGCGGTGCATGATCGCCATGGCGCTGCTGTTCACGCCCGACCTCGTCATCATGGACGAGCCGACTTCGGCGCTGGACGTCGTGGCCCAGCGGTCACTGATGCGGCAGATCAAGGAGCTGCAGGACCGGCTCGGGTTCGCGACGATCTTCGTCACCCACGACATCTCGCTGGTGGGGCACTTCTCCGACCGCGTGCTGGTGATGTACGCCGGGCAGGTGGCCGAGCTCGGCTCCACCTCCTCGCTGTTCGGCACGCCGCGGCACCCGTACGCCCGCGCCCTGCTCGAGGCGTTCCCTTCGGTCCGCGGCCCGAAGATCCCGCTCACCGGCATCGCCGGCGCGCCGCCGGACGTGGCCGCCCCCCCGCCGGGCTGCCGGTTCCAGCCGCGGTGCGCCGACGCCATGCCCGAGTGCTCGGTGATCCAGCCCCCGCTGTACGACATGGGGGACTCGGTCGTGCGGTGCCTGCTGTACCAGGACGCGCCGGCCGGGACCGGCACCCTCGCCGGCCGGTCGGCACGGGTCGCCCATGCGGCGGCCACCGCGGACGGGGCCCGGCCGGAGCAGGCCGGCGTGGCCCAGCCGGCCCCGCTGCTCGAGGTCGACGACATGTCCCGGCACTTCAACCTCCGCGGCTTCTGGTCGAAGAAGACGTTGCACGCGGTCGACGACATCAGCTTCGCCATCGGGCGCCGCGAGATCGTCGCGCTCGTCGGCGAGAGCGGCAGCGGCAAGAGCACCGTCGCCCGGCTGCTGACCCTCGTGTACGCGCCGGACTCGGGGGAGATCCGGTTCGAGGGCAAGCCCATCAGCGCCCTGCGCGGGCGCAGCGGCAGGCTCGCCTATCGCGGCCACGTCCCCATGGTGTTCCAGGATCCGTACGCCTCGATCAACCCCGCGTACCGGGTCTCGCACGGCATCATGCGGGCGATCGAGCTGCACCGGCCGGACCTCCGCCGTCCCGACCGCCGGGCCGAGGCCATCCGGGTCATGGAGGCCGTCGGGCTCAGTCCCGCGGAGACGATGCTGTCCAAGTATCCCTACGAGCTGAGCGGCGGCCAGCGCCAGCGGATCGGCTTCGCGCAGGCGCTCGCGCTCCGGCCGAAGCTCATCGTGGCCGACGAGCCGGTATCCATGCTGGACGTGTCCATCCGGGTTGGCGTGCTGAACCTGATGGCCCAGCTGCGCGCCCGCGAAGACGTCTCCATCCTCTACATCACGCACGATCTGGCCTCGGCGCGCTACGTGGCCGACCGGCTGATCGTCATGTACGCCGGCCACATCGTCGAAGTCGGCCCGGCCGAGCAGGTGATGGCCGCGCCCCGCCACCCCTACACGCAGCTCCTGCTCTCGGCCGTACCCGACCCCAGGGCACCGCGCGACGAGCCGGGGCCGGCGGATGCGGCCGAGCCGCCGAAGGTCGTCAACCCGGCGCCGGGGTGCCGCTTCGAGCCGCGCTGCCCGTTCGCCATCGACGAGTGCCGTCGCATCACGCCGCAGCTCGGGGAGGTGGCGCCGTCGCAGTTCGCCGCGTGCCACGTCGCGCTGATGGAGGCCAGGACGCAGAGCCCGGCGACGGTCGCTCCCGCCGGCGAGCAGGCGCCCGGCGGCAAGGTTCAGGATCGGTGAGCCACCCGGTCATACCGGCCCCGGTCCGGTTCGACGGCGGGGGAGGCCCGTTCACCGTGCGGTCAGGCACGAGGATCGCTTACACCGCTCCCGAGGTTGCGCCGATGGTCCGGCGATTCTGCTCGGAGATCGGGCGGCGCACGGCGCTGCGCGTCGCGCCGGTGGCTGGCCGCCCGGGGCCGGACGAACCATCCATCAGGATCGAGCTCGCGGCCCGGGACGAATCCGGCGTGCTCCCGGCGCCGCTGGGTGTCTCGCCGGCCGGCGGCGATCCTCCCGACGAGCGGTATTCGCTGGCGATCGACACCGGTCAGGTCGTCCTGGCCGCGGCGGAACCGGCCGGCGTGGCGCGCGGCTTGACCACGCTCATCCAGCTGCTGGCCGCGACGCCGCCCCCCGGTGCAGCGGAGATCTCCCTGCCCGGCGGCCAGATCCTCGACGCGCCCAGGTACGCCTGGCGTGGTCTCTCGCTCGACCTGGCCCGCACGTTCGTCACGCCCGACGAGGTCCGGCGGCTGATCGACCTGCTCGCGCTGTACAAGCTCAACGTGCTGCACGCCCACCTGACCGACGACCAGAGCTGGCGCCTGCCGGCCGGAAGACGTCCGCCCGACGGCACCTTCTACAGCGCCGCAGACCTCCGCGCGCTCGCCGCTTACGCCGCGGACCGTTTCGTCACCGTGGTCCCCGAGGTCGACACGCCCGGGCACGCGTCCGCGCTCGTGCGGATGTACCCGGAGCTGGACACCGGCCGCAACGACGTCGAGTACGAGCTGCCCCCTGGTCACAAGCACCGCACCGTGTGGCTCGACCCGGAACTGCCCGCGACGTTCGCTCTGGTGGAGGACGTGCTGACCGGCGTGGCCGAGATCTTCCCTGGCCCGTACATCCACATCGGCGGTGACGAGCCCTACGGGATGCCCCACCACCTGTACGCGTCGTACGTCCAGCAGGTGCGGCGCCTGGTCCGCTCGATGGGCAAGCGTCCGCTGGGGTGGCAGGAGTCGGCGCGGGCCGGCCTGGGCCCAGAGGACATGATCCAGTACTGGTTCTCCGGCATCGCCCTCGCGGCGTCGGTGCCGGCCGAGGTCCGGGCCAGGATGGACGCGGATCTCGTGCTGGCGCGCCGCGACGTCGAGACGGCAGCCGCCGCGTCGGTTCCCGTGATCGTGTCACCGATGAGCCACTGCTACCTGGACGTGGCCTACGCCGAGCCGCCGGCCGATCCCGCCCAGGCGGAGCGGCACCGCCGCCTCGGGCTGGGGCTCTATTCGCCCAGGACCGTCGCCCAGTCGTTCGGCTGGGAGCCCGCCGAAGCGCTTGGCGCCGGCCGGGCCGCTCAGGTGGCGGGCGTCGAAGCCGCGGTCTGGGCGGAAACCATCTCCGACTTCGGCGACCTGTCCTTCCTGCTGCTGCCCCGCCTGCCCGGCGTGGCCCACAAGGCCTGGAGCGATCCGCAGGCCGCCACCTGGGCCGATCACCGCGACCGCCTCGCCCGGCACGGCCGGCTGTGGGCGCAAGACGACCTGGAGTACTTCCGCGCCTCGACGGTCAGCTGGCCCGGGTCCTGACCGGCAGGGTCCGGAGCACAGGGCAGGACGGGGGACGGAAACCACCGCCCGTTCGGGGGAAATCAAGATCTTTTCCAGAACGGGCCGTGGTGCTTGCTTCCCGCGAGCCATGGGTACCAGCGATAATCCGGGTGTGCCTGCAGGTGGTATGAACGCGGGCGATGCGCCCGCACTGACCCGATGACGACCATCCCGATCGGGCGCACGGCTCGCGGCAAGATCCTCCGGATCGTACGAGGCGGGCTCACCCGGCCGGGAAGGACCTCGACGCGGTCGCCGGCCAGCTGATCGAGCGGTACGCCGCAACAGCCAGCGCCGGCCGTCCGGGGCACTGACCCCCGGCGTGGCCGACGCCTGCTCGAGGCCTACCGGACGCCGCCGGTGTAACCGGCCCGGGCCGGGATTACGCCGGGGAGCTGGCCGGCTCGAACAGCTTCCGGTAGGCGCCGTAGCCTTCGCGTTCCAGATCCTCGAGCCGGATGAAGCGCAGGGCGGCGGAGTTGATGCAGTAGCGCAGCCCCCCGGCGGCCGGCGGCCCGTCGCGGAAGACATGGCCCAGGTGGCTGTCGCCGTGGGCGGAGCGGACCTCGGTCCTGATCATCAAGTGGCTGAAGTCCCGGCGCTCCACCACGTTGCCCGGCTCGACCGGCACGGTGAAGCTTGGCCAGCCGGTGCCGCTGTCGTACTTGCTGACCGAGGCGAACAGCGGCTCGCCGGACACGACGTCGACGTAGAGGCCGGGCTCCTTGTTGTCCCAGTACTCGTTGCGGAACGCCGGCTCGGTGCCCTCCTGCTGGGTGACCCGGTACTGCTCCGGCGTCAGCCGGGAGATGGGCTCGGGGTCCTTGGGGTAGTTATCCGACACGTCAGATCCTTTTATCGAAGGTGCCGCCCGCTGGGTGCGGGCGCGCGGTACACCAGCTATGCAACCCCGCGCTGGCCGCCGCTATTTCAGCGGCTGCCCCGGGCCCGGCGATGCGCTCGGCCACCGTGACGTCGTCCGTGGCTCACGGCGCTGACGGCCCTACCGGAAGAACAGGCATTAGGAATTTCTATACCGGCCATGAATTCTTCGAAGCCTTTCCCCCTTGCTGACGGCTTAAGTAATATGTCAGGCTCGTTCCTGTCCATTAGGGGTAACTGCCGGGATATCCCGCCGCCAGCTGGGCCGGCGGCGGAGTGGTGGCCGGACGCAATTAACACCCGGTTCATAACGATCTGGGAGGACCAGATGACAGTGGCGTGGGACCAGGTAACGCGAGATGACGTCTCGCGCGCGATACAGGAGTACAACCGGCTGGGACCGGAGGCGTTCTTCTCCGCGCATGGCTTCGGCCCCACCACGACTTATGATCTCGTCTGGGACGAACGCCGTTACCCGCCGAAAGCGATCTTGGGCACGGCCTATGAGTTCGCCACGGGCCAGCGCCTGGCCTCCGGCGATTTCGAGGGCGGGAGAGACGGCGCCGTCGCGGTGCTCGGGACTCGGATTCACCGTCCAGCACAAGCCGCGGCCGGCCAGCGCCAGCTGACCTGAAGCAAGCCGGATGTCCCGGGCCGAGGGAACGCTCGTGCCGCTGGCCCCGCCGGGCACGGCCGTGCGGGCCGGGGCAGTCGTCCGGTGAACGCCGGGGTCCACGATCATTCCACCGAACGACCCGTGGTTCACCCGTCCCGCCACGCCTGCCGTGCGGCTTCGGGCGCGTGCTCGCCGTCCGGCCGGTTCGCGGGCAGGTCCTCGAGTCTCTGCGCCAGCACACGCAGCGCCTCGGTCAGTGCTGCCACGCGCACCTCGAGACGGTGCACGCGGTCTTCCAGTACCCCCGGCGGCTGCCTGTTGCGCCAGTCGATAAACACCATGGACGCCTCCCCTCGGGGGAGCAGCGGTACCCGGCCACCCTGGTTGTTGCCTTCCGTCACAGTACTCAGGCCGACTTGGCCGGGTAGGGCCGAAGGACCCAGGGCGACCGCCGAACGGCCGTACTTCCCCGGTATCACGGGACCTTGGACTGCCCGGGCGGGACCTTCACCCGGATGGCCCGGCCGGCCGTGGTGTTTATAGTGCAGCGAATGGACGATTTGCGCCGATCGTGGAAGGCGGGGCTGGGCGATGACTGACAGCGTGCCGGATGGCCAGCCGATCACGGTTTTCCTGCTGGATGACCATGAGATGGTCCGGCGGGAACTGCGTGAACTGCTGGGAGCCGAACCCGATATACAGGTGGTCGGCGATGCGGGCACTGCCGCATCCGCCCTGCTGCAGATCCGGGCGCTGCACCCGGACGTAGCGATACTGGATGTGCGCCTGCCGGACGGCGACGGGATCGCGGTCTGCCGGGAGATCCGGGCCCAGATGCCGGATACCGCGTGCTTGATGCTCACCGCCTACTACGACGACCGGGCCGGGCGGGACGCGGTCCGGGCAGGGTGCACGGGTTACATGCTGAAGAAGATCCGCAGCGCCGCCTTGCCCTCGGCGGTGCGCAAGGTCGCCTCTGGCCAGCCGGTGCTGGACCCGGACGCGATGATCACGCCGTAGCGGCGTGTCCCGGCTCAGGCCGGCCCCGGCTCCCTGTCCGCGTCCCGGCCGGCCGCCGGCGGCGTCACGGCGAGCCGTAGAGCCCCGGCCCGCTGATATGCAGCCCGTCCAGGAACACCCGGGCCGCCTCGTACGCGGCCTCGATCAGCGTCGCGGTCTGGCGGAAGTCCAGCGGCGAGATCCGCAGCGGCTCGGGCCCGTGCAGGTAGACGACCGGGACGTCGGCGGCGACGAGCGGCGCCTCGAGCACGGCCTGCGAGCGCATGGTCACCATCACGGTGTAGAACACCACCTCGGCGATCGACCCTGAGACCTCGGGTATGTTCCCCGGGAAGTTGCAGTCGAGCACGATCAGCGACCGCGCGCCCATGGCCACGGCCTGCCGCATCGGGACGTTGGCCACCAGCCCGCCGTCGTACAGCCGCAGGGACCCGAGTTCCACGGGCGGGTAGATGCCCGGGATGGCCGCGCTGGCCAGCAGCGCGGGCAGCAGCGGGCCGTCGCGCAGGACGTGCGGGCGGGCGGTGGCGATGTCGGTGGTGACCACCGCGAACGGCAGCGCCAGGTCGGCGAAGGTGAGGTCGGTCCCGAGGAAGTCGGTGATGACGGTGGCCAGCCCGGTGCTGGGGAACAGGTGCGTCCTGGTGTGCTGCAGGGTGCGGGCCTGGGCCAGCAGGCCCCCGGGGAAGACCCGCTCGCGCGTCATCCGGTGCCACAGGTGAGACAGCCGGTTGGCCGCGCTCTTGGGGTCCAGGGCCAGCACCGCCCCGTTGAGCGAGCCGACCGAGGTGCCGGCCACGATGCTGGGCGGGACGTTGCGCTCGCCGAGCGCCTGCAGCATCCCGACCTGCACGGCGCCCAGGCTCCCGCCCCCGCCGAGCACGTATCCCACCGGACGCGGAAGGTCCGCGATGCTCATCTCCACCTCCATCGCCGCGCTGCCCCCCGGTACCGATCATCCCGGCCGGGCCGTCCCGGCTCACCATGGACCACCCGGACGGGCCGATCTAGCCTCAGAACGTGAGCATCGCGCAGGCCCCGCTGTCCGGCGGGACGGCCGCGCTCATCGGCGTGGCCGCGCTCGGAGCGATTGTCTTCGACGCGGGCTGGCGGGTCGTCCGCCACTTCACGGTGATGGCGCACGAAGGCGCGCACGCCGTGATCGGGTTCCTGTTGTTCCGCGAGGTCCGCGGCATCGAACTGCACGCGGACGCGACCGGCGGAACCGATATCGTGCCGGCCACGGGCCTGCGCGGCATCCCCATCGCCCTGGCTGGGTACCCGGGTCCCAGCGCGTTCGGCCTGGGCGCGGCGAAGCTCATCGAGCTCAGGTACACCACGCTGGTCCTGTGGGTGGCGCTGTTCCTGCTCGCGGTGCTCCTGGTGGGGCTCCGCCGGTCGTTCGGCCTGATCAGCGTGGTCCTGGCCGGCGTCGTCGTGTTCGGCGTCGCCCGCTACACCCCGATGCCCGTCCAGGTCGCCGCCGCCTACTCGATCGCCTGGCTGCTCCTGCTGTCCGGCGTGCGCCGGGTCCTGGAGGTCGGCCCCGGCTCGGACGACGGGGGGCGGCTGCGCGGCATGACCGGCCTCCCGCGGGTCCTGTGGTTCCTGCTGTGGCTGGCCGCCACCCTGGCCGCGGCCGCGGAAGGCGCCCGCCTGCTGATCATGCGGGCCTGAAACCCCTGAAGCCCTAGCCGGCCCGGGCCTCGATCGCGCCGGCGGGCTCGGCGCACTGCCGGACGAGGTCCTCCAGTGCGAGGCCGAGGGCGGCGGCCAGCGCGGCCACGGTGAAGAACGCGGGCGTGGCGATGCGGCCGGTCTCGATCTTGCGCAGGGTCTCCGCGGGGACGCCGGACACCGCGGCGATCTCGGCCATGCTGCGCGTCCCGCGGGCCTCGCGGAGCAGGGTGCCGAGCCGTTCCCCTCGGGTGTGCTCGTAATGGCTGAGCGGTGGTCGGACCATATCGTGATAGTAATACCGGTATAGTTATACCGCAAAGAGAGGAGGTGTCCCGTGGTGGAGATCAAGACGCCGGGCGAGATCCAGGCCATGCGCGCGTCGGGCCAGGTCGTCGCGCAGATCCTGGCCACCGTCCGCGGCCAGGCCCAGGCGGGCACGCGGCTGACCGAGCTGGACGAGGCCGCCCGCGCGGTCCTCGCGGAGGCCGGGGCCACCTCGCCGTTCCTGGGCTACCGGCCGTCCTTCGCCCCGGTCCCGTATCCGGCGGCCATCTGCACGTCGGTCAACGACGCCGCGCTGCACGGCATCCCGGACCGCTACCGGCTGGCCGACGGCGACCTGGTGAGCGTGGACTGCGGCGCCGTGCTGGACGGGTGGGCCGCCGACGCGGCGACCTCCTTCACCATCGGCCCGGCCCGGCCCGCCGACGCGCGGCTGATCGCGACCACCGAGGCGGCCCTGCGGGCCGGGATCGCCGCGGCGGCTCCCGGCGCCCGGATCGGGGACATCTCCGCGGTGATCGGCGCCGCCGGACGCGCGGGCGGCTACGGCATCTGCACCGATTTCGGCGGTCACGGCGTCGGCCGGGCCATGCACGAGGATCCGCACATCCCCAACGAGGGCCCGGCCGGGCGCGGCCGCCGGCTGACCCCGGGGCTGGTCATCGCGATCGAGCCGTGGTTCCTGGCCGGCGGCCGGGACAGCTACTACATCGACGGCGACGGCTGGACCATCCGCAGCGGCGACGGCAGCCGCGCGGCTCACGCCGAGCACACCGTGGCCATCACCGCCGACGGCCCTCAGGTCCTGACCCTCCCCTGACCGCCCGCCCCGGCTCTTTTACGCCGAACGGTCCGTGGTGCGTGCCCTGCTTACCCCGCTCGCGGCTTACCCCCGCTCGCGCGGCCCAGCGCTCCGCTCCCGGCCCCCGTGATCGGCGCGGTCCTGGCCCGGGGCCCCCGCCGTCCGCGAATTCCGGGCCCAGCAGGTCGAAACGGACTCCGTCCACCCCGACGACCAGCACGTGGCGTAGGGTCAGCCCAGAAGGGAGCACGCATGTCATCCTCGCCGGAGCCGGAGCACCTTGACAACCATCACCGGAACACGCTGCGCCAGATCTTCCAGCACCCGGTCAGCCACAACATCGAGTGGCACGCGGTGACTTCGCTGCTGGACGCGATCGGCACGGTCGATGTCCACCACGACGGCCAGGTGGCCGTCACGGTCGGGTCGGAGAGCGCGTTCTTCGAACATCCCGAGGGCAAGGACGTCGACGAGCAGATGGTGCTCGACCTGCGCCGGATGCTCAGCAAGGCCGGCTACGGACCGTGAGGAGGCGGGGCGGGATGCGGGTCCTCGTCATCAGGCACCACGATATTGACTCGGCCGGTTTCGTCGCCGATGCGTTCGAGGCGCGCGGGGCCGGATCTTCCGACCACCTGTTCCCGGACGACGGCCCGCTGCCCGCGCTCGACGGCGTGGACCACGTCGTGGTGCTCGGTGCGGTCAGCTCGGTCAACGACGCCGATCCGTGGATCAAGGCCGAACTGGCCTGGCTCCGCGCGGCCGACCAGGCGGGCGTGCCCGTGCTCGGGATCTGCTTCGGCGCCCAGGAGCTCTGCGCCGCGCTGGGCGGCCGGGTCGAGGCGATGACGCACCGGGAGATCGGCTGGACGATGGTCGGCTCGCGTGACCACGACCTGCTCCCGCCCGGCCCCTGGCTGGAGTTCCACGACGACCGCTGCCTGCTGCCCGCCGCGGCCACGGTACTGGCCCGCAACGAGGCGGCCGTGCAGGCGTTCCGCATCGGCCGCCACCTCGCGGTCCAGTTCCACCCCGAGGTCGACGGCCCCCAGCTCAAGCGCTGGCTGGACGCGCACGCGGACTCCGGCGCCACCTCGCTCGGGATCGACCCCGATCAGTTCCTGGCCGACACCATCGGCGAGGAGCCGGCCGCGCGGGAGCGCGCCGACCGCCTGGTCGCGGCGGCCGTACTCATCTCCGGGTCTCCGGGCCGGGTCAGCCGCTGACGCCAGGGCGGTTATAAAGTGCACTCATCGTGGCCTGCATGGCCGCGAACGGCCGTTCGGCACCGTCGGCGAACGCCTCACCGCGGCAGACGACCAGATTCCGGCCGGCCCGGACCACCTGGCCGATCATCGCGAAGTGCTGCCCGGCCGCGGGCGCGAGCAGGTTGATGGTGTAGGTCACGGTCAGCACCGAGGCGTCCGCCGGCATGACGCTGTACGCCGCGTACCCGCACGCGCTGTCCAGGACCGAGGCGACCGCGCCGGCGTGCAGGAATCCGTGCTGCTGGGTGAACCGGTCGTCGTAGCCCAGCGCTATCTCCACCCGGCCCCGCTCGATGGCGACCAGCTCCGCGCCGAGCGTGGCCATCATGCCCTGCCGCTCGATGCTGGCCCGGACGCGGGCCACCATCGCCTCGGCCGGCTCTGGCTGGTTCACGGCTTACGTCCCGCGCCGCGTGCCGCTGTTTCAGGAGCTCTCCGAGGCACGGCCGTACTCTACTATCAGAATTCTGCTATTTGTCCGCCGGGCTTGCCAGTCGCGGGACGGATGCTGCGGCGGGGCCGCGGGGGCCGGGTCTCAGGTCCGTGCCGGAGGCCGGATGCCGCGGGTTTCCCAGTCCCCGCCGAGGGCGGCCGGCCAGGTCTATTCTTGGTTTGCTATGAGCGCTGATGCACCGGCCGTTCCCGAAGCACACCTGGTCGTGGGGTTCGACGGCTCTCCTCCTGCCACGCGGGCGCTGGACGCCGCGGTCCGTCTGCTGGCGGTCCGGCCCGGCCGGATCACAGTCCTCTGGGTGGCCCACCTGACGAGCACCGTGGAGCTGTCGGCCGACGCCGTGGCCATCGTGGAATCCGACTTCGACGAGGTCGCCCGGGAGCTTCGCGCCGCGGTCGCCGAGCGGCTGGGCGGCAGCGGGGTGTCCTGGGACTTCCAGCGGCGCCAGGGCCCGATCGCCCACGAGCTGACGGCGGTGGCCGACTCGGCGCACGCCGCCCGGCCGGGCGACGTGGTGGCCATCGTGGTCGGGAGCTCGTCCAGCGCCATGCACCGCGTGGTCGGCTCAGTCGCGGTCAACCTGGCCCGCCACTCCCCGGTCCCGGTCATCATCGTGCCCTAGGGCCCGGGCCGGGCCGGGTCCGGGCGGCGGGGCCTGCCGCCCTATGCGGTCTGCCGGACGGGCACCGCGTGGGCGCGGGCGCCGGCCAGGATGAGCTCGATGACGACCTCCAGCGGCATCGCGGTGGAGTCGATCACCAGGTGGTACAGGGCCGGGTCGGCCGGGTCGCACCGGTACAGGCGGCGCACGTAGGCGGTGCGGGCCTTGTCCGCCGCGCGCAGCCGCGCGGCGGCCTGCTCCTCGCTGATGCCCTCGACCACGGCGCCCTGGGCGATGCGGCGCTCGGGCGGGCCGTCCAGCCGGACGTGAAAGCCGCGGTCCTTGCCGAGCACGACCGCCGCCGCCCGGCCCAGGATCACGCCCCCGCCGCCGGCGAGCAGGCGGTGGATCCCGGCCTCGCCGTGGCCGCGCAGGTGCTCGTCCTGGTGGTGGGTGGACGGCGGCGACTGGGTGGGCCCGGCCGGCATGGCCTGGGTGAAATGGGCCAGCAGCCGGTGCACCGGGGTGGCCTTGACCTCCTCCGTGGACAGCTGCTCATCGCACGGCCCGGGCTCCGCCATATGGCCCTCTGACGTGGTCACCCGTTGCAGGAAGGGCAGGCCGAGCCGGTCGGCCAGGGCCGGGGCGACGACGCTGCCGCCGGCGCCGTAGGACGCCGACACGGTGATCAGCCGCACGGCCGGGCCGGGCGGGACCTCGGAGTGCTCAGCGGTCATGGACTGTCATCTCCTGCTCCCTGGTCACGCGGACGGGCGGGGCGGCCGGGGTCGCCGGGCCGGCGGCCGGCGCCAGCGTCCCGGAGGGCAGCACCAGCCCGCACACGACCGCCGAGCCGGCCAGGAGCGCGGCCGAGACCCAGAACGCGACGACGTAGCTGTGCACCGCCGCTTGGGCCAGGACCAGCGGGCCGGGGCCGTGGGCCAGCACGTAGCTGGCCAGGGCGCTGGCGGCGAGGGTGTTCAGCAGCGCGGTGCCGATCGAGCCGCCGACCTGCTGGTTGGTGTTGACCAGGGCCGAGGCGACGCCCGCGTCCGCGGCGCCGGCGCCGTAGGTCGCGGTGTTCAGCGCGCAGCCGAACACCAGGCCCAGGCCGGCCCCGACCAGGAGCAGGGCAGCCAGGATCTGGCCCGGATAGCTGGTGTGCAGACCCAGCTGGGTAGCCAGGATGACCAGGCCGCCGGCCGCGAGGAGCAGGCCGGCCGGGATCAGGGGCCGGGGCCCGAACCGCGGCATCAGCACCCCGCTGGACGTCGTGGACGCCGCTACGATCGCCGCGATCATCGGCAGGAAGGCCAGCCCGGACTTGACCGGCGAGTAGGCCAGGGTCAGCTGCAGGTAGTAGGTCAGGAACAGGAAGATCCCGAACACGCCGATGGCGGACAGCCCGATGGCCAGGTACGCGCCCCCGCGGAAGCGGTTCAGGACAATCCGCAGCGGCAGCAGCGGATGGGCGACCCGCCGCTCGACCAGCACGAACGCGGCCAGCAGGACCACCCCGGCCACCAGCAGCGCGACGGTCGTCGGCGCGCTCCAGCTCTTGGTATCGGCCTCGGACAGCCCGTAGACCACGGCCACCAGCCCGGCCGCCACCAGGACCGTTCCCGGCCAGTCGATGTGCACGTCCGGATTACGGGGGTGGGCGGCCAGCAGCCGGACCGCGCCCGCGATCGCGATCACGGCCAGGACAACGTTGACGTACAGGCACCACCGCCAGGACAGGTACTCGGTCAGTACGCCGCCCAGCAGCAGCCCCACCGCCCCGCCCCCGCCGGCGATGGCGCCGTAGACGCCGAACGCCTTGCCGCGCTCGGC
>Ga0209415_10010351_pt1 | contig 15873 bp, 12 predicted proteins | sample PeaSoiSIISIP2007_FD_187696 | JGI IMG/M metagenome (GOLD analysis project Ga0209415, IMG submission 187696) | Peat soil microbial communities from Weissenstadt, Germany - SII-SIP-2007 (SPAdes) (version 2) | ecosystem: Environmental > Terrestrial > Soil > Wetlands > Peat | place: Germany...
ATGCGCCAACAAGGGAATCTACAGCGCTTCCCGGGTCGAGGCGCCGCAACAAGTGGTTCACTATGACCGGGAAGCGCCGTAGTGCACCGATTCCGAAGTTCGCATCACTGCGCGACATCCTCTGGAGCGGTGCCTGCTCCCGGCGGCGAACCGGCGAGGTCGGCGCCGGGTGACGTCAAGACGCGAGGGGTTGCCGAACCATGGCGATGGCGAACACGCAGGCGCTCGGGCGGATCGCCGAGTTCCTGCGGCACAAGCGAGCCGACGAGGAGGTCACCCTTGGGGACGTGGTCCATCTGGCGGAGATCACGGCGGAATCTCTCCAGACGTTCTTCCAGACGATGGACCAGGCGGTCTATCGCGAGCTGAGCGAGATCGCCAACTATATCGCCTCGATGCGCCAGGAAATCGGCGCCCTGCAAGTCAACGAGCTCAAGCAATCCCGCATTCCCGCCGCCGGCCAGGAGCTCGACGCCATCGTCAAGGCGACCGAGGAGGCCACCAACACCATCATGAGCAGCGCCGAAGCCGTCATGGCGGCGGACGCCAGCGACCTCGAGGCCTTCCGGGCCATGGTCGACGCCAAGATGCTCGACATCTTCGAGGCCTGCTCGTTCCAGGACATTACCGGCCAGCGCATCGCCAAGGTGGTCGAGACGCTGGAGCACATCGAATCCCGGGTGTCTCGCTTCGCTGCCGCGGTCCACACCCATGACGTCGAGGGCGCGCTGACCGGGCGCGAGCGCGAGCGCACCGAGCGCCGGCGCAAACTCCTGCTCAATGGCCCGCAGCTCGAGGGCGAGGGCATCCAGCAGTCCGAGGTCGATCTGCTGTTCACCTGACGCCGTGCCGCGGCCCGCCGCATGGGTCGAGCCGCGCACGCGCCGACGCGCCGAGCCCCGAGGCTCTACCAGGCGAGCTGCCTGATCACCGCCCTGGGCGACGACCCGGCTTCCGCGAAGATCCGTGCCAGCACCGTGAGATCGGGCTCGTGGCGCCCGCCGAGCTCCTCGGCGTGAATGCCGCCGGTCACGAACAGGCAGTCGATGCCAAAATCGTCTGCGCCCTTGAGATCGGTGCGCACCGAATCCCCGATCGCCAGCACCCGGCCGAGCCGCGGGGCTCTGCCCCGCAGGCCCGCCACCTTGGCGAGCGCCTCGCGGTAGATCGGCTGGTGCGGCTTGCCGGTGTACATGACCTCGCCGCCGAGGTCTTCATAGAGGCCGGCGATCGCACCCGCGCAATAGACCAGGCGGTTGCCGCGCTCGACCACGAGGTCGGGATTGGCGCAGATCATGAACAGGCCGCGCTCGCGCATCAGCCCGAGCACCGTCCGATAGTTTTCCGGTGTCTCGCGATCGTCGTCGACCAGACCGGTGCAGATCACGTAGTCCGCCACATCGACCGGACCGAAGGCGACGTCGAGCCCCTCGAAGATGCCGATGTCGCGCTCCGGGCCGATGTGGAACACGGTCCGGCGACGAGCATCGGCGACGTAGCTGCGGGTGAGGTCACCCGACGTGACGATGCCGTCATAGGCGGAGCACACCACGCCGAGCTGGTCGAGGGAGCGGATCACCCCGGTCCCCGGACGTGGCGCGTTGGAGATCAGCACCACGGTGCCGCCGCCTTCACGGAATCGGGTGAGCGCCTCGCCGGCCGGCGCCGTTGCGGCAACGCCATTGTGGACGACGCCCCAGACGTCGCACAGCACCGCGTCGTAGTCCGACGCCAGGGTTGAAAAGCCTTCGATCAGGGTGGGCGTCGGAGCCGTCATGGGAACCGGGGCTGAGATTGACCCGGACGAAGCCCGGGTCGAGGCCCCCTTCTACCGTGAGCGCGCGCCTCGACGCAAAACCGGGCCGAGGTCACGCGCGTCGCGTCACCCCGCGGGCGAGCTGCGCCAGGGCGCCGGCACGGCGATCGGCCGGAGTGCGCACTTCCCCAGGCTCGGACTCGCGCGCCGCCAGCACGGCTTCGCCGACGGTGCGCGGGGCGGCGGGCGAGCGCACCGGCTCGGACCGCGGCGGTGGCGGCACGGCGGGTCGATCCGCAAGGCCCTGCAGCACATCGGCCTTGACCGGCCGCGGCGGCGAGAACAGCACCCCCTGCCCCAATCGCACGTCGAAATCGAGCAGGTCGACCACGGCGCCCTCGGTGTCGATGCGGTCGGCGATCAGATCGATGCCGAAGCGGCCGAGCAGATCGGAGAAGTCGGCCGGGTGGATATCGGAGGCCGCCGGTCCGGCGCGGCTGAGCAGCAGACTGGCCGGCGCCTTGACGAAACGGAAGCCGCGATCGGCAAGCTCGCGCGGCTCGATGCGCAGGTCGCCGACGCCGTCCAGACAGAATCGGAATCCGAGATCGGCGAGCGCCGCCAGACTCTCGTGCTCCATCGGCCCCATCAGCCGCACCGTCGATTGAGCGAGCTCGAATACCAGCGAGGAGGACAGCGCCCGGTTGGCCTGCATGAAATCGGAGATCTGCGGGAAGAACTCGGCATCCACCAGGGTCTCTCCGGAAATCGCGCAGAACAGCCCGATCTCCCGGTTCTTGGTGAGCAGCCGCCGCACCACCTGGACGCAACGGAACAGCAGCACGTTGTCCATCGTCGGCATCAGCCCGGCCGTTTCGGCGTAGCCGAGGTAATCCTCGGGCAGCAGGTGATCGCCGTCGTCGGTGCGCAGCCGCGTCGTCGCATCGTAGTAGCGGACCTTGCGCTGCGGCAGCGTCACGATCGGCTGCAGGAACAGATCGACGCGGCTCGTCTCGACGGCGCCGCGGATCATCGCCACGATCTTGTCGCGGTCGATCCCCTTGAGCCGGCCGCCCGGTTCGAGGGCGACCTCCGGCGCGGCGAGCTCGGCGCGATCGACGGTCCTTGCCGTCTCGACTGGAGCGACCACCGCGGCGGCGGGCGCCCGCACCGTTTCGGCGGACGATTGCGCCAGGTCGAACAGCGCCTGCTCGTGGTTCGCGACCGTGTCGGCGACCTCCTTGAGCAGGTTGCCGAGCTGCACGATCTCGTTGGAGAACGGTTCGACCATGGCGCGCGCGCGGCCGCCCACCGCGGCGACGTCCGCCTCGAGGGTGAGGACCTTGCGGCCGATCTCGCCGACCTGGCGGGCGAGATCGGCGGTGCCGCGGGACAGATCGGCGATCTGGTCACCGAGGTCGCTGCGGTCCTTCTCCCGGGTCGTGGCGGAATTGAACAGCGCGAGCCCGGTCAGCCCGGCGATCGCCACCACGGCGGCTTCGAGACGGCCGAAGCCGAACGTGAAATACAGGATGGCGCCGAGCGAGGCCGCGATCAGGACCATGCAGACGGCAACGACGATCGCGCCTAGGCGCATCATGGGAGACCCCACGCGCGGGCCGGTTCGCTGTTTCCTGAACTGATTCGGCGGCCCGCCAGACAATGTTCAATAGCGCGACTGATGGTGCAAGCGCTACGGCCGCGGCAACACCACGGCCCAGCTGATAACAGCCGGCTTGCGCGGGTAGAGGGTCTGCCTCCGTAACGTCAGGGGCGGCTGCAGCTCGGCGCCGGGGAACCCGCTCGTCAGATTGCCCGGCACGCCGTCCCCTTCCCAGATCAGCACGGCCCCGCGCCGCCGCAGTTCGGCCGGGTCGATCCACGGGCTGAAGGCAAGCTCGCCGTGAACCACCACGCGCGGATGATCGGGTGAGTAGACCGCCACGGTGTCGGCGGCGAACTCGCCTGCCCCGGCGGCCGCGACCTCGGCGCCCGCCACATAGGCGAGCGGCGTTGCGGTCCGTTCGCGCCACTGCCGGGTGACCGTCTCCGCCAGTAGCCTGCCGGGGAACTGCGTGGCCTTCGGCCGGTCGCGCCAGAACGGCTCGAGCAATTCATCCGCCGCGTAGGCGGCCGGCATGAGAACGAGGACGGCGAGGCAGGCGCGCCAGAACAGCCGGAGCCGCGCCGGCGTCATGTCGGGAGGCCACCACGACAGCGCGGCGAGCGGCGCGAACGTCCACAACGGATATCCCCACATGGCGACCGGAAGCCGCCCGGTGAGCGCTGCGCCGAGCGTAACCACGGCGAACGGTCCGAGCGCCAGCATCGTGATCCAGCGCCGGGCGAAGGCCGCCGGCTCGTCCAGCCGACGGATCCTCCACTTCGCCGGAACATGCGTGAGAATAATCGCCAGCAGCGCGACGACGGGCGCGAGGAAGAACGCCTGGCTCGCGATCCAGAGGAACGGGAAGGTCACCCACTGGTACCAGCGGGTCGCCGCGACGGCGCGCATGTCGGCATAGCGGAGCGGCTGAAAGCCGCTGTCGACGAGCCACCACGCATGCGGCGCCAGGACGACCAGAAAGGTCGCCGCCATCAGGTAGGGCCCAGGCGTGCGCCAGCATCGCCGCGCCACCGGATCGAGCAGCAGGAACAGCCCGATCGGCGCGGCAAGCGCCAGCGCCGAATACTTGGTCCAGAAGGCGAGCGCGAGGAACGCGCCGGACAGGACCCAATCGCGGTTCCGTCCATCGCGCATCGCGTGGAGCAGGAACAGTCCGGTCAGCGCCCAGAGCGGCAGCTGCATGACGTCGTGATTGAACTTCACGGCGGTGAAATTGAAGAAGTGCAGACCCTCCAGCGTCACCACCGCCATGAGTGCCTGGTGCGGGCCGACGATGTCGCGGCCGAGCCGCCAGACCGCATAGAGCGCGATCGCCGCGGCGAGCGGCCCCAGCACATAGACGGCTCTCGGGTCGCCGGCGGCGCGCCAGGCGAGGTCGTCGATCCACCACGGCAGGGGCGGATGCTTCCAGTAGCCGAGCTGCCACTCGCGGCCCAGCGCCAGGCCCTCGGCGAGATCGAGCTGCAGGTTGCGGCACGCCAGGATCGGCAGCGCAGTCCACACGACGATGTGCAGCCCGAGCAGCCAGGCGAGCACCACACCGGGCTCGCGGCAGGCGCGTGCCGCCAGACCGGCGACCGCGGCCGGCGGTCCATCTCCATCGGCCTGATCAGGACGCGCCGCGGAAGGTTTCATGCCGCTGCCAATGCCTCGTCACCCGGGCGAGCTCAGTCACGGCGCCGCGCCGCCAGCCAGGCCTTCATGTAGCGATAATAGCTGCCCTCGGCGTTGGCGACGGCGAGCAGGAAACCCTCGGCGCCGTCGAGAAAGCCGCCGCGGAGCAGATAGGTGCGCACGAACGCGCCGAGCCCGTGGCCGATGCCGGACCAGAACGACACCCGCCGGCCGGAGCCGACCAGCGCCTCGGCACCGGCCGTCGAGTAGCGGTCCACCCGCGACAGCGCATCCTCGAGCCGGGCGACCGGATGGTGGATCATCGGCTCCGCCAGCCGCGTCACCCTGCCGGCGCAGACCACGCGTTCGTGAACCGGCACGTCGGAGAACCGCGCCTTGCCGCGGCGGAACAGCCGCAGCACATGGTCCGGGTACCAGCCCGAATGGCGCATCTGGCGGCCGCAGAAGCTCGACAGCCGGGGCATCTCGTACCCGTCGGCGTCACCGTCGAGGGCGGCCTCGATGGCGCGGGCGAGCGGCGGGGGAACCCGCTCGTCGGCGTCGATCGACAGCACCCAGTCGCCGGTGGCGAGCGACAACGCGAAATTCTTCTGCGCCCCGAACCCCTGCCAGTCGTGCTCGACCACCCGGGCGCCCTTGCCGCGGGCGATCGCCGCCGTGTCATCGCTGCTGCCGCAATCGACCACGATGCGCTCGTCGCAGAACGCCACGCTGTCGAGACAGTCCGCGATGCTCGCCGCCTCGTTCCGGGTGATCACAATGGCGCTCAGCCGCGGCATACGGCCTCTTCATCGGCACGGCGGGCTCGCCCCGCCTGCGAAAAAAATGTCTGCATGATCGAAGTCGCCCTCGCAATAGCGCATGGGGCATATCGACTCCTCGCGGTCGGACGACCCATTCTTCTCCGGCATCGTCGTCGGCCGGCGGCAACTCGAGCGGCTCGGGCGCCGAATCGGCCCAGACGAAAGGCGGCTTGTTGCGCTTGTCGTAGGTTGCGATGACGAGCTCGATAGCCTGACGAACCGACATCAAGTCTTTTGGTCGTCCAGTCTTGGGCGGTGCATCGCGGACATCGAAGAACCCGACCTCACCGAAACGATCGGACGACGTTCGGAAAAGCCGGCCGCAGCAGATTTGCGAATCGGATCGCGAGCATTCGCGACAGGACTTCCGCGTAGTTCTTCTTGTCAGTCGCCTTCGCGTCGGCGACGAGACTCCGGTCGCCGCCCGCGGTCAATTCTTCGATTGTCGTATCGGCGAGCGGGTCTTTGGTCGGCATGGTTGTTTCGACGATCTGTCCAACTTGGAACGGCGCGAGCCGACGGACTCGGGTCGTTTCGATTCGAGCATCAGCGCGCGGATGATCCGATTCGCTAGGCGGCCGGGCTTGTCGACCTGACACTCCCAGATAACGATCGTCCGAAGTCCGAGTGCCCTCAGCGCTCTCGTCTTCATGGAGGAAGGGCCGAATCTGTGGGAATGTTCTATTTATGTTCTCACCGAAGACACGAATTTGTCAATGCCTCCATTGGCCCAATCCCGCAATTCCGCCTTACGCCAGCCCCTTGAGAACCCGCGCCAGCTTGCCGAACAGCTCGCCGATCTCGCCGTCCGTGATGATCAGCGGCGGCGACAGCGCGATGGTGTCGCCGGCGATGCGGATCATCAGATCCTCATCGGCGAACGCCTTCTCCATCGCCTCGTAGGCGCGTTTGCCGGCCGCGTCGGGCCTGGAGGCGAGATCGATCCCCGCGGCGAGGCCGACAGTGCGGATGTCGAGCACGTGGGGAAGGCCCCGCAATCCCATCGCGGCGTCGGCGAACAGCTGCTCGAGCCTGCCGGCGCGCTCGAACAGGCCTTCGTCGCGGTAGACATCGAGCGTCGCAAGCCCGGCCGCGCAGGCGAGCGGATGGGCCGAATAGGTGTAGCCGTGGAAGAGCTCGATGACGTGCTCGGGGCCGTTCATGAAGGCGTCGTAGATCCCCTTGCGCACGATCACGCCGGCGAGCGGCACGGCGCCCGACGTCACCCCCTTGGCAAACGTGATCATGTCGGGCTCGACGCCGTAGCGCTCGGCCGCGAAGGCGTGGCCGAGGCGGCCGAAGCCGGTGATGACCTCGTCGAAGATCAGCAGGATGCCGTGCTTGCTGCAGATCGCGCGCAGCCGCTCGAGATAGCCCTTGGGCGGCGCCAGCACGCCGGTCGAACCCGCCATCGGCTCGACGATGACGGCCGCGATGGTGGATGCGTCGTGCAACGCCACGATTCGGTCGAGGTCGTCGGCCAGGTGCGCGCCCCATTCCGGCTCACCTCTGGTGAAGGCCTGCTGCTCGCGGCTGTAGGTGTGCGGCAGATGGTCGACGCCGGCGAGCAGCGACCCGAAGAATTTGCGGTTGTTGACGATCCCGCCGACCGAGATGCCGCCGAAGCCGACCCCGTGATAGCCGCGCTCGCGGCCGATCAGGCGGAAGCGCGAGCCGTGACCGCGCACATTGTGGTAGGCGAGCGCGATCTTCAGCGCGCTGTCGACGGCCTCCGAGCCGGAATTGCAGAAGAACACGTGGTCGAGGTCGCCCGGCGCCAGCGCGGTGATGCGATTGGCGAGTTCGAACGCCCTGGGATGGCAGAACTGGAAGGCCGGCGCGTAGTCGAGCTCGGCCGCCTGGCGCCGGATCGCCTCGACGATCGGATCGCGATTGTGGCCGGCATTGCAGCACCACAGGCCGGCCGCGCCGTCGAGCACCGCACGGCCGTCGGTCGTGAAGTAGTGCATGTTCCGGGCGCGCGCGATCAGCCGCGGGGCCTTCTTGAAGGCGCGGTTGGCCGTGAACGGCAACCAGAGCGATTCGAGGTCGTTGGGGACCGAGGTCGCGACATGACGGGTATCGGCAAGCGACATGGAGGTCTCCGAGCTCTGACCTTGCAGAACGGCCGGCGACGGCGCCGGGCCCTCTATAGCAGCCTCGGCGATGCCGTGAAAACCGCCGGACGCGGCGCGGTCATGGCAAAGGCCCGGGTTCCGTAGGGTGGGCAAAGCGTAGCATGCCCGCCGTCAGCGGTTCCCGAGGATCGGCGGGCACGTCGCTGCGCTCCTTTGCCCACCCAGGCCATGAACCACTGACAGCCGGGCCGGTCAGGCGGCCGACACCCTCTGCAGGAACGCGTCGATCTCGCGCTGCAGCGTTCCGGCCTGGGCGGAGAGCTCGCCGGAGGCTTCGAGCACGGCGGCGGCCGTGTGGTTGGTCTCGTCGATCGCCGCAGCGACGCTCGTCATGTTGCCTGCGAGCTCATGGGCGCCCGCTGCGGCCTGCTGGACGTTGCGGGCGATCTCCTGGGTCGACGTGCTCTGCTCCTCGACGGCGGCCGCGATCGTCGTGGTGAAGCGGCTGATATCGCCCATCACCTCGCCGATCGAGCCGATCGCCTCGACGGCATCCGAGGTCGACTCCTGGATCGACCCGATATGGGCGGCGATCTCCTCGGTCGCCTTGGAGGTCTGGTTCGCCAGGCTCTTGACCTCGGCGGCGACCACCGCGAAGCCACGGCCGGCGTCCCCGGCACGTGCCGCCTCGATGGTCGCATTGAGCGCCAGCAGGTTGGTCTGGTCGGCGACCGCGCGGATGAGCTTGACCACGTCGCCGATGCGGTCGGCGCCTCGCATGAGCTGGCCGATCCGCTCGTTGGCGTTCCGCGCGATGTCGGCGGCGCGCTCGACCACGCCGCGCGACTGCGCCGCCTGGCCGCTGATCTCCTCGATCGACGAGCCGAGCTCGTGGGCCGCGCCCGCCACCGTGCGCACGTTGGCGGACGTGGTCTCCGACGAGGCCGAGGCGGCGTGCGCCTGCTGCTCGGCGCCGGCCGCGATGCCCGACAAGGTGCGCGCCGTCGCCTCCATCCGGGCGACGTTGGCGCCGACTGCGGCAATGACCTCGCTGACGGTGGCGCGGAACTCGCCGATCATCTGCTCGATCGCGGCCGCGCGCTCGTGCTGCGCGGCCTGCTCGGCCTCGCGGCGCTCGGCGAAGCCGCGCCGCTCGATCTCACCGGCGCGAAAGACCTCGAGCGAGCGTGCCATGTCGCCGAGCTCGTCGCGGTCGGCCGCCGCCGGCACCTCGAGGCCGGTATCGCCCGACGACAGCCGATGCATCGCATCGCCGATCGCGTTCAGCCGCCGCATCAGCCGGCGCTGGACGTAGAACACCGCAATGCCGGCCGCGGCGAGCACGCTGATGGCCGCGACGATCATGAGCAGCATCCGATTGCGGTTGAGCTCGTCGAGCAGCTGTCCGGTGCCCTGCGCCATGCCGGTCTCGGCTTCGCCGACCAGCGTCGCCACCGCGGCATCGAGCTCGAGCTGGATCGCGGCATTTTCCGCGACGGTGCGGTCGGCGCGGTCGCCGGCAGCGATTTCGCGGCCGCGCAGCGCAAACAGGCCGTCGGCGCCCTGGCCGAGGCCGATCAGCTCCCCGACCAGCTTCTTGACGTCGCCGCCGCCCGCCGACACCTTGCCGAGCAGGTCGGACGCCGCCTTGAAGCGGTCCTGGATCGGTACCAGCATGGCCGGATCCCGGGCGGTCGCGGCCTCGCTGATCAGGCTGGTGACCAGATGGGTCTGGGCGGCGGTCTCCAGCGCGTTGCGCAGCTCGGCGATCTGCCGGTCGACCAGGCCCTTGACGAGCTTGCCCGAGCGCTTGACCGCCTCCTCGCTGTTCACCACCAGGTCGAAATTGAGGTCGTCGACCAGCCCGACCAGCAATCCGGTCAGCTTCTCGTGGACGCGAAACACCTTGGTGAGACGCTCGTCGGCCGTCCCGCCGGCCTCGCCGCGCCCCTTGAAGTCGGCGAGCGCGACCAGGGCCGCCACCTGGGCCTTCAGCGCCGCGAACTTCTCGCCGGCCGGAAGCCTGCCGAGCGTCTTCTGCGCGCGGCGCGCGGAGGCCGAGAACCGGTCCTCGAGCAATACCAGGATGGAGGGCGACGAGGTCAGCGCGCCGGCCGTGAGCAGGCCGGTGACCAGGTTGGTCTCGGCACCGGTCTCGACGATCGCCTGCATGAGCTGCAGACCGTCGTTGACCAGCGATTTCACCGTCTTGTCGGCGCTCTTGCCGACATCCTCGGCGCTCGTCATCACGTCGAAATACGAATCGTCGACGATCGGCGTCAGCTTCTCGCTGATCCGCGCATGCGCCTTGTGCACGGCGTCGAGGTTGACCTCGAGGCTGGCGCGCAGTTGCGTGCGCTCGGAGATCGCCGCCTCCAGCGCCCGCAGGTTCGTTGCCAGGCGCCGCGAGACGTCCTCCACCTTGGCAAAGGCGGCGCCGTCCAGGTTCGCGGCGCGCAGCCGTTCCATTATCTCGGCGAGCTGTCGGCTCTTGGCGGCGATCGATTGGGCGATCGGCTTCTGCTCGTCAGCGGTCCGCGCGCTGACGAAGCGCGCCGCCGCCGCGGAGATTTCGCCCGAGGTGGCGGACAGCCGCAGTGCGTCGGTCATGACCGGCACCTCGTGGCCGGCCACGCGGGCAAAGCCGCGCTCGGTCGACGCGAACGATCCGATCGCGACCGCCGCGGCGATCACGGTCAGAACGGCGACGACCCCGAATGCGATCTGCAGCTTGGCATTGACGCCGAAGCGAAGGCCCTCCGCCGACGCTGCCGCCGCCGGCGCGCGGGTATGTTCAATCGTCATCCACGAACTCTCCCCAAAACGCCGCCACCCCCGGCGATCCCCGCGGCCCGGCCGGCGATTGTCGGCGACGAGCCGGCCCAGACGAGTGCATCGCGTGGCGCAGGTGCTCGAGGGGGAACCGGCGTCCCGCTTGCCCGAGCCTGCGCCGGATCACATGGTGAGCTTCTCGATCGCCTTGAACGATCCGTCCGGCTGCAGGACCGTGAGGAAGACCTGGTCGAGGCCCTCGTTCCTGGTCGGGCTGAACGTCAGGACGAGCCCGCCGATGTCGAACTTGCCGGTCGACCTGACGATTTCGAGCAGGTGCTCGCGGGTCGGCTGGTCGCCCGCCAGCGCGAGGGCCGCGATGACGAGGCGGCCCGCGAGATATCCCTCGAGCGAGACGAACTCGGGCTCGACCTTGCCGTCGAGCGCCTTGAGGGCCGCCTGGTAGTCGGCGACGACCTTGAGCGACGCGTCCCACGGAAACGGCACGACCTGCGAGATGATGACGCCCTTGCCGTCGGGTCCGAGCTCCCGGGCGAGCGCGCTGGCGCCGACGAAAGAGATATTCACGAAGACCGGATTGAACTCGGTCTTGCGTGCGAGCTTGATGAACTCGGCGCAGGGCTTGTAGGCGCCGACCATGACGACGGCCTCGGGCTCGGCGCGCTTGAGCGTCAGCAGCGCCGATTTGACCGCCACGGTGTTGCGCTCGTAGGTTCCCTCGGCGGCGAGCTGGATGCCGCGCTGGTCCATCGCCTTCTTGACGCCGTCGAAGCCGGCGCGCCCGAAGGCGTCGTCCTGATAGAAGATCGCGATCTTCTTGACCTTGAGATCCTCGGTGAGATGCGCGATCCAGGCCTCGGTCTCGGCGTCGTAGCTCGCCCGGATGTTGACGACGTTGTCGAGCTTGGGGTCGCGCAGGAACCCCGCGCCGGTGAACGCGCCGATGAACGGCACGTGCGCCGCGGTGGCGATCGGCTGCGCCGCCTTGCTGGTCGGGGTGCCGACCGGGCCGATCAGGGCAAAGACCTTGTCCTCTTCGATCAGCTTCTTGGTCTGCGCGATCGCACGGTCGGGCTCGTAGCCGTCGTCGAGGCTGACGAGCTTGAGCTTGCGGCCGTTGACGCCGCCCGCCCGGTTCGCCTCCTCGAACGCCGCCTGGATGCCGGCCTGCATTCCAAGGCCGAGCGCCGCCGCCGGGCCGGCCAGCGGGGCTGCCTGGCCGAACACGATGGCGTCGGCCGTCACGCCGTCTTCGGCCGCGACCGGGGTAACGAGGGCGGCGAGCGCGCCGGACGCGAGCACGCAGGCGGCACCGAAGCGAAGCTTGAGCATGACGGATGTCTCCCAGGAGAGCGAAGGCTGCCCATTGCGGCGAGAATGACCGCATGCAGTAAAGGAAGTCTAAGTTCCCGCGGGGAAGTGCCGAGAATGATGGCTGTGCCGGCCGTCCCCCGGAGACCCCGCCGTCGCGGCTCAACGGTGGCGCCTGCCTTGCCGCTCCCATGCCCTTGCGATACCAACCGCCGGCGACTGCCGCCCCGCCGGAGCAATGCCGATGACCACCGCGAAATCGAACCGGCCCAAGGCGCGGCTGCCGCGCGGGTTTGCCGACGGCGACCCGGTCGAGACCGCCGCCACCCGGCAGATGACCGAACGCATCCGCGCGGTATTCGATCTCTACGGCTTCGAGCCGGTCGAGACCCCGATGATCGAATACACCGATGCGCTGGGCAAATTCCTGCCCGACCAGGACCGCCCCAACGAGGGGGTGTTCTCGTTCCAGGACGATGACGAGCAGTGGCTGAGCCTGCGCTACGACCTCACCGCGCCGCTCGCCCGCCTGGTGGCGGAAAAGTTCGACCAGCTGCCGAAGCCCTATCGCAGCTACCGGTTCGGCTGGGTGTTTCGCAACGAGAAGCCGGGACCGGGCCGGTTCCGCCAGTTCATGCAGTTTGATGCCGACACGGTCGGCTCGGCGTCGACCGCGGCCGACGCCGAGTGCTGCATGATGGCGGCCGACACCATGGAGAAGCTCGGCATTCCGCGCGGCAGCTACGTGGTGAAGGTGTGGAACCGCAAATTGCTCGACGGCACGATGGACAGTGCAAACGTACCTCCACAACAGCGCCTGTCCGCGCTTCGCGCGATCGACAAACTCGATCGGCTCGGCATAAAAGCTGTTCAACAACTACTTGGCAGCGGACGCAGAGACGATAGCGGCGACGTTACGAGCGGTGCAGGCCTGTCTGAAGAGGCGAATAATTTTATTACAAGTGTTGTATCGCAAATTGATTTTGATCTATTTGTAAAAAAAGATCAGTTTTTCGAGGCGAAGATTCAACAATTCGAAGAGGGAAAAAGGAAACCCTTTGATATTGACGCCTTTAGGAGAAACGTCATTCTTTATCTGAATGGACGGAATATGTCCGCAGTATTGGAAGATGGCCTACGCGAGATCGTTGAAATTTCAAAACTTATCACTGCCGCTGGATATTCCGACCGCATAAAGATCGACCCCTCCGTCGTGCGCGGCCTCGAATACTATACCGGCCCGGTCTACGAGGTGGAGCTCACGTTCGAGACCACCGGCGAGGGCGGCCGTCCGGTGCGCTTCGGCTCGGTCGGCGGCGGCGGACGCTACGACGGGCTGGTGGCCCGGTTCCGCGGCGAGGCGGTGCCGGCGACCGGGTTCTCGATCGGGGTGTCGCGGCTGATGGCGGCGCTGATCCACCTCGGCAAGATCGACGCCGTACCGCAGCCCGGCCCGGTGGTGGTCACCGTGTTCGACCGCGACCGCATCGCCGACTATCAGCGCATGGCGACCGTGCTCCGGGACGCCGGCATTCGCGCCGAGCTCTACCTCGGCACCGGGCGCATGGGTCCGCAGCTCAAGTACGCCGACAAGCGCCGGGCGCCCTGCGTGGTGATCCAGGGCGGCGACGAGAAGGCCAAGGGCGAGGTGCAGATCAAGGACCTGATCGAGGGAGCCAAGGCATCGGCCGCGATCGCCTCCAACCAGGAATGGCGTGCGGCCCGTCCGGCGCAGTTCTCGGTCGCCGAGGACCGGCTCGTCGAGGCGGTGCGCGACGTGCTGGCGCGCCACGAGGTGACTTGGAGGAGCTGAGTCTCGAGCACGGGAGCCGATCGATGTCTGCCTGGATCGCATGTGCGACCGCGGTCATGCTCGCCGCCATGCCGTGCGCGGCGCTGGCGCAGACCGCGGCGGCGCCGCCGCGCACGGTCACCTGTGAGGGACCGATCGCCAGGGATGCGGACGAGGCCAGGGTGATCGAGCTGTTCGGCCGCGCCAATGTGGCGTTCCAGGAAGTCCCCGGCGCCGAAGGCGAGACCGCGATGGCGACCGTGGTGTTTCCCAATGATGCCAGGAACCGGCTGGACATCTCCTGGTACGATGAGCGCAGGCGGCCGGCGACCATCACGATCGGCGGCCGGTCGCAATGGACCGCCCCCAAAGGCCTGAAGATCGGCATGACGCTGGCCGAGGTCCAGGCGCTGAACGGCAAGCCGTTTCAGCTCTCCGGCTTCGACTGGGACTACGGCGGCATGGTCACCGACTGGCGCGGCGGCGCCCTGCCCGACCTCGGCGGGTGCAGCATCACGCTGCGTTTCGAGCACGCCGGCCGCGTTCCGCCGTCGGCCCTGCGACCGCTGTTGGGAGACATCAAGCTGATGTCGAGCGCCGCCGCGGTGCGCGCCGTGAGGCCGACGGTGTCGGAGATCGTCGTCTCATTTCCGCAATAGAGGATCCGACCGTGTCGTCGCGCCACGATCAGTCCACAAGCCGCCGCCGGTTCCTGACATTCCTCGCCGGCAGCCCGTTGTTGGCGTGCAGCGGCCTGTCGGCGTTCGCCGGCGAAGGTCCGGCGCCCGGCACCCGGCTTCCCGACCCGATCGCGTGGGCGCCATTCCGGGCCACGGACCTCATCAACAGCCCCAAGGATGCCATCAACGTCTTCGATTTCGAGGCGGTCGCCCGGACAAACGTCGCGCCCGCGCATTTCGGCTACATGGCCTCGGGGATCGACGATGAAGTCACGCTGCGGGCCAATCGCGAAGGTTTCCTGAGGTTCGTGCTGCGGCCTCGCCGATTGATCGACGTCAGCAAGGTCGACATGAGCACCGAGATCCTCGGCGTGCGCTACGACACGCCGATCATCGTCGCGCCGGTCGGCGGCCAGACGTCCTTTCATGCCGACGGCGAGATCGCCACCGCCAGGGCGGCCAGGGCCGGCAACCATCTGCAGATCCTCGCGAGCGCAACGACCACTGGGGTCGAACAGGTGACCGCCGCGCGCGGCGCCCCGGTCTGGTATCAGCTCTATGCCTCCAACAAATGGGAGGTGGCCGAGAAAATGGTGAAGCGCGCCGAGGCAGCCGGCTGTCCGGTCGTCGCGGTGACCGTCGACCGCAGCGGCGGCCGCAACCAGGAGACGTTGTTCCGGCTGCAGCGGAGCGACACGAGGGACTGCAACATGTGCCACGACCGCAGCAGCCTGCAGGCCAATATGCGACGGCGGTCCATGTACGAGGGCATCGACCTCACCGGGCTGACGAACACCCAGTCCTCCAGCATGACCTGGGATTTTTTCAAGCGGCTGCGCGACGCCACCAGGATGAAGATCGTCATCAAGGGCATCCTTGCCTACGAGGATGCCGTGCTCGCCGCCGACGCCGGCATCGACGCGATCATCGTCTCCAATCACGGCGGACGCAGCGAGGACGGCGGACGCTCGACGATCGACGCACTGCCGGAAATCGTCGAGGCCGTGAACCGCCGCGTGCCGATCCTGGTGGACAGCGGATTTCGTCGCGGCACCGACATCGTCAAGGCGCTGTGCATGGGCGCCACCGCCGTTTGCATCGGCCGCCCTTACATGTGGGGCCTGGGAGCCTTCGGCCAGGCCGGCGTCGAGCGCGTGCTCGAGCTGTTGCGGACCGAGTTGTACGCCGCGATGCAGCAGGTCGGCGCACCCACGATCAGGCATCTGGTGCCCGGGATGGTGCGCCGAGCCTGAACGGACGTCCCGCTTCGCAGGAGGAGCCGCGGGAGGCGCAACTCGTCACCGCAGCCGCAGCCGCAGCCGCGTATTTGACCGAATGGCCGAGCACGTTTACTCTGGAAACGATGACGCGGCGGTCGGCGTTTCTTGCATCTTTTTT
>Ga0209415_10010352_pt1 | contig 15872 bp, 10 predicted proteins | sample PeaSoiSIISIP2007_FD_187696 | JGI IMG/M metagenome (GOLD analysis project Ga0209415, IMG submission 187696) | Peat soil microbial communities from Weissenstadt, Germany - SII-SIP-2007 (SPAdes) (version 2) | ecosystem: Environmental > Terrestrial > Soil > Wetlands > Peat | place: Germany...
TCCAGCAATGCGGTGGCGCAGGCGGCGAAGACCAACGAGATCGTCAACGGCTTGGCCAATTCGGCCGATCTGATCGGTAGCGTGGTCAAATTGATCCATGACATCGCCAGCCAGACCAATCTTCTAGCGCTGAACGCCACCATCGAGGCGGCGCGGGCCGGCGATGCCGGCAAAGGCTTTGCCGTGGTCGCGGGGGAGGTCAAATCGTTGGCCAATCAAACGGCCAAGGCGACCGAGGACATTTCGCAGCATATCGCCGGGGTGCAGTCGGCGACCGGCGAAGCGGTTTTGGCGATCAAGGCGATCACCGCGACGATCACCGAGATCAACCAGATTTCGGCGGCGATCGCCTCGGCGGTCGAGGAACAAGGGGCGGCGACCCGGGAAATCGCGCGCAATGTCGAACAGGCGGCCGCCGGCACCCAGGAAGTGTCGCTGAATATCGCCGGTGTGACGCAAGCGGCCGGCGAAACCGGCGCGGGTGCCGAGAACGTGCTGGCCGCGGCCACCGAATTGTCGAAGCAATCGGAAACCTTGGGAAGTGAGGTCGATCAGTTTATCGCCCGGATAAGAGCGGCGTGAGTGGTCGATGCGATGAAGTCCTCCACCTCCGAATAGGCGGCGGTCGCTTCGTCGAGACAAAGTCCCAGACGTGCGAAGGCGGTTCGTCCCGCCGCCATGCTCTCAAGGTCGAGAAGAAGGGCGGCGAGACGCGTGGCGCATGCCGAACGGGCCGCTCCTTTGGCGGCATGGGCGGTGTCATGCAGTGCTTCGCGGTCTCTGTTTTGGATGGCGGCGCGGGCTTTTTCCAGGAGTTCGGGAAAGAATTGCGTGAAAGACTCCAAAACGAGCGAAAGTGTTTCCGGCGAGTCCGTTCCCAGAAGACCGCCGAGGGCGGCCATGTCGATTGATGCCTCTTGCACCGGCCCCTCCGGGGTGTCGATGCGGTCCTCGGGCGTGGGGGCGGTTATTTCTGTCTGAGGGATCGGCGGCAGCCATCGTTGCAAGGCGGCAGCGAGGTTCGCCAGAGTCACCGGTTTGGCCAGATAATCATCCATGCCGGCGGCAAGACAATTCTCCCGGTCGCCGGACAGGGCGTTGGCGGTCAAGGCGATGACCGGCAAATGCTTGCCGCTGTCGCGCTCAGAGTCCCGCAGGCGTCGCGTCAAGGCATAGCCATCCAACTTGGGCATGTGGCAGTCGGCGAGAAGAAGGGCGTAGGGTTTCGCCGCCAAAGCCGCCAGAGCCGCTTCGCCGTCTTCGGCCATGTCGTAAGCAACGCCCAGATAGTCCAGCTGTTTGGCAATGACGATGCGGTTGGTGTGATTGTCCTCGGCGATCAAGATGGGGTGGCTGGTGACTGTTCCAGTCATCGCGGCCAGGGGCGATGACGGTATGTCTTGCGATTGGTTTGGCGAAATCCGGCCAATCGCGACCGCCACGGCGCGATACAATGCCGAGCGGCGCATCGGTTTGGCAAGCGCCGTCAGCCCGGACGCGCCCCATTGTATGGCGAAAACACCCGTTACTCCGGCATTGCCATGGACGCTCAGCGGGAGCACTGCGGGAGGCTCCGCCATGTCGATGAACGTCGTGGGGTCAAAGGAAATGTCGACCAGGGCGGCATCGAAACGCGGACATCTGGCAAGGGCGTTGTCGAGCGCTTCCTTGTCGGCGACGTCGGTGACGATGGCCCCTTGTGCGCGTAAGGATTCCGCCATGCACCGACGCGATTCGTCCAAAGGATCGGCCACCAAAACAACAACGTCTTGCAAGAGGGCGCTTGTCGCCTCCGGCTGCGCCGGAGTCTCAACCAGCGGCAGGGCGAAGGAAAAGCGTGACCCGATACCGATGCTGCTGTGAAGCGCGATGTCTCCCCCCATCATATCGACCAACCGTTTGCAGATGGCCAAGCCAAGGCCGGTTCCACCGAAACGTCTTGTCGTGCTGGCATCCGCCTGCGAGAACGGGCGGAACAATTGCGATTGCTGCTCCTCGGTCATGCCGATGCCGGTGTCTTCGACCTCGAAGAGGATCGTGTCATCTTTCTGTTGGACGCGGACGATGACATGTCCATGGTCGGTGAACTTGATGGCGTTGCTCTGCAGGTTGAGCAGGACCTGGCGCAGACGCGTGGGATCGCCCATGACCATATCCGGGAGTTCGGGGGAAACCCACCAGGCGATTTCCACCCCTTTGCCTCGCGCCAGAGGGGCTGCCAGTTCGACCGTCGCTTCCACCATCTGACGAAGACGCATGGGAATCGTTTCGATGGTCATCTTGTCGGCTTCGATCTTCGAGAGATCGAGGATGTCGTCGATGATGGCCAGTAACGTGCGCGCGGAATCGCTGATGACGGAGACCATGTCCTTCTGTTCCAGAGACATTGCCGTGTTGGACAAAACCTCGATCATGCCGAGAACACCGTTCATCGGGGTGCGGATCTCGTGGCTCATGGTCGCCAGGAATTGCGATTTGGCGCGTGTGGCCAATTCGGCTTCCTCCTTGGCGGCGCGCAGTTCCTCTTCCCAGCGTTTGAGTTCGGTGATGTCCGTCAGACCCATGAGCACACACCGCTCGTCATCGATTTCAATGATCTGACCGGACAAATTGGCCCACAGACTTTCCCCCCAGCCGGTCGCCAGCACGCATTCGAAGGCTTCGACGAAGCCACCCTCGCTCAGTTCGGCGAGGAAACGCCAGGTCGGCTCCGCGCCCAGGTGATCTTCCAACGTCTTCGATTCTTGATCATGGGCGATCAATTCCGAGGCGCGCCGGTTGATCCGGATAACCTGCATGTCGCGAGTTCGCACCAGCAGCATGGCCAAGGGAGCGCCGTCGAAAAAGCGTCGCAGGGTTTCCTCGGCCTGCTTACGGTCGGTAATGTCGTTCATGCCGACGAGCATGCAACGGCGCTCCGCCAGCGTGAGGAGCTGACCGGAGACGGTGCCGCAATATTGCTCGCCGTAGGAGGTGTTGAGCATGACCTCGAAGTCGTCGATGAAGCCGCCGTTCTGAATCTCGTGAAGGAACGAAGCAGTGGTGTCCCGGCCCAGGATGTCGTCGAGACCAACGGTTTGGCCGTCCCGTTCGCCGGCGAACAGTTCGGCGGCGCGCCGATTGGCATGCAGCACCGTGGCGTTCTCGATGGCGCACAGCATCATCGGCAACGGCGCGACGTCGAACAGGCGTGACAGCGTCTGGTCGAGACGGCGTTTGTCGGAGATCTCTTCGATCCATAGCGCCGCGCCTTCGTTCCCGTCTATGACGACTGTCCGCCAGATGATCTTGGCCCAAAAGGACAAGCCGCTGGATTGTCGCATTTCGATTTCCGCGACGCTGGCCTCGCCGTTCAGCGCGAAAGCGGCGGCCATCCGATCATATTGATCCGGGACGACGCATAAAAGGCGGGCATCCGTACCGATCAGAGTAGCGTCGTCCCGAGTGAACCATCTGTCGGCGAGGGGGTTGACGGCGTGAATGCGACCGCTCCGTTCGACCATGACAACGCCGAAAGGCGCGCTTTCCAGCAGGTCGATGGCGGTCTCTCGTGACGTGACGATGTTCGCTGCCATGACGCTCCAGTCTTCGGGTGGTTTGACGGGGGAGGCGGTCGGTAGAGCCTTCCCGACTCTAACATTCGCCTGGGTGTCCGTCAGTCGAAACTATTAATATTTGGTTAAAAGTTCAACCTTTCCGATCCGCCTGTGCAAGGCTATCCTACCTTATGAATGAGAAACAAAGCGTTGGGAGAGACGATGTCCACTCACAAGTCGATGCTGGTCGATCGGCGTCTGCTGATCGCGGATGACGAGTCGTTCAGCCGGTTCTTTGTCGTCCGCATGGTGCGCGACATGGGGTGCCAGGATATCCTGCAGGCGGCCGACGGCGTTGAAGCGCTGAAGCATCTGAAGGCCGCGGGTAATTCGTTGTCCGTCGTCATTCTCGACTTCAACATGCCGGATACCAACGGATTGCAGGTGCTGAAGTCGATTCGCACCGGCAAGGCGGGCGTTCCCAGAGACAGCAACGTTTTGATGCTGACCGGCAGTTCCGATTTCGCTTTGGTGGGGGCGGCGATGGCCCTGGATGTCGACGCCTTCGTGATCAAACCCGTATCCGAGGCGGTTTTGGCCGATCGTTTGACCAGGATGTTTGGTGAAACACGGGAGATCAAGCCAGTCGCCAATTACGATGAGGTCGACGTTGACATTGTCAGCAAGCGCCTGTTAAGCCGGAAACCGGTTACCACGACATCCGCCAAGAGTGGAGTCTTGATGCCCTCGGCAACGCCCCGACCTTCGGCGGGGGGCGGCGTCGTCACGACCTCCCCGACCACGCGGATCAGCTTGGACAAAGTTACTGCGGGCGCCATTCTGGCGGAGAACATTCGCAGTTCGAGTGGTGAACTGCTGTTGGGGGCGGCCACCGTGCTCAGTGACCGGCTGTTACGCCGGCTCCGCGAGTTGCAGCCGGCGATCAATCTCGAACATGTGACGATTTTTGTCAAAGACGAGGCGAAGCAACCAGGGTAGCTCCGGCGATCGTTTGGGCAAGACGCCCTTTTCCCCCGAGGGTGATTCCGGCCGACAACATTGGTTTCAATTTTTTGCCGAGATAGCTCTTTCTCCCAAGGGGGAAGAGGGGCTATATCCTTGGCGCTCTCCAATCGCCTGCGGTTTTTTCCGTCCCGTCGGCGGACAGTTTCATCAGGAAAGGATGGCATGACGCGAGCGCAGATGGCGGCGAAAGATTTGGTCGCCCCCTACGATGCCTTTGTCGACTGCTTGGCCGAACGCCTGCCGGGCGAGCGCATCATTCTCGATCCTTTGCGCCGGTTGGCCTGGGGAACCGACGCCAGTTTCTACCGCTTGATTCCGAAGGTGGTGGTGATGGTGGAGACCGAGGGCGAGGTCCAGTTGCTGCTGGCTTTGTGCGATCGGTTCCATATCGGGATCACCTTTCGGGCGGCCGGCACCAGCCTCTCCGGGCAAGCGGTCAGCGATTCGGTCTTGGCCGTGTTGGGTGCCGGCTGGAACGGTTGGTCGATCGAAGAGGATGGCGCGCGTATTCGCTTGCAACCGGGTGTCATCGGGGCGGCGGCCAATCACCGTCTGGCGCCGTACGGTCGCAAGATCGGGCCTGACCCGGCCTCCATCGACGCTTGCAAGATCGGCGGTATCGCCGCCAACAATGCCAGCGGCATGTGCTGCGGAACGCATGAGAACAGCTACCAGACGGTGGACTCGATGCGGGTCATTCTGGCCGACGGCAGCGTTCTCGATACGGGCGACGCCCTCAGCCGCCGCATCTTCGCCGAAAGCCATGGCGCCCTGCTGAAGGCTCTTTCCTCTCTGGCTCGGCGGACGAAGGCGGACGAGACGCTGGCCGCGCGCATCCGCCGCAAGTTCAAGATCAAGAATACCGTCGGCTATAGCCTGAACGCCTTGGTCGATTTCGACGATCCGATCGATATTCTGGCCCATCTGATGATCGGTTCGGAAGGAACGCTCGGTTTCATCGCTTCGATCAGTTACCGCACCGTGGCGGATCATCCGCATCGCGCCTCCGGCTTGGTCTTTTTTCCGGATATGGTGTCCGCCTGCCGCGCGGTCATCGCTTTGAAGCCGACACCGGTGTCGGCGGTTGAACTGCTCGATCGTGCCAGTTTGCGCTCCGTCGAGAGCAAATCCGGCATGCCCGCCCACATCCGCACATTACCCGATGCCGCCTGTTCCTTGCTGATCGAGATCCGCGGTGCAAGTGAAGATGCGCGCGATGCGAATCTCGCTCTCATCAGGACGGTGCTGGAGAGCTGCGATCTGTTGATGCCACCCGAGTTCACGGTCGATCGTGCCGAGATCGACCGCCAGTGGGGCGTTCGCAAAGGCATGTTTCCGACGGTCAGCGGAATGCGCCGATCCGGGACGGCGGTCATTACCGAAGACATTGCCGTCCCCATGGCGAATCTGGCCGAGGCGACAAGCGATTTGCGCCAATTGATGGATGCGCACGGTTATATCGACGGGATCATTCTAGGGCACGCCCTCGAAGGCAATCTGCATTTTCTGTTTACCCTGGATTTCAGCATTCCGTCGGAAGTGGAGCGTTACAGCCGGTTCATGGACGATGTCGCTGACGTGGTGGTCGGCCGTTATGACGGTTCGCTCAAAGCGGAACACGGAACGGGACGGGCCATGGCCCCCTTCGTCGAGATCGAATGGGGCGAACAGGCCTTCGCTCTGATGCGCGAGATCAAGCGTTTGTTCGATCCGGCCGGGTTGCTCAATCCCGGGGTCATTTTCACCGACGATCCCAAAGCGCATATCCATCATCTGAAGCCTTTGCCCGTGACCTTCGCGGCGATCGACAAATGCATCGAATGCGGTTTGTGCGAACGGCAATGTCCATCGCGCGGCTTGACGCTGTCTCCCCGCCAACGGATCGCCGGCTGGCGGGACGTGGCGCACCGGCGGGCTATTGGCGAGGAAACGGCGGACATCAGCCGTCTTTACGATTATTTCGGCATCGATACCTGCGCGGCTTGCGGCTTGTGTTCGCTGGTCTGTCCGATCGGCATCAATACCGGCCTGTTGATCAAGGATTTGCGTGGAAAACGGCGTGGCCGGCTGGCCCGCTGGACGGCCGATCAGGCGGCCCACCATTTTGGCGCGCTGGTGCAAGTCCTCAAGGGCGGACTGTCCACCGCTCGCGTTTCCCGCCGTCTGTTGGGAGCGGGGACGGTCGAACGCTTGACGCTCTCCTTGCGTCGCGTGGTGGGCCCCCGCGCTCCGCTGGCTTTAAGTACCATGCCCACGGCCGGGCGTGGGCCGGCGCCGCTGGTGCGTGGTGGCCGAGAGGCGGTGGTCTATGTGGCGGCCTGTCCCAGCCGCGCCATGGGGCCATCGGACCTGGGCGAAGATCGGCGCTTGCTGCCGGAGGTGGTGGTCAGTCTGCTCGACAAGGCCGGATTTGACGTGATCCTTCCCGATGGACTCGACGATCTTTGCTGCGGCCTGACGTTCGACAGCAAAGGACTGTTCGACGTGGCCGAGCGGAAAGGGGAGGAAATGGCGTCGGCCATCTTGGTCGCCAGTCAGGGCGGACGGCTGCCGGTGGTGATGGATGCCAGTCCCTGTAGTCTGCGCATGAAGGAAATCCTGGCCGACCGCGCGTCGCTTTACGATTTGCCGGAATTTCTCCACGATCGGGCTTTGGCGCACCTCCGGGTCGAAAAACAAGGCAGGCCGGTGTTGGTGCATGTGCCGTGCAGTGTCAAACGCATGGGCCAGGAGGCCAAACTGCGCGGTCTGGCCGAAGCCTGCAGTCATCAGGTGATCGTGCCCGAGGACGTGACGTGCTGCGGCTTTGCCGGAGACAAGGGATTCTTCCGGCCGGAGCTCAATGCCTATGCGCTTCGTCATTTGAAAGACGGCGTGCCGGCCGATGCCGTCGGATGTTCTTCCAGCCGTACCTGCGAGATCGGTCTTGAACACAACGCCGGTCAAAGCTTCCAGTCCATCGCCTATCTGCTGGATGCCTGTTCTAAGGTGAAGGAATAAAAATATCCTGTCCGGTGGACGGCTTTGTTTTCCACAGATGAACGCAGATAATCACAGAACCCTGGTTCTCTTGGTGTCCTTAGTGCGCTTCGTGGTGAATTATTAAATTTATGATATACACGGTAAATTCTGAATGCTTGTCGAACAAAACGGTGAAAATCAACATTTTATATTTTAATAGAATCTGTGTTTACCTGTGTTTACCTGTGTTTATCTGTGACTATATTTCCGTGTCCCGTTTAGCTGTTACTCCCGGTCGCTCGCGGTTTTCATCGCGCGTAGCCGTTCGGTTTCCTGTCGTTGCACGATCATGCCGAAAATGACGATGCCAATACTGACGATGGCGACCACGATACTGGCCAAGGCGTTGATTTCCGGACTGACACCCAGGCGTACCTTCGAGAAAATGACGATCGGCAAGGTGGTCGAACCGGGGCCCGTCACGAAGGAGGAAATCACCACATCGTCGATCGAGAGGGTAAAGGACAAGAGCCAGCCGGCCAGCAGAGCGGGGGCGATGATCGGCAAGGTGATGACCAGAAAGACCTTGGCCGGTCGTGCCCCCAAATCCATGGCCGCTTCTTCCAGCGAAATGTCCATCTGAGCCAGGCGTGACTGCACGACGACGGTGACGAATGACAGGCTGAAGGTGACATGAGCGATGACGATGGTGGTCATCGAACGGCCGTCCGGCCAGCCAATGGCTTGTTCCATCGAGACGAACAACAGCAGCATGGCCAGTCCGGTGATGATTTCCGGCATGACCAGGGGCGCGGTAATCATTCCGGTGAACAAGGTGCGGCCGGTAAACCGGCGAAAGCGCACCAGCACGACGGCGGCCAGGGTGCCGAGAACGGTCGAGATGGTGGCGTTCAGCACCGCGACCTTGAGGCTGAGCCAGGCGGCATCCAGGATCTTTTGATCGGTCAGCAACTCCGCGTACCATTTGGTTGAAAAACCGCCCCAAACGGTCACCAGACGCGAGGCGTTGAACGAATAGACCACCAGCAGCACGATCGGCAGATAAAGAAAGGCGTAACCGAGCCCGAGCGCCATGTAGAGAGCGAAGCCGCGGTTCTTCATGACAGGCCACCAATTTTTTCGATTTCGTCGATCCTCAAAGTTGGGGGGATGTCCAACGGCAATTGGAACCGCCAAGACGCCAAGGCGCCAAGATAGATTGTTTGATGCACTTTACGAGTGGCATGGCGCGTCGCCCCGTCCTGGAGGAAAAGGCCGTCATTGCGAGCGAAGCGAAGCAATCCAGAAGGCACCCTTGTCTTCCTGGACTGCTTCGCTTGCGCTCGCAGTGACGGTCTTGTGGTTTTTCTGGTCCTTGGCGTCTTGGCGCCTTGGCGGTTTATGCAAGTCTTTGCGACGTCGGAACGGCAGTAGGGGGCGGCCATCACGATCTCTCAGCGTCTTTGTTCTGAAAATGCTGAAAAATCATGATCGGCACGACCAACAGCACCAACATGGCCACGGCGACGGCCGAGGCCACCGGCCAGTCGCGGTTGTCGAAGAACTCGGCCCACAGGATCTTGCCGATCATCAGTGTGTCGGGGCCGCCCAAGAGATCCGGAATGACGAATTCCCCCACCGCCGGAATGAACACCAGCATGGAGCCGGCGATCATGCCGGGAACCGACAGCGGAAGCGTGACCGAACGAAAGGCGCGGAAGGGGCGACAGCCGAGGTCGGCTGCGGCCTCTAGCAAGGAAAGATCCATCTTTTCCAAGGTGGCGTAAAGCGGCAGCACCATGAACGGCAGGTAGGAATAGACGATGCCGACATAGACGGCGAAATCGGTTTCCAGCATTTGCAGCGGCTGATCGATCACGCCGGTCCATTGCAGGAAGGCGTTCAGCAGGCCCTCGTTCTTGAGGATGCCCATCCAGGCATAGACGCGGATCAGGAAGCTTGTCCAAAAAGGCAGGACGACGAGCATCAGCAACGGATTGCGCGCGGCGCGCGGCGCGCGGGCAATGGCATAGGCCATCGGATAGCCGATCAGCAGACAGCAAAAGGTCGAAATGCCGGCGATCTTCAAGGAATTCAGATAAGCATCGAAATAAAGTTCGTCACTGATCAGATAGCGGTAATTGCCGAGATTGAGCCTGATCTGCAGGACCGCGTCTTCGGCCCAGGAGATCAGCGGTTGATAAGGCGGAATGGCCGCTTGCGTCTCGGAAAAACTGATCTTGAGAACGATCAGAAACGGGATCAGGAAGAACAGGGTCAACCAGGCGTAAGGCGGCAGTCCGACCAACGCGCGGCCCCATCGAAGCAGCAGGGCTCTCCCATTCAGACGATGGAGAGCCTGCGTCGAAAGGGGCGTTTGGATGTCGGTCGTCGGGTTGTCTTCTGGCGTCCGGTTCGCTGGGTCCAAGATCGGCGTCATTGGACCAGAACCAGGGCGTTGGCCGGATGCCAGGTCAGATAAACCTCGTCGTCCCAGGTCAGCCGTTGTTCGCTGGTATGGCGCAGATTGGTCATGGCCACCTGTACCTTGCGTCCCGACGCCAGACGGACGTGGTAGATCGAGATGTCGCCCAGATAGGCAATGTCGGCGACGATCCCATGCGCGCAATTCATCGGGTCGTCCGGCGCTACGCGCTGGAGCGTCATCTTTTCGGGCCGGACCATGACGGTGACGGGCGCGCCGACGGCGACGCCGCTGCTGTGACCAACCGTCAAATGGCTGTCCAATTCGGTGCATTCGACGACCGTATGGCCCTGCTCGTCGGCGACGACGACGCCATCGAACATATTCGCCGTCCCAATGAAATCGGCGACAAAGGTGGTGGTCGGATATTCATAGATCTCGACCGGCGTACCCACTTGTTCAATGGCTCCGGCGTTCATCACGCCGATGCGCGCCGACATGGTCATCGCCTCTTCCTGATCATGGGTCACCATGACGAAGGTGATGCCGACACGATCCTGGATATTGACCAGTTCGAGCTGGGTTTGTTCGCGTAACTTCTTGTCGAGAGCCGCCAGCGGTTCGTCGAGAAGCAAGACTTTCGGTTCTTTGGCCAGGCAACGGGCCAAGGCGACGCGCTGACGTTGTCCGCCGGAGAGTTGACTAGGCTTTCGCTGGGCGAAGCTGCTCATTTGTACCAGTTCGAGCACCGCTTTCACCTTCTCGGCGATTCGCGCTTTGGGAAGGCCATCTTGTTTCAGACCGAAGGCGACGTTCTGCGCGACCGTCATATGCGGAAACAGGGCATAGGACTGAAACATCATATTGACCGGTCTCTCGTACGGCGGAATGTCGGTCATATCGACGCCGTCGATGGTGATGCGCCCTTCGCTTGGGTTTTCGAAACCGGCCAGCATGCGCAGCAATGTGGTTTTTCCACAGCCGGACGCTCCCAGCAGCGAAAAGAATTCTCCCGGGTAAATATCCAGATCGACTTTGTTGACGGCGAGAAAATCGCCGAAACTTTTCGATACGCCTTCAATACGAATCAAGGGTTTCGCTTCGGGGTCGTTCCACGGGGCAAACACTTGCTGCTTGACGGAGGGCAGAGCCACGTCCGGGATTCCTTTCAAGACAGACGCTCCGGCCTTTTGGTCCGGCCGGAGCGTCAAAACGAAGCCCTATTTTCCGGTTTTGACCTTGGTCCAAGTCCGTGTCCGCTCGCGTTCATAGGCTTGCGAGGCCGGCGGGACCTGGAATTCCTTGGCGATGACGTCCGGCGGCGGATAGATGGCCGGATCCTCAAGCAATTCCTTTTTCACCAGGGATTTGGACGCGAGGACCGCATTGGCATAGCCGGTGGTATCGCTGATCGCCGCGATGATTTCGGGGCGCAACAAGAAATCGATGAACTTATGGGCATTGTCTGGATGCGGCGCGTCGATCGGAATGGCGGCGGTGTCGATATTCACCACCGCGCCCTCTTTCGGAATGACGATGGCGATATGGACCCCTTTCCCGGCCTCGTTGGCGCGATTGCGGGCCTGCACCAGATCCCCCACATAGCCCTGTGCAAGGCAGGTGTCACCATTAGCCAGGTCGTTGATATATTTCGATGAGTGGAAATATTTTATAGACGGACGGACCTTTGTCACGGCATCGGCGGCGGCCTTCAAGTCATCGGTGGATTGGCTGGTGCCGCTCTTTCCGAGATAAGTGAGCGCTGCGGCGAAGACTTCGGTCGGAGTATCGAGAACGCTGACGCCGCATCCCTTCAGCTTGCCGACCACCGCCGGGTCGAACAGCAGCGCCCATCCCTCGAGGGGCGTGTTGGGGAGCAGTTTCTTGATTTTGTCGATATTATAGCCGATGCCGGTGGCGGCGATCATGTAGGGAACGGCGAACTGGTTCCCTGGATCGGCGCCCGTCAAGGTTTTCAGCACCACGGGGTCGAGGCCGCTCCATCCGTGGAGTTTGCTGCGGTCAAGCTTCTGATAAATCCCAGCTTTGACTTGTTGCGCCAGAAAGGGGGAGGCGGACGGGAAAACCACGTCATAACCGGACTTGCCTGCCTGCAATTTGGCCGACAGGGTCTCGTTGGCGTCATAGACGTCGTAATTCACCTTGATACCGGTCAGGGCGGTGAATTTTTCAATCGTGTCGGGCGCGACATAGTCCGACCAGTTGTAGACATTGAGGACTTTCTCTTCGTCGGCCAGGGCCGCGGAGGAAAGGGCGATCACCGCCGAAGCGGCGCTCAAGCATTTGATGAAGGATGCGCGCATCACAAACCCCGATCAGGAGGATCATTGGCGCGCGGCGTGGCGAACACCGAAGACCGCTCCCATCTCCGCGCGAAGTCAGATATTTCGGGCAATCGAGGTCTTGGTCAACAAGAAATGGCGCTAGAGCGGTTTACGCTTCGCTTGAACCGCTCTAAATTTGCGTGACGCTGAAAAAGCTCCGCTTTTTCAAGGGCTCATGCGCCGCTCGGGCTCAAGAGCGCGATTCAAGCTGTTCGCAACGCGCTCTAACGGGCCTCGACGATCGGGCGAAAATACGCGCCATCGGCGAGGGTCGACGCCGAGACGGTAATAATTTCGCTTTGTCGGGATTGTTTGGCCAATTGCACATGAAGCAGTCCATCGACATGTGTCCACGACCGCGTCACCACCCAAACAATTTTTCGAACTTCGCCTGTCTTGACGAAGCTGTCACCGATCTGGATCGACGATGATGTGATTCGTGCCAAAATGATTCCCCTTATGAGCGTTGCGGAAAACCGGGCGGGAGTTATGGCGCACGCCCGATTTCGTGAGCAAAATGACCCCGCCTGATGTCGTTGGCCGACTTTAAGCTTTACGGGATTTCCGTTGGTATGAAGAGCATGTTAACAAATTGCGCCACTTGCGTGAACAAAATGTAACATGATTGTTGAGGGTCGCGATCTTCGCCCAGTGTAGCGCAAATGCCGAGGAGATGTCCGGCTTCTATTTGCCGAAACCATATTCGTCGGCTGCTCTTGCGGCGGAGAATGGCCAACGGGCTATCACAGTGGCGAGATCGGCGCGTTTGTAGGGTTTGGGGAGGTAATCATCCATTCCTGCGGCTAGGCATTTCTCACGATCACCGCTAATGGCGTTGGCGGTGAGCGCGACGATGGGAATGTGGTGGCCGCTGCCGGCTTCGATCCGACGAATTTCCGCCGTTGCCTCGAATCCATCCATCTCTGGCATCTGGCAGTCCATCAGGACGATGTCGAACGTGCGCGAGCGGAATAAGGTGACGGCCGCTTTCCCATTGCGAGCAACGTCAACCGTAAGGCCGAGGCTTTCCAGAAGGGCCACTGCGAGAACCAGATTCACCTCGTTGTCTTCGGCGAGCAGCGCGTGGCCGGACAATAGAGGCCCATGATCGGCATCCGCGGCCTTGTGGCGTTTCGAGCGGAGTCCATGCAGCGCATCGCTGTCGGATGCACTGACGGCGGCGCCATGCTCGAGCGTGAGGGACACGCGGAAGGTCGAGCCCGCCGCCGGCGCACTTTCCACAGTCAGGCGCCCGCCCATCATCTCGACCAAATGCCGGCAAATGGCCAAGCCGAGACCTGTTCCGCCGAATTTGCGGGCCGACGATCCGTCTCCTTGCACAAAGGGCTCAAAAATACGGTTCAAGGCATCCGGCGCAATGCCGATCCCGGTATCGGAGACGGCAATGTCGAAAGCGATCCAGTCCGGATCGGAGGGACGAAGCTCGAGACGGAGGATGATCTCCCCTTGTTCCGTGAACTTGACGGCATTGTTGAGCAGGTTCACGACAATCTGGCGCAAGCGCAGCGGATCGCCGCAGACGATCAACGCTGGCCCAACCGGCAGATCCACGGCGAATTCCAAGCCCTTAGCTCGGGCGGACTGCGCAAACATTGCCGCGCAATCCTCGATCAGGATCCCTAAGTTGAACTCTGATCGCTCCAATTCGATGTGGCTGGATTCTATTTTCGAATAGTCGAGAATTTCATTGATGATGCCCAGCAGGTGATGACCGGACGACTCGATGGTATCCACATAAAATCGCTGCTGCCGATCCAGCTTTGTTCTGGTCAGCATTTCGGCCATGCCCAATAAGCCGTTCATCGGCGTGCGGATTTCGTGGCTCATGGCCGCCAGAAACTCGCTCTTGGCCCGGTTTCCGGCCTCGGCCGCCTCCGCCGCCAGGAGCGCCGCCAGCGGCAAGCGACGCACCGGATTCCAGACCAACCAGGCGGCACCCAGGCTGCCCAGAAAAATGATCAGGCCGATGACGATTTGCGGGAAGACGGAAACGGCTGTCTCGATCCGTCCGACCGGATGGCCAAAGTCATGCAACGGCCGCGTTTGGGACATCATGCTCCAACTGAGCGCGGGACCGTCCGTGAAGATGACTTTTTCGTCCTTGCCGACAACCTGGTAGTACTGACCGGGGACCGCATAAATCGAATGACCGGCGCTTAGTCGTTGCGGGTTCATCTCCCAAAAATCCGGCTGTTGGGCGATGACGCGCTCCAAGGCTAGAACCTCCAGGCGGAGATTTGCGTCGAGCGCGTGCAACGTTGCGTAATACACAGCCAAACCGTAGATGGCGACCGGCAAAAGGAGGATGATCGTCGCCAGAAAGGCCGTCAGGCGAGAGATGCGTTTTGCCATGCCGGCATAGCGAGCAGTCATCACTGGCCGACCGGCAGATAGTCGTAACGCGCCAACAGCGAGGCGGCCTTGTCGGATCGCAGAAAATCGGCAAATTGTTGGGCCGCTTGACCGGGTTGCTTCGGCAAGACAACCGAGAGCGTCTTGCGCCAAGGATAACGGCCGTCTTTGAGAGCCGCCACGGTGGGCATCACGCCGTTGATCGGGAAGGCGTTGAGCGGGGCTCCGAGAGACCGCATTAATCCCAAGGAGGTCCCTCCCAATGCGTTTGGTGTCCGCGTGATGATGTCGATTGCTTCCAAGTCATCCATGGCGATCACCATGCCCGGTCGTTGAACGGCATTGTGAACAGCCAAGTCCATCTCCGGCGACATGGCGGCAAGTGTTTGCGTTTCGCTATCGTCGAGAGTTCGCAGCACGAGGCGGATCGGCGCGCCCGAATCCCATTGTTGCTGTCTGCTCTGATAAACGTTCGCCAAGTCTTCCAGTGTAAATCCCGTCTCACGCTTGCCGTTTGGCGAGGCCAACACATAAGGCGTTGTGATCCAGTCGAACGTCTGCCCGAAAAGCGCAGCCTCCGCCGGTTTCAGCGGGCGCGCGACGACCGTCAGGTCGATACGCCCCTCCGCCAGGGCTTTCAGTCCGCCACCCGACCCCAGCGGTGGCGTGATCACTGTCAAGGAGAGATTGGGATGGTCTTGGCGGAACGCGTCGAAGAGGATCCGCACAATCGGCGAAGATGATCCTGTTCCCCCAATCGTTACCGGCTCCGCGGAAGCGGGAAAGGCGGTTCCCAACGCGACGAAGCAACCAATCATCAGGACTCGAAGCATATTGCGGGTCATGTCTTGCTCTCACGGCGATGCTTGAAAGGGAACGGATCGAAGCTTGTCAAACGGACGCGCCTTCCGACGGAGTGGAAATTCTAAGTCGGATTGGGATTGCGCGTAACACCCCTCGGGTCACGCGAATCTTGCCTTGCAAAGACGTCCAAGACAAGCCGGCAATCCGGGCCGTGCCTCTTTGGCTTAGCCGACGCGCCATCATCGCGGTCATTGCCCTGGTGGATGACGAGGCTTTCTCGTTCCTGCTTGCCAAAAGCCGCTAAACCCCCTAGAACCGCCTTGTCCGGGGCGTAGCTCAGCCTGGTAGAGCGCTAGCTTTGGGAGCTAGAAGCCGGAGGTTCGAATCCTCTCGCCCCGACCA
>Ga0209415_10010353_pt1 | contig 15872 bp, 6 predicted proteins | sample PeaSoiSIISIP2007_FD_187696 | JGI IMG/M metagenome (GOLD analysis project Ga0209415, IMG submission 187696) | Peat soil microbial communities from Weissenstadt, Germany - SII-SIP-2007 (SPAdes) (version 2) | ecosystem: Environmental > Terrestrial > Soil > Wetlands > Peat | place: Germany...
GTCCGACCAACGAACTGTTGGTGTTCAAGCTGAGAAACGGACGGCCGCCCTCGGTTCCTCGACCGCCTACAACGAAGAATGCGGTTCCATCATCTCCCGGCTTCGGTTGTCCGGGATCTCTGAGCCCAGTATGGGACGGAACACAACCATAAGAGCCCCGAAGAGTAACTCCTTCTGGAATCGCAAGCGCTCCGCGGAAGAGGTACTTGCCCGGCGCCGCATAGACTGTTCCTCCCCCTGACTTGTGTGCAGCATCCAGTGCACGCTGGAAGGCAGCGGTGTTATCAGTCGTTGCATCTCCAGCGGCGCCGAAGTCGAAAACGCTCTTCCAGTCAGAGGGCATTGCGGACCCATTTCTGCGGTCGGCAGCGCCAACTAAGCGCTCTTGACCGAGCACTCCTGCAACCCCTGCAACCGTTCCCCAGCGCAGCACCTCGCGTCGTGTTGCTGGCGCCGCCTTAGGCCTACGCACATTGATCTCCCTGGTCTCTCATTGTATGGAGGTCCACAACTGCCAACTGCGGTCACTCGGATAATACGATAAGCTTGTTGACCTTCGTCACTCGCACCTGCCAGGAGCGTGAGAAGGCCGAAAACGCGCCCCTCTGCGTTTTCTAGGCCTCCCGCAGCGCAGCAGAGTCTTTTCCATCGGTGGCAGCTCTGCTGCCTAAGCACATCCCATTCCGGGCTTGTTCCATAACAGCCTCTCCGAACTCCCAACCGGGCTACATTATATGTTGTTCGTCCCGTAATACGGACATAGTTCCCGTTGTTTTTGTATTGACGGTTGTGGGAAGAGTTTTGTACCATGGCGCGGTTTGGTAGGCGTGCTAAGCGCTTTGACGGAGATCCAAGAATCGTGGAGAAATCGCCGGCGCGTGGAGGAACTATGACCGCAAATCGCACCACAATTCGTCTTGTGACTTGTTTACTGACTGTATTTCTTGCCGCCGGCGCGCTCCAGGCGCAAATCGACCGGGCGAGCGTTTCGGGCGCGGTGACGGACCAGTCTGGGGCCCTAGTGGCAGGCGCGACCGTAACGGTTACCAACTCGGAGACCGGTCAGGCCGTGACCGTTACCACCGGGACCGACGGCAGCTACACTGCCAGTCTTCTCCATATCGGTACTTACTCCGTGGAGGCCACCGCCGCTGGTTTTCAAAAGACCCTCGAATCTGGAATCCAGTTGAATGTCAACCAAGTCGCCCGCGTGGATTTGCAACTTAAAGTAGGGACGGTAAATCAGGTCACGGAAGTAACCACCCCCTACCCACTGATTGCCACGGAAACATCGTCCCTGGGAACGGTAGAATCTCAACAAAGAATCGCTGATTTGCCGCTCAACGGCCGGCTCTTCACCCAGCTAGCATGGCTGGGGCCAGGAGCCTCTCCCGGCTCGAGCTCCGGCATTGGACTCAGCGGTTCTACCGACGACAATCGCCCCGGCATCCAGTTGGCGGTCAATGGTTTGTGGGGCTTTGACAACAACTTCCTCCTGGACGGCGTGGACAACAACGCCATCGGTGACGGCACCATCGCCGTCAATCCGTCTCCCGATGCGATCGGAGAATTCCGCGTGGAAGAGAATTCCATGAAGGCGGAGTTCGGCCGCGGCGGCGCGGCGGTGAATGCAGCCCTCAAGTCGGGCACCAATGAGTTCCACGGCGGAGCTTTTGAATACATACGGAATGACTTATTCGATGCCAGAAACTACTTCAACCCGGCCAGCGCTGGCAGCCCCAAAGCTCCGTTGCGACGCAACCAGTTCGGCGCCTATTTCGGCGGGCCGATCATCAAGAACCGGACGTTCATCTTTGGGGACTATCAGGGCTCGCGGTTGCATGAAGCCGGAGTCGATATATCCACCGTTCCCACGCCGGCGGAGCGCACGGGAGACTTCACCGATCGAGGTTACGTTCTCTACGATCCGAACACGACCAATCAATCCACCAGCGCCCGGCAACTCTTGAACCCTTCCAACCCTACAGTAATTCCAGCCAACCGCATTGACCCGATCGGGCAAAACATCGTCAATCTTTTTCCTCTTCCCAACCGGCCTGGCTACCTTACCGCTACGAGCAGCAACTTCATTTTGTACCCCGTCGCGACTTTGTCCGGCAACCAATTCGATGTTCGCGTAGACCACAAAATCAGCGATCACGACCAGCTATTTGGCCACGCTTCGCTCGAGGATCATCCTCAATTTCAGCCGACGCCACTGCCGGGTGAGGCGGGGGGGTGCTGTGGCGGCAACATGAACATGCGTGAGCAGAATCATGCCATTGGTTATACACACACGTTTGGCAGCAGCTTGCTCAACGATCTTCGTTTTGCCTATATTCGTTATGCCGTAACCTCCACTCCGGTGGACTTTGGCCAGAACGTCTCGAGCCAAGTGGGTATTCCGAACGCTAATCATGGCAACTTGGAAACTTCCGGTCTGGCGGCGATCAATATTAACGGGTACAACAACCTGGGCGACTCCTCCTGGATTCCGGAACTGGCGAAGGACAATGTGTATCAGGTAGCCGACTCGGTGAACTGGATCCGGGGAAAGCATACGATGAAGTTTGGCGCCGATTTCCGGCGCTACCAGCGCAATTTCTACCAATCTCAGGCGGCGTTTGGACAACTCTCCTTTAACGGACAGTTCACCCAGGACCTGACTACCAATGGCTCTCCCCAGAATGGGCTTGCGGATCTTTTGCTCGGCCTGCCCAATTACCGCGAGCAGGATGGATTGACCCAAGAAGACCCAACTCGTTCCTGGGAACTCGGGGAGTTCGTTCAGGATGACTACCGCGTGAGCAAGAATCTCACGCTCAACCTCGGCATGCGCTACGACATTACCTCTCCCATAAGCGGTACGATGGGGAACTTCAATCTGACCACCGACGTGGTTGACCTTAACTTTGGGCCGAACGCAAAGAAGAATGCAGGGGTGGCCACTTACTACAAGGATTTTGGACCGCGAGTTGGTTTCGCCTGGTCGCCTTTCGACGACCGCAAGACCGTAATTAGCAGCGCCTTCGGCATGTTCTATGCGCCGGAGGGCAATCAGTTCAATGACCTGGGCGAAAATCCTCCCTTTCTTCAATTTTACCAACTGGGCACTTCTGCCACCACCCTTCCCAGCCTGGCCACCAGTGTTGATTCAGGGTTCCCCGCTCACCTTCCCACCAGCGATCCTGCGGACCCATCCGGCCAGGTAAAAACGAACGGGCCCGTCCGCAAGGCCCCGACCATTCTGGAATGGAACCTTACCGTGCAGCGCCAACTGGCCCGGAACTGGATGTTGAATGTGGCCTACGTTGGGACCCGGGCCACCGGCATTTGGAACAATGAAGACAGCAACCTGAACCAGTTCACGCAGCCGCTGGATACCAACCAAACGTCCAACCCTGCATTGGATCCCCTCGGCACAGGGAACTACGGCCGCCCTTACTTCAGCGTTTTGCCCAACCTCTCGGTCATCAATCCGATTGACTATCCAAACTTCAATATCTTCTACCATGGTTTGGAGACCAAACTGGAAAAGCGATTCTCCGGTGGATTCACTCTGCTCGCTTCTTACACCTGGTCGCATGACATCGGCAGCTTCCAGGGTGCCCATAGTGGGAACACTCAGATTGCTTCCGATCCCAACGCCCAGAGAGGCAACGTGGACCCGGACTACCGCCAGCGCTTCACCGCTAGCTACACCTACGAGTTTCCATTCGGCCGTGGCAAGGCCTTTGGCGGAAACATGAACCACATTGCGGACGCTGTGGCGGGGGGGTGGCAAGTGGCCGGAATCACCACAATCCGCAGCGGTGAGCATTACACCGCCTTCCTTTCCGGCGATGACACCAACACCGGCACATCCGCCATGCCGAATATAATCCACAATCCGCGCGATTTCTCCTTTGACATCGCACAACAAGGACTCGACGGTTGTGACAACCCAGGCCATCAGACGCTTACCTGTTGGTACAACCCAGCCGCCTTTGTCCAGCCGCCCTTCGCTCCGGGTCAAACCAGTGCTCATCAGTTTGGCAATGCCGGCGATGGCGACCTGGTTGGGCCGGGCCAGGTTAACTTTGACTTCTCGGCATTCAAGAGTTTCAAGATCACCGAGCGGCAACAGCTGCAATTCCGCGCGGAGATGTTCAACATTTTCAATCACCCCCAGTTCGCGCGGTCCGGTAATAATCCCGATCAAGCGGCGAATGGTGGCGCACGAATCAATGGCACCCTGGGCGATAACCAGCGCGAGATTCAGTTCGCGCTGCGCTATTCGTTCTAAAAATTCCGGGGTGGGGACCTGCGCAAGGCAGGTTCCCGCCCCCACTCCTCTCAAATCGCTCCGCAGAAACCCACCTTCGCTTCCAGCTGAAACGCAGATGAATTAAGCTGGGCTACTTATGGACAGGAGACACTTCATTGGCAAAGCAGCCGCCGCCACCGGCCTGCTGTTTCTGAGGCCGCAAAATGTGTGGGGCTATCAGCGAGACCCAAGTTCAGGTGCTCTCATTTCGGGAGGTATTCGATTTGAGGAAATCGCGGCGAAAAGTGGGCTGCATTATGTAACCGCCAACTGTCCAACTCCGAACAAGAACCAGCCTGAGACGCTGGTTGCTGGAGTCGCGCTGTTTGACTATGACCGTGACGGGTACTTGGACGTGTACCTGGTCAGCGGCGCAGCCATTCCGTCGCTGCAAAAGGAATCCCCTGAATATTGGAACCGCCTCTTTCACAACAACCACGATGGCACGTTCACAGACGTGACAGAAAAGGCCGGGGTTGCCGGAACGGGTTACGGGATGGGCGTAGCGGTGGGCGACTACGATAATGATGGATGGCCGGATTTGTTCGTCGCGAACGTTACCGGCAATCAGCTATTTCATAACAACGGTGACGGAACTTTCACGGACATTACCGCGAAGGCGGGAGTGGGCGGGACATTGCTCGACGGGAGGAAGATGTGGTCGGTCGGCGCCGGCTGGTTCGACTACAACAACGATGGTCTCCTCGATCTCTTCGTGGTCAACTACTGCAAGTGGGAAGTGAATAAAGACCCTATCTGCGCGCTCAACGGCGAGGTCCGTGGATACTGCCATCCCAAGTACTATGCACCGTTACACAACACGCTTTACCGAAACAACGGGGATGGGACGTTCACAGATGTTTCCGGGGAGACGGGGATCGCGGCAGAAATGGGCAAAGGAATGAGTGTTTCCTTCGCCGACTACGACGGCGACGGCTTCTTGGATGCTTTTGTGGCGAACGATACAACCCGGAACTTCCTGTTCCATAATATCAGGGGCAAGAAATTCGAAGAGATCGGCGTGGTTGCGGGCGTGGCCTACGGCGCACACGGCACGGCGCTCTCCGGCATGGGGTCAGATTTCCGCGATGTGAATAACGATGGACGGCCCGACATCTGGCATACAGCCGTGGAGCATGAAACCTTTCCGCTATACGTAAACCGCGGTGGCGGTAATTTCTTCGACAATACGGCGAACAGCGGTCTGGCTCAGCTCACGGGAAGCATGTCGGGATGGGGTAATGGGATCTTCGATTTCGATAACGACGGCTGGAAGGACCTGTTCGTCGCCCGCTCGAATGTGATGGACAACATTAGTCTCGTGTACCCGAATCGACGGTATCCGGAACCAAATTCGGTTTTCCGAAACCTCCGGAACGGCAAGTTTGAAGATGTCAGTGCTACGGTGGGGCCGGACTTCCAACTGGAAGCTGCTCATCGCGGTGTGGCCTTCGGCGATCTCGACAACGACGGGCGTGTGGACATGGTGGTTTCGGTGCTTGGCGGGCCGGTCAAGTTATTTCACAACATCTCGGGGAACAACAATCATTGGATCCTGCTGAATCTGGTTGGCACGAAGAGCAATCGCATGGCAATTGGCGCGCAGATCCGAGTCGCCACCGAGGATGGCAATTCCCAATGGAACCAAGTCTCCACGGCAGTCGGATACGCCTCTTCCAGCGACAGCCGCGTGCACTTCGGACTGGGAGCGAACCGGCGCATCAAGGAGATCCAAATCGGCTGGCCGAGCGGAATTAAACAGGAAATCCGCAACGTCGATGTGGACCATGTGATGACGATCGAGGAGCCCCCCCGGTAACTCTTCACTTTGCGATCGGATTCTGATTGAGTCGGGGCTACCGCCGAGCCAATCTCTCCTTAGCAATTGCCTTGGCGCGAAGCGTCAGTTCTTTCCGCGCAACTCGAGTTCGAGCAGGGTAACCGCAAAAGGGGCAAACTCGTAATCGAACTCCGTCCCGCTGAAGTTGGCTTTCCGAGTTTTCACCGTGACCCGGTTGGGCTCGTCGTGAGAGTTCATGGCCTCAGAATCCGGGTTCGGATTGCTGTCGCTCAGAACAAGCACCTCCCCCGTCTGCACGGACCCCAATTGTGGATTCAAATGGAATTTAACCCTGCGCGTCTCGCCCGTCGAATTCACCGCGTAAATACGCAGCGTTTTGCCATCTGGACTCAGAGTGGCGTCCAAATCCGGTTCCTGCAAGTAGAGCGGAAGTGAACTGCTCCGGTCGATTTGCAGCGGAAAAGAACCGGCTGCGCGCTGGTAGAGGCGTTGGGAATAATAGGTAGGCGTGAGGTACAGCCATCCCAGCCCAGGCTGAATAACCCCCGAACCAAAGCTATCGGACAAATTCGAGCGGTTCGCGATCTCGACCAGATCGCTGTGGCGATGCATCATGTTCTGGTAGCGGGAGCAGCTCAGCGCGTTACCCATGGTCATCAGCATGCCGCGCTTCAAACCAAACTCTCCGCCGGTGGTGTTCCATTCAGTGATTGCCAGGCGAATGTCCTTCCCATTACCATCACGCGTGATTTCGTCCTGCAACCGCTTGAAATCCTCCTCAGTTCCGTTCAGGTCTCCCACGGAATAGTGATGCGGGCTCAGATAGTCGAGGTCTCCGCCGGCCATCCGCACCGTGTTCGACGTGGGCCACGAAGACATGATTTTGATCGAGGGATCCACCTTGCGCATGGCTTCCGCGAATCCTTTCAACGACGCGTCGTAGTCCGCCGCGCCAATTTCGTTTCCAATTTGAAAGTACTTCACGTGGTACGGCGCCGGGTGGCCGTTCTTCGCCCGCATCCGGCCCCATTCGGTCTCCACACTGCCGTTGAAGTATTCGACCTCATGGGCTGCGTCTTGCGGAGTCTTGCCCGTCCAGCGGACGCAAATCAGCGGCTCAGCGCCGATGTACTGGATCAATTGAACAAACTCTTCAACCCCAACAAAGTTCTCCTGCAGTCCGCCCCAAGGATCATCCGGGAAAGGAACGCGGGCATCCCAGGGCCCCAGGGTCTTTTCCCACTCAAACGGCTCGATCGTACTGCCGCCAAGGCGGACCACTCCCGGATTCATTGCCTTGAGCGCCTTAACTACATCAGGCCGCCACAGGCCGAGCACGGCGTCCTTGTCAATCAGATACACGCGATCCAGCCAAAGCGTACCTGGCCCCTCGAATTCGATGGTCAGCGTGGCATTTTGCACACTGCGCTTCGCGGTGAGCAGCACTTCCGCAGCGCGCCAATCCGCTGTTCCGCGGCCCAGCGAAACCGGCCCGGCAATCATGCCCCCATCCCCGTGCAAGGATGCACGGACGCGCACATTGCCGTCACTGCGCTGGTGCAGTCTTAAACGATAGGAGTGTCCGGCATCCAAATGGAAACCGTCTTGCGAAATGCCAGCCCAGGTATTTGCCAGCGGCAACCCAATCTTCTGCGAGCGCTTGCCGTTGAATGGATTGTCAGCGTCGAACGAATATTTGGCTACCTGCACGCTGCCATCCGGATACCAAGGACGATACGGCTTATCCACTTCCCGCTTATAAGCCTGGTTCCACGGCGTTTCCTCCTCGAAGCTGGTGGAATCCACTTGCTGGGCGATCATCGAACTCATCAAATTGCACAGCGGTTCAATGAATTGGCCGCCTTGCTTCAAGTCAATCGGACGCTTGCTGAGGCGGGAATCCGATACGGTAACTGATTGTTCTTCCAGCGGTTCCTTTACGCGCTCCAGACGAATGTCGTCGAACCACACCTTGCCGGTCTGGTCATCGAGCGCAGCAAGAGCGACGCCAATTCTGCCGGGAGAAGGCACGCGGAATAAAACGCTCTCCGGCTGCCATTCTCCCGAGCTGGCCGGAGTCTGGCTGAACCCTTGATCGCCGGCCTGCGCCTCAATGCCAATTCGCGGTCCAGCGTTGGGGTTCCCAGAATCCGAAGAGGCTGCGGACTTCACCCAACCGGTCAGGCGCCACAGCGTTCCGATCGGGAGAAATACTTCCTGGCGCAAGGTGAGGTGCACAGGATGATCCGCCGCGATGAGTAACGACTGACTCCCCTCCTTGACTTCCGCCTTATCCAAGCTGAGAGAAAACTCTTGTTTGGCTTCCGACGGTTCAATCTGCCAGGATTCCGCCGGAGTCGCAGCCTCAAAGCCGCCGTTCTTGAGCGGCTGGCTTCCATCGCCGGCAAACGCAAGCACAGAAAGCAAGGGCGCCAGCATCCAAAGGCTGCCAGTTCGGGCCAGGGCGGATTTTTCAGCCCCTCCCGACCGGCGGAAGCAGGGTATTTTCTGGGAGGTGAATTCCATCACAATGTGTTCTGAGCACCCACCGGAATTTGTCTCATAGCCCGACTCATTCACTTGCAGTTGCCGGAATTTGACAGAGTCTTCGTCATATTGCGTTTTACGGCAGGGCAACTTGAACCTCGTTCCGCGTTATTTTGCTTCTGCCATAGTCGAAATGGCCTGCATTCTTTGCAGCCACGCCGCCGAGTTCTGCGGACTCAGCAGATACAACTGCATGCTTCCACTCAGTTTGTTGTGCGCAACGCCCTGATTTGGATCATCGGAACGGATGTCGCGTCCCTGCCCGTAGTTTTGCCACCATTCTCCCCAGGCGGTGGCGGCGACACCGCCGAACCAATCGTTGATGTTCACTTCGATCAAATCGGTATCCACCGATGCGCGCAGATGCTGCGAGCCGACGGCCTCGATGCCGATGCCATACCCGTCTTTGTCGGTGAGTGAAGCGAAAACAAAGTTGCGCTTGGTGCTGCGGAAGTCGTTGGTCCCAATGGGAGTGTCATCAAGCGCGAATGGTTGGGTGGGAGGAACGGTTTGCGGGCCTGGGGTGTGCGCCACAGCAAGGCCATCACTCCGTCCGATGTGATCGTCCGGATAGACGGTCCATTCGCCGCGCCGCCGCCATTGCAGCTTGTCACACCACAGCGGCACGCCGACCTGCAAGCCAACCTCACGCGCGCGTGTCTCGGTTCCTGTGTAAGTAAAGTCATAACTCACCATGAGGCTGCCTTGGGGAGTGATGCGAAACCGCAGTTCGCCGTCAAAATCGCGGTAGGCGCCGGTTTCGATCACTTCATAGTCGTCGCCTGCGGGACGAATCTCCAGCGGTTTGGTGAGCCGCCAGGTCTCAAAGATGGGAAATTCGTTGAGCGTGGCTTCGATCGGCAAAACGTGAAGTTTGGGCGTTCCATACAGCACGGAATGGCGATCGATGAGCGCCCGCCGAATGCGGCCATTCGCGCCATCGAAGGCAATCTCGAAGTTGTCACCAACAAAGCGCTCCATCGGACCGCCCAGCCAGAAGGGCTCATGGAGATAGCGCAGCGGTCCGGACTTAGCTCCGAGTTCGGAGGCCACAACCCGAGCGACTCCCAGCTGCATACGATGAGGAATCACCAACTGGCCCTGACTATCCAGGAAGCGGAGCGACAAGGCATCGCCGGGCTTGGTCTGCGGCCCGACGGGAATGGAAATCTTGCCCGCGGTGTGCGTAGCAATGTCAGGATGAAGTGTTCCGTGCTGCTCACCAGCGGACCATTCCAAGCTCAGCTCGGAAAGATTAGTAAACTCGTAACGGTTGTCCACCGTGAACGTAGCGGCGTCGCCGGGTTTCCATGCGGGCAAGTCGCGCTCCTGCAGATGCACGGGAGACATGAGCATCTTGACGTGCCAAAACTCCGGTTTCTTGCGGCGCCATCCATCCACAATGCCCCAGGGAGCGTCGCCGACGATGCCACGTCCGGGCATGTGGTAAATGCCGTCCAAGGCATGTTCCGGGTTCCCGATTCCACCGCGCCCATATTCGGAGTCGCGGCCGGGAACTAGAAACACGTCGTCCACCCAGGCCCAGATCATGCTGCCTTGAACATTCTTGCTGGTCTGCACGGCGTCCCAAACCGGAATCAGCGGATCAACATAGTAATCGCGGTCGCCGGGGTCGAGCCACATCTCTCGGGTGTCACCCCACAGGTCGCCCTGGAAAATGCAAAAACTCTCATCCCACATGATCGGCACGGTAACGTTTTCGCGCTCCTTCATGCGATCAAGCGTAATTGGGTTGTGCATCGTGTCCAATTCGAGGGTTGCGCTTTGGCCGGCGCTGGCCGGACGCGTGCGGTCGTGCTTTTTCACGAACTGGTGGGCAGCCTCAAAGTCCGGTCCCCAGGTGCTTTCATTGCCGACCGACCAAATGATGACGCTGGGATGAGAGCGGTCCCGATCCAATATCTCGGCGGTTCGTTGTACGAAGGTGGGCAAATAGCGGAGGTCGGAACTTTCGTCCACCCAGCAGAAGGGGCTTTCTGCCTCGACGTAGAAACCCAACTCGTCGGCGTCGTCGTAGAGATCCTCGGAGGGGAGAATCACCTCGGTCCGGAAGGCGTCGAGATTTGCTTCCTTCATCAATTGCAGATCGCGGCGAGCGAGATCTGGCGTGATCGTGCGGCCGGTTAGGGGATCTGATTCAAAATAGCCGACTCCGCGCAGCTTTACTGGAACGCCGTTGATCAAGAATTGAGTCCCGCGGATTTCAACCTGGCGGAAACCCACGCGCCGGGTGACAACTTCACTGGCCAATGGGGCGCCGGACAGCTTTGCGCTGAGGGTATAAAGCAGGGGATGTTCGGCCTCCCAATGCTCGGGGCTGGCCACGTGAAATTCCACGCGCTGCTCCAGCCGCGACCACGGGGCCAGCTTAAGATCGAGATGATCTTTGACCAGTGAATCGCTGGCGAGGGAAACGGGATGGCCTTCAGGATCCTTCAAGGAAAAGACCAGGGGGACGCCATTGATCTCGTGGCCGGATTCGTTCTCGACCGACAAATCCAGAGTCAGAGTCGCGTCCTTATAGTTTGCATCAAAGACCGTCTGCACGTGAAAACGCCGGATGTGAGTTTCCGGTACGCTGAAGAGTCTCACTTGGCGAAAAATTCCCGTGAGCGGGAAGTTGGCGTAGTTGCTCATGTCATCCAGATGCGAGGAAAGAGTATTCTCCCGCACCAACACCGCGAGAAGATTGTCTCCGCCGAGGTGCGCGGCATTGGTGACGTCGAGTTCAAAGGAAGAGAAGCCGCCCTCATGGGAGCCGACTCGCTTGCCGTTGAGCCAAACCTCGGCTCCGCTGTACACCCCGTCGAAAAGCAGCTTGATGCGGCGGCCACGGAAACTTGCCGGAATCTGCAGATGCCGACGATAGCCGCCGGTCCCAGTCTTGCTGTCGAAACCCTCCATCATCCAGTGGGAGGGGACCTTGATGTCTTTCCAACCAGAATCGGGGAAGTTCGCCTGAAAAAAATCAGGTTCTGGATCGGGCATAAAACGCCAGGTGCCGTCGAGATTGAGGGCAGGAGCGGTGTCGTCGGGCACGCTGAGTCCCGGAGTTAGATCACCGGCTTGAACTGTGCGCCTGAGTGAAGCGCCGTTGGGCAGTTGTGCTGTTGCCGTTACATCACCTTCCAGGCCGACCGGCATCTCAACCTGAAACATTCCGTTCTCATCGGTTTGGGTGGAGGCGTGCCATGGCTTTCCCCCGGCTGTGCCTTGCAGTTGCACCTCGGCATTCGCAAACGGCCGGGTTCCAAAGCCGTCGGTGACGATACCAAAAATATGATTCAGGAGATCGGAAGCGACTTCGATCACCGGTGGATCACTTCGGTTGTACACCTCAACTTCATTCAAGCTGACGCTGCCGGCGAAGCCGGAGAGTCGAAGTCCGTTCGCAGTTTGCGCAGCAAACTGCGCCAGGATGAGCCGCGGAAGCAGGTGCTGCGAATCGCCGATGGATTGCACCCGGCGCCACTGGCCGCTGGCATCGCGAGTCTCCAAGTTGAGGTGGGAGAGCTTCTGGTCCCCTTCTTGCCGGATGACCACTTCCTGAAACTGCACCGCGCTCGGCCAGTTCAGCTCTACCCAGGTATCCGCCGGATTGGTTCCATCTTTGGCAGTCCACTGCGTGTGAGCGATATCGCCATCGGTGAGATTCTCCGCCTTCGTGCCATCGGACTCGCTGGACGCAGTCGCCCGCGCGGTGAGGGCCAGGTTTCCGCTTGGGGTCTCTTGCGCGTTAACCGCGATGACCGGAACAACCAGAACCAGTACCGCATGCAGGATTCTGCTTCGCAACATGATGATCAGCGGGCTCCGAATTTCATGGTTAGAAGCGAAGGCGCTCAAGATATTCATAACTGACCCGGGCGCTCTCCATCGGCATCTTCGGGTTGTCATGCTCGACGAAGTAGTGCTTTATCCCAGCTTGTTCCGAATGCGTAAAAATTCGCTTCCAGTCGATTATCCCGCTGCCTACTTCAGTGATTTCAGCCATGCTCGTTCCGGCAAATCTTCCTCCCCGCACCGTGGCGGGATCTGGAACTTTCTTCAAGTCTTTCACGTGCACCATGGGAAACCGCCCAGGATAACGAGCAAAATACTTGAGTGGATCCTGCCCGCCCACTGTGATCCAGCACAGGTCCATTTGCATCTTCACCAGGTCTGCATCGCACTCTTCCAACAAGATGTCATATGGGAGCTTTCCGTCTGCCGTGGGAATAAATTCAATCCAGTGGTTGTGATACGCAAACTGTATACCCGCCTTCTTACTCATCTCTCCAGCGCGATTGAAAGTTTCGGACGCGCGCTTCCATCCATCTGGCTGGGCACGAACTTCATCGTCGATCCAGGGATTGACAATATAAGTGTGGCCAATGATCTTGGCGTCTTCAATCACCTTCGGCCAGTCCTCCCCCAGGTTCTTATAGGACACGTGAGTCGAGGGTGCGACCAGACCATGGCGAATCAGAGCGTCCCGCACGACTTTGGGAGGCTTGTCGACGATATCGCCAAGTTCCACCTCGCGATAGCCGATAGCGGCAATGCTGGCGAGCGTACCATCGAAGTCTTGCTTCAACACCTCGCGGACCGTGTAAAGCTGCAATCCAATCTTATTGATGTGGTGTTCGTCTATGGCCCAGGCGAAGTTGCGCCCCAGAATTGTTGCTGCGGACATTGTGCCTAAGAAAGTTCGTCGATCCATATTTCGTCGATCCATAGGTCATCTCTCCTGTTCAGTTTGGTACGGCGCGACGATTCTAAGAACGTATCCGCGAAAGCTCTGCGAGAGGTCAACGAATCTGCTATCCCCTGATCTTTTTCGCCATGCTATCCCACACTGCGGGGGTTTCCTTGAAATACGAGTAATTCGCCAGATGGCAGCCGATGGCGGCGTTGTTGCCGAAGTCCTCGTTTTCAACCGTTTTCTGTCGCGCCCGGAGTGCATTGAAGAAGTTTGCTTCGTGGTCTGCTACGTCGTCGTAGTCCGGCGGGACGCCAAACGTTTCTGTTTCTTCATCTACCTTGAACTCCAGCGGATTGGGTACTGCATGCTCTGCCTGCCATTTCGCAAGATACTCATTGCGCAGTTGCGCAGGCCATCGATTGATCGAATAGCTGTCGGGTTGGGGACGCGTATCTTGCGGCGTGTAGGTAAGCGTCGACTCTTTGAGGATCAGAGTACCCTTGGTCCCATAAAATCCGATAAACTCGCCTTGATCGTTATTTAGATTGCAGCGGACCATCACGCGGAAATTCGGGTAGTCGTAGAAAGTTTCGATCAAGTCGGGAAAGTCGCGTCCGTCCTTCCAACGAAACAGGCCGCCGGCGGATTGCGCCCGCCGCGCAACCGTATTGGTGCCGGTAATGAAGTGGACCCCCGAAATCAAATGCACGAACAGGTCCCCGGCAAGGCCTTCGCCATATTCCGCAAAACATCGCCAGCGGAAGAAACGCACCGGATCGAAAGGCCGCTTGGGCGCGCCGTCCAGAAACGCGCTCCAGTCAATCGTCCGCTCGTTCGCATCAGACGGAATGGCGCTGACGAAGGCCCCTCCCGGAGAATTGCGATCCCAAGAGGCCTCGATGCAACACACGTCACCCAGCTTGCCGGAATCGTAGATTTCCTTCGCGCGGGCGTAGAGGATGGAGCTGACTCGCTGGCTTCCGATCTGCACAATGCAGTTTGCCTTTTGCGCAGCGTCCACCATGGCGTATCCGTCTTCCACCGTGTGGGACATGGGCTTTTCGCAGTAGATGTCCTTGCCAGCTGCGCATGCGTCCTCGAATACCTTGCGATGCTGATGGTCAGTGACTGCAATGAAGACGGCGTCAACGTCCTTGCGATCGAGGATTTCTTTGTAATTGCGCGTAGCGGGAACACTCTTGTTCAGTATTTCCCGGGCCGCCGTGTGCCTTGAATCGTAGAGGTCGCACACTGCTACACATTCAACTCCGGGCACTCGCAGGGAAGCTTGCAGCAGGTCGCATCCCCGCACCCCGGTACCGATGGAGGCAAACCGCACCACATCGCTCGGCGCGACCTGACGGGCTGATGCCCAAAGGGGTTTGGGATCAAGCAACGTAAATTTGGCAGCCGCCCCGCTGGTGACAGCCGCTGTTCCAAGGCTGATGAATTGACGACGAGTCCACGCAGTGTTGCTCACGAGATTACCGCCCTTCCTAAATCACCGAGCCGGTGAATAAGGCGAAGAATCTAACCAGAACATCCGCCACAATTCGGGCTCAGCGGCACATCCGGTGTTCCCAGTCGGCGGAGAACATATTCAACTTCGCATCAGGATCTTCCGGGTGAGCCGCAATAACGGCCTCGTTCACTTCAATCCCCCAGCCCGGCCCGGTTGGCACGTCATAGTATCCGTCCTTCACCTGGGGCGTTCCTGAGGTCAACTTTTCCCGCCAGGGCACGTCGTAGTCCTGAAACGTCTCCAGAATCAGAAAATTTGGTATGTTGGCGGCGAGGTGGATTCCGGCTACCGTCTTCAGCGGTCCATCGCAGTTGTGCGGGGCCACACTGACGTAGTAAGCCTCGGCAAATGCCGCAATCTTTTTGGTCTCCAGGAAGCCGCCGGAATACGTGATATCAGGTTGAATTACGTGAGCCGCTTTGCGCTGTAAAAGATCGAGGAAGCCAAATCGGCTGTAGACGTGCTCTCCGGTGGCCACGCGAAGGGGAGAACCCGCAACCACCTGCGCCATCGAGTCATTATTATGTGCGGGGATGGGTTCCTCGCACCAGCCTGGATTGTAAGGAACCATGGCCCGAATCGCCTCCAGCGCCATGATCGGGCTAAACCGTCCGTGGAACTCGAGCAGAATATCGATATCTTCACCGATTGCTTTTCGAACCGTTTCGACGGTCTGGCAGGCCTGATGCAAATCGGCTCGCGACATTTCTCGACCTCCCTCGCCAAAGGGATCGAACTTGAGTGCTTTGTAACCCCGACCTGCAACATCGCTTGCTCGGTCGGCTAGATGCTTCGCGTCCTGGATATCGCTGTACCAGCCGTTGGCGTAGGCTTTGACCTTGCTTCTAACTTTGCCCCCAACGAGGTTGAACACGGGCTGGCCGCATGCTTTTCCCACGATGTCCCAGAGGGCCATTTCGATGCCAGCCATGGCGGAGAACATAACCGGCCCGGTATTGTGCTCAATCTGATAAAGCCGAAACCAGAGGTC
>Ga0209415_10010354_pt1 | contig 15872 bp, 14 predicted proteins | sample PeaSoiSIISIP2007_FD_187696 | JGI IMG/M metagenome (GOLD analysis project Ga0209415, IMG submission 187696) | Peat soil microbial communities from Weissenstadt, Germany - SII-SIP-2007 (SPAdes) (version 2) | ecosystem: Environmental > Terrestrial > Soil > Wetlands > Peat | place: Germany...
AACCTACTGGAACCACGTGCAACTTCGACTCGAAACTTCAGCGTATTTTCGATTCCCTCGGCCACCGCCTGTCGATGCGCTCCAAGATGAACGCCGCCTCCCCGATCGCCTTGTCCACAAAATACTCCTTCGCCAGTTCGGCTTGTCGGACTCGATCATCTCGATCAGTTTCCGCGCACACAAAAACGTTGCGGCAAAAAGAATTGCGTGTTTACGTTCTTCGGTCATTTTGGTCACCGCAAGAATATGCGGTAAAGGAAGGGACTAAAGGTTAACACTATTCTCAGGCTGAACCGTTTGTCAGAGTCAATGATGTCGATGACGCCCCGAAGCTGTCCACAAAACAGATGAGTTGTTGCAAGGAACCGGGAAAGAAGAAGCCGCGAAGCTGCCGGGCGCGGGAATTGGCCCGAAGCAGTGCCCAGGAATAAGTGGTAGAAAAAGGCTGCTTATCGGACTCCTTCGAGAATGTATCGAAAACTCTGGAATATACTTGACAAGACCACAGTTTCTTTTTACTCTCCGCTGTACTTAACGGATCGTTACCTATTTTCAGGGGTTTAGACGCGCTCAAAGAAAGGTGCACGTTTATGCCACAGAACACGGCAACGGTGGTGGGAGCAGCTGGGTCGAAGATAACTGTGGCTATTAGCTCCGGGACGATCGTGAACGTTGCTTGGTACCCTCCTGCACCCGCAGGAGTAGCGGCTCCAGTTTTTAACGGCCAAGTTATCACCATTCCAAGTCTGCCACCCGGTGATTCAACCGTGCGGATAGACCTGAGTTGGGCGCCCGGAGATGACGACGCGGAGGTTCGCTACCCTAGCGGAACCCCTTATGCGGTTGTGGACTATATTTTCAGGCACGGCCAGGCCGGCACCGTCTACCTCCTTTTGCTGTTCGGGACTTAAACATGAGACAAAATTGCGTAATTGCCGTCCTCGCAGTTGCCGTGAGCATGCCGCCGCTTTCTTCAGGGCAAGAGTACAAACTCACAGACGACCAGCGCGCTTCCGTTAAAGCCTTCCGTGACGAACTTTCGAAGCTATCGAGCTTTGTAAAGCAGAATCCGCAGCTGAGCAGGAACGACGCTACGTTACCTGGTCTTCTGAATCATCTCGATTTCACAACTATGACCCAGCCTGATGTGTTTGTGCGGGCTTTCAGTCGTCAGAACGCGGAAAACTTGGCAATCCAGGCTGCCGCGCAAAGCGCCCAAAACTACAGGCCAGACAAACAGTTGTCCCCCGCTAGCAACGCCACCGGGACTACTTCTCTAGTTTCAAAGGCTGGCGCTACAGATCTGCTTTCATTGGGTCTCGACGCCGGCGCCCTGACTCGAACTGTCAACGGAAGCACAGCGACTCTAAGCGGTGATCTGGACGGAATGTTTCGAGCTCTAACCGGCTACTCTCCCTTATGCGTTTATCCCTGTCCCGCTTTTCCAAGTAGGAATCTCCAGTGGGTAGACAATCATATCCTTCAGCCTGTAAATGTTTCTGTTGTAACCGCGCTGGCCCAACAGAGCAGTACAGCCGCACCGGGAGCAGGTCAGGCCAGCGGTAGTACTCCGACACCTGTGAGCAACGTCGCCATCCCGACTGGGGCTGGAAAGGTAACCAGCGTTCTTGCCCGCTATCAGATCCTGAACAAGTATGACCCCCATAGTGCAAAGTTCAAGCAGAAATGGGAAAACGCTTCCGACCAGAAGACCTTCGTTTCGTCTCTTCTCACCGCCAATAACAATATCTTGGCTGTTAGAGACCTTGTGTTGAAGACCGCAACACCTCTCGACAGAGATGCCATATTGGAAGCAGCTAAACGCAGCGATAAAGACCTAGCAGATTACTTCGATAACTACTATCAAAGCCAGATCCAAAAGTTTGGAAAGGATGTTTCGTCTGCTGTATCGCAGGCCGTCCAAGACATCGCAGCCAGTCAGCAAGTCTGGGAAAGAGTACGTCAAGAAGCCGCTGGCACGCTTTTTACGCTCGAGTATTCCTACAACCGCACTCTAAGTCAGCCCGAGACTCACGACTTCAAGATCGTTTATGGGTATGCACCCGGCAGCGTTTCCGGAATGCTTTCTTTAAACGGTGCCTTTTCCCTATATGGGGGGACATTGCCCGTTGCAGCAAAGTATGGCCGCCTGCGCGATGGTCAACTCTCGGCTCAGTATGATCGCCCTTTCACCATAAGCAGCAATCCAAACCTGTTGACCTTGAGCTTAGCTGGATACTGGCAATATCAACCAAATCCTTCGATACTCAATATTCCCGCCGGGACCGTCGCTCCCGGCACTACGATTCCCATACCGAACGGCACTCAAGAGTTTGTCGGTACCGCTGGATCGTTATGGGTAACACAAGCCAAAATCACGATCAATGTGAAGTCGGGAATCAATATCCCGATCGGGGTGAAGTGGTCGAACAAGTCAGACCTGCTAAGCAGCAATAAAATTGGCGCTCAGGTAGGCATCAGCTACGATTTCTCTTCCCTCAGTAGCCTTTTTGGAGGGAACTCAGCAAGGTGATGCGCTGGAAATAATGTACGTTCGGATCCGGTGCAAACCTGAATCGGATCGAAAGGGGGCAATACCGTGATCAGCCTGCAAAATTTGCCGCAAGTCATCACTGCCATCGGAGGTTTGGGCACGGCAGCTTTTGGTTTAGTGGATGCCACCAAGGCGCTTGGCGGCGGCGTGAATCATATCGGGTTCAGCGCTATCAAGAAGACCGTTAAGTCACTAACGGCTAGTAACCCGACGGATGCTTTATCCCAGGATAAGATCGTGGCGACGCTGAAGGCGAACTGGTTCAATGGGACCGATTTGAGCAGCCAAAAATCGATTGCCAAGTCCTTAATCAAGCTCAACCTCAACGCTACGAATGCCGCTGCGTTGGCGGGCACGACTGGTGTGGACCCCGCCGTCCTTACCACTGTCGCAACCAGCATTAAGGCAGGAACTGCCCTCACGACTGCGCAGAGCGATGTCTACGCCCGCTTCGACCTGATTATCACTGCGCTGCTCGACGAGACCTATCAGCGAGCCGACAACGTGTATCGCAACTGGACTAGGGCCATAGCGGCGGTAGTAGCTGTTGTACTGGCGATTGTTGGTGGGAAAACCCTAAATCCAGGGCCTGACACCTTGCAATCCGTGATCGTGGGTCTACTGGCCACGCCACTCGCTCCCATTGCTAAAGACCTCTCCACCGCATTAGCCACGGCCGTGAACACCATGCAGCTAGTGAAGAAAATGGGCTAGCTATGACACGATTCATAGATTTGCGTCTAGATCCCGTTGGCGGAAATCTCGCGACCTCCGTGGCCGTCAACCAAGGTACAAGCATCATCGACTATCAAGGCTTGGACATAATTCAGTTGCGCAGCGACATTCGGGGCCAGCACGTCCTAATCGGCACACATGGATACAACGTCAACCGCGCCGACGGAATCGCGTGTCTCTCGAACTGGGAAGGGCTGCTTCGACTCACCCCACTATCGATCTTCGTGGGCCTTTTGTGGCCGGGGGACTCGATCTGGGCCCACGGCCTTGATTATCCCGAAGAGCCCAAGATTGCCAACGAGGCGGGAATACTGATCGCTCCGTTTCTCGATGCTAATTTTGGCGATGCGGCGAGTATCTCGTTCGCCTCGCACAGTCTCGGCGCTCGTGTTGTACTGCAAACCGTTTCCCAAATGAACCTGCCGGTCCGAAGAACCACCCTCATGGCCGGAGCCATCGACGATAATTGCCTTGACACAGAATATAAGTTGGCAGCTGCCAGCATTGGCAAGATCTCTGTGCTCGCGTCGAAGAAGGACGATGTGCTCTCCGCCTTATTTCCACTGGGGAATCTCATCGGAGGAATCATCGCCGAGGGGCATCCGTGGTGGCACGCGGCTCTGGGCCATTGCGGTCCTTCGAAACCCAGGCCTGCGAACTGCCAGCTTCCTTTCGAGATACCTGCGAACTGGAACTTTGGTCATCACAACTACCTGCAGATTGATCCCCCTCCACGGCCTTTGATTCCCTTGCCGGCTGACATTCCGCCTGATGGATCCCCTGAACCGGCTACGGGGGTTCGCGGCTGGCAGGAAGCATGGTCTGCGGCATTCTGTTTTACGCGCTTTCAATAATCAGATGTAGGGCTTCACAAAGGTGTTCAAACGATTCAGAATTCTTGCTCCTTTTGTATCTATGCACCGTTGCACATCCTTGTAGCCGAATCGATTTCACTCAAGAATCCACGTAAATGGGCATTGCCGGCCCGCGGCAATTTTTTGGATTGCGACTGAACGTTGAAGCGCGTCTGGTCCGCCGCTTGCTGAATTGTGCCCGTTCCGCCCTCTCGTTCCGTCAAATTGGCGGCTATCGATTCGCGCGCGACGGAGTCGAATTGTCAGTCCATAACGTTCTTCGTGCTGAAAGGTCATCCGTTTCGATGTACGACCATAGTCAGGTAGTCGGCTGGTGCGCGGGCGGAAGCGAGATTTTTTTTGATCCCGAAGAAGCCCTGGTAAGTCCAGCCTTCGGTCACTTGCTCGCTGCCGACTGTGCCCGATTTTGTGCCGTGGATTGTGACATAACCCTTGTCTGCTCACCGATGCAATTCCCTGCTTCTCCGTGCGAATCCGTCCAAGGCTCTTTGGCTAGTCAGAATGGTCGGAGTTTGTTGGGCCTTTTTGCTCTTCCTCCTCCTTCTCATCCAGCTTCGCGCCATCCAACTTAAGTGTCTGTTTTTGCAAGCATGAGGTCGCAGGTTCGAACCCTGTCACGTCCACCAAATTCTTCCGCACCAACAATTTGAAACTGCGAGTATTGCCCACTAGGGCGGACCGCCCACCCTGCTCTCTATCCGCGAGGTCCATTAGCACCGTCACGGGGTGAGTCCGTTCCCGTCTTACCTGCTTTTCATGTTGCCGCAAGTTTAAGTTCGACTCACAGCGGCGCAATTAAGTCAGAGTTCCCTGAAGGACTTCGCGGAGGAGTTCCTGCTTCTGCGTGGTAAGTTTCTTACCTTGCGCGGTCAGGTAGAACACGTCGATGGCTTTGTGGCCTTCGGTGTCGATCAGCGCGACTTCGATGTTGCACCCCAGGCGCGCCAGCGCCGAGCCGATCTCGTAGAGCAATCCCGGATGATCCTGCGTGACGATTTCGAGCAAGGTGCTGTGCGCCGATGACGCATCGTCGAAATTGATGCGCGTTTCGACGGTAACTTTCGGCGCGCGCGCGCGGCTGGCGCTCTCGCGGCCTTTCAAGAGCGGATCCAGCGGCGCCTTTCCATTCACCACATCCGCGAGGCTCTTGCGGAATCGTTCGCCCTCGCTGGGATTCAGCTCCAGAGTGCGATGCAGATCAGCAAAGTGGAAAGTGTCCAGCACGACCCCGGCGGCGTTTGCAAAGGCATCCGCTTTGTTGATGTTCATGCCCCAGCCGGCCAGCACGCCGGAAATCGTGGCGAAGAGCGCCGGACGGTCCGCGGTGAGGAGCGTCAGGGAGAATCCGTGGCGGGTGGCGAGAAGTTCCGTCTGTACCGGGTCCGCGCCCAGCTTGCGGTAGAGCGCAAAGTGCGCGGCCATCTCCGCCGCCGAATGCACTGCCAGGTAGCGCCGCGGGAATCCTTCGAGGAAACGTTCGATCTCTTCGATGGTGGCGTCGCCCGCCTGGGCCCGCACGCGCTCGAGCAGCGAGCCTTCGTCCGGGGCGTGCAAGCGGTCGCGGTCCAGGGTGCGGCTGAAGTGGTTGGAAGTGGCGACAAAGAGCTGCCACAGCATTTCCGCTTTCCAAGGCGTCAGCGCTTCCGGATTGACGGAGTGAATGTCCGCGTAAGTGAGCAGGCACAATCTTTGCAGACGTTCCAGTGTAGTGACGGATTGTGCGAAAGCCGAAACGGTCGCGGGATCAAAAATGTCTCGGCGCTGCACGGTGGCGGACATGTCCAGGTGGTGTTCGATCAGGAAGTGGACTTCTTCCTTTTCTTCCGGCGAGAGTTGCAATCGTTTGGCCGCGCTATCGAGCGCCGCGAGGCTGCCGGTGATGTGATTCTCCACCGGCATTCCTTTGCCGACGTCGTGCAACAGCAGCGTCAGAATCAGCAAATCCCGGCGCTCGGCGGTTTTCCAGAGCGGGCCGAAATGCGCGCCCCGCTCATCCGGCGGCTCCGCCAATTCCTGCAAGTGCTCGATAGTGCGCAAGGAATGCTCGTCGACCGTGTAGCGATGATAGAAATCGCGCACCACCAGCGAGTCGATCAAGCCAAACTCCGGCAGGACTTCCGTCAGCAAGCCCAGCCTCTGCATGGACCGCAAAGCCACGCCCGGATAGTCGGAGCCCAGGATCTCGCGTAAGGTGTCCCAGGAAATCTCTGTGTTCTTCGGAGGGAGTTCCGGATGCGTCAGGATGTAGCCGATGCTGCGTTCCGCTTCGCGGCTCAGCGGAGTACCGGTGCGAGCCGCCTCCGCGAAGAGCGAATAGGTAACCGCGCGGTCCGAAAGCACCGGTTGGTTGATTACTTCGAGCAGGCCGTCACGCACGGTGAAGACATCGCTGTTACCTGACTCGGTCTTGGCGGCGCGAGCCGCATTGAAAAGGCGCTGCCGCAACGTTAATGGCACAGCAGCCTTCTGCTCCAGGTAGCGCAAGAGCTGCCGGTTCAGTGTGCGGGCGTGGCGAAAATACTGGCGCATCCATTCGGCCGGACTTCGCTTTACTCCGTCTCCCACACCTAGCGCGCGCTCCGCCGCCGCTGCCTGCAGCTCGTAGGTGAGCGTATTGTCATTACGGCCGTTGCTGTAATGGAGAAAGCACCGGATCGCGCCCAAAAAATCGACCGCCGCCGCGGAAAGCTCTTCTTCCGCCGCGGTAACGTTGCGAATCCCCTTTTTTTCGTCAACGATTTGCCGCAGCCAAATGGTGGCCTGGTAGTCCCGCAGCCCGCCCGGCGATTCTTTTACGTTGGGCTCGAGATGAAAAATCGTATTTCCGTAGCGCGTCAATCTTTCCCTGGTGAGTCGGTGAATTTGCGCCAGCAGGAAGGGCCGCGCTTGCTTTTCCGACGCAGGAAGCACTTTGGTGTCCAGTTTTTCGAAGAGAGAGGCATCGCCTGAGAGAAACCGGCGGTCCAGCAAGGCCAGGTGGAACTCCGCATTGTCTTCTTCAATGCGCTTGCATTCTTCCAGGGTGCGCCCCGCCGAGCTGACGCGAAATCCAATGTCCCAGAGTGTCCGCGAAAATTCAGAGATGAGTGGCCGCGATTCCTGTTCCACTTTCTCGTTTCCCAGCAAAAATAAAATGTCGAGGTCGGAGTAGGGGAAAAGCATCTTGCGCCCGTAACCGCCCAGCGCCAGCAGGCAAAGCCCTTGCGGCTCGCGGTTGTGCACGCGCAGGACTTCCTCAAAAATCTGCTGGACATTGAGGTCCGCCAGTTCGCACTGCTCGCGCAGCGTTTCTCGCGCACTGATGCCGGTCTCAAATTGTTGCCGGATGCGTTGCCGTTCGGCGTCGGCTTGCGGGCCGAGCACCGAAAGGGGCGTTGGGGAACCTTGCATGTTTTTTACGGGTGGGAGGCCCGGAGTGAGACTGGGGCGTGCAGCGGTCGTCACCTTGAGCGCCCCGCGGTCAATTCGCCGGCAGCCGGGAGTCCAACAGTGATTGCTTAGAGCGCGTTTTCACCGCGCTCCTCGTTGCGAATCCGGATTGCTTCCTCAACCCTTGATAGGAATATCTTACCGTCCCCAATCTTTCCTGTCTTGGCGGTCTTCAAAATTGTGTCTACCACGCGCTGGGCCAGCGCGTCCGGCAGCACCATCTCCAGTTTAATTTTTGGCAGCAGGTCCACCGTGTATTCGCGTCCGCGATAGACCTCGGTATGCCCCTTCTGCCGGCCGTGCCCGCGCACTTCCGTCACCGTCATCCCTTCGATGCCGATCTCGCGCAGCGCATCTTTCACCGATTCAAACCGCGAGGGCTGTATGACTGCCTCGATTTTCATCATGGGTGTTTCCGCTCCGCCCCCTGCCTGACGCTCCCTAGACCGCTTCTATTATGACTCAAGGTTATAGGCCTCTTCGCCGTGTTGCGTAATGTCCAGCCCTTCGACTTCGTGCTCTTCTGCCACGCGCACGCCGGTGATCAGGTCCGTAATTTTGAGCAGCACAATTGTTCCGACCAGGGCAACTCCCCACGCGATAAGTACTCCGACGAGTTGGTTGCCGACCTGGCCCCAATGTCCGTCGAGGCCGCCCGCGGGCTTGTCCGCGCCAAAGATGGGGTTGATCACCGTTTGCGCAAAGACTCCGGTGAGCAACGCTCCAATGGTGCCGCCAGCGCCGTGCACGCCAAAAGCGTCCAGCGCGTCATCATACCCGAAGATGGCCTTGATTTTCGTCACCATCAGGTAACACGCGACACCGGCGATTAATCCGATGGCCAGAGCCGGCATGGGGCCCACAAATCCCGAGGCGGGCGTGATAGCTACGAGTCCCGCCACCGCGCCGGAAATCGCGCCCAGGGCGCTCGCGCGGCCGTTCCTGAGCCATTCTGCGGCGCTCCAGCCCAGCGCCGCCGCCGCCGCCGCAAAGTGCGTGGCCACAAAGGCGCTGGTTGCCAGGCTGCTTGCCGCTAGCGCGCTGCCCGCGTTAAACCCGAACCAGCCTACCCACAGCAAACAAGCGCCGATAAAGCTCAGCACCAGGCTGTGCGGCGGCATCGGCACCTTGGGATAACCCGTGCGCTTGCCCATGTAGAGCGCGCACACCAGTGCCGAGACGCCCGAAGAAATGTGCACGACCGTTCCGCCCGCAAAATCCAGGCACGGAAACTTCCCTCCCACGGCGTTCAGCAATCCGCCTTTGCCCCACACCATATGAGCCAGCGGCGCATAGACCACCAGGAACCACAGCGTCATGAAAAGCACCGTTCCGCTGAACTTCATGCGCTCTGCGGTCGCTCCGGTAATCAGCGCGGGCGTGATAATGGCAAACATCAATTGGTACACCATGAAGGTCGCCTGCGGAATCGTTCCGGCATAATCCGGATTGGGGTCCGCGCCTACCCCGCGCAGAAACGCGTGCTCGAAACTGCCGATGACCGGCCCATTCCCTCCGAAGCACAAGCTGTATCCCACCAGAGCCCAAAGCACGGTAATCAGTGACATCAGCGCGAAGCTCTGCATCATGATGGCCAGCGTATTCTTCCGCCGCACCAGGCCGCCATAAAACAGCGCCAGTCCCGGCCCCGTCATCATCAACACCAGCGCTGCGCTAACCAGCATCCACGCGTTGTCGCCAGCGGACTGTGCCGCCTTCACGTCCTTATCCAGTTGCGCGAGCTTGTCCATGACCGCTTTGTGCATTTCCAGCGTTGGAGCGGAGGAGGTCGCAGCAGGAGCTGCTGCTGAGGCGGTCGGTTGTTGCGCGGAGAGCGGAACAGCGGCGAGCAGGACGGCCCCAAGCACCAAGACAAGGCTAAAACTACACTTCCATCCTACGCACTTCATAAAAGTATCCGCTCCGCTGGTTCTGGATTCGAGTACGGGGACCCACCACTTCTTCGCCCTGCATTATACGCAAGCGCGCTTCACGTCATAGCGTGAAATTTTCATTTCCACGATTTGTTTTTCTGATGCAGCGCCCCGCCCGCTGCTTGTCAATACCGCTTGTAAACTTCGGGAACGATTCCCTTTGTGCCCTTTGTGTAACTTACTTTGTGCAGCTTACCCTCCAGCGTATAATGCCGTGCGGCATGGCCACTGGCCATCCTCGCCCATAGAAAGTAGACTGGCGCACTGTCATGACTGACCGCTTGCCCATGGAAATCAATGTCCGCGAATCCGCCGGAATCTCGATCCTCGAGGTTCATGGCCGGCTCACCATCGGCGAGCCCGCCGATCAGCTTCACGACGCTCTGCAATCCGTCATTAAGGCCGGCGCGAAGAAAGTGGTCGTCGTCCTCAACGGCATCCCGCAGATCGACAGCTCCGGCATCTCCACGCTGGTGCGCATCTCCATCAAGCTGGCCCGCGAAGGCGGCGTCCTGCGCCTGGTTTGCGGCCAGGGGCGGGTCCGGGACGCCCTCACCGTTACTCGCCTCGTTGAAGCCATCCCCACTTTCGAATCCGAATCCGCCGCCCTGCAAAATTTCGCCTGAGCCGCACTTTGCATGCAAGCTACCAGGCGATCGTTCGTTCTAATGGGTGCAGCTACATTTCTTAGAGGAGGAAGAACCATGCTTCTCTCTTGTTCCCCCATCCCTCGGTTTGCGCTTTTTCTCTCATTCACCACCGTTCTCACTCCGCTCTCTCGAGCCACCCTCAAAGATGCGCCAGCACAGGCGACGCAAACGCCTCTCGCGCTCACCTCTCAGCAGCAGGGCCAGATCCATGATCTTGCTGCCCATATCCTCCTGCACGCTGATAAAGCGGGCTGCAAGAAGAGCTCTTGCACGATTCTAGTCGCCAATTTCACGGATTCTTCGGGCTCCACTTCCATCCTGGGCATGCAACTTGCCGATGCTGTCTCGGCGCAACTGACCGCGCAGTCAAAAGGTATCCACATTGCCGGCCGCCAACTCCTGCAATCCTATCTCGAAGAAGAGCGCATCCCGGGAAAGTTTCTCAATAATGACGACGCCATTTGCTGGCTCGGCAAGCAGCTGGGCGCCACCGCGGTATTGACGGGAACAGCGGAGGACGAAGGCGGGTCTGTACGTGTTCGGGCGAGGTTAGACTCTTCGGGGAAATCTAAAACGGGTCCAGTGGAAGAATTTTCTTTTCCCGATCCCGATTCCAAAGCTCATCTCCGTCCCATCGAGCCCTTCCCCACAACGCCTCCTGTTCCTGATTCTTCTTCGGTTCCCCTGATCCTCTCGGCCGGGAAGGACGGCGTCAGCGCTCCCAGGTGTTCGTATTGTCCTCCGGCGAACTATACGGACCCCGCTCGAGTAGCAAAACTGAATGGAATAGTTGTTCTACAACTGACTATCTCCGAGCAGGGACGAATGGTGGACGCCAAAGTTGTTCGTGGATTGCCCTATGGACTGAATGAATCCGCCATCAGGTCGGTGCGCGACTGGCAATTCCAGCCTGCCACGCGCAACGGCGAACCCATTACCTGCATGGTGATGATGGAGACGAACTTTCGCCTCTACTAGCGCATCGTAGTATTCAGACTCCGCTGTGCGCTCCACAGATTCGTATTTCAAGGCCGCTGGTGTGACCATGCCGGAATGCTCCAATTGCCCACAGCCAGGGTACACGGACGCGGCACGTAGCGCGAAGTTTCAAGGGGCTAACAAGTTTAAGGTCGTCGTCGATGAGAACGGGCATGCGAGCTCCATTAGTTTGCTTGACCCCGCTGGCTATGGTTTAGACGCCCAGGCAGTGAAGGTGATTCGCAACTGGAGATTTAAGCCTGCATTCAAAGACGGCAAGCCCGTTTCGGTGTGCGTGGGCGTAGAGGTCACGTTTCGTCTGTACTAGACTCAGCTGCCTTGATGGTCTGATAGGCTCGGAATGGAATCCGAAGGCAAGGATTCAAAGGCTATCTCAGGGAGTGATCTACCCGCCCTTTTTCAATTCGGCGAGCACCAGCTTAGCGACTTCTTTCAGCGTCTCGAATACGCCGATGCCCTGAATCGCCACGCCTTCCAGAACCGGCTCGCCTTTTTTCTGCAGCTGCTTCGTCAATTCCGGCACGGACATGGCATTCGGCAAGTCGCGCTTGTTGAGCATCAGCACATACGGGATCGTCGCGAAATTCAGGTTGTGCTCTTTCAAGTGCTCCATCAGGTTTTCCATGGTCTCGAAATTCGCGTCCAGCCGTTCTTCCTGCGAATCCGCCACGAACACCACGCCGTCAGCGCCTTTCAGAATCAGCTTGCGGCTGGCCTCATAGAACACCTGTCCAGGCACCGTATATAAATGAAAGCGCGTCTTGAATCCGCGCACTGTTCCCAAATCCAATGGCAGAAAGTCGAAGAAGAGGGTGCGGTCCGTCTCCGTCGCCAGAGAAACCATCTTGCCCTTTTGATTTTGCCCCGTGTGGTCGTAGATCCACTGCAGGTTGGCGGTTTTTCCGCCCAGACCTGGACCGTAGTACACGAGCTTGCAGTTAATTTCGCGAGCAGGAAAATTGATGAAAGGCACGTTGTCGTTAACCCGAATTCGGCCACAAACTTATAGCATACGCGGCGCAGGTAGGCCAGCCTTCCCGCTCCGTGTGTCACGCGGCGTGTACTGCCCTATAGTGTCCGCGATTCTGCCCGGAACTCCACGCCCTATTTTTGGCCCATGCCGCCGTTCGGTAACGGCTGTGGGTTTCCTGCCTGCCACAGGCAGCCCCGAGCGCATCCGTTGACGCGCGGTACGGCCTCTGTTAGCATTCGCTCCATGGCAAAAGCGCATAAGCCCACAGCAAGCTCAGCAAGGCATTCCAAGGGCGCGGCGCGGAGTTCGTCTAAGTCACAGAAAAAGAAGAGTTTCCCTCCTCCTCCGCCCGCCCAGCGTGGGGGTGTCGAGCTGGTTGACCCGCGCGTCCAGGCGCAACTCAAAGTCTACGATGAAGCCTTGACCCTGTTTCATCAGCAGAAATTCGCCCGCGCCAAGCAGGAACTGGAAAAAGTTCTGGAAGGTCCCAGCAAGGAACTTGCCGATCGCGCGCGCATGCACCTGAAAATTGCCGATCAGCGCATGAAGCCGTCTCAGGAACAGAATCCCCACACCGCGGATGAGCATTACCAGCGCGGCGTGGCGATGATGAACGTCGGCCGCTGGGACGATGCCCGCGAAAGTCTCGACAAAGCCCGCAAAGCCGCGCCCAAGGCCGATCACATTCACTATGCGCTGGCTGCTCTCGATTGTCTGACGGGCGAAGCCGATTCCGCTCTGGCCAATTTGAAGGTCGCCATTCAGTTGCGTCCCGAGAACCGCTATCACGCGCGCAACGATGAAGATTTTGCTTTCCTCCAGGAAGACCCGCGCTTCACCGAGCTGCTCTATCCGGAGAAAGACGGCACCGCCGGCTAGTGCCAGTTGTGTAGTGGCGGGTCTCTTTAGACCTGTATTCTCTTCTCCGTGCTCTCTGTGCTTTGGCCCTTCTCTGTGATCTCTGTGTTAAATTCTTTTCTTGTAAGATGACACTAGCCCCGCAATCCCGAATGCCAGCATGAAAAAACGCCCCCCAAAATCGAAAACTCTTTCCCGCGGCTTTCGCGTCGTCGCCCTCGGAGGCGGCACCGGTCTTTCCACTCTCCTGCGCGGCCTCAAGGAACTCGTCATTCGCCGCGGCGAAGAGCACACCAGCACCGAACACCCCATCGCCGATCTCGCTGCCATCGTCACCGTCACCGATGACGGCGGCAGCTCCGGCCGCCTGCGCCGCGAGAACCGCATCCTCCCGCCTGGCGACATTCGCAACTGCATGGTCGCTCTTTCCAAAGATGAAGCGCTGCTCGGCCGCCTCTTCCAATATCGTTTTCACGCTGGCCGCGGACTCATCGGCCACAATTTCGGCAATCTATTTCTCGCGGCTCTCACGCATGTCACCGGCGATTTCACGGAAGCCATCCGCGTCAGCAGCAAAGTCCTGGCCATTCGTGGCCGCATCTTTCCATCCACTCTCTCAAACGTCCACCTCGTGGCCACGCTGGAAAACGGTCGTGTCGTTCACGGCGAAACACGCATTAGCGCCAGCAAAGTGCCCATCAAAAATCTCAAGCTTTCCTCGCGCGGCGTCCGTGCGCTTCCCTTGGCCATTGAAGCCATCAAGCAGGCCGACCTGATCCTTCTCGGCCCCGGCTCGCTCTACACCAGCATTCTTCCGAACCTGCTGATCCCGGAAATTGCCAATGCCATCGCCAAATCCACCGCTCCGTGCGTGTATATCGCCAATCTGATGACCCAGCCCGGCGAAACCTCCGGCTACGCCCTTGCCGATCATCTGCGCGCCATCCAGAAGCACGTTCCGCGCCATGTCATCGATTGGGTCGTCGCCAATCGCCAAGCGGTGTCCCCCGATGTCGCCCGCCGCTACCGCGCCCAAGGCGCCGAACCAGTAGCCATCGATCTCCCCGCCCTCCAGAAGCTCGGCTTTCGCGTCATCCTCGACAATCTCCTCGAGGAACACGGCGTCATCCGCCACCACACGCGCCGCCTCTCCCGCCTCCTCCTCGAAGAATTCCTCCACCGTTAAGCAAGAAAACGGTCTCTACTTAGAGAGGTACGAGAACTCCCGTCAGAATCCTATTGACTCCCCTTTGTTCTTCAGGTACTGTACTTACCAGGTAAGACTGCGCCGTTTCCTGGAGCGCGGCGGTTTACCCCGTTCACCCTGAGCCGCGAAGGGAGTCTCGGAGGGCCGCTGCACTCTCTTTAGAATCAGCACTTATAGAAGTGTTCCTTCTAAATGACCTTATCTCCCTTTAAAATCAACACTTGTGAAAAACAGGGGAGGGCGAGTCCGTTATTGTTAGCTAAGAATCTTGGAATTCGGAAAAGCGGCCATCCGAAATACAAAAGGGCCCCCGCGGGCCCTTTTGGCTAAGTCCGATGCAGCTACTAGAAGATGATCTTCACGGCCAGCTGCATATTAAAGGCTTCGCCGGGTCCGATTCCGGGAGCCCCGTTGAAGTCGCCGATGGTGTCGCTCACGAAGCCGAACCCGGAAGCCGAAGTGCAATGCCCCTGAGCGTCAGGTGCGCAGGAAGCGTTCACTGACCCGGGTCCAGAAGCGAGATTGATGCGGTTCAGCAGGTTAAAGGTTTCCATGCGCAGTTGTATTTTGACGCGCTCGGTAATCGGGATGTTCTTGAAGACGGAGAGATCAACGTCTCCAAAGCCAGGGCCACGCAAAGTATTCCGTGCGAGCTCCGGTGTACCCGGCCCCGCCACCGCAAATGCCGCAGGGTTCCACCACTGCTCGCCTCCCGCGGCTGCGGAGAAGGTGTGAGTTCCTGCGAAGGGATTGCCGATCAAATACAAGCCGGAAAGGAGCTCGTCCGATGGCTGTCCGGTGTGGAAGTTCCACAAGCTGCTGACTTGCCAACCGTTCATGAGTCGCGTGGACCACGCGCTGTGCGCCCACGAAGCCTTGGGAACGTCGTAGACAAAGTTAGCGGTAAACAAGCGCCGCGTGTCGAAATCGCTGTTCCCGTAATCCACCTTAGGATTCAGGCTGTCAGAGATCACGCCCCGGTACTCGCTCATCTCATCCAGAGCATGTCCCCATGTGAATGAGTATTGCGACGTAAGTCCGTGCCATGAACGGAGTTTGAACGTCGTTTGCAGGGCGTTGTAGTTGGACGTGCCCACGCTTTGCAGTTGATCAATGGTGCTAAAATTGGTGCCTGTTGTAGGCATGGCAAACATCATGCTGAGTTTGCGGCCTTCGCTGCCAACGTATCCAATCTGCCATACCGCGGCGTTTCCGAAGCTCTTTTCCACTTGCAGGTCGTAGTTGAAGAAGTATGGCACGCGGAAATTCTGGCTCACGGAATAAGCAGCCAGACCGGGAGCATTGGTGCAGAGGGGATCCGTGCACGTGACGACTCCCGGGAAGACGGAGCCGGCGGAGTTGGCCAACCCCGCTTTAGGTGTCCCAGCCGGGCAGACCGCGGCTTGCACCGCTTGCCAGTTGTAGGAAGTCCCGCCACAGAAGGGCTGACTGTATACGGAAGATGCGCTCGGGCCGATCGGATTGTTTTCCAACCCATCCGCAAAGCCTGCCGGAGGGCGGAAATCCAGGAACGGGTTCATGTTGATCTGATCGTAGAAGACTCCGATTCCGCCGCGGACCACGATGTCATTCTTGGCGGTCGGTTGGTAGGCAAAACCAAGCCGGGGGGCAAAGTTGTTCTCGTCCGGCGGGAAGAT